>JACCDU010292871.1_pt1 | contig 21741 bp, 30 predicted proteins | sample 7446081 | NCBI WGS metagenome assembly JACCDU01 (sample SAMN15323447, study PRJNA562643) | freshwater metagenome | isolation source: river surface water | place: USA:Blue River Watershed | collected 2017-08-17
AGGAGGAGTGAAATGAAAACATTTGAAGTGGAACTGAGGCGCACGAGTTACATCACTGTGACTGTGGAAGCCGAGGACGAGGACAAAGCCGAGGAGTTGGCGTGGAAAGAAGTGGAAGGTAGGGACGATAAGTCCTATGCAAATTGGGAAGTGGAATCAATCGAGGAAGTTAAATCAACCGAAGGAGAAAGCAAATGAGTATCAGTGCATCAGCGTTGTTAGTGGAGTTGAACATCAGCGTCTGGCCAGCGGCCAAGATCGACCGAGAGATCACCGAGCAAGTGAATACGAGCGCAGGTGCAGTTGTCGGGGCGGCCCAGACTAAGAAGAATCTTTTTGCAGGGACTTCCCTACGCAAAGACATAGAGAAGTTTGCGGCCCGAGTGCGACTGTTCCACAACCAACACACCCTGCCATGGGCAGACAAGGGCGAACGCCTGTTGCCGACCAAGTTGTTCCTCGACTACAAGACGGCGATGAACGGCTACGAACAGACCTTCAACAACATGTGCCAGACATTCTTTGCGGAATACCCACGCCTTGTCGCCGAAGCCCCGACCAACCTTGGCAAGATGTATCGAGCCGAGGACTACCCGCCACTCGATGAGGTCAAGATGAAGTTTGGTTTCAACCGAACCGTCAAGCCTGTGCCAGAGGCAGGGGACTTTCGCCTTGATGTTCCCGCCGAAGACATGCGGGAACTGGTGGTTGCTTTCGAGAATCAGCAACAACAAAAATTGGCTGAGGCTTGCCGTGAGCCATGGGAACGACTGCATGCCGAACTTTCAACCATCAGCAAAAAACTAACGGATGTGGAGGGTGACGAGTCCAAGAAGCGTTACCACGACTCCCTCATCAGCAACCCGCTAGAACTTTGTGGGCTGTTGACCAAACTCAACATCACCAATGACCCGAAACTGGAGGAAGCACGCCGACAACTTGAGATAACAATGTTAGGTGCAAGCATTGAGAACATCAAAGAAGATGCACATTCACGCAAAGAGTTGAAGTCCAAGGTGGACGCAATTCTGGACAAGTTCAATTTCTGAGGAGTTAGAGTATGAGCGACATGGATAGTTTGATGAAGATGCCCCGCCTGACGGTGGAGGAGAAGTTTGTGACCGCTGGGTTCAACAAAGACAACCTGACCACGCCGAGCGCCAAGTTCAGCCGAGTGATCGGGGAGTTGGCAACACGCAACCCCTTGTGGAGTTTTGTTGTGAGCGACATTCGCCAATACAACAGGCAGGTGCAGACCATCAGGGTCTACCAACACGGCGAGGAGTTGGGCTACATCGAGTGGGATTACTTCCGTGGTGACTATGGCTTTGAGATCGGCAACGACCGCATCAAGGGAGCCCGAGAGCGCACCAAAGCGTATCACACCCACGACGAGAAGAAAGCACTTGCGGCTATCAGGAAAACCTTTAGCCCAAAGAACATGAGCGAGAGGCTTGATAAAGCGGAGAGTGAAGTGAATTCTTTACTCAACAGTCAACACTACCAAAAGAATCGGGCATACAACCACGCTAACCACACGCTGGAGAAACACATGATTGCGTATGTGGAGGCAGTGAAACCGCTGTTCCGAGAGCACATGGTCAGTAATGGTCATGCACATATCATCGAAGCCGCAGAGGTAGCCGAGGTTGAGATGAAAACTTTGGATGAATTGTCAAAAGCATTTGGCAATGGCAAGGCATCGCTTGTCTTGAAGGCAGATGGGCAATATATTGTCAAGACAGGTGACAAGGTTGAAATTTTGGACGATACTACGCTCCCCGAGCACATGAAGGCTAAGTTGGGTATGTTGAAGTTGGTCGAGGACGAGCACTTCATCACCAACATTGGCGGTAGAGTCAACGCGGAAGTTTTTGTGTTAGCACCTAACGACGAAGGAGAAATGAAATGAGCGATAACGAGACGATTGTGGCCAAGTATCTCTGCATAGCGGCAGTTTTGGTTGTGGCGACCATGGGTGGATGCACTGTCCACAAGAATGTGTTGAGGGCTGAACTTATTAAAGCAGGGGCAGACCCTATGGCGCTGTCGTGCGCCTCGGGTGTGAGTGACAACGAGCAACACATCTGCACCATCATTGCCCAGAAGGAGAAAGCCAAATGAAACGACTCAAAGCGGTTCAGATCGAGCATCGTGAGCAGACCACATACAAGTCACAGGGTATTCTCGACCCCAACTTCAAGTATGTCCCTGCCGCCGCAACTGATGTAACCCAAACATGGCGTAAGTTCGGGTGGACGCCCATCGAGCGCAAGGAGAAACACTATGAAGGCGATTCTGGAGTTCAACTACCCCGATGATGAGGATCGTCTTCGTCATGCCCTCTACGGCGGCGTGGCCATATTTGCATTGGAGGAAGTGAGACAAGCGATCAGGGCTTGGGAGAAACACGATGGTAAAGACTTTAGCGTTTTGATCGAGCGCATCAAAGTCGTTGTGTCAGAAGCCCTGTATGAGTGTGGAGAGGTCTAACATTGTTAGGAGAATGAGATGAAACGATGGTTTATTGGAAAATTGCGCCGGTGGATGCGTGAAGTGGACATGGTCACAGTGGGAACCGCTTTGGTTGAGCAAAGTGCGGGGGCACAACCCCAACAACCACACTGCCGATTCGGTCTGCTCAGGGTGATGAATGGGCGGGTGTTAGAAGTCTGCACATTCAAACCCAACCCACACGGCCCAGACTGGACGACAACCTACTGGATTCTGAACGAGGAGCAACCCTTGGCAGAGCAGTTGTCGGTGGTGATGACCATGAAGGGGCTGGAGAAGTGACATGGAGATACCTCGTTCACTGCGAGAGCAGATCAAGTTCTACGAACGGCATGGGTTCCATCTGGTTGATTTTGAGTATCGGGAAGGAGCGCACTTCAAGGTGACCTTTGCCGAGTTCCCGCAACCGCAGTTCATAACCAAGAATGTGAACGAGCCCCGGGGTTGGAAGAACAATGTGTCAAGATATAAGCGCCTAGCACAAGAGGAGAAGGAGAAGAACGGATGACCAGCCCATTTGACTGGAAAGGCAAGCCAAGCATCGTTGCCAACGATAGGGCGTTCAGATCGCTCAATGGTAAGTCGCAGTCCCAGCACTCGACCCAAGGGTTGCAGAAGGTATACGCCAAGGGCGTGAATTCAGGGACGATTTTCATCAACGAGAAATCAGACCTCGGCACAACCGAGGCATTTAACCGCATACACAGGAAGAAGAAGTGAATGCCAAAAACAACAGGAATGCCCTGCCCATTGTGCAAGGCTACGAGCGATGTGACGCTGACAAGGTTGGTGGACGGTGCGTATGTAAGGACACGGGAGTGTTTCAACTTGCATGTATTCAAGACCAAGGAAGTGGTAATCGCCGAGCCAAGACCGAAGCGATCAACTGGAACGAGTGGAACCCATTTGAAAGGGTAACAGGCGAAGCGTTGAGGCAACTCAACCGAAGGCAAAAGAAACCAACCGAACTCGATGGAGAGGAAGCACTTTTATGACAACTGGAATCGAAGAACTGAAACCTATACCAAAGCGGAAAGGGAGAGGCCCCGGCAAGAAGCCTGCCCTTTTTTGCACGAGCCTGCGTCTACCCAAAGAGGTGATGGAGTATTTCAATACCCATTACCCAGACACCAAGCAGGCCAAAATGCGAGAAATTCTTACCGACTATGTGCAATCTGTAACCAACCCTGAAGGAGAAATCAAATGAAAGCAACCAAACGCAAAACCAGCCGAGCCGAAAAAATCCGTCAGTTCCTCACGGCGAACCCGAACATGCCCCTGAAAGATGTGGCCACCAACTTCAAAACCACTTACCAGATCGTGTATATGATCAAGCGCAACATGGAGGGCAAAGCGCTGAAGACACCCAAAGTCACAAAAGAAATGTTGCAGTCAGTGGTTACCGACCTTAGAGCGAAGCGCAAGTCCCGCATGCAATCCTCGGACAGCCTCAACGCCATGATCAAAGAGGCAGAGAACGCACGCAAGGAAATGGCAATCACCATGATCGAGCCCCCCGCCGACCCGGTCAATCACCCTGCCCATTACAAGGTGGGTGGAATCGAGACCATCCAATACATCAAAGCCAAACTCACACCCGAAGAATACCGTGGCTACCTCAAGGGTAACCTGCTCAAATACAGCAGTCGCATCGGGCACAAGGGTGCGGCGCAGATTGATGCGGGGAAAGCGGGGTGGTACGCCAACGCTCTGGTGCAAGCGATCGAAGAAAACTCCAAACCCACCTAACATTGTTAGGGTAAGTCCTGACCTCAAGCCGCCTTCGGGCGGCTTTTTTATTGTTGACAAAGTCAAGTGATGTGCTATACTGACCTCCCGAAATCAACTGGAGTGTTAGATGAAACCCATCGCAATCGACGACAACACATGGCTCATTTGTCCCTCATGCGGGCAAAATTATTTGCATCACACGAGCCTCACGGTCTACAACCGCACCGAGGATGCTGAAGAAACCCGAGTCACGCATGTGGGGACTGCACTTGAGGGGTATATGTCAACCCCCGATGTAGATTCTCTGACCAGCGCAACGGTCGCAAGCAAAGACTGCGACAACCCCTCATCCCGCCGACACGGTCTGCAAATCAGGTTTTGGTGCGAGACCTGTGACGCCAAACCAATTCTTAATCTGTACCAACACAAAGGCTTCACTGGGCTGGAGTGGAAATAATGGCACAAACCCCTGAAGCCAAAGTCAAGGCCAAGATCAAAGCCCTGCTCAAAAAATACGGCGTGTATTACGCTATGCCGATTGGCACTGGCTACGGCAATGCGGGAGTCCCTGACTTCCTGTGTTGCGCTGGTGGTCAGTTTTTGGCTATCGAAGCCAAAGCAAACGGCGGCAAGCCGACCGCCCTCCAACTCAAGAACATCAACGAGATCAACGCATGCGGCGGTGTTGCTCTCGTGGTGGATGAAACCAACCTAACAATGTTAGAGGCAGTCATAAAAGTTCGGACAGAGGAAAACGATGATGGCGGTCAGTAGAGCCCAACTGGTGAAAGAGTTGCTCCCTGCCCTGAACGTCCTGTTCGACAAAGAGTATGGCAGGTATATGAGGCCTCAATACAAAACTGTATTCCGCTACGGCAAATACCGCATATACAAGACGGAGATGGGCGAAGGTGGCGATGTGGTAACAACGACCCTCGCCAAAGGCTTGAGCAAAGAAGCGGCTGAGGGAATGATGAAACTTTTGAAGGAAGACGATGATGAATGAACTGAGCACTGGAGTGCGCACCGTGATCGCACGCATGGAGACCAACCCCGAAGAATTTTTTGGTGAAGCCCACAAGTGGCGTTTCATTTTTAAAGAGACCTTTCGTGAGGTCATGACTGAGCCCGAGAAAGCCGCACTGCACGCCGCATTGAAAGAGGTTCGGCGCAAAGAGTTTGATGCACTGGCAGTCAAGACCTTGCTGGAAGATGAGATGCGTGAGCGTGTCATGGAAGGTGCAAGAGGTCAGGCATACACTGGCCAGAACTTGGCTCTGGGCAGTGCCACTGTGACTTCGACTTTGGGTTTGAGCACTGGGAACTTCTCTGCCAATCTTCTGGGTGCCAAATGAGCGAATTCTGTGCGGGGGTAAAAATTCTGTTGGAGCGCATGAAGTCTAACCCCGAGGACTTTGAGATGATCGACTACGATGTAAGCACAGTCCAAGGCATTGGGGGTCGGTTCTACCAATTCGCTCAATTGATGGAGCAGATGATCTCTGGCCGTGATGCAGACAAACTGATCAAAAGTTGGTATGAATGGCACTATTTCACCGAAGAAGAACGCCAAGCCCTGATCGCTGGGTTCAAAGACATGAAGCGTGCCAAGTTTGACAAGAGCATCATGGAGCGAGTGTTTGACGAGCAGTATGTGGAGCGCCAGCGGGAAGCCGTGCGCATGGTACGACAAACACGTTACAACCCTGCCCTCCAACAATCCCCCCTGCAACTCCAGCCGGGCACGTTTCAAACCATCACAACCGACAACACAGGCGGTGGGCTCTTGAACTCGATTGGCCTTGGTAGAATTTTTGGGGGTGGTCGGTGAAAATTCTGACGATCGACTTTGAGACCTTCTACTCCCAGTCTTTCAGCCTGAGCAAGATGACGACCGAGGAGTATGTGCGCTCCGACGAGTTTGAAGTCATCGGTGTAGCAGTGCAGGAGGATGACGGCGAACCTGTGTGGTTCAGCGGCGACGCCAAAGAGACATACCAGTTCCTTCGTTCCTACGAGTGGGAGAAGTGTCTGGCCCTAGCCCACAACGCACCGTTTGACGGCGCCATCCTGACATGGAAGTTTGGTATCAAACCCAAGGGGTGGTTGGATACGCTGTCAATGGGTCGGGCGCTTCACGGTACGGAAGTGGGTGGAAGCCTTGCGGCTTTGGCTCATTATTACGACCTTGGCGAGAAGGGCACAGAGGTGTTGAACGCCCTCGGGAAACACCGAGCCGACTTTGCCCCTGATGACCTTGCCCGATACGGCGAATACTGCAAAAACGATGTGACCCTCACATGGAAACTGTTTAATGCCATGAGCCCGGGCTTCCCGCCCGAAGAGTTGCGCCTGATTGACCTGACAGTGCGTATGTTTTCCGACCCGGTGTTGCAGTTGGATAGAGAGGTACTGTGGGCGCATTTGAATGTGGTGCGCCAGCGCAAAGAGGAGTTGTTGCAGAACTTCGACAAAGACACCCTGATGAGCAACCCACAGTTCGCCGATCTGCTCAGGTCGATGGGGGTTGAGCCGCCGATGAAAACCAGCCCAACGACGGGGAAACAAACTTATGCCTTCTCTAAGACAGATGAGACGTTCAAGGAACTTCTCGACCACCCAGACCCTCAAGTACAAGCAGTGGTCGCCGCACGTTTGGGCACGAAGTCTACGCTTGAGGAAACGAGAACTGAGCGTTTTATCGGTATTGCTGGACGAGGTGCGTTGCCTGTTCCCCTGCGATACTACGCCGCCCACACCGGACGATGGGGTGGAGACGACAAACTCAACCTCCAGAACCTCCCCCGCAGTTCGCCCTTAAAGAAGGCGATCCTCCCCCCGAAGGGGTATGTGTTTCTGGACTCGGACTCATCGCAGATTGAGGCACGCACGCTGGCTTGGCTGGCTGGGCAAGAAGATTTGGTGGAGGCATTCGACCGTGGTGAGGACGTTTACAAAATCATGGCATCTGCTATTTATGGCAAGGACGCTCAGAGCATCACCAAAGATGAGAGGTTTGTTGGTAAGACCACAATTCTTGGTGCGGGCTACGGTATGGGCGCTCCAAAGTTCCAAGCCCAACTCAAAAATTTCGGGGTTTCACTTGAACTGGATGAGACGAAACGAGTCATCGACACCTATCGGCAGACCTATCCCGCAATTCCTCAACTCTGGCAAGATGCGCACGCCATCCTCGGTGCAATCATCGGAGACCAGTATGCCGAGTTCGGGCGCAACGGAATCCTGAAGGTCGAGGGGCGCAAGGGCATCCGACTGCCCAACGGCCTGTACATCAAGTACCCCAACCTGCGGTTCACGGAGACTGAGCAAAACGGTCGGCTTAAAACCGAATTCGTATACGACGCCAAGAAGGGCAAGCAGGTTGTTCCGAACCGCATCTATGGTGGTAAAGTTATTGAGAACGTGTGCCAAGCGCTGGCCCGAATCGTCATCGGCATGCAGATGCTGATGGTGGCGAAGAAGTACCGAGTCGTGATGACCGTGCATGACGCAATCGGCATCATCGTGCCCGAGGTGGAAGCCGAGCGTGCCAAGGAATACGTTGAACTGTGCATGCGGTTGCGGCCCGAGTGGGCCCCCGAACTCCCCTTGAACTGTGAAGCCGGATATGGAGAAAGTTATGGTGCGTGCTAATCCTGCCCACAGGTATGGGCGGGTGGAGAAAGGGCGGTTCACGCCGTATGGTGCAATGGTTGGGGTGTCACAAGAACTCCGCAAAGCCTATTACACCTATGGCTACCGTGACGATGCCGACATGCCTGAACTGCCGTGCCCACCGACTGCGGAGTTAGACTATGACTTGGAGTATGAAATGTGGAGAAAGGAAATTCACACCGTCATCAAGGCGCTGTTGGATGGGCTAACTCCCAAAGAAGCCAGAGTGATTCGCATGAGGTTTGGGATTGACATGGGATGTGATTACACCCTTGAAGAAATCGCCTTAAGACACGCCGTGACCCGAGAGCGCATCCGACAGATCGAAGCCAAAGCCTTGCGCAAATTGAAACACAACCCTGAGCGGAAGAAAATTCTTGTTGGATTGATTGAACCCGAAGTAGCGAGAGAAATGAAATGACCCCTGTTGAACTGATTGATTACGCACACCCGATGATGATAGCCGAGCGCAACCTGCGAGACGCCTACAACGCCTTGATCGAAGGTGATTTGGAAGCGGGTGAAAAGCATCTGATGGATGCGGTGGTGGAGACACGCATGGCGATGACCGCCGTGAAGCACATGAAAGAAACCCAAAGATGACCCGCATTGACAAAGCCTGTTTTGAGAGGGGCTGTGCCTGTCATGACCCCCGTGTGGACACCGAGAGCGTTGAGGTTTTTTCCGAGGCCGACAAACTGTACGAGGCTGGCTGGAACTCTGCTCTTGAAATGGCGGCGTTCAAACTGACCAACGAATTCAAAAGCGCTTTTGGCGCAGACACACTCACCAGCGTTGCCGCCTACATCAAGGGGTTCAAGAAAAATGCCTAAAGTCGCATGGTCGTTCAGCAGTCTGAAAACCTTTCAGCAGTGCCCGAAGAAGTATTACCACACCAAGGTCGCCAAAGATGTGACTGAGCCTGACACACAGGCCACGCTCTACGGCAAGTCGGTGCACACTGCCGCCGAGGAATTCATCAGGGACGACAAACCCCTGCCCCCCGAGTACGCCTACATGACCGGCATCTTGGAAACCCTCAAGGCACTGCCGGGTGAAAAGCACTGCGAGTTGAAGATGGGGCTGACCGAGGACTTGAAGCCGACTGGCTTTTTGTCCAAAGACACATGGTGGAGGGGTATCGCCGACTTGGTCGTGATCAACCGGGACAAGGGCATCGCCCATTCTGTGGACTACAAGACCAGCAAGAGTGCCCGGTTCGCTGACACCAAGCAGTTGGATTTGGTGGCCACGGGTTTGTTCGCCAAATACCCAGAGGTCAAGCGGGTCAAGTCGGCCTTGATCTTTGTGGTCAGTAAAGAATTTGTAAGGGCCGAGCACCACGCAGAAATGGTGCCGAAGTACATGGAAAAGCCCCGGCAAGATGTTGCACGAATCGAGGCGGCGTTGGACAATGGAGTCTGGAACCCCAAAGAAAGCGCCCTGTGCAAATTCTGTCCGGTCAAACAGTGTGAATACAACAGGAGTGGGAAATGAGCACAGAGCACCGGAAGAAAAAGCCAAACTCTTTTTCAGTTATGCCCACTAAAAACGGCAGAAACATTGTGATCGAGTTGCATGACTTCGCCGAATGTGAGCGACCGTCAGTGAAAAAAGACCTCCACATGGCTGTGGGTAGGTGTCTCATGCGTATTATCAACGAACATAAGGAACTCAATCATGCCCTACGTTAACAAACCCCGCCCCTACAAAAAAGAATACCAACAACAACTTGCCAGAGGAGAACATGAGAACAGAATGGAGCGCCAGCGTGCGCGAGAAGCCATCGACAAAAAACACGCCGACAAAGACAAAGACGGACGTGCTGACATCCGTGAAGGAAAAGATGTTGCACACGTCAAGGCTCTATCTCGGGGTGGGTCAAACAAAGACGGAACCAAATTGCAACCGGCAACCAAGAACCGTTCATTCAAGCGCAACAGCAACCATCAGTTAGTGTCCGAAGTCAGTACCAAAGAACGAAAGAAAAAGAAGTGAACCTATCAGAGTATCAATGGCCCCGGCCTCCGGGGTTCACACCGTTCGAGCATCAGAAGTCAACAGCCGAGTTTTTGATCAGCAACCGCAAAGCGTTCTGCTTCAATGAGCAGGGCACAGGCAAAACCGCCTCAGTGATTTGGGCCGTGGATTATTTGATGACTCTCGGTGTCGTCAAGCGGGTGTTGGTCGTGTGCCCCCTGTCGATCATGAAGTCTGCATGGCAGGCCGACTTGTTCAAGTTTGCGCTCCACCGTACAGTATCAGTCGCTTACGGTTCCGCAAAGAAGCGCAAGGAGATCGTCAACGCTGGGGCCGAGTTCGTCATCACCAACTTCGATGGCGTGAGCATCCTCAAGAACGAAATCATCGCCGGTGGGTTTGACCTCATCGTGATTGACGAGGCTTCGGCTTACAAGAACGCCCGGACTGTGCGCTGGAAAGACATGCGGGATGTGTGCAAACACGTCAAAGGTCTGTGGATGTTGACTGGTACCCCCGCCGCTCAGTCGCCTGTGGATGCTTACGGACTGGCAAAGTTGGTCAACCCCAAGGGCGTGCCGCCGTTCTTCAATCAGTTCCGTGATCAGGTCATGTTCAAGATCACCGACTTTCGCTGGGTGCCGAGGGCTGAGGCCAAAGCCGTGGTGCGAAATATCCTCCAGCCAGCCATTCGGTTTGAGAAAAAAGATTGTCTCGACCTGCCAGCCGTCACGTTCGTGGACAGGGAAGCCCCCCTCACCGCCCAGCAAAAAGCCTTCTACAAACTGTTGGCCAAGCAGATGCTGATCGAGGCCGCAGGGGAGGAGATCACCGCCGTCAACGCCGCCGTGCAAGTGAGCAAACTGCTCCAGATCGCTTGTGGCTCGGTCTACACCGACACGGGCGAGGTGGTGGACTTCGACGTGAGCAACCGACTGAACGTGGTGCAAGAAGTCGTGGACGAATGTAGCAACAAGGTGCTCATCTTTGTGCCGTTCTCTCATACGATTGAATTGGTGCGCAGTTACCTGACCAAGAACGGGGTGACCTGCGACGTGATCAACGGGGAAGTGAGCGTGAACAAACGGGCCGAGATCGTCCAACTGTTCCAGAACTCGGAGAACCCCAAGGTGCTGATCATCCAGCCGCAGGCCGCCTCCCACGGACTTACCCTAACCGCCGCCGACACAATCATCTGGTACGCTCCATGTACCAGCGTTGAGACATACCTGCAAGCCAACGCCCGGATCGACCGACCCGGTCAGGTGAACCCGATGACTGTGATCCACATCAAGGGTAGCCCCGTAGAAGAGCGCATGTACAAGTTGTTGCGGAGCAATATTCGCAACCACAACGAGATCATCGACCTCTACCGCCAAGAAATTTTAATGGCCGAAGAAGAAAACGCTTGACAATGTCAAGTGGCGTGATATACTAACCAAAAAACAGGAGTGGAAATGAGCGAAATGAACGATGAGGTTCAGGGCGAAGCGCCCTCTGCACCAGACCTCGACCAACTGACCAAGGTGTACATTCGCATCCGAGACACTCGGGACGACATGGAAGCCGAGCACAAAAAGAGAGTTGCCCAACTGCAAGAGCAACTCGACGTCATCGAGCAGAAACTGCTTGAGATTTGTCAGACCATGAACGCCGACAGCGTTCGCACCCCACACGGCACAATTGTTCGCTCCGTCAAAGCACGGTATTGGACGAACGATTGGGATTCGATGCACGGGTTCATCAAAGAACACGATGCGTTCGGCCTGTTGGAGAAGAGACTTCATCAAACAAACATGAAGGAGTTTCTCTCTGAGAATCCAGACCTGCTCCCCGCTGGCCTCAACGTGGAGCGTTCTTATACCGTGGTTGTTAGACGTTCTAAAGGAAATTGAAAATGAGCAACTTGACTGTGATTGACGCAAACCTGCCCGACTTCCTGCAAACCGCAGGGGTCAGTGACCTGACCAAACAACTGGCCGGTAAATCCGCAGGAACCCCCCGCATCGTGCCCAAGAATGGCATCTTCCGTAAGGTTGTCGGCGGCGAAGAAATGGGCAAGGTGAAGGGCGCAATCAACGCCATCATCGTCAACGCCTCGCCCAAAGTGGGTCGTATTTTCTACGCAAAGCAGTGGACGCCCGAGGCCGAGCCGACTGCGCCCGATTGTTTCTCCAACGACGGCCAAACCCCTGATGCCAGCGCCGCCAACCCCCAAGCCAGCCGGTGCGATGAGTGCCCGCAAAACATCAAGGGTTCGGGCATGGGCAACTCCAAGGCATGCCGTTACAGCCGCCGCATCGCCATGACTCTGGAAGAGGACTTTGGCACTTCGCTGGAAGGTCGTGTGTATCAGATGAACTTGGCTTCCAAGTCTCTGTTCGGTGACTCGGTCGGTGACAACACCCACCCCTTTGAGAGTTACACCAAGTATCTGGCCAACAACGGCAAGTCGCTCGACTATGTCGTGACGCAGATCAGTTTCAACGAGGACAACGATAACCAGTCGGTCTTGTTCACCCCTGTGCGTTTCATCAACAAGCAGGAATACGGCGTGACCAACACTCTTGGCTCCAAGCCCGAAGTGCAGAAGATGGTTGTGATGACCCCGTATCAGGCTGATATGTCTGGTCGCCAACAAAAACTGGAAGCACCCAAGACTCAAGCCGCACCTGCCGCTGACGATGCACCTGCGCCCACCAAGCGTGAGAGCAAGAAGCCCGAGGCCCCGACCGTCACCAAGAAAGACTTGGACTCGGTGGTCAAGGCATGGACTGACGAGGACTGATCATGCCCATTGGTTACAGCATTGGTTTGATGGCGGCCAACAAACAGGCCAGCGTCAAGTCTCTTGGTGTAGCCCTCGGTCGTGTGTGCATCCAGAAGGGTGTCAGCGTTCGTGAGGTGGCCGACTACTTCGGTATGAGCCGCCAAGCGATCTATGACTGGTTCAAAGGGGACTCTGTCCCCGACTCTTCTTTGCACACACGAATCGAAAGGTACATCGCCAGCCTCAAGAAAAAGTAAGCCATGTCATTCGACCTTCTCGACGCCGTTCTTCCAACGAAGGGGCGGTACTGCATCATCGGTATAGGTCGGTATCCTGATCAGCGCTTTGCGGAGACAAGAGCAGAAGCAGACGAAATCATCCAAGAGTTCGTCGATGCAAAAATTGATGCCTATTTTGGTTGCGCCAAGTTCGGCCCCCTGAACGAGCGCACGCAAGAGAACGCCTTGTATTTCAAGGCACTCTGGATGGACATTGACTGCGGCCCCACAAAGGGCGTGCCTAACGCAAAAGGCAAGATTGAAGGCTACATCGACCAACAGACGGGACTTGCGGAACTCAAAAAGTTTTGCGCCGCCACCAGCCTACCCAAGCCGATCCTGATCAATTCAGGCAACGGTGTTCATGCGTACTGGCTGTTCGACCGCACCTTGTCACGGCAGGAGTGGAACCCACTGGCCAAGCGACTCAAGCAACTGTGCAAAGAGCATGGCCTGATTGTGGACGACAAGGTTTTTGAAGCCGCCCGAGTGCTTCGACCGACCGGCTCGGTAAATTTTAAAGACAAAGATACCCCCAAGCCGATCGAGGTCTGGAACAATTCTACGCCCGAACTCAGTTACGAAGACTGGGTCAATCTGCTCGGAAACCCTGAGCCAGAACCTGATGAAGTGCCAGACTTCATCCCCTCGTCCGTCAGCCCCATGATGCAGGCTTTGATGGACAACAAGATCAAACGGTTCAAGACCATCATGATCAAGGCAGAGAACGGTTGTGCGCAACTGAATCACTGCTTTGCGAACCAGCAAGAAATTGACGAGCCCCTGTGGGTGTCGGCCCTGTCGATCGCCGCCTTCTGTGTGGATGGGGACGAAGCCGCACACAAAATGTCCAGCGAATACCCGGACTATGACCCAGAAGAGGTCGAGACCAAACTGCGCAACATCAGAAAGCGGGGGGGCCCACACCACTGCACCACCTTTGAAGAGCGCAACCCCGGCGGTTGCGACGGATGCCCCCACAAGGGCAAGATAAAATCCCCGATCGTGTTGGGGATGGAGATCGCCGAGGCCGACCCAGAAGACAACGAGTTCGTCGTTGAAGACGAAGGCGAGGTCATCAAGTACCAGATTCCAGAGTACCCATTCCCATACTTCCGTGGCAAGAACGGTGGCATCTACCGCCGACCCCCCAAAGACGAAGAGGGTGACCCGGTGCTGGTGTACGAGCATGACTTCTATGCCGTCAAACGCATGAAAGACCCGGAAGCGGGTGAAGTGGTGTTGTTCCGACTGCACCTGCCACACGACGGGGTGCATGAGTTCACCCTGACAGCCGCAGTGATCTGTTCGACCGACAGCCTGCGCCAATCGCTGGCCCAACACGGGTTGGTGACCTACAAAGCCCAGTACGACAACCTGACCACATTCGTGGTGTTGTCCGTCAAGAACCTTCAGTTTTCAACGAAAGCCGAAAAGATGCGAACCCAATTTGGTTGGGTTGACGGGGACAGCAAATTCATCCTCGGCGACCGAGAAATCACTGTTGATGGGACGTTCTACAGCCCTCCATCGACCACCACCCAAGACCTTGCACCCAAACTGTCTGTGAAAGGGTCATTTGAAAAGTGGAAAGAAGTATTCAATCTGTACGCCCTGAAGGGGCTTGAACCACAGGCTTTTGCCGCTCTGACAGCGTTCGGCTCACCTTTACTTAAATTTACAGGGCTGGAAGGGGCGATCATCAACCTGATCCACCCGTCTTCTGGGTCTGGGAAATCCACCGCCCTGTTCATGTGCAACAGTGTGTCGGGCATGCCCAAAGACCTGACCTCCATGTACAAGGACACGTTCAACGCCAAGATTCACCAACTGGGTGTCATGAACAATCTGGCCAACACGATCGACGAGATCACCAACCTCAGCGGGATGGAGTTCTCTGATCTGGCGTACAGCATCAGCCAAGGCCGGGGCAAGAACAAGATGAAGGGCCAGACCAACGAACTGCGGGTCAACAACACCAAGTGGCAAGGGATTACCCTATGTTCTTCCAACGCAAGTTTTTACGAGAAACTCGGCGTGGCCAAGAGCAGTCCAGATGGTGAGGCCATGCGCCTGCTTGAGTACAAGATTGAGCCCAGCGATGTCATTTCAGCCGAGGTCGGCAAGCAGATGTTCGATCACCAACTGCGGGAAAACTATGGGCACGCCATGGAAATCTACGCTGGGTGGCTGGTGGCCAACAAAGAGGACGCCGTTGACCTGATGCGCAAAGTCCAAGCCCGCATCGACAAGGAAGTGCAGTTCACCGCACGGGAGCGCTTCTGGTCAGGGGTTGTGGCCTGCAACATTGCCGGTGGCATCATTTCCCGTAAGTTGGGCCTGCACGACTACGACATGGCGGCAATTTACGAGTGGGTCAAAGACATGCTCAACGAGATGCGTCAAGAGGTTGCCCCGCCGCAGTCCAGCCCCGTCACGATCGTGGGCGAGTACATCAACTCTCACATCAACCATGCGCTGGTCGTCAACGATGTGTCGAGCAATTCGGCGCTGGCGCCCCTGCCCCTGCTGGAGCCCAAAGGCGAACTTTTGATTCGGTTTGAGCCGGACACCAAGCAACTGTTCATCTCGGCCAAGGCGTTCAAAGACTTCTGCGTCAAACAGCAGATCAATTACCGCACGACTCTGGCCGAGTTGGGCAAGATCGGGGTATTCAAAGAAGCCATGAACAAGCGCATGTCCAAGGGCATGAAGATGACTTCCCCTGCGGTTCGTGTTCTGCGCTTTGATTCCTCGGCGTCCGAGTTCCTCCAGATCGAAGTTCCAGAAGATGAAGATCGAGTCGGTGATCTACAAGATTAACTGGGCCAAGTTTCACACGGGGTACAGTTTTTTTGTACCCTGCATTGATCACGAGGCGGCACGGGCTGAAATCCACCGGGTCACCAAACGGCTCAGGATCAAGGTCGAATCCAAAGTCGTGATCGAAAACGATGTGAAAGGCTTGCGAGTGTGGAGGGTGTAGCCTATACTTGAGTTGCTGGTAAGCAGTTGCCAGCATTTCTCCTCTAGGGATTGTTCATTTCCTCCCTGTTACCCCGGCCTAGTGCCGGGGTTTTTTTCACTGTCGGCCAGCCTTCTCTTTTTCGAGTGCGGCCTTTCGGGAGGGTGCAAGAGCGGGAGCGAGCAGGCCCACGTTCTTCTCAGTCAAGTTCACCCCACGCTGGGATGTAACCCTGCGCTCTTGTTTGGAGGTGATCGAGTCGGTAATGTCCTCGGCATCCAGCGCATACGAGGGGTACTGTTGATTGAACTTGGCCACCTCTGTGCTCAGCACCTTGTTGAACGCACCGAAGTCTTTGTTTCGGAAATGCAAGTCAAGTTTGTTCAACAAAGAACTGCGCTCGTTGTTGATCTTCTGCTCGATGCCAATCACTTTGAAGTTGATGTACTGGGTGTTGGCCAACAAATCAGGACGGAAGCCGACTGCTTGGAACAGCAGTTCGCCAGTGGTGAACGCATCGCGGGAAAGAATCTGCGCGCCCTTGTTGTCTTTGGCCCCCTCTTTGTACAGGTAGTACCAATTTACAAAGTTGCGGAAACCAGCCGGTGACATTTTTTGCGCCATCTTTTTGTAGTCCCCACTGATGCCAGCGGAGATACCTTCTGCAATAGACAGAATGGCATTGGCGGCTGGGCCAGCCTTCTCCAACGCAAAAGCGGCGGCTTCTTCCCGAATGTCCTTGGTCTCTTTGGACTCACGGAACCACATGTTGTTGAGACTTGTGCGGCTAGAAATGTCTGCGCCGGTGATGGCGTTGATCGGCCCACGTTCGACCAGTGCAGAGAGTTTGACCCCACCAATCTGCGTACCACCGAGCATCTCATCCAACCACTTGGTGCGCCACCACAATTCAAAACTCATGTCGCGCAGTTCTTTGGGTCGATCGTCGTCGCCGGACAGTGCGCTCCACGCCGCACCGATGAAACCCATGACAAGGCTGAACATGGGCAGAGCAACAGCACCACCAAGCACAAAGGTTGCGCCCAGAGTGCCGAAGAACTTTTTGGTGGCTTCCCAACGAGTGCGCCCATCCATCGGGCGAATGATCTCTACGAAGTTCCGAAGCAGGTACAGCGTCACATGCACGGGGTACATCATGAACTGCGTCAACACTTTGCCAACTGCACCCTTCATGAAAGTGGGGCGGTTGTACTCACCGTAGTTGCCGAGCGCCTCGTTCACATCGAACACGGCTTGATCAACAGCCTGCGCATGAGTCTTACCAGCCTGCCGATTCAGTCGGTACGACATGAGGTACAGCATTTCACGGGTCAGCCGTTCGGTCGAGTGCATCAGACCACCAAGCACCGTGACATTCACAAAGTCTTTACCGAATTGAGTGACAGGGCCACTGAGTTTGTCGGTCGGCGTGTTCTTGTAGTCGAACACAGCGTTTGCGTATGTTGAAGTGGTCACATCACGCGCCAGCATCTCACGCACGGCAAGGCGCTCGTCTTGCGTCAAATACTTGGAGAACTCCAGAGAAGGTGCAACGAACGACTCGGTGCCGTCGGCGTTCTTTTTATACACGCCCAACGTCCGCCAAACCTTCATTGCCTTGAGAAACTCACGGTTAGCGTTTACCGTACCGTAACGTGAAAGTACCGGAAGTCCAGTCTGAATCAAACTCAAAGGTTGCAAGAGGGCAGACGATGCGCCACCAAGATAGAAGATGAACGCAAGTTTGCTAAGAGCGTCGGCAATCTGAGTAGCCAATCCTTCTTTGCCGGGGTTCAGCGCTTGGTTAACCCGCTCTCGCATTTCGTTTACAAATGGCTCAAACTCAGGACGGTTTTTGACAGAGTCCCCTGCTTGAGAAAGCGAGTTGCGCAACTGCGGTGCATACTTGATGCGAGAGAGTTGCACAGCCATCTTGGAAGTGGTGTCGGCCACATCACGGAGCAAGTCAGTGCGGAAACCCGCCAGTCCTTTACGATGGATAAACTGTTTGCGGAAACTCTGCTCGGGCATCGTCTGAAGATACAACTGATAAATGTCGTCCTTCAACTGCTCTTTTGCATCAGGTGAAGTCAGTTCAGATGCGTCAATTGCCGAAAACATCCCAGACAAGAGTTGGCTCGTTTGAGTCGTGCGCTGACGCAGGCTGTTGATGTCGTCGCCCAAACCCCAAGTCTCATCTTGGAACAATTCAGCACGGCGCTCTTCACGACGCTTGTTGTAGTCGGCGAGTTTTTCACCGGGCTTCTGTTTGACTTGCAAATCGAGGAAACCATCAATTGCACGATCACGCTCGGCCAGCGACTCAAACATCATGAACACACGGCGCTTGCCAGTGCCCATTGAGAACCAATAGTCGCCACGGCGAACCAGCGGGAAGTAGGGAGTGATCTTGCTCCCCTTCTCATACATGGCCCGCACTTTCTTGAGCAGGTTCTGTTGCTCGGCGATCGTCAACCCCGAACGAGTGATTTGGTCGTTGAGCAACTGAGTGAAATATTCCGACAGCGACTCGTAATGGTTTTTGATGCGGTTGTAGATGCGCTGACCATCCGGGCCAAGGGCTTCATACTGTTTGTCCAAATCCAGACTGCGCTTTTTGGCGTTGGGGTCAGCCGGGTCAATTTCTGCAAGGGTGGCTACCTTGGTGATGCGGTCAAGTTTCTCACGCAAGGAGGGGTCTTTGCGGTACGCACGCTCGATGTCTTTGGTCAAATCACCCGCCGACTTCAACAACTGCATCATCAAGCCGTTCATCTTCTGAAGCAGAGTGGCGGTGTTCTTGAGTTCAGGTACATCTTCACCTGCCCAAGTAGCAATAAATTCCGTTGTCGGAGCCTTTACCAATTTTTTGCGGGTTCTGCTCGTTGCACCTTTCCACAAGGCACGCAGGGCAGGGAGGGCAGTTCGGGGGTCTTGCGCCATCTGAGCGGCAGACACACCTTTGGCAAACTCTTCGCTCAATTTGGAAGTGTCAAACTTGGAGTTCGCCTCCATAACCGCCCGATCAACGTTGCGCTGTTCCAGTGCCGCCTGCTTTTCCTCGGGGGTCATCTTGATCTTGCGAGACAAGAACGCAGGGCCTTTGGAGGGCAACACCAAGTCGGCAGTGTGCGCACCCAGCATGTCGTCCGTGATGTTGATCAGGTCAGACAGTGCAGTGAACTGTCCCGGGGCCAGACCCAAGAACTCCAGAATGGAGCGCACGAAGCGGCTGAACGCCGACTCGTCGGTGCGCCGACCCTCAATGCTCATCAAGAACTGCTGGAACACGGGGTCAGACAGGCCATACGCCAAGAACTCTTGCGGCAGTTCAAAGATTTCGTATCCGGCTTCCAGCGTATCTGGATCAACGTCCAGCGTCGCCTCAACCAAATCTTGCAAGCGAGTCGGCAGAACCCCAGCACGCTCCAACTGCTCATACCGCAGGCGGGCGTTGTCCATCAGGCTGGAGAGTTCCCGAGTCAGTTTGACCAACTGGGCTTGTTCTTTACCAGACAAAGCACCGAGCAGGCCAGCACCGATGCGGTGGTTCAAGGCGGCGTGCAACAGTTCGTGCAGAGCCGTCACATTGTTCGTGCCGTTTTGCAACCCAAAACTTGCGCCACGCAGATACACCTCACGGGGGCCGGTCTCATCAGCGGCCATGTACACGCCACGAGCACGATCCCAAGCCTCGAAGTTGTCGGCCATGCGCAGGCGGGGAGGGACAGGATCGCCCTGTTCAACCACATACACAGTGACGCCGTTCAGGAACCGACGGATGCGGTTGGCCAGCATGCGCTCAAACGGGGTACCGGCTTTACCAATTGCGGTGAGCACCTGAGCCGCAGACATGCGGCCCTTGATCATCTCGTTGGGTTTGGCTCGACTGGAGGCCAGCGACTTGGAATGCTGGGTGGCTTCCCAACCCTTCTTGATGTCGTCGTGGTCTTTCTGGGAAATCTTAGTGCGGTCGTTGAGGAGTGCTTTGGCCTTGTTGCCCAGCGGGGTGCCACGGTGATTCTTCTCAACCGTCAACAAATTGCGCACGGCAGACACCAACTGAGCACGTTTCTCAGCGGTCTTCTCTTTCAGCGCCTCTTCGTTCTCAACTTCACCTTCGTCAATAGGCGTAGTCGCCAAAGTCAGTTCTGCACCGGCACGGTCGTAGTCACGCACGCCCTTGGAGTATTTGCGCTTGTACTCTTTGAGCGCCGACTCCTTCTGCGCCTTCTCTTCTTCGGTCAGGGCTTGCGCCTTGCGCCCACGCTTGGCACCGGGCTTCTTCGGTGCAGACTCCATGATCTGGCCAACGGTGGCCTCAGCGGCTTTTTGTGCTTCTACATCTTCAGCAGTTCCAGCAGGAGTCTGTGTTTCCACGTCTTCGGTAGCGGGAGCCGATACAGTAGTTAAGTCAGGTTTTTGTTCAAACGCTACTGTGTTAAGGCGCAAAGTTTCCGGATCAAACGGGTTTGTGATTTGTTGTCCATCAACTTTGTAAGTTACGGGCACATACCGTTTGGCTCCGGGCGCATCAGCAGTTACTTCTCTCCCATCGTTGTCTAAATAAACAGCATCACCAACAATTCCAGAAACTTCATACCCGCCCGGCACCCAAGGAAGGTTTATACGAATTGCATCTCCCGGCTTTGCTTCCGGTTTTGTGCGTTGTAAGTTAAAAATTTTCTCTCTGTCGCTTACTGCACCCGCTGGCTTTCCTTTTCCTTCATCAACTGTTGCAACATCCGGTCGAGCAGAAACCACTCCATCTGTGACAGACTCTCCAACTCCGGGGGTGGTGGGCACTGCACTGGGCTGTCCAGCCATTGGAACGCTAACTCGACCTGCTGGGGGGACAATCTTTCCAACATTTGCCGCTCCTTTTGCAGTTTTTTCGGCAAGCGCATCTGCTTCGGTTTCCTGTTTCACTTGGCGCTCGGCCAACGCACGGGCGTTATCCGGGGCTTCGCCTGCGTCAATAAAGTCTTGGGTCAGTTGCTCGACACGATCCTTGGGTGCTTCTGTCTTAGGCACAGCCTCAGCGGCTTTCCCATACTCACGTTCCACTTGCTCTTTGGCCATGCGCAGAGCGTCTTGGGGGTCAATCCCTGCGTCCATGCGCATGCTGGCAATTTCTTGAACCCGAGCCTCGCGCTCTTCAGGCTTGAGAGTCGGCTTGACTCCCTTGCGCTCAAGTTCAGGTTCTTGCTCAACTTCTTCTTTGGTGGGCATCGGCTCCAAAAAGCCTTTGCTCCGAGCCAGAATTTCAGACAGCCCTTCGTAACTTGTGTCACGCTGGTATTTGGGGGCTTCAGGGCCGAGTTTCTCAGCCAAGAATTGCGCACCCTTGGCCGTGCCCATGATTGCACCGCTCTGAGCACCGGCCTGAATGATGGTTTGGCGCAGGGTCTCGGCCTGCCCTTCCAAAAAGTCTTTCCAACCAGCCTTGGGGTTGAGGCCGATGCCGGGGATTTTGTCGATTACAAACTGAGTGGCGCTGGTGAGTTGCTCCGCAGGGACTTCTTTGGCGATGGCGCTGGCCAAATACCCAGCCAACTGCTGGGTCGGAATGCGATCGACCACCCCACGCAGGGCTTTGAGAGTCTCGGTCAAGCCATAACGCTCGAATACCAGTTCCGCAGAAGTGAGCAGACCCGCACGAGTGGCGGCTTCCGTGGGCGACAGACCAGCCTGACGGCCTTGGCCGTATTCGCTACCGAATACTTGGATACCTGCTTGAGCCAACACCGGCACCGTCGAACCCACAACGGCACTGCCCAAAATCCAAGGGGCTTGCGTGGCCAGCGTGGCAATCGCCTGCTGTGCCG
>JACCDU010798473.1_pt1 | contig 21733 bp, 28 predicted proteins | sample 7446081 | NCBI WGS metagenome assembly JACCDU01 (sample SAMN15323447, study PRJNA562643) | freshwater metagenome | isolation source: river surface water | place: USA:Blue River Watershed | collected 2017-08-17
CGGATTGCGAGGTCTGTATCTTTTACCATTTCAAGCACTTCCCCCAATTCCTTTGCTCGGAGGGCGAGCCACCAGTCGGCTATGTCTTTTCTGTCGTGGTACTCAGTTATCCACGTTTCTTTCATCCATGCCTCTCTAATTTCTGTTTCTCTCCCTCTCATTGTGTCTGGTGTGGTCGCCACATCAAACGCCTTTCGCAAACTACTGTTTTCTCCCTCAAATACTTCTGATATCTTCATCGTGGTGTGTTGATTATGGATAATATTTTGTCGAGGGTTTGGTTGTATGCTTCGTGTTCATAATCAGTATAACTCGGTTCTTTCCTCATCTCCTCCACCTCCATCGCAATCTCCCTCTCTCTGTTCTTGATAGCAGTTTCGATAGCGGTAGAGAGGTCAGCTAACAACTCATTTTTCCATTCGTTCTGATGTTTTGCCAAAACTTGCCTTATCTCGTCATAGTGTGGAGCATAAGCCATTGCAATCTCTTTATTCTGTATGTCAGTCATGATTGTTGATGATGTTTGTAAGGTCGGAGAGGCAAGAGTCGTACCCACGCCTCCCATCATTTGTATACAGTGGTGGTGCGTATTGTTTTTTCATTTCCTCCAATATCCGCTCCCTCTCTTGGCGTTTGGCTTGGGCTATCTTGTCGGCGATAAAGGATTTGATCTTTTCCGATGACTCACTGAAATCAAACTCATCGAGCTTAAATAAATTGTCAAACTCCTCCTCGAATCTTGATTTGTCGTTCATAATTTACGATTTCACAGGCATAATAAGTCCATACTCACCACTTACTGCCTCCAAGACGACGGGTTTTCCTTTTTCGTAGATCGAGATGGTAACGCTCTGCGAGGAACCTTTCTTGAGTACCCCAAGCATGGCTTCAAGATACTCCACGCTGAGGACTGTGGTGGCGAGAGGTTCGGTCTTTGGAATGAGTTGCTTCCAGTCGGGAAATTCGTCGCCTACCGTGGGGACACGACATGGGTAGCCAAAATAGGAGAATATGACCTCGCCATTGTCCATTTCCCAGTCCTTGGCTCCCTCGTGGCACAGGACGTCGATGTGGTTGACGTCGACCAAACATTCGTCAATATCAAACGCGTCTATCTGCATGAGCATGCCGGAATTAGTCGCCACCGCCTTTTTGTCCTTGAAATGGATAGCGTGGAATACTGGCTTGATAGTGGTCTTTGATGCAATCTTCTTGAGGGCTTTCAGTTGTTTTGTGTTCATACTTACGATTTTAAACTCCATTCGTGAATAATCTGGGCGATAGTTTTCTTTGCGCCGAACTTCTTTTCAAACTCAGTGGCTTCCTTTACCGCTTTCTCGTGGGTCGCAGGATAGATTCGCACAGGCTTGCTTGCTATTTTAGTCATGGATGAGGTCAGTAATGAGTACGCCATTCTTGCGTTCCTCGTCAGTAATATCGCACAAATCAAGGTTGCCACGGAGACCTGAGACGTAACCAAGGATACCTGAAACGTCACCACTGATGAGTGAGACATCACCCTTGATACCTGAGACGTTGCCAACGATACCTGAGACATCACCACTGATACCTGAAACGTCACCACTGATGTCTGAGACGTTACCACGGATACCTGAAACGTCACCCCAGATAAGGTTATGTGCTCCGAACACCTTTACTCCATCCTCAAAATAATACAGTGGGTTCTTCGCACGATATAATGCTTTTTTCATATAGGGGTATTATACTACGGGTGTATACACAAATAATAAGTTATCCACAATGTACGACTTCCTTTGTCCTGACGTCGATGATCGTGGGTTTCTTCCGAGGTTCCCAGATAATAGCGTGGAGCTTTACCTGTGGCGGAAATGGATATTTGTCAAAATCTTTTGACGCTTCTTCAATCTCTCTTTTCACTCGACTGGTCACTGTGCTTTTGGAGTTCCAAAAAATGATGTCAGTCTTATTCATCGCAATGCCGTCGGCACCAAGGAGGTCAAACTTTTTATAGAACACGCGACCCTTGGCAACGACGGCATAGTTAAACTCGGTCAAGACGACATGGTACCCCAGAGACTCATAGAACACCTTGGACTTATTTTTGTAGTAGTTTCCTCTTTTGGTGTTTGATATCATGGGCTTCTTTTTTGAGGACAAGCTCCCAGTGGGACTCACAGAGGGGTTTACCCTTGTCGTAGTAGACTTTGTTGGAGTATTGGTACTCGGGGCACAGATGGCAACGGTACTTTTTCATGCGGTCACATTATACCACACTTAGGGGCGATTGCCGAACGGGTTACACACAGGACATTCTGGGGGGCAATTGGAGTGACTCATGGTCGGAAGAATTGAAACGCTTGGAGAATAAAGTTGGGTTTGCGGTGGCGGTTTCTGAAATTGAGGCGGATCAGTTTCTCGATGTCATGCTTACGCGTCGGGTCTTTTCTTTTCATGATGGGTACACGCCTGTCATCGTGTCTCCCCAAGAGGCGAGGAGTACCAAGATAACAAAGACGATGAGGTGAATAATGGGAGTCATGTGGTGGTGTCGTTACATGGGCAATCTTCTTTGGTCAGACTTCGGTCATAGCACCATGGGCACACAATATCTTGAGTTGGCATATTATCGGATGTTCTTCGGGATTTTCTCCTTGACTAATGAGGCGCCCGGGATGTGCACGCCACTTTTGAGGGCACTCTTGACGCGCATTTCATTGACATCAAGGTACTCCCGAGGAATGAGTGTCGCGTCACTGATAACGAGCTTCTCCACCGTTGTCCACTGCACTGCTCCGGCACTGGTGGTCACCGCCTTGGTGGAGTCAGGGAGTTGTGACAGCTTTGACACAGCGGTATCAGCTTTCATGGTGCCCTTCTCCACGCGTGCCACAATCTGCGCCTCACGCTTGGCAATCTCCGCGTCGAGCTTCTTCTGGTAATCCATCATCTTGGCACGAATCCCCGAGATGACCGACGCACACGCATCTTCGAGAGGCTTCCACCGTGCACGTTCCGCCTTGAGTGCCTCATTGAGTGGTTTTGTCACCTTCTCTTTCTCCTCTGTCGCTTGGTCGAGTGTGCGGTTGGCTTCGGAGAGAAGCTCCACCGCTTGCGCCATTGTGAGGTCATCTATGATGGTGAGTGCCTTTGACTTGTCAGCGATGCCGTGGATGTCCTTGGTGATAGTGATTTCTGTACTCATATGGGTTTGTAGAATAGTGTTTTGTAATTTTCGATAATAGCCATCGCGTCACTCAGACTGCGGGTATACCTTGACTTGCCGAACTTGTTGGTGATTTTCCACCACCCTTGGTGATATTGTAATTTCATCGGTCGTCATCGGTTGCTCCAGTAAAGTCTCCGTGGGGGGCGTTGTCGGTTCGCCAGTCGTAAGGGAGAAGTGTCTTTCCGAGTCCGTCACATGCCGTGCACTTCACCATCACGCCCTCGTCATCCATCTGGCTCCCACTTGATCCGTACCAGTACCCTGTCTCATACTGTCCGAATCCTCCACACGGGGTGCACTCATACAGAAGCTCGTCTATCTCTTTGAATCGTTCCATGATGGTCATAGATAATGTGTTACTTGTATGAATACAGTATACGCCTGTATACACCACTCACAAGAGGGCTAAAAAGAAAACTGTGGATAACTTTTCGTGGCTCAACTGGGGCGTATAATCGGATAGAGATACCGACCGTGCCAACACCCCATGTTGTTCTCGACATCCCACTGTGGACGCTGAATGAGGCGGATAGATTCGATGGTGCCCATGCTTCTGACGTTCCCCGAGAAGTCAACGACGCGACAAGTTTTCTTGTTGGGAGCGACACGGACACCGCGCCCAAGCATCTGATACCACAGGGCGAGGGAGCGCGTCGGACGGATTGTCACAATAGCGTCGAGCTCGGGATGGTCAAAGCCTGTGGTGAGGACGCCACAGTTATAGACGGTCTTGATACTGCCAGTCTTGAATCCTGACAATATCGCCGTGCGGTCTTTCGGTTTTGTCATTGCGGAGACGACGGCAGAGCCTTTGGTGACGGACGCAAAGCGCGTGGCTTGCTCCACGGAGGCACAGAAGACGAGGACAGAGTGGGAGACGGCTTGAAGTCGTGCGACGGCGTCGAGGATTTTCTCTTCCTCATTGGCGATGATGGACTCAAAGGCTTCGAGGTCAAAATCTGTGTGGGACTTATTGCGCGGAAGTGTCTCATGCTTGATGTTGGAATTGTTGAAGTAGGTGAGCGGGGTGAGGTATCCGTCATCCATGAGTGTGCGGATGGTGGTGTTGTGGATGATGCGTGACCAAAATGGTTTCTTGCCCATGCGCGTGAGTATCTTTGTGGTCATGTACTCCATCGCGTCGGTGGTGCCGTAGTTTTTCCATGCGGTGTCTTGGCGAAACGGCGTTGCGGTGAGTCCGATGACTTTTGGATAATTGAGGTGGGACAGAAATTGGTGAAACATCGTGTCCGTGTCTTTCGGGGAGAATCCGTGGCACTCGTCGAGGATGATGTGGCGAAAGTCGGTGAAGTGCTCTGGCGTGCGGTAGACACTTCCAATCGTGGCGAACGTGTAGCGGTGGATGGTCTTCTCATTTGCCGACGCGGAGTAAATGCCAATCTGATCGCGAGGGACAAAGAAGGAGAGCTTTGCCACATTTTGCTCAAGGATTTCTTTTGACGGCTGAAAAATCAAGGTCGGCATGTCGAGCTTCTTGACCGCCTCAGCAATGACAATAGACTTGCCGGCACCTGTCGGGAGAGAAACGATGGAATTACCCGTGCGAGAAAAGTCGGCAAGGATGTCAGAAACGGCTTGGGATTGATAAGGGCGGAGTTCCATACTCAGTGCACGCCCCCTTTTGCGTGGAGGACAAGAGAGGGCGCGCGTGAGACTAGAACGCTTGTTCGAACACTTCGTCGGGAGTCGCTTCTGCGGTATCTTCTTGTGGGGCAGAAGATTGCTTCACGTCCATATGCTCTTCGATATATTCGATGAGAAACTGACGTGCCGTGGCAAAGTAGAGCTTCCACTCGTCTTTGGAAAACGGCTTATCGCTTCCGTCTTTGTTTTTCTTAAACTTTGGAACAGGATATCCGTTTATCGACTCCTTCTTTGCAAAGTCATAGAAGAAGTTTTGGATTTTCTTGTCTGCCTGAGTCACAGTAACACCCTTGCGTGTCTTTCCTGTTTTCTCGTCGTCGAACGCGTAAGGAGCGAGAGTCACAGGGAGTGAGAGGTCAAGAGCAGGGAGCTTCTTCATGAAGTCTTCGCCAAATGGGGTGGCGGTACCGAGAGAAACGACATCCACATCGTCACCATCAGTAATCTCGACAAGGATATTCTTCCCAAAATCGCCTTCGTGGAATGAGAGTCCAGTAATCTGTCCGCTCACGTCTTGATAGACCAGTTCCCACTTTGTCCCTGATGACTTTCCATCAGCTGACTCCCAATCTCGACGCACGGCACCCGGAGTGTCTTCGGTGACGACCTGACGAAAGGTGCCGTCAGAAGAGAGCACGTTGATAAAGGACTGCTTTTCTTGCTTTGGTGTTTTTGCCATATATGTGTGTAATTATTTTTTGTAGGTAACGTTATTTTTTGTGTACTGTATTTATCGACCGAAAACACAGAGAGCGAGGAATGATGCTTGCACATCACGACCTCGCTCTCTGTGTTCTACCGTGCAAGCAGTAAAACAAGAGTAGTATATCACCTCGAATGTCGCTCTGCAATATACTGCGTCATACCGTTGTGGGCAATCTCAAAGTCTGACATGATATGGAGGACATCAAACATGGTGCGCTGTGTCTCAAAAACGACGGGGTCACCACTAATGACGATTTCGGTATCATAATTCCCTTCTTCGTTGACCACGACGACTTGGTTGGTGGGAATCCAAAAGAGCTTGATGACGATATCCTTGGGGTTTATCTTGTGCGTGTTCCACAGAAGTGCGGTATAGACATCGAGCTGTCGGTGATGGTCGACTTTGCGCTGTGTCCACGGAGTGACGCCTGTCTTAAACTCGTGGATGATGTTGTCCTCTGAGTTGTCGATGTGCCCAATCACCCTGACCCCTTGCCAGACATCCTTGATCGTCCGCTCAAACGTCTTTAAGCGTGGAATACTGGGGAGATATGTTGGGTCACTCGCAAGCCTGTCGCCCACGACATTGCCAAAGACCATGGCAGGGGTGGGGCGTGGCTTCTGTCCAAGGACATAGGAACGATACCACGTTGGGCGTGAGCTCTCCCATGCGTTCACTTGGCTCCACGACTGAGGCATATCTTCCCACCGCGACACAGGGTCTTTGGTGTCGTCGGAAAACGATGCGTAGAAATCTTCGGGTTGGTCAGAATAGGTCATGGTTTTCTTGTTTTATGATAGCTTGGAGCTCTGATGGGGTGGACATGCTTTTGGGGTAATACGTCGTCATGCGAGCACCGCCACGCATTTCTCTTTTTTTAATGAGTCCCATACTGATGAGGACATTAGAGATTTGCATTTCCTCATATTTATTGAGTGGCTTGATGGAGTTTCCACGGTGGAGACACTCATGGTAGACCCGATGTACCGTGATGCCTTTCTCGCGGTCGAGAATTTTCAGCTCGTTGTAGTACCAATCAGAAATCAGCTCTTCATTTGGATCATGTATCATGCGAGCGTTTTGCTCACGAAGCATATCTTCCTTCGGAAATTCATAAAGCGTTTCATTCAGCACGCTGACGCGGTAGTAGGCTTCGGCAAAGAGTTGCTCTCTGTTTTCTTCAAGCCACGCAATGTTTGCCTCAGGAAGTACGACACGCACGGGGGGCCATCGACGATTGCCTGTTTCGTCTTTTAAGTATTCTGATTGATTGGTCGTCATGGCAAATACACAGCGTCGAGGAAAGTCGAGCGTGGCGCGTTCATAAGGCATGCGGTAGCGGTCTGACTGCATCGTGATGATGGCTTTCATGCGCTTGACCTCGGTGCGGGAGAGTGTTTCCCCTTCGGAGAACTCGATGATTGCTTTGCCGGCAAATTGCATAAAGAAGTCTTTGGTATCCGTCGACATCGTGGTTTCTGCATGCCAATGACCTCCAAGAACGGCAAGAGACGTGGATTTCTTTACCCCCTGCTCGCCTTCAAGCACAAGCACATAGTCAAACTTGCACCCGGGAAAGACAATGCGCTTTACGAGTCCCTTCATCCAGTTGGAGCCGACTTTGCGATGATATTCGTTATCCTCCACTCCATAGGTGTGCATGAGCCACTGATCAAGACGAGGCTCGTTGTCCCATACTATAGTGGAAATATAATCTCGTGCGGTGTCCACCGTGTTCTCCTTTGAGACTTTGAGCATGCCGTCACGCACGACATCTTTGGAAATGCGGGCAAAGACAGGGAGGGAAACAGAGATTTTGGTCTGAAAGTCGATGATGTCGTGGTCTTCTTGCGTGCGCCAATTTCCTCGGTCTAAAACCTCGAAGCAATTTTTGAACGTGTCATACCGCAAGCGACCATTGAAATTGGTGTGCTTTTTGAGTATGCGGTACATATTCTCGGTGTTTGGAATATAGACACGCTTCTCGTCTTTCATGGTGTACATGAGATTGAGCGACTCTATGGTGGAGGCAGGCTCAATGATTTCTATTCCTCGACGGCGTTTCTCATCGTCACACAACACATCGAAGGTTACCCGAAGCTCGGTTTCATCGAGCATGGGGGTATTTGTTTTGTTGAGCGTTTTGACGGTGCCCCAAAACTTCTCAAACTTTGCGACATCCATGAGGCGGAGTTGGTCGGTAATGTTTTCCCAAAAAATCTCAATACCCCTGTCGTACATCTTTTTGTCAAAAGGACTTTTCATATTCGTGTACAAAAATGACTAACGGATTGCACCTGTTCTCGTGAGAGAAAAGATCCGTTAGTCATGCCTATAAGCGAAAGTGAAATTGTCATGAACAGGTGCATGTAAAACATTATACGCCTGTTTTTGGGGATGTAAAAATAAAAGTGTGGATATTGCAAATTACAACACAAAAATAGAAAAGCACCAAATAGGTGTGGCAAATGGGGGGGGTGTGGCAGGAGGTGTGGCAGTCAGCGGTGGCTCAGCATAGCCGTTTTTGTAAAAATTGCCACACCTGCCACACCTACCACACCTTTTCCAACCTTTGTCTGGAATATGCTGATATGCTGTATATATTTACTTAGCAGTCTTTTATAGAAATAGGTGTGGTAGGTGTGGTAATGGTAGGAGACGGCTCAGCATAGCCGTTTTGTCCCTGCCACACCTGCCACACCTACCACACCTTGAAAAAGTTTTTTTATGTTGCATAATTCTGTGGATAACCGTCATTTTCCACCCCACCCTCGTGGTATAATGTGCCCATGGAACATTCTCAGCCCATTGTGGTCTTGGACGGCAAAAGTATCGTTGGCATGAACCTCGAAGCACTATTGTCGATTCGGCAAAGTGGGTACCGCGTCGTGCCGATTTATAATAATCGTTCGACCTACCGGATTTATGACGGCATGAACAACATCACGAGGCGGTATGTGGATCAGTTATCCACAGTCCCTCCTGTACAGTAATTTTTATCGTGATATTATAAACACATGACCGCCTAGCGCAGTCTGTTGGAGGACAAAGCACCCCGTGTGCCTAGTCCTCCTTTTATTTTTCATTGACATCCTATGTTCGTAAAAACCTGTTATTCGTGCAAATCTGCCTCTGTGAGCATACTTAAGTCCCACAATGACTGGCGTACCATTCACCAGTATTGCGCTCGTTGTGGGGCAAATCAGACGGCATATATCCTCAAGAAGAAACGCCGTGCCAGTATCCGCGTCAAGGTGAAGCGCCATCATCGTGCTCGCGCGTGGGTGCTCTCCACCGTGACTGCCCTCTCTGTTGTCGCCCTCGTTGCTCATGCCTCGCCAGTGGAGACGTATGATTCGGCTATCGACGCGACCAGTACCCCGATTATCGTTACCCCAATGACCAAGATTCCCGAGATTGTGGCACCCAAGAAGCCGGAGACGCGCGAAGAGGTGCGTGCCTATATTCTCACCCAAGCCAAGACTGCGGGTGTCCACGTCGCCAAGATTGAGTACATCGTGGAGAACGAGTCACGATGGAACCGCCACGCCAAGGGTGACATGAATCTTATCTGCACCAACAAGCGCTCGCCTGTCTACGGGAAGCCTGTCGAAGCTCGCGGACCTTGGCAAATCACGAAGTGTTGGTTTCCCCACATCAGCGACGAGGAGGCATATGACGTGGAGTGGAGCACCAAGTGGGCGCTCGACATCATTTCGAAGTCCAAAAAAGACTGCATACAGTTGTGGAGTACTTGTCGAATGTGGTATAATCAGTAAATGGCGGAAGTCAAAGACTTTGAATACCCACCCAACTATCAGTCTATTCGAGATAGATTGTCGATTGGGAACGGTGATATTTTGTTCGCGTACTATCCGTATATTTATAATCCAAGTGGCAAGGCAGTCTATGCAGATCTGATGATGCACGAAGATATGCATATCGCACAGCAGGAGCATATGGGTGTGGAAAAATGGTGGGCAAAGTATCTTGATGATTCAGTGTTTCGTTATGAACAGGAATTGATGGCGTTTGCGGTGCAATATGCGTATGGACTCAAGTCGTACCCACGCAAGATTTCTGATAAAATGCTTTCGGACTTTTCAATACAGTTGGCAAATGGGATTTATGGAAACAACGGTGAGGTCGGAAAAATTAGTGCGGAAATAAGATTTAAAGCAAGGACATATAATTCTGCTTTGTAAAGCCACTTTCTAAGAAAAAAAATCTATGGCAAAAGGAGGAAGACAACCAGGGGCAGGGAGACCAAAGGGAATGACGAATCGCCCAGTTTTTCGTAACGCCGTGACTGAGGCACAAGCCAATCGCCTTATTGCTAAAGCCATTCAGTTGGCTGATGACGGTGATGTCACCATGCTCAAGTTTGTCCTTGAACAAATCTATGGCAAAGCGGTACAGCCTATTGGGAATGATGACCCAAACACTCCATTTCAAATCGCAATCTCGGGGATGAAAATTGTCAAAGAATAAATGGAACTTACGTTTAGGACAAAAAACGATAAACAGATTCAGGCTGCAGAAGCATGGCTTGACGATACTGTTGATGAAATCCTGTACGGTGGAGCCAAAGGTGGGGGGAAATCCTTTCTTGGCTGTTCTCTTATTTTTGGCGACGCACTTATTTATCCCGAAACACATTATTTTATCGCGCGTAAGGAGCTGATTGATTTGCGTAAGTTTACTATTCCGTCAATCCATGAAGTATTCAAGAGTTGGGGTCTTGAGATTGATAAGTATGCTTCATTCAACGGGCAAGATAATTGCTTCAATCTCGTCAACGGATCAAAAGTGTTTCTCATTGCATGTTCAGATCAGCCAAGTGACCCACTCTTTGAGCGTTTCGGCTCCATGCAAATGACGCGTGGTTGGATTGAAGAGGGTGGTGAGGTACCAGAGAACGCAAAAGCAAACCTTTGCTTGTCTATTGGACGTTGGAAAAATGACGTGTATAAGCTCAAAAGAAAGCTCTTGATTACGGCAAACCCTAAAAAGGGGTGGATGAAGCGGGATTTTGTTGACCCTTCTCGCACTGGCATGCTTTCTCCGTCAAAGCGCTACATTCAAGCGTTTGCCACAGACAACAAATATCTCCCCACCGACTACATTGAGGCACTCTCCAATGAGAAAGACATCATCCGTCGCCAACGACTCTTCGAGGGCAACTGGGACTATGATGAAGACAAGGACTCGCTCATCTCATTTGAAGCGCTCTGTGACACATTCAGTAATACCATCGTCAAGGATGGCAATAAATACCTTGTGGCAGATATTGCGCGCCTCGGTCAGGACACCACCGTGTTGTCCATCTGGGATGGCTTAGAGCTTTGTGGTATTCAGCAACTTGCAAAACAGGCGACCACGACCACGGAACAGCGCATCAAGGATGTCGCGAGCGCAAATATGATTCCGTTCTCCCACATCATTGTTGATGAAGACGGTATCGGTGGCGGTGTCGTTGACCACCTTTTTGGTGTGCGAGGCTTTATGGCAAACAGCTCACCACTTCCCACGGCAAGTGAGATACGCAGTCGTGCATCACAGTTGAAGCACGACTTTGTGCCAAAAACTAATTTCAAGAACCTCAAGGCTCAGTGTGGTTGGAAACTTGCCGAAATGATAAACGAGCATAAGATTGCTATTCGTTTGTCAGAATACCGTGATATTATTATTGAGGAACTTACGGCAATCTTGCGAGACAAGGAGATGGACAGCGAGGGAAAGAAACAACTACGCTCAAAAGAAGATGTGAAGCAGGAAATAGGTCGTTCACCTGATATTGGCGACACTCTGCTTATGCGTATGTGGTTCGAGCTGAAAAAGGAAGCATTAGACGAAAACCCGGAGCGTGCAATGATTTTGGGTCGGCAAATGGAAATCCTTGATAGAAATCGCTCGCGTTCGTTTCTTAATTCGTCTGAATAGCAGAAGTGTGGTATACTTATTTTATACGATAATCTCGGCGGAGATTGCATGCACACAACATCCATAGCAGAAATTGTGCGAAAAGCAGAACAGGACTACAACTCTGGGAAAGTCACCAAATCCCAGTATGTTCAGGTTTCTTTGCGTGAAGATTTGAACAAAATTGACGCTTATTTCAATTCCAAGCACATCAGTGGGGATAAGGATTCTCTCGGTCGCAAAAAACCATTTTTTAATATCGTCGTTGCCGCCGCTAATATTTGGTTTCGTGCCACCGATATCGACAGAGCAAACATCCGTGTGCGTTCTCGTCGCTCCGAAGACCATATTTTAGAGATTTTCTATAATGCCAAATTGCAAGATTGGATGAAAACTGCAAAGTTTGGAGTCTTTTTGAATAAATGGGGTCGCACTCTTGCAAAATATGGATCTGCAATCGTGGAGTTTGTTGAAGTAGACGGCGAGCTTGTTCCGTCAGTGCTCGACTGGCACAAGATTATTATTGACCCCATCAATTTTAAGCATGCGCCACTCATCAAGAAACTGGAATACACTCCGGCAGAGTTACGCAAAAAGAAAGGCTACAATCAGGAAATGGTCAAGTCTTTGCTTGAAAATCTTGAGGCACGCAAGCTCTTAAACGGACAACACCAGACCAATACTGCAGATAGCATCCCAGTGTATGAGGTGCACGGAGAATTGTCCCTCGCACAGTATAAGATTGCTAAGGGTGAGACTCCTTCCGATGGAGACGAGCATGTATTTTTTCAGCAAATGCACGTTGTTTCTTTTGTCGGAAACGGCAAAAAGAGTGACAAGTACGATGAGTACACGCTGTATTGTGGGCGCGAGGATGACCCCCACATGATTACCCACCTCATTGAAGAGGACGGCTATGTTTTGGCTACTGGAGCGGTCAAGTCTCTCTTTGATGCACAGCACTGGACTAATCACAATGAGAAGTCCATGCGTGATTATCTCGACTTTATCTCAAAGCTCACATATCAGACTGATGACGAGTCTTTTGTTGGAAAAAATGCTTTGACTCACTTTGAGCTTGGTGACGTATTGCGCCACGCTCCTAATATGCCTCTTGTGCCTTTACAAGTCGGAAACAACGGCAACTCGGTGGCAGAGCTTCGGAATAATCAGCAAAATTGGCGCAATCAAGGTATGGAGACGACAGGCACTCCTGACGCTATTCGTGGAAACACCATGCCCTCAGGCACTCCCGCCGCGCTCGCTGAGCAACTCATTCAGCAATCCTCGTCGTTGTTTGAAATTATGATAGAAAACAAGGCATTAGATATCGAAGAGATGATGATACGATTTGTGTTGCCATTTATCGAAAAAACGTCAGACAATACAGACGAGATTATTGCGACACTAGACGCGGAGGGACTCAAAGAGATTGACCAACGCTTTATTCCTGCAGAAGCAGTACGTCGCTATAATGCAATGGCAAGAGAGAAGATTCTTTCTGGTGATGTGCAGTCCCTCCAGCCGTTTGACAAGTCTATGGAGGGCGAAGTGCAAAATGAACTCAATATGATGGGTAATAAGCGCCCACTTTCTCCACAAGATATCCCGGGCAAGACATGGAAGAAACTTTTTGAAAGCTTCAAGAAACGTGTCGAGGTGGAGGTGACCAATGAAATGCATAACAAAGCAACATTACTTTCCGATCTGAACGCAACTCTGGCAAACCTTGTGAGACTTGGTGATGTGGCAAACGCACGGCTTGTGCTCTCAAAAATCATGCGTGAGACAGGCTCGGTAAGCCCATCAGAACTTCAATCCATCCAAACAGCACCTCAACCATTACTAGTCGGCGGGTCGAACGGCGCGATGGCTGAGGGATTACCAACAGGATAAGTCTTAGTAAAATAATATCTTATGGCGGAAAAAAGAAAACTTGATAGGAGTGAGAACGAAAAGGGATTGATTCGTGCAATGTTCAGTGACAACGAGGTGCTTCAACGTGGTCTGCGTCAGCACTTTTTCCAGCTTCCACTGTCTTCCGATGAGGAAACTGCGGTGCGTGGACTGTCTGATGACCAAATTGAAATATTGCGGAGAGAAATGTTGCCCTCGATTGCTGATAATCGCCCCGTAGGCATGTCTTCAGATGTGTGGACAGGACTTTCTGCCAGTGATGGCGTTGACGCAACATATCCACGCATTTTGGTGCGTGAGAATCTCATTACTTATTTTGAGCAACGCTTTCGTGCACTCAAGACAGGTGCCAATCAGGATGGTGACCTCTTGATGTCAACTATGGTACAGCGCCCATTTGTGGGTAAGGAGCGACTTGATTTGTATGTCGATATCTGCACCTATCTCACCATCATGGCAACTACTGAGCTTCATTTGAACACCTTGTGGATGCTCGGAAATCAGGATATCAAGACGGATGATGAGATTATGCAGTCCTTGCAAAAGGATAGTAGCGAGTAGTTGTAGTATTGTTTAATTATTTGTGGTATAATACCAGTAATCGGACATGTTGGCAGTCCTAAAATGCCTCCTAATATGCCAGAACCCATTGAGGTAGACGCCGAAACCTTAGAAGGCGAAGAAGGAGTCGAGAACGAAGAGCTCACAAAAGCTCAAGAACTCGCAAAGAACCAGAAGATTCGTGCAGAAAAAGCCGAGCGTGAACTCAAAGAGCTTCGCGCAAAGCATGAGAAAGAAGAAGTGAAAGTGGAAACAAAGACAAATGGTGACGACATCTCTCAAAAGGATTTGCTCGCCATAGTCCGTGCAGATGTTCATGATGATGATGTTGAGCGTGTCATAAAGTTTGCCAAGCTCGAAAATATCACCATTTCAGAAGCATTGAAGCATGAGGATTTGAAAGCAATCCTTTCCTCTCGGTCAGAAGCACGACGAAGTGCGGAAGCCATGAACGTCAAGCCAGCTCGTAGTGGAGCACCAAAAGTATCGCCAGAAGCTATTATCGCTCAGGTCAGCAAGGGTGGTGAACATATCCCCAAGGCAGGCACAGCAGAAGCAGAGGCACTCTTTTGGGCAAGACGTGGAGGGAAGCGATAGCATCGGCGGGGTTTAGACTGTAACCCCATATATCGTGAATACAATGTCAACATATGGAGATCGCGACGCATACTTGAAATCACAGTATGACTTCGTACTCCGCAATGCACTCGTTTGTGAGAAGATTTGTGATGTGAATCGTGAGGATGTGAAGCGCATCCAGAACCCTTACGGCAATCAGCCTACCGCAACGGTACAGGCAATCGCCGGAACGTACTCTGTGACTGCATGGACTATCACCGATGATGCACTCACTGTGACTGATGAAGTGATTTATGCAGAGCATGTGTTTGCTCATGAAGAGTTCTTTGCCAACTTCGATGTTGCTCAGAGCCGTCTTGACAACATGATGTACGCTGTCGCTTTTGGTATCGACAAGTTCGTGCTCAACAATCTTTGTGAGGACGCAACAGGTGCATACACCACTCCTGCTGGAGGTTTCACCACGTCATCGAACGTGCTCGAAATCATGGCAAACCTCAACTCCAAGGTTGGTGGATATCAGGACATGTACAAGGGTACGTTCCTCGTTATCGAAAACACCGACATGGTTGGATTCCAGCTTGTTGGTGCTACTACTGGATTCTCTTGGGCAGACGCTACCCTCAAGAATGGATGGATGCGTGAGTTGCTCGGTGTCGACATCTACGTCGTCCGCACAGGCACCTTTGTGTCAGCCACCTTGGGAACCACGACTGTCACCAATTCAGGGCACCGTGTCTTTGGTGTGAAGGGTGTCTCAACATACGCATCTCCTCGTGGGATTCAGTATGATGAGAAGCCTGTATCAGGAAAGACAGGTCGCGAAATCGTAGTCTTTGGTCTTGTTGGCTTTAAACTTTGGAGTCAAAAGGCTGGGCTCGTGGTTGATGTGACTTTGGCTTAATGATGGTATAATTGTTGAAAATGCCGATACTTGATTTAGAAAAACGTAAGGAATATCAAAGACTTTATATGCGAGAGCATAGACAGTTACTGACCCCCGAACAAAAGGCAAGAAAGAGTGCAACTTCTAAAGAGTGGGCACAAAGAAATGCCGATAAACTAAAGGAATATCAGCGCAATCGACAAATTAGAGATAAAGAAAAGATAAGTGCAAGAAAGAAAAAGTATGCACAAGAACATCCCGAAATTATCCAAGCAAAGAGCAAGGAATATTACGAAAAAAATAAAGAGGCTATAAAAATTGCAGTCAAAGAATATCGCTTGAAAAATCTTGAAGAAATAAAAAGTAACTCAAGAAAATATCGCAAAACACCTAAGGGTAGATTGCAGATGTATAAAGCATCAGCAGATAAACGTGGCTATGATTTCTTCCTCTCTACGGATGAGTTCAACGCACTTCTTTCCTCGAACTGCCATTACTGTACTAAACCTGAAGCAATGGGAGTCGATAGGAAGAATAACTCCATAGGTTATTTCTCCTACAATGTTGTTGCGTGTTGCAAAACCTGTAACTACATGAAAGGAACGCTTGATTATCAAGACTTTATCAGCCACATAAAAGCAATCAGTAGCCAGTTCGATTAGTAACCCCTCGTTAGGGGGGTGGAGCTTGCCCCCGCCGACAGGCTCCACTCCCCCCGTGAGGATAAAACAACGCAAATGTCAAAAGCAGAAAAAACGGCGAATAAAATCGCCAATGAAGCAGAAGATATGGCGACCATTGCCGAAACTCCTGCTGTAGAAATTGTGAAGACTGTAGTAAAAGAGGTATCTCCAACAAAGCCTGTCAACGGTATTATTGTTGAAGATCCGTTGATTCTTCGTCCTAAGACACTCCCGCTTGTTATCAAGCCAGAATCAGGTGCGTGGGCAAATGAAGCACAGGCAGAGTTCGCAGCCGTTTTGAATGGCTATGCGTACAAGAACACCGCAAAGTGGAACAAGAAGAAGGATGTGCTCCTCAAGCAACTTGCAGAGCTTGCTGACACTCCTGAAAAAATCTTTGCACTCAAAGGTGAGCCAGAGTTTCAGGCTGACGGCTCAGGTGTCGTAAAGTTTAAGAATCAACTTCTGCAGAATTAGTCGTTAGATTGTTCAAACATGCAAATCAAAAACGTCATCGTTGCGGGAATTGTCGGTGTCGCTGTTGCTCTCGCTAGTGTGTTTGTCTCATCCCCTACTATCGTCGTGGAGCCGGCTCCAGTCAAGGTAGTGACCGATGAAGCGCATCCCTCGCTCGCTGGCGCATCAAGTGACTTCTCGACTCGTTATGTATCGTGGGGAGGTGTCCGAAACTGGGCATCAAAGCTCGATATGCAAGGAGACGCCGCTTCGACCACTATCTGTGTGCTCCAAGCACCACAGGTTGCGTCAAGCTCGCTCCAGTTCTTTGGATATCGTGCCAACACTGGTACTGGTACCACTATGACGCTCAAGACATACAAGTCTGCAAGCCCATATGTGACCACTACTCAGATTGGACACGGAGCACCACTTTCTGCAAATCAGACTGTCGCCGTCGTTTCGACTTCGACACTGACTGACTCAGCAAGTGCAATCTTTGGAGCCAATGATTACCTCGTGGTGACCGCCACAGTAGCCGCAGGAGGCGCTGGGACTTCATCCCCGACAGGTATTTGTGAGGCACAGTGGGTGCAACTGTAAGCACCAAGTAGACCCTAGTGGTCTGCTTTCAGGGCAGACCTTGAAAATAGACCATTAAGAAATAACTACAATAACATGCGACAAGCAAAATATATCAACGGAACAGCATCAGCACTTATCAAAACAGGAGACGGTACTCTTCGTGGAATCATTGTCAATTCACACTCCAGTGGAACACTCAAGCTGTGGGACAACACGAGCGCCGCAGGAACAGTTATTATGAACACGTTCTCATTTCCTACTGGATCTGGCGTGTACATGTTTGGAGACGGCATTAGTTTCTACACGGGATTGTACGCAACCGTAGGTGGTACCCTCGACTACACGTTTCTCTACTACTAAACCATGACAGTATTCCTCAACACGACAGATAAAAACGGTCTCATCAACATATGTGAGTCTTTATGTCTGCTCGGTGATGGCGCAATATCTGGCAACACATTGCTTCTCAAGCAATTTACCAATTACATCAATATCGGTATCGCAGAAGTGCGTCACCATATTATGAAAGTGGACAAAACGTGGAAATCTGATGACTATAACTACACGAATCTCCCCGAAGCCCCTATCACTTTTGTGCTTGAGCAATATGACTATGAGGTTCCCGTCGCATCGAATGGCGCAAACGTCGCCACACTTCTTCGTATCAATCATATCTACTACGTCAAAAGTGGACAGCGCATATATTTGACTCCTATGCTCGGGCGAGAACGCGTCAATGTAGGAGACACGGTGACAGGAACACCTACCGCTTACTACTTTGACGGAAAGAGTATCTGGTTCGACATGGCTCCAAGCCAAGAAACGATAGACGATATTCAGGAGTTTTATGTGGACTTCTCCCGCCTCGATGATCCATTTGTGTCAGGCGACACTACTCAGCAACCTGGATTCTTGGCAACCTACCATCATATTCTCGCCTATAAAGCCGTCGCGCTTCATCGATTACCTGAAAATATCAACCTCGCTTTGACGTACTCATCAGGAGACATCAAGAGACCGGGCATGTTTGAAGCCGGAATCCTTGAGCTGATGTCAGGATATGCAAGCATGAATGGAGATATGCCTAAGCGTATGACTCCGCATGTGGAGTCATCAGAATAATATGACCTACTACGGACTACCTACCAGAAACCCGTCGACCTACACCCTCCCGACTCTGAATACTGGGGTACTTCTCAAAGAAGACGGTTTTGCGCTACTCACGGAAGACGGCAACGAGATACTCCTTGAGAATCCGTCGCAGATTGTTGACCTCCCCACGAGGAATCCATCATCTTATACATTGCCTAATCGAAACTAGCCATGCAAATCTTTGTCTCCATCCTTATCAGCGCCCTCATGGTACTTGGCACGGTGTACCACACTGACCAGAAGACGTCAGAGTTGCAGAAGATGTCAGAGTCATCCCTCGGTGCCTCACAGTCTATCAGCTCCCTTGTTTCTGGCACCACACTCGATGACGCCGACCTCATTCCCTACGTCGACAACAGTGGAACACCGACCACGAAGCGCATTACTTGGGGTAACGCGACAAGCTCCCTCAAGACGCTGTATGACACGCTGTATAGCCCCATATTCTCGACCTCCGCAGGTCTTGCGTCGCTTCTCAGTGATGAGACAGGTTCGGGAGGTGGCTTTGTGCGTGCAACTGCTCCGACGATTACGACACCGTCACTCACCACTCCCACGCTCGACTTGGCAGGCACAGACGCAACAGGAGACTTGTACTACAACGGAGGCTCTGGGGTGATGACACGATTGGGTATCGGAAATGAAAATCAAATACTCGGTGTGCTTTCTGGTGTTCCGGGATTTTTCAGTACCACGTCCTCTGCGCTCGGTATTCTTCCCTCTCAATCAGGAAATGGAGCGAAGTTTTTGACCACCGATGGCGCGTCGCTCTCGTGGGGTGCAGGAAGTGGCTCTGCTGATTTTGTGTCCACGACATCAAGTGGAACATGGACAAAGCCATCCAATGTGCACGCTTCTTCGACTGTCTTTGTGGAGTGTTGGGGTGGTGGCGGTGGTGGTGGCTCACGCTCTGGTGCTTCTTCTGGTGGAGGCGGTGGTGGTGCTTATGTTGCCAAGATGTTTCGTGCGTCTGACTTGACCTCAACTGTTGCTGTGACGATTGGACAAGGTGGAACGGCAACCAATGTTGGTGGAAATACAACTTTTGGAGCATATCTGACTGCTTATGGTGGCGGTGGTGGTGTTTCTGGTAACACTGGCGCAGGTGGTGGCGGTGGTATCCTTTCCGCAGGTTCTAGTGGGAGTGGTGCCAATGGTGGCGCAGGTGGCGGTCCTGCAGGGAGCGCAGGTGGCGCAGGTGCAGGTACGGCAAACAGTGGATTCGGTGGCGCAGGAGGTGCAGGAGCCAACTCTGGTGGTGATTCTGGTTGGGGTGGCGCAGGAGGTTCATCGGGTGATGGTGGGTCTGCAGGAAACTCCGTCTATGGTGGAGGCGGTGGTGGTGGCACCAACGGTACTTCTGGCTCGGATTCGGGAGGTACTTCTGTATTCGGTGGCGCAGGTGGCGCAGGCAATCACTCAGGTGTCGGCTCAAACGGCTCTACTCCTGGCGGTGGCGGTGGTGGTGGAACAACAGGAGGCACTGGAGGAAACGGAAAGTGTAATATCTTGACCAAAAACTAACATGCCCACCATCTACTCCGCCCTCAAGTTCAACAAGGGGATGACCCCCAAGGTCTACGACAAGGACTCTGCGACACGCATAGAGCATTTTGACACGATTACGGAGGTACTACGACCATTTCGGACACTCAATCCTGACACCAACAACACAGGACAGGCGATGAGTGTGCTTGCGCTCAAGAAGTTTGCCATGCTCGATGATCGGCTGTATGCCGTCGGGCAAGACGCTTCGACCCCCGCCAATGGTGCCACATATCGGTGGGACACCACAAACTTTGACTGGCGCGACAAGTGGGGTTTCGGCGTTGCTTCCACCACCAATGACATGCTCTTCACCCACAAAGGTGTCCTTTTTGGTCTCCGCAATTCTCGCTATCTCTACTCGATGACCACAGGGCAGGTGTTTACAGATGTGCAAGACCTTAGCGCATTTGCCAATGGGTTTTGTGACGCCATCATCCACTCCAAAGACGGTTGCGCCTATTTTGCGACCGACAATAAGATTCACAAGCTCAGTACCTCGGCTGACGGAACCGCAGGGACAGGGTACTCTCTTGCGCTGACTCTCCCCAACAGTAACTTCTTCGTGCGCTCACTTGCGGAACAGGGCAACTACATCAACATCGCAGGGTACGACATCAAAACTGGGCAATCTTGGTCACTCATTTGGGACAGAGACACCTCCGTGGTTGACCTCACTGAATCCATCCATTTGGGAAGTGAAAAGGTGTATCACAATGCGACACTCAATGGGCAGACATTCTTTGTCCAGTTGCGCGAAGACATGAGCAACAGCCCCTACGTTGAGAAGCCAGTGCTCGTCATCAAGTACATGAACGGCAATCTTGCAGAGACGCTGTATGAGTTTCCCGTATCGACGTTTGACCCCGCAAAAATGGGAGGCAAGTATGTGGCAAGTAACCGCCTGTATTTCTCCGCATTGGTCAAGTTTGACGGTGAAGAAAGTGCGCGTCACGTCTTATTCTGCCTCGACTACAAGGGAAGACTGACTATCGCGCAAAACATGTCTGGGAACGCAGGCACCGCTCGCGTGTCAGGTGTGTTTCAACAGGGCGAGAGCTTCTGGGTGTGTGCCGGTGCTGATGGGTCTTGGAGTACCGCCACCACCTACGCTACGACCGCCTACTTTGAGACCAACGACATCCGCTCTGACAATCTTTCTGAGAACATTGCTTTTGAGACTGCCTTTATCAGTTGCGAGCCTCTCCCCAGTGGTGCCACCGTGACGCTCCTTGGGCGTATCAACGAGCAAACGACGTTCACCACCATCAAGACCTTTTCCACTGATGGACACATGAAGCTCAAGTGCTCGGCTCTTGAGGCAGTCAATGCCTTAAACGGACTCAGTGACGCACGACAGGTGCGACTCCGACTGGAAAGCTCAGGAGGTGCTGTCATCAACGGTTTTCAGGCAATATTTACCAATAAACCAGACAAAGGCAATGGATGAGGAACGCGTACGACAGATTATCCGTGAAGAGCTTGCTTTTATGATAAAGAATAAGAAGCTCGTCTTTCCCTTTCCTATCCAAATCTTGGATGGAAATGACATCACGATAGGAGGCACCGTAGGAACACGCATTGGCACGACGACATCGCAGAAGCTCGGCTTTTTTGGCTCCACCCCTGTGGCGAAGATGACAGGAGCACTCCGCAATATCGGCGCAGACCCGACCACTGACCCTGTCGGGTACGACCAATATGCACGCGCAGGAGTGGCTGACATCAACTATGTGCTTGAGACTTTGGGCTTAGCCACCGACTAGATTTTATGATATAATACACATCAGCATGGCATTATCTACAGCAGACGTCATCAAGTTATCTCAGCAAAAGCCCCTCTCGACCCAAGAGGTGCAGAGTCTCGC
>JACCDU010085139.1_pt1 | contig 21714 bp, 23 predicted proteins | sample 7446081 | NCBI WGS metagenome assembly JACCDU01 (sample SAMN15323447, study PRJNA562643) | freshwater metagenome | isolation source: river surface water | place: USA:Blue River Watershed | collected 2017-08-17
CCCGTACGCCCTGCGGCTGCCCCGCCCCGGACCGGACCCGTACGTGCCGAGCGCACGCCTGTTCGCGCGCCCGAGCGGCCCCAGGCCGGCACCTCCGAGTCGACGCGGTCATCGGACCCCGCGGCCGTCGTAGCGAGGCTCGTGCGCGCCGCCCAGGGGCGCTCTTCGCTCCTGGAGCGGCTGCAGGCCCAGGAGCCTGCCCCCGGCGCCTCGAATGCCACGCCTCCGGTGTCGGCTTCGAAGAGCGCTCCCGCTGCCGAGGTGCCTTCCGGCGCGCGAGCCGAGCCGCCGGCACAGCGCCGCACGCAGCCGTCTGGCTCGTCCGAACCGATGCGCCAGCCGTCTCAGCGGGCCCCCTCGGTGCCGACCGAAGCCCCGCGCAAGCCGGCGGCACGGCCGAACCCGATGCTCGACGGGCTCCTGCGCGCAACCCCAGCCACTGCGCGTCGCGCCTCCGAGGAGGCCCAGGCTCCTGCGACGTCTCAAGCGTCCGAGCACGTCACGCCGCCTGCGTCCTCCGTGGTCTCTCCTTCGTCCGTCCCTGACGCCCCCGTCACGCCAGTCGTCTCCGAGGCGGCACCCCTCGAGCGGGCTTCTGTTGATTCCGCGGTCTCCGGGGACACCGCCCATCCGGACGAACGCAGCGTCTCGGCGCAGGCGCGTGCTCCGAAGGGGGCGGGCTCCGGCGGCCCTCGTCGCGACAACCGCTCCGACTCGCGTTCTTCGCGCCCGGCTTCGCGTCCGTCTGCGCGCCCCTCCGAACCCGGTGCGGGCAAGGCACGCGACCTCCTGCAGGGACTGCTGAAATGACCCACTCCGAATCGACTCTGGCGGCCTCCAGCGCGCGCACCCTGCTGTCAGCCGACGAGCAGCGACTCGTTCGAACGCTCCACGAGCGGGTAGTGGCGCTGCTCGAGGTCTGCGCGGGCCTGGAGAGCGTGCAGGGTGAGCAGCTCGGTGAGCGCCTCGTCACGCTCGATGAGCTGCGGCTCGACCCGTTGGGGCCGGTGCATGTGCGCTGCGTCGCCCTCGAGGCGCTGCGCGAGCGCTTCGATGCCCTGCGCGACGGCATTCCCGACGGCAGCGCCGTGGTGGAGGCCCGCGATGCGCTGCAGGCGCTGCAGGCCACGGTGGCGCCTTCGTCGCAGGCGGCCTTCGAGTTGGCCGAGTCGCTGGAACGAGCCGCGGTGGGACTTGCCCGGGCGCACGGGGAACCGGGCCGGGCCGCGCAGGACGCCTTCGATGACCTGGCCGCCCGCCTGCGGGACGGAGCCACGCCCCAATCGCTCACCGTGCTCAGGGAGGCCGTTCACGCGGCGCTCGAGCGCCTCACGGCTCACACGGTTGCGGCCGCCCTCCAGGCCCTGAAGGGGGCGCCCGAACTCGAGCAGGACCTCGCTGCCATGCTGCAGGGGCGTGCGTTCGAGCCGCGAGCCTCGCAGGGCACAGTCGAGCCCGCGCTTGTTGCCAGGACGGACGTCGAGGCGCGTTCGAATGCGCCGGCGTTCGTGGCCCAGGCACCTGCTGACAGCGCCGAGCCCGGCGCAGCACCTGAAGCCGTCGAAGCCGGCGCCCGAGAGCAGGTCACTGCGGTGACGCAAGGGACGGAGGTGGCTGAGGTGACGGCGGTTCCCGCGACCGAGTCCGGGGCGCCCGCGCCGGCTGATGCCGAGACGAACCCAGGCCGTGCACCGGCTCAGAGTCTTGCGCAGGGTATCCCTTCGGGTGAGGCCGCGACGCAGGCCTCCGAGACGCCTCGGCCCGTCGCAGCGGGCACCCGCGCATGGAGTCTTCGTGATTGGCTGGCTGAAGACGCCAAGCATCTCTCGGAGGATGCGCTCGCAGCGCTCTTCGACCCCAAGCTCGTCGAACGTGCACGAGAGCAGGGCCTCACGCCCGCCGACGTGCGGCGTACCCGCTCGCTGCTGCGCACCGCGGCCCGCTCTGCAGGCCAGAACGCCCAGCGCATCGACCTGGCCATCGCGCTCGAAGCGCTCGTGGTGAGCGAGGTTCCGGCCGCGTTGCTGCCCGAGCCGGGCGCGCTTTCGGGTGCTCGAAAGTCCGGGGGCTGAGCCAGGCTATAAGATTCGGGACTACAGGTCGCACCGCCACCCACTTCGGGAGGCATTTTCCGAAGGGGCCTTCAGGCCGTCCGTGACCCGATGTACCGAATCCTCTTTCTGGCGCTGCTGAGCGCCAGCCCGCTGTGCTTGCAGGCCGCGCCTCAGGGCCGGCTCGATGCCGCCACGGCGCAAGACCGGCAGTGCCTGATGGCCCAGGTCTACGACCGCGCGCCGACGCTCAAGGAGCGTCAAGCCCGCATCGAGCCCGCGCTGAAGGCGTGCGTCACCCTGCAGACCGGGGCGAGTGCCGCGCAGGCACGCGCGCTCGCCCTTCGCAACGCGCCGCTCGTGCCTGGCTCGCAGGCGGCTGAAGCGATGCTCGAGGGCATGCGCGGCAACTACCGCAGCTGGCTGCGACACGTGGTGGCCTACTGTCACGCGGAGCGCACTGCGCAAGCCTGTGACGCGCTCCTCGAGCGCACCACGCCCCAGCACTGAGCGTCTCGGCGGTCCTCAGGCCGCGATGACGCAGAGCTCCTCCCGGGGCAGCCTCGAAGAGCCGCCCGTGCACCACTCAACCAGCACGCCTTGCGAGGTGGCGCCGATGACGACGCCGTCGCAGCGCACGACATGGCCGCGGCGGACGTGGTTCACAGGGGTGCCGCAGGCAAGCTGCTTCGGAGCAGCGTCTTCGGACGGGGCGGTCAGCGACCCGAGCAGTCGGGTGAGGAGGGATTTGAACATCGTGATTCCAGGGGTGCGGACCGGGGAGGGGCGAGTGCGGCGGGTCCGCGGCGGCGCGCTCGTAAGGGATTACCCTTGTATAGCCGTTGGATGCTGCAATGCAGCACAAGTTCGCCCCGCAGGCTCAACCTGTACCCAGAATGAACCCGACAGGGTGAGGGGTGGGTTCGCTTGTGCGCTCCCGAGGCGGAACCCGGGACGGCCCCGCGCGTCTGACGGGAGTGTCCACTGCCGGTTCGCCCCCTTCGTCTTCATCGCTTCGCCGGCTGCGGCAAGCGCACCTTCGCCAGCGTGCAGTCCATGAGGCCTCGCTGCTCGGGCAGCTCGCGCAGTACGCGAAGGCGTTCGAGCAGGCAGGCTTCCAGCTCCAGGGCGCGGTCTCGCCCGCCACGGGGGCCGAGCCGTGCGCATGGCAGGCCGATGCGGTGCTGCTGGACCCGACGAGCGGCTTGAGCCTGGTGCTGCAGGCCCGGCTCGTGACGACCCGCCCCCGCGCGCGGTGCATTTCGCATCGCCTGGAGTACGAGCTTTCGGTGCGCGCGCCGCAGCGGCCCGACGTCTCGGTGATGACCTTCGAGCTGTGCAGCTTCAGCGAGAGCGAGGAGGGTGCGGCCGAGGTGCTTGCGCAGAGCCCGCAGGACACCCCGTCCTCCTTGATGCTCTATTTCGCGGACCAGGCGCTCGGCCGGTGAGCGCGGTGCGCTCTCGCTGCGGCGAGCCCGATGCCATTGGCTACAGGAGTGAGGACCCTATTCATCACACGGTGCTGCGGCACCCCTTACTCGAGGACTCACCATGACCGACATCCTTTCGATGCCCCTGCTGCTGGCGCTGGGCTACCTGCTGAGTGCGCTCGCGCTGCGGCTGCTCTCCGAACGCGGTCTCGCCGACTGGCGAGCGGCGCACGCCGAGCAACGTCCGGTGCGCCCGATGACGTTCTGGAGCCCGCTCATTCAGGACGCCTGGCGAGACGCCGACGGCATTCCGTGCCGCCTGCCCGACGCGCAGGACCTGCGCTATCGCGACCTCGCGTCGGCCATCCCGCTGCTCAACACGATGATGCTGTTCTCGCTCGTGATGGGCGGCGTCAACAGCTGGCTTGCCCGCACCTTCCTTCCCGGGACGGTGACTCGGCCCTGAGGCCCTGAGCGACACCCCTTCGGCCGACCCCTCGCGGGTCGGCTTTTCCTTGGGCAATCGCTCGGATGCGCCGGGCGCCGATGCAGACCCTGCATGAAAAATTCGCCGTAATTCACCCATGAGGGCAATTTCTGCACATAATCTATGCAGGTGCGCTCACCGAGGCTGAGATTTCGCCAGAAACGAATCTTCGGCGGGGGCGTGCAGCACAGGGGCGAAGCCGAGCCGCAGCGATGACGCATCGAGCGCGAGCCAGGCCCGCCCCAGGGCGCGAACGCGTGCCGCGCGCTCGGCCCCGGCGGGATGCTCGGGGCCCTCGGGGGTGGTCTCCAGGAAGCGGGCGAAGACTTCCACGTCGCACGAGCCTTGCGAACACACGTGACTCACGGCCTGGGCGTCGGCGTCGAACTCTCGCTGACGCAGCACGTCGGCGGGCAGGCGCGCCAGCGATGCAAGCCGGGTGTGGCCCAGCGCCTGGTGGGCGAACTCGTGAGCGAGCACGTAACGCAGCAGCGACTCGTTGCGCGCCAGCGCCGGGCTCACCCGAATCGTGTCGGCGTCGGCGTAGGCAGCCCCCTGCGACAAGCGCTCATCGAGCTCCACGGCCTGCGCGGCAAGGCCCAGCGCCCCGGCCACCCGCTGAAGCGCCTCTCGGGCGGACGCGACATCGCCGGACTGCGCCGGGTCCGCCAGGCCCGAAGAGAAGGACATCGGCGCCTCGTGTCGCGCCTGCGGGACGGTCCACAGGTACAACCCTATCGCGAGCAGCACGCTCAGGCTCGCGAGGCTCAACCGCGGTCCGGGGGCGCGGACCTGTCGGCCGCGCTCCGAGGGACGGATGCGTTTCCGGGCCATGGCAGTCAGGGGGCCAGCGTGGACTCGGCCAGGTTCGCCATCACCTGGGCGGCCCCGGTCCAGTCCGTGCGTCTTCCGAGCTCGCTGTGCCCGAATGCCTCGAGCACGGCCCGGGCGCCTTGAGCGGGTTCCCAGCCGAGGGGCCCCGGCACATGCCCCAGCGTCAGCTCCAGCAGGCCGTGGCTCTCTCGGGCGCCCGGCGCGTGTCCGTACATCTGCACGCTCACCGTCAGTGCGCCATGCGCCTCCACGCGTGCGCAGAGCTCGAGAGCGAGCTCGCCCTGGCCAGCGACGTGATGAGGCACCTGCCACCAGCGAATCAGCGTATGCCGCGACGGCTCGACCATCGTGCTCGTCGTGCGCTGCTCGAGCGCGAGGCCTGCAGCTTCGAATGCGGTGCGCAGGGCCTGTGACAAGGCCTCCAGCAAGCCTTGCACACACGCATGCTCGAGTACGGCATCGAGGGCGTAGACAGGCAGTGCGCAGGACATGGCGGAGGGCAGGGCGTGTTCAGGAGCGGGGCCTTCGTTGGGGCGTTCGGCGCGCGTGTGGTTCCCTGGGTCTTCGCTATACCGGGCAGGCACCACTACCCCAGAGGACCCTCATGACCCCCCACCTGCTCCCGATGGACTTCGTTCGCCAGGCCAACCGCGCTGAAGGTGGCCACTTCTTCGACGACGAGACGATGCGTTTCTTCGACAGTCGCGTCGAATCCACGCATGCGCTGATGAACGTCGCGACCGAAGACGCGTTCTTCGTCACGTCCGAGCGCTTCGCCGACGGCCTGCGCCGCTACAAGGTGCGTCGCATGGACGAGCGGGCACGCATCCACACCGCGAGCCCCCAGCCGCTCGCCACGCTGCAGGAAGCCCAGGCGCTCGCAGAAGTGCTCGTGCGGCCCCACTGATACCAGGTATTCCAGAAATCGTCTCCTTCCCTTCGGCGAGCCTCGTGCTCGCCGATGTCATTGTGAGAGCTCATTCTCTTAGCGGGTCAGCCCGAGCTAAACCCTCGATGCCTACAGGTGGCACTGCACCGGCTGTGATTGGACCGCTCCGGGTCCGTGTGGGACCGGACTGTTTCGAGGCGCTCTTCGGTGTGGCGCGCACCTTTTCGCTCGCGTGTGCGAGCGGCCCACTCGAAAACCCTCCTCACAATGCATTCATCCTTCAAGACCCTGGTTGCAGGCGCGCTCGTCGCCGCGCAACTCACCGGCCCCGTCTTTGCCCAGACGGCACCTACCCACGAATTCCGAGTCGCCAAGAAAGGGCTCATCGTCACGGACACGCCGGTGCCAGTACCGTCCGCCGAGCTGAGCACGACGGCCTTGAGCTGGTCGGCTTCCGTGCGGCCCACCGAGGTCGGGGCGTCTACCGCAGCCTCCGTTCGGCTCACGAACAACGGCACCGCGCCCTTGGCCCTCACGGGGCCGGTGGCGCTGAGCGGCTCGGCGATGTTCTCGGCCTCGAGCAACTGTGCCACAGCGCTCGAGCCTGCACAGTTCTGCGATGCCACGGTGACCTTCAGCCCTACTTCCACGACTGCGCAGGGCGGCTCGCTCACCTTCCCGACGAGCGTGGGCGCGCGAACCGTGACGCTCGAGGCGACCGGTTTGCAGGCGGGTGGCTCGCTTGCGGCGACGAGCTCGGCGGACTTCGGCTCGGTAGCGATGCTCTCGAGCCAGAGCCGTGTCTTCAGCTTCACCAACACGGGCAACTCTGCGGCCTCCGAGCTCTACGTGCGCAGCCTCTCCGGCACGACCGCACTCACGTTCTCGGCCAACACCTGCGGCTCGCAGGCCTCCAAGGCGTCGCTGGCTGCCGGGCAGAGCTGCTCGTTCACGGTCACCTGGACCCCGACCTCCTCCGGTTCGCTCAGCGACTCGGTCCAGGTCGTGGGCGCCTTTGCCAACTCGCCGGCTTCCATCGCGGTGAGCGGAACGGTGTCCAACCCCACCTGGACCACCGCTTCCAGCAACGGCTGGGACATCGCATCTCCCTTCTCGCGTTACACCTACACCAACGCAGCGGCCCTGTGCACGCAGAGCATCAACGGCAAGTCCGGCTGGCGCATGCCCACGCAGGCCGAGTTCGAGTCGTTGCGCGCATCCGCGGGCATCGCCGCGGCCGGCTGGCCAGCGGGGTCGAACGACTACTACTGGACGAGCACTCCGTTCAACCCGGGCACCCATGTCGTTCGCCTGGCTGTCTCGGGGGGCTCCTATGCAACCGACACCGATGTGCACTATCCCGTGTGCGTTCGCACCTATGCGTCCGGCGCGCTGACCGCCAACGCAGGCTCGGCGTTCGGCAGCCTGCCGGTCTCGACCAGTGATGAGCGAGTCTTCACGTTCACCGCCGGTCCCGTGGCGCTCAGCAGCGTCTCGCCCCAGGTGACGGGCAGCGCCGACCTCAGCATCAGCGCCACCACCTGCACGGCCTCGCTCGCTGCCAATGCGAGTTGCACGGTCACCGTGCGCTACGCGCCCTCTGCCATCGCTGCGCTCAGCAACTCGAGTGTTTCGGTGAGCTCCAGCGCGGAGAATTCCCCGGCGTCCGTGAGCCTGACCGGACAGGGCGTCGCCGACACGACGGTGGAGTCCCTGCTGCACTTCGATGGTGCCAGCGGTGCCACGACGCTGACCGACAGCATCACGAACCTGTCCTGGGCCAACACGGGGGTGACGCTCACCACCGCGAACAAGAAGTTCGGCACGGCGGCCGGCAGCTTCAACGCCAGCTCCTACGCGGTCTCGACCCAGAACATCGCGCTGGGCTCGAACAACTTCACGGCGGAAGTCTGGTTCTATCCGACCCGCATCGTGTCCTACGAGTACCTGCTCGGGCAGCTCAGCCCCAACAACAACAGCACCTGGTGGCTCGGCATCTACAACGGCAAGCTCACCGTCGGGGCGTGGAACGGCGTGAGCTGGACCGTTCAGAGCCCCAACAACGTGACACTGAACCAGTGGAACCACGCGGCGTTGGTGCGCTCGGGCTCGCAGCTGCGCCTGTACCTGAACGGCTCGCTGGTCCACACCAACTCGAGCGGCGTGCCGACCTTCGCGACCAACAAGCTGGCGGTGGGCATTGCCGGCCCCACGTGGACCGACGGCCCATTCTCCGGTCAAATCGACGAGGTACGCATCAGCAACGGTGCAGTGCGCTACACCGGCGCCACCTATACGATGCCCACGGCGCCCTTCTGAGCCCCCTGAAGGCCCACGAGGGCCTTCCCGGCACCGATGACCACGCCCCGTGCGAAGCGATTTGCACGGGGCGTGGTTGCGTTCAACGACCCCGTCTTCGGCACACCGCCAGGCCCCGGCAGGCGTCGGGCGCACTTCGAGCGGTGGGGTGCTATAGGCACTAGACCGCTCGATGCACTCGATGCGGCCCTGCCCTCGACGCACCCTTCTTCACCGTGAACCTTCCTTCCGACACCGCATCGGCCTCCCCACTGGCCGAGGACCGCGTGCAGCTCACCCTGGACATCCCCGTCGAACGACTTGCGGAGCTCGAAGCGCTCCAGCAGGCCCTCGGCGCGGTAAGCCTCACCGAGACGCTCAACCTTGCGCTCGCGCTTGCGCAATGGGCCGCAGCCCGCCGGGCGGAAGGTCGGGTGATTGCCGCCGTGAACGAGACCGAAGGCAGCTATCTCGAACTGCGCTTGCCCGCCACCCGGGGCTGAGCGCACGCTCGGTGTGGTGGCTCAGTCCTGCACGAACGCCGGCGTCCAGACGCCTTCGAAGGGCACCGAGCGGACGCGGGCGATTTCGCTCAGACGCCGCACCAGCGGGTCCTGGGCGTCATTAGGCTTGCCCGGGCACAGGCGGTCGACCGCATAGACGAGCGGGTTGCCGTTGCAGGCCTCGGCGGCCAACCTTCCGAAGGCGACACCCCCTGCCCAGGCGGCTACGTTGGAGAGGGTGTGCCCGGTTCGCAGGCGCAGCTCGTAGTCGGACAGCTCGCGCAGCTCCCAGTCGATGTCGCTCACATCGCCCCGGGTCTCGCCCAGCCTGCGCGCGAGCTCCGCAGGCAGGTAGTAGAGCAGCGTCGCCTCGTAGGTCGGCGCCTCCCGGCTCACGTCGGGTCGCTCGGTGCGAGCCTGTCGGGCGAGCTTCATCAGCTCCAGGGCGAGCCACCGGTCGGCCAGCCCGAAGAGGCGCAGCCGCTCCGTGCGCTCGGCCTCGAGCTGCAGCCGGGCCTCGGGGCTCAGGCGAAGCTTGAAGTTCATCTCACACCAGCTTTCGGGTGGCCACGTTCCAGGGGTTGCCGCGGGCCGAGCCGCCGCCTTCCCAGAAGCGGCCGTCGCGCACCTCCTGCTCGCGGATGTGCACGCGCAGGTCTTCGGCGGGGAGCTTCTTCATCTTGAGGGTCGCGCCGTACAGGCGCACGATGTCGTCGCACAGGGCGTCCACGCCCTCCTGCAGCGAGGCAGCGACCACGGCCTGAAAGGAGCGGGCAAGCTGCTCGGGCTTCATCTGCTCGAGCTCGGCGGCGAAGTCGGCCTGCGCGAGCGTGTGGCGATTGCGGTCCAGGCAGACCGAGAGGCGAGCGATGGAGAGGACGTACATGGGATGGGTTCGGTTCGGTGACGCGATGAGCGTCAGAGCCCCGGGCAGCCCGCGCGTTCTCCCTGAAGGGGCCTCGTCCACCTCTGCTCGTCGATGCGCCTAAAGGCTTGCGCGTATAAAAGGGGTGTGCTACAATACTCGTCGTGAGGCCTTGAGCAGGGTTCCTTCTACCTCGACTTTTCAACGAAACCTACCCGCTCGCTTTCCTCACCCTGTTTCCCCGAATCTTCGCGAAATCCCCTGGCTCCGTAGACGCTCCTTTCCTTCTCCCTGTGCTGTACCGTCGCGAAGACCTGATGGCCGCCTCTTGAGGCGGCCATCGTCTTTTCGGAGCCCGTGTGCGGGGGCTGCACGGCGTGCCGCGGGGATATAGCCGCATCGCGCTATACGCAGCACGTCTTCAACCGGCTGCGACCATGACCACACCGCACAAGTCGGCCTGGCCTCAGCCAGGCTCCTCCCTCATCGCTCGCTCCCGCCTGCGTCGCGGGACCTGTGCCGTTCTTGCGCTCGTCCTTGCAGCGCATCCGGTGCTCGTTTCTGCTCAGGCCTCCTATCGCTTCTACCAGTACGTGCCCGAACTGCGCGTGACTACTCCGAGCTCGGGTTCGGGCACGACGCCTGCGCCTGGGGCCGGTGGCTCCACGGGCACGACCCCTTCGCCGGGAGAGCAAGGCTCCACAGCGGCGCCTCGGCTCGAGCTGTCCGCCGTGTCGCTTGCCTTCGGCTCGGTCGCGCCGCTGTCTTCTCGTACGCTGTCGGTCGTTGTGAGCAACACCGGAACAGCGGACTTGCCCCTTGCGAGTGCTCCCGCAGTGAGTGGCAGCACGATGTTCAGCTCCTCGACCAATTGCGGCGGCGTGCTTTCGCCCTTGCAGAGTTGTGCGGTGTCGGTCGTCTTCGCACCCACGGCCAGCGGGCCCTATTCGGGCACGCTCTCGGTGGGCGGCTCGAGCGTCGCGCTCTCGGGGCAGGGCGCCGCGATGCCGGCCGGCGAAGAGGGCGTGCTGGTCGCAGCGCTCAACGGCAACTTCGGCGCGCCGTCGGTGGGCGCCTCGGTCACCCGCACCTTTGGCTTCTACAACGTCGGGGGCACCACGCTCTCGGGCGTCTACCCGGTCCTGTCGGGCTCCTCCGAAATTGCGCTCGAGTCGAACAGCTGCGGCACCGCGGCTCAACCGGTGTCGTTGTCTTCCGGTCGCAGCTGCAGCTTCACGGTGCGCTGGTCTCCCACGTCCGCCTCTTCCTTGGACGGCAGTGTCGTGACCGTGGCAGGCAGCTACTCGAACGGACCGTTGCAGGCGGCGCTCTCCGGCGTGGCCGGCAGCTTCTCCGCGGCCGGCGCCTGGTCCTCGAGCTGGTCGAGCCTCACCGCGCCGTCGAGCGCCGTGCTGACCTTCTCCACGCTCACGCCCGACAGCGGCACGCAGACCAAGACGCTCTATCTGCGCAACACCGGCACTCACGGTGCGTTGTCGTCTGCCTTCCGGCTCGAAGGCGACGTCGAGCACTTCGAGCTGGGCCTGCCGTATCGGCACGACACGTCGGGCAACAGCTCCGCGTGCGGCGCGCAGCTGTCCACCGACAAGCTGAGCACCACGGCCTGCACGGCCCAGGACATCGCCCTGGGAGGCTCGGTGGACGCCCACCTTGCCCTCACGCTCACCTACCGCCCCAAGTCGACCGGCTCGCACACCGTGAGCATCGTGGCCAGCAGCCCCAATGGCTCGGCGATGCCTTCGCCCCTGGTCCTCACCGCCAGCTCGGCCTTCAATCCGACCGCCGTCTGGAGCACGACTTACGGCAGCGTCGTCGCCCCGAGTGCGAGTACGCTGGCCTATGGCTCGACCACTCCCGGTGCCTCGGCCACGAAGTCCCTCTACGTGCTGAACAGCGGCACCAACGGCCCGCTCAGCCTGGGGTTCACGGCATCGGGCGATACCTCCCAGTTCCAGCTCTCCGCAGTGTCGCTGGCCCGCTATGACGCCAACTCCACGTCCTGCCGCAATGGCGGCGGCCAGGTGCTCTCGGCCGGCGCGGGCGTGTCCGAGTGCCGGGCGGACGACCCGAGCGTCTCGGGTTCGGGCTACACGCGCCTGCTCGTGACCGTGCAGTACAAGCCGACCGTCGCGGGCAGCCATTCGCTCACGCTCACGCCCACCTCGAGCAACGGCACGACGGGCCCTGCGCCCATCACCTTCACGGGCACCGGCGTCTTCAATCCGCAGGGGGTGTGGTCTGGCATCTACAACGCCAACACGGCGCTGGCGACCTCGACCACCCAGATGGGCAGCTTCGGCGCGGGGACCGCGGCCGTGAACAAGACCTTCTGGCTGCGCAATACCGGCACCAACGGTTCGCTGTCGGCCTCGCTCGCGCTCTCGGGCGATACGTCGCGCTTCCAAATCACGAGCGTGGCGCTCGCCAATGACTCTGGCAACACCACCGCCTGCACGTCCGGGGGTGCCATCCAATCAGGCGGAGCGTCGGTAACGGAGTGCAGAGCGCAGGACCCCGACACCGCGGGCGCACCCTACGAGCACATCCAGGTGACGGTGCGCTACACCCCCGACAGCGTGGCGGGTGCCCATGCCGCGACGCTGTCGCTGGCGAGCACCAACGGCTCGGTGCTGCCGGCATCGCTCTCGTTCTCGGCCGGCACGCTCTTCGACCCGGCGGGGGCGTGGTCGTCCAGCAGCTCGAGCACCGTGGCGCTCACCAGTGCCAATCGCACGTATCCGACGACGCTCATCAACGGCGCCAACGACCTCACCTTCTTCGTGCGCAACACGGGTGCCTGGGGTCCGCTCGCGGTGGGCTTCTCGCTCACCGGTGCCACCACGCACTATCAGCTCGTGAGCGTGCAGGAGGTCAACAGTGCGGGCACCGCGACGGCGTGCTCCTCCGGGGGCATCATCGCCGCCGACGGACTGAGTGCCTCGGCCTGCGTGGCCGACAACGTGAGTGGCGGCACCAGCCCGCACATCCGGGTGGTCGTGCGCTTCAGCCCCAAGGCAGGGGGCACCCAGACTGTGAACCTCGTGCCCAGCACCACCAACGGCTCCGTGCTGCCGTCCTCCATCACGCTGTCCGGAGAGGGGTCCACCACGGGCGCCGTCGTGGGGCAGTCCTGTCTGCAGGCCTTGCAGGCCGGTTTCACCACCAGCGGCGTCTACACCATCCAGCCTTCGGGCCAGGCCGCGCGCCAGGTCTACTGCGACCAGACGACCGAAGGGGGCGGCTGGACACTGGTGGCCTCGCTCAGCAGCACCTCGCGCTTTTTCGTGAGCACCTCGGTCGACAGCAAGGGCGACATCGGCAATGCCACCCCGATGCCAGGTGACGCCGCCTCCAAGGTGAGCGACGCTTTCTGGGCGGCCATCCCGGGCTCGATGACGCGATTCACGCTCTCCAAGACTGGCAACAGTCAGTTCTACGTGCGCTATGGCACGAACGCGCCCTGGTCTACGGCGCAGCGCTGGAACAGCAACGGCAACAACCCCGTCCCTCAGTGCAGCGTCGACGGGATGACCTGGACCGCAGGCCGGCAGTTCCACGTGGCCGACTGCTATACCTCGGCCGAAATCTGGCGGGTGGGCTTCATGGCCAACGGCGTCTATGGCATGGGCCACACCGGCAGCACCTACGCGTTCAGCGGCACGGCCTGGGTTCGCTGAGTACGGTCAGCGCTCACCTCAACGACAAGGCCCCGCCGACAGGCGGGGCCTTCTTGCGACGTGTCGTCGCCTTGAGAGGTCTCGAATCGGGCCGGATTCAGCGCTCGGTATCGCGGGCAGGCGAGGGCTCCAGAGGCTCCTCGCCACACGCCGGCGCCGCAGGGGCCGAGGAGGCCGTCCCCGCCAGGAGCAGTGCCTTCGATGCCTGTGCTGTGTCGGGGGCAGGCAAGGCCGCCTCGTGCTCGAGGGGCAGCACGCCCACCTGCAGCAGCACGTCAAGCTTTCGGGTGCTCGCCTCGAACGCGACGGCCACCGAGCCCGCGCGCCAGCCCACCAGCTCCAGCGGCGCGGCCAGCGTCTCGTTCACGACGCCGCGCAGCAGCTCGAGCGAGTCGGGCCCGCTCAGGTGCTCGACGAGCGCCTCGGGCACCGTCACGTCGAATCGCAGGTCCACCGTCTTGCCGAGCAGGTTCATGCGCTCGACGGTGAGCTCTGCAAGGCGCGGGCCCAGCGTCGCCTTGAAGGCCGCAAGCAGCACCACGCGCATCGCGTCGATGACCTTGCCGCGGACCCATTGCACGGGACTCGTGACGGCGCTGGCCGCATCCTTGACGCCGCTGTAGACGCCCCAACCGGTGCGTGCGGCACCGACAATCGATTTGGCAGAAGGCAGGTTCATGGCCCCTTCGAGCGTTCTAGGGCTCTCTCGTTCCCCCGCGCTCAGCCGCGTCGGCTGCCCGAGACGGCCGTGAGCCGGTGAGTCTGCCAGGCAGCCGTCTGCACGCTCGGCAGCAGCGAGCCCTCCAGCCGCGAGCCGCGCAGGGCCACCTGCGCAAAGTGCGCCATCGCCTCCTCGAGGGCCGCCGCGCTCTCGTTCGCGTCGCAGACCGACAACGAGCGCTGCCAGCACGCCTGGAAAGTCCGAACGTCCGGGTCTCGATGCGATTGCGCCAGGCGCTCGCCGGCACCGAGCACCACCACGGCCATCGCAAGCCCGGGCGAACGCGCGATGGCACCGGCCGGCACCTGCAGCGCGGCCTCGCGGGCCGCTGCCCGTTCGCCGTGCATCGCGAAGCACGCCGCCGCATACAGCCAGGCGGCCACGGTGTCGACGTCCTCGGGCCCGAGGCTCGCCCGATGCTCGGTGGCGAGCGCCTGTAGCGTTCCAGCCGCTTGCAGCCCCGCGCCGGTGCCCCTCTCGGCTTCCTGCGCAAGCAGGGCGAGCTGCGCGTCGTCTCGCTCGAAGAGCTGGCGCTCGTTCATCGTCTTCATGGCGACGTTGAACTCAAGGGCTGTGATGGCCGTCACGATGCGTGCGTCGTCAAACCGGAGCCGCGGACCGGGTCGACAGGCTCGCTGGCGCGCTCGAGGGCCTTCGCCAGGTGGTTCATCAGCCAGAAGCCCAGGAAACCGCCTTCGACGGGGTCGTAGCCGTGCTGCATGCAGGCGGCGGTCAGGCGATAACCCGTCACCGGGTCCGTCTTCAGCCCCTTGTTCAGGGCGCCCCCTGCTTCGAGGAAGCGCTCGACGCGGGCGAAGGCGTCTTCCGGCAGGGCATTGATGTCGTCGTCGCTCAGCCCTTCGCTCGGGTCCCGCAGCAGCGGGCCGTCGAAGATGACCGAGGGGTCGTTCATCTCGACCAGACCGTACTGGCCGGCCTTCCAGCCCTCGGTGGAGCGGGCCGCGCGCATCAGGCTGAAGCCGGGCAGCACGTCCTTGGCCAGCATCTCGGCGGCGGTGGTGCATTGCATGCACATGGGAGAGTGTCCTTTCGATTCGGCAGGGGCTGGCCGGAGCAGCAGGGGTGCGCGATGCGCGTGTTTCTTGGAGCCTCGGGTTCCGGCCGAGTTCCTAGACCTGTCCAGGACATCCCTTCTTTGAACCCATCATGCACATCGCCATTCCCAACCCGGCCCAGGTCACCCTTCGCCTCACCGACGCCGAGGCCGAGCAGCTTGTCAAGGAGCTCCAGGTCACGCTTGCGCGCCGTCGCGCCCTCATCGCGAAGGAGCCCGCCATGGCCGCCTGGAACGACTACGCCTGCGGCCTCTCCGGCCGCTTCGACGACAAGGGCGTCTCGCTCTCGGTCAGCATCTGCGCCAACTGAAGGCGCCTGCCGGACCGAATCCGGCGCTTCGCCGCTCCCTTTCACGCCCTCGCGAGAGATTCCTCGCGAGGGCGCTTCCTTTGGGGTACGCCTGCTTCGGTCCGGCCGACGGGCTCAGCCGAGCGAGAGCCGGCTGACTTCGGTGTCTTCGAGCAGGCCCAGGCCCGAGCCCAGCGAGAAGAGCCTGGCGTGCGGCGCGAGGCCGCAGGCGGTGAGCTGCTTGGCCTGCGCTCCGCGGCACACCCGCAGGTCCTCGCCCAGGCGCACGACGCCCACCCCGGAGGCGAGCACCGCACCCACCAGGTCCGGCTCGGAGACGATGTCTTCTTCCGCGACGACGAACTCGGCGGCGTTGGCCGACAGGCGCAGGCGCACGGTCTGTCCGTCTGACTTGCGCACTGCCGTCATCCAGACGTTGTGGCGGTCGATGCCGAGGGCCTCGATGACGTGCAGGTTCTTGAGCGCCGGCGCCTTCATCTGCACGAGCCCGTCGGCCTCGAGCACCCCGACGAAGGGCGTGCCCAGGCAATCCTGCACGAAGCAGCCCCGGTGGAACCGGGTGGACAGGGCGTTGACCGGCCACTGCTTGTCGACGGACAGCAGCGCGCGGGTGCCCAGCTGCGAGGCCTTGAGTTCGATGAGGCCGCTGGAGGCGCCCTCGACCACCGCAAAGAGCCGATTGCCGCTTTGCCACAGGCTCGAGGCCCGGGACGGCAGGGCGCTCGCAGGGGCCGCGCCGTCGCGCGTTCGCATCGAAAGCCCCGTGCCGGGCGCGAGGACGACGAGCGCTTCGGTTGCGGGCAGCCGCACGAGCGCGGCGTGCCTGCGCAGTACGGCTTCGAGTTCGGGCCCCGACACCCAGGGGGCGGGCGCCTTCTTGAGCGCGTCCCACAGCACGAGCCCGGTGCGGTCGCGGGCGATGACGAATCCGTTGAAGGCTGCGAGGATGCGTCCTTGCGCATTGCCCAGGCGCTCCTGGCGCAGGGCGGCGTTCGAGAGCTGCGAGACCCGCAGGCGAGGTGCGGTCTGTGCGCCCACCGCCGCCGTCCAGTTCGTGGGTGGCGCACTGCGCACCCCTTGCTCGAAGACGGCCTGGTACCACTGGCGAAGGACGGGCGGGATGTCGGCGAGGGGGCGGGCGGCCGCGGGCAGCGAGACCTTCGGCCCGAAGACACTTGCGCCTGCGCGCATGCGCTCGGCGAGTGCATTGCGGGCGAAGTCCGGGTGCGAGCCCTTGAACGGGTGGATGCCGGTGAAGAGCTGGAAGGTGACTACCGCCCAGGCAAACCAGTCGCTGCCTTCCGAGAAGCTGAGCACGCCCGCGGGCGAAGCCTTGAGCAGCGGGTCCTGGATGGAGGCCATGATGGCTGTGGCGGGGAACCCCGGCAGCTGCCAGCTGTCGACGTCGATGGCCACCGCGCGGGTGCCGTCGACCAGCCAGTTGAGCTCGTTGCCGTCCACGAGGAGTGCGCGGTGCGCATGGGCGTGCTCGATGACGTCTCGCATCGCGCGGGCGACCGCCTCGGTCTCGGGCAGTGCGAACTGGTGGGCATCGCGCCAGGTGTTGGTGAAGAGCTTGCACAGCGCCTCGCCCTGTACGCGTGCGAGCGTGAGCCCCACGAAGGCCCCGTCCTTGTTGCGCAGCACCCCGTTCGGCGCTGCGACGCCCGGGTGCTGCAGGTTCTTCAGCAGCTCGACCTTGTCCTCCAGGCGAGCGCGCCGGGCCTTCTCAGGGTCGAGGTAGACCTTGAAGACACGGTCGGCTCGCGCATAGACGCTGCCTTCTCCGCCCGTGGCGAGGTGGTCGTTCGGGCCCAGGATGAGCCGGTTGCCCTGTTCGTCGTAGACGGTGACGCGCTCGTTCATGACGTGCTTTCGCAGGAGACTCGGGAAGACGTGCGCCAGAGACCGGCCACGCCCAGGTCGTCGGTCGGCATGCCGCGGGCGTCCTTCTTCCAGGCGCGCGCCATCGCGCCCAGGCGCCGATGCATGAAGGCGCCCGTCGGGTTGCGCACGCCCATCAGCTCGCGCACGACGTCCGCGAGCGCGCGACCCTCGAAGCTCTCGGCTCCGTCCGTGGCCACGATGAGCGCCGCGGGGCGGTCCTCTCCTGCCCAGTCGAGCCGCAGCCCGTCGAAGGAGGCGGCTGCCTCGAGGGTCTCGTCTCGCCACAGCCGCTCGCCGAGCGCGTCGTAGCACTCGCGAACGATGCTCACGGTGCTGGCCCCGACCAGCTGCTGCCAACGCCCGAGCCGGGGGCCGCAGTGCAGGTGCGCGAGCTCGTAGGCGAGATAGCGGGGCGCGTTGCGCTCGTAGCGCACGCTCTGGACGTGCAGCGTCCCGTTCGCCGTGCGCCAGGCGATGAGTCCGTCGCCGAAGAGCGCCGCGTGCATCGCGTCCCCATGTGCCGCTGCGAACCCCAGGGTCGCGAGCGCGTCGTCCGGCTCGAAGGGCGCCATCAGGGCCGCGGCTTCGGCGAGCAGCAACGCCTTCAGCGTGCCGGGGGCCTCGAAGGCGGCCGTACCGGTGTGCTCGAGCGCACGCCGCAGCCCGTGCACCCACATCCGCGCCCCGATGTCGGTGTGCCCTCCGGTCGAGCAGCCGTCCGCGACCGCCGCCCAGACGAGCGGGCCCGCCTCGGTCGGCAGCGTGCCGCTGGCGGCGTAGTCCTGGCAGGGCTTGGCGTTGTCCAGGTGGGACTGGCCGATGGAGAAGGCCGCATCGGCCAACACGGTGGGGGCAAGCAGTGCAGTCATCGGGCTGTGGCTTCGGGCTGAAAGGTCGAGGAGCCGGGCGGCGAGAGGTGTCGTCCTGTTGTCAGAACGTCAGGGCCTTGCTCGGGCCACCGGTGCCCAGCGACTGGGACTGCGCGGAAATCGAGCGCGAGACGAACTCGGCGAGCTTGGCCAGGCGCTGGGGCGTGGCGTCGGCCACGTCCACGTACTGGTCGATGCCCACGTCGCGCTGGAAGCCCTCGAGCGCGCTGCGGTAGACGCCCGCGTTCACGCCCACCAGGATGGTGCGCATCGACTCGAGCGACTCGCCCTGGGTGCCGCGCTTCAGCTCGGCGGCCACGTCGGCGGCGCTCACGCGGCTGTCGTTGTCGTCGCCGTCGGTGCCCACGATGATGATGGCGTTGGTCAGGTAGTCGTCGGCGGCGAGCGTCTTGGCGTAGGCGTTGGTCGCGCCCACCGCCGAGAACACCGCGTCGCGCAGCGCCGTCATGCCCCCGCAGCGCGGGGTCTGGTAGGCCGCGGCATCGACCTGCGAGAGCGGCAGGAAGCCGTGCACCTCGTCGATGCTGCCGTTGAACTCGACCACGCGCAGCAGCAGGTAGTCGGCGCGCGGGCTCTTGCGGCAGGCCTCGACGACCGTTTTCTTGATGCTGAAGAGGTCCTGCGCGAAGCCCGCGACCGAGCCGGTCTTGTCCAGCACCAGGGTCACGAGCGTGTATTCGGTCGCGCCCAGCGTCTCGGGACGCACCGCGGAGAAGTGAAAGCCACCCACCGAGCCGGTGGTCATGTTGGCGTCATCGAAGAGTTTCATGGGAAAGGCTCCAGTCGAGGGGTCGAATCGGGGAAGGTGTTCGCGGGTGCGCTCAGCGGCGGCCGTTGGCGAGCAGCTCGGGCAGGTAGTCGGCGGTGGTCGTCACGCGCGCGCCGCGGGCGGCCATGTCGGCGAGGAACGCATCGAACTGGCGCTCGAAGCCGGTGACCGGGCTCATGCAGTCGCGCAGGATGACCAGCTTGGCGAGGTTCTCGGCGCCGAACTCGTCGGCCACGTGGTACATCGTCGAGGGCACGCAGTGGCTGCCCGCCTCGCCGCCCACCACCACCTCGTCGGAGGCGAGCAGGATGTCGATGAGGCCGCGGTTGAGCTGGGTCGAGGGGTCATCGGCGTCGGGCACCTCGGCCATCACGGCGCTGTAGTGCTCGGTCCAGGGGTTGGAGCCCTTGGTCACCTTGTTGACCACGCCCATCTCGCGTGCCTCCCAGGCGTTGTAGGCCTGGCGCACCGCGGCATGCACGCCGTGGCCCCAGGTGCCGATTTCGCAGTGGATGGTCCAGACCATCAGCGTGTACCGGCCGCCCGCTTCCAGCGCATCGAGATAGGCGAGCACCCGGGGCAGCGCGCGCGGGTTGCGCGGCACGAAGCGCCCGGCACGCACGTCGGCGGCGGTGATTTGCGTGAACGGGGTGACCGGGGTGCCGTCGCCCTTCATCCAGAAGGTCGGCCGCTCGATGCCCACGAAGTGGTGGCTGTCGAGCGTGACGGTGATGTCGGACAGGCCGCGGCTGCCCTTGTTCATGAACTCGGCGAGCCGCAGCATGTCGGCGTGGGCGCCCGCCACGGGCAGCGCCGGGGCGAGCTTGCCGCCGGTGAGCGCGTCCGTGCCCTGCCAGTCGGCGGGCAGGTCGCAGAAGTCGTTCTGCGGGTCGATGATGAAGAGGTGGATGTTGCGCTTGCTCATGACGTTCTCCTTGAAGGCTGAGCGGGTTGTCGATGCCTTGTGTAGACGCTTTGTTTATACGCTGTGCTAAGTCCTGCTAAAAGTCTCGTCTCTATAGGCGTTGCGTGCCGAAAGGCTTTGTGCTATACTTATACAAACTGTCGGACGATGCGCCGGTGCCTGGGCGGCACGGGCGTCCGACGCCACCGTGTTGAAGGAGACCCGAGATGGGATGCCGAAGCGATTACCTGGAACCGAACGCTCGCGAAGTCGAGCTGCGGCGTGCCGCACGCCTGCTCGTGTTCGTGCACGAGAAGACCGGCACGACCCCGCCCGAATGGGCGGTGAAGGAGGCGGCCAACGTCTATGCGAGCGATGAGCGCAGCGTGACCGAACTGTGCGCGGTCCTGCGGGCGATGCCCGCGGCCAAGCGCGACAAGCTGGTCTACAACGGGCGCGACGCCCAGGCGCGCGACCTCGCGGACTGGTGGGACGCGCACCAGGCGGCCGACGCCGCGCGCGAAGCCGCCGAACGTGCACAGGCGAGCCGGGCGCGTGCCGAGACCCGTGCCCGTGCCAAGCTGAAGGCCGCGGGCCTGAGCGCCTCCGAGATGGCCGCGCTCGGCATCAAGGCATGAGCACTCCGGTCACCTCCGCCTCGGCGGGCGCAGGCTTTCCCGCCATTGTGGCCACGGTCGACGTGGTGCTGCTCACGTTGCTGCCGGACTCGCGCGAGCTGGCGGTGGCGCTCCTCAAGCGCGAACGCGAGCCGTTCGCCGGGCTGCTCGCGCTGCCCGGGGGCTTCATCCACGCGCAGGACGACCTCGATGCCCGCGATGCGGCCGAGCGCACGCTCCTCGAGAAGACCGGCATTCGCAGCCCCTACCTCGAGCAGCTGGGCACCTGGTCGGGCGTGAACCGCGACCCGCGCGGCTGGTCGCTCTCGGTCGTGTACTTCGCGCTCGTGCCTCACGAGGTCATCGCGCAGCACGCAGGCGGCGATGTCCACATGGTGAGCGTGGACCGCCTGCGCGGCCTGCCCTTCGACCATGCGGCCATCATCGAGCAGGCGGTGGCGCGCGTTCGCAGCAAGAGCGCCTACTCGACGCTGCCCGCTCATTTCTGCGGGGAGGATTTCACGCTCGCGCAGCTGCAGGCGGTCTACGAGGCCGTCATCGGCGAGCCGCTCAACAAGGTCACGTTCCGGGCGCGCATGGCCGAGATGGACGCGCTCGACGAGCTCGAAGGCGTCAAGCGCAGCGACGGCGGGCGCCCCGCACAGGTCTACCGGCTGAAGAAGACGTTCCGCGACCGGCTCTCGCTCATCGACCGGGGCATGGGCCGGGCGCTGTAGCCGGCTCGCCAGCGCTCAACGCAACAAGGCCCCGGACATCGCTGTCCGGGGCCTTGTGTCATGGTGCTGCCGAGGGCGCTCGGCAAGGTGGCTTACTTGACGCAGCTCACCAGGTAGCCGGCCGCGGGCGGCGCATAGCTCTCGTAAATCCAGTTGCTGGGCAGCCCCTGCTGCTCGGAATACGAGTCGGTGCGCCACACCCAGCCGTTCGAGCCGTTGAAGGCCGAGCCCGTCCACATCCAGGCGTAGGCCGTGTTGGGCCAGCCCGCCGCCACGAGAACGGCCCGGTTCGCCGGGGTGCCGTAGACCGCGCTGGCTTCCGCGCGGCTCGGCAGGCGCCAGCCCCCGCCCATGGCGCTGAGCTGCGAGCAGTAGGTTGCTGCCTGCGTCTGGCTGCGAGTCGTGCCGTCGGGGCGGCTCCAGGTGTAGCCGCCCACGGTGACGAACCCATCGGGCAGGCTCGCGGTGCCGCTCAGCGTCACATCCAGCGCGCCGGCGGTTGCGTTCGAGGCGAAGCGCAGCGTGCCCGAGTAGGCGCCGAGTGCCGAAGGCGCGAACGTCACGTCGGCCTGGCACGACGCGCCCGGTGCGAGCGAGCCCTCGCAGGTGCTGCTCACCGAGAAGCCCGCACCGGTAAGTGCCGGCGCCTGCAAGGTGAGGCTGCCCGTGCCGACGTTGGTGAGAAGCACCTGGCTCGTGCGCGAAGCGCCGAGCGTCGTCTGCGCAAAGGCGAGCGTCGAGCTCGAGA
>JACCDU010335322.1_pt1 | contig 21708 bp, 21 predicted proteins | sample 7446081 | NCBI WGS metagenome assembly JACCDU01 (sample SAMN15323447, study PRJNA562643) | freshwater metagenome | isolation source: river surface water | place: USA:Blue River Watershed | collected 2017-08-17
GAGCCTTGGGGTTTGTCGGTTGGCGCCGGCAGACGCCTCCTGTGCGGACTCCCTGCAGCTGCTATCCAGGTGCTGCAGAAGGTCCGTACGAAATAGTAGAACTCCTGGCACAAACACCCTTATCAATGGCGTGTACGGCTTGGCAGCACGTCTTGGGACTTAGCATAGAGTCTCACGACTTCCTGGTCGAGCCGAAGTAGCCATTCCTGGTTTCACTGGCTGCTACTCAACGCTGCAAATTCCGAGATCTATTCGGGTCACCCGGGCGAGCACCCCACGCAGAACCTCAGTTCAAACCCTGGGATAGGTTCACAGTGTCCAGCGAAAGACATGTAACTTACGAAAACGGCAAAAGAGGGGATGACAAACGCGCACAGCTACTTTTGGCCGGAATGAGCCTGCGGGCCTTGGCAATTCATGATTTCTACCTGTTCAGAGGTAATGAGTTCACGTTGCGCAGCGCTGCAATCAGGAATAACTTTCATGAGTCGGTGATGAAGAGTCGTGGTTGTACTCAGCGAGCGTTCCATCGGCCTTGAGGTCCGGTTCGTGACACCGATTCAGCCAGCGTTCACTCACTACACGGAGCGTCTTGTGCATTGGTCAACGCTCATGGGTTTGGCGTTCCTTCCGTTGTCATTGAACTGCTCACGCAGGTCAGATGAGGTATGTGTATGCGCGAAGTCATGTTCCAAATGGGCAAGCTGTTTGGCCGGCTGCCAATGCTCGCTAGATGGGCGGTTGTATTGCTGATTGCAGCGGGCCTAGTTCGGAGTTGCACACCCTCCTCCCCTCCTCCCAAAACTGCAGAGCAAATTGCAGCCGAACAAAAGGCGCAGGAACTTGCAGCCGAAGCGCGCGCGCAAGAGGCTGCCAAAAATGCCAAGGAAGAAGCGCAGTTTGAGCTTGTATTTTCATTGACCCGCACGCTGAAGCAGCGGATGCGCGATCCAGACAGCTTCAAGATTGAAAGCGCAGCCATGATGTCCTCTGGTGACATCTGTTTCGTCTACAGGGCCAGAAATGGCTTTGGCGGCTACAACCGCGAGGCTGCTGTATACCAATCGAAGAAAAACACCTTCGTCGCAGGCGGGGCTGCCGAAGGCCCATTCAACCAGCTCTGCCAAGGCAACAGCGGAAAAGATTTCACGCGCGTCGCAATCCTCGCGCTCGGCGGGTAAAACCGTGACCACTCACGCTGTCACCCCGATAAAGCTTCAAACCATCGATGAGCGCCACTTTGGATTGACTGCATTGGATTGGACCCAGCCCACAGCCAGCGGCAAGGTCGCCTTCAACTTCGCGCTGCTGGCATGGCCCGCAGATCGGGCATGTGGGACCAGGTCATGAGCTCCGCTGCCTGGGCAGGATCGGCACTGAGCCAAGTGGCGTGCAACTCCGGCGTAATGATGACTGGGGTGCGCTTTTCGTCGCCAGGCTTGTGGAACTGGCGCATCACGGGATGCGCGTCGGCATTGACCGTGAGCATGGAGAAGCTGACCAACAACTCGCCCGAGGTCGGATCGGTCCAGCGGTCCCACAGGCAGGCGATGCCAAAGGGATCACCGCAAGCCAGTTCAATCCTCCAGCGCACCGCCGTGCCCGACTCGTAACTGGGTTCGTAGAAGTTGTCGACCAACACCAGGCCGTACTGCCGCTGCCGCCAGGCGGCTCGGTAGCTGGGCTTTTCGGCTGCGGTCTCACTGCGGGCGTTGTAGGTGTGGCGACCGATCTTGTCGTTCTTGGCCCAGGACGGAATCAAGCCGAACTTGGCGAGGCCGCATGCAATGCGCCCGCTTTGGTGACTCTGGACGACGATGGGGGCGGCAAAACCCGGATAGGACTCCTCTGGGAAATCCGCTGGCAGATCCACTCGCAGTTTTTCCTTAACCCATTGGGCGCGCTTGGTGGGCGTGAAGTTCGTGCACACGCAGCCAGTTTATCGGCGCGGATGCATAACCCCGGTTTGTGCGACAACACACACTTCCCATCCTGTGACCGTCTGGGTCGCTTACTTTGGAGTCCTTATGACTACAAATTATCGATTTGATTCTTGACATGCAAGTAAGTTCATCGGAGCTGTCGCGCACATGCCAGTGACTAGCTGTAACAAAATTTCAGCTGTACTTTTGTTCCCGCTTCCCCCCGATGAGCCCCCAGACGAACGGCCTGCTGTCCAATCTTCCCGAAACCGAATACGAGGCCTTTTCCGGCGAACTCAAACTGACCTTCCTGCACAAGGGACAGGTGTTGTTTGATGCCGGTGAAGTGCCGCGGCATGTCTACTTTCCGGTGGGGGCAGTCGTTTCGATGATGAACGACAACGTGGAGGGGAACGGCATGGAAACCTTCATGCTCGGCAAGACCTGCATGGTGGGCGCGGCCACTGTGGGCCAGCCCAGTTTCTACCGCGCGCAGGTGCGCAGTGCTGGCCCTGCCTACGAATTGCCGGTCTCCAGCTTGGTGAAGTTGCGCAGCCAGTGCCCGACGTATTGCCAGAATGCCGCGTCAGCGGTCAACCGCATGGTGATGCAACTGAGTCAGGCACTGGTTTGCAGCAGGCACCATGTGCTTGAACAACAGTTGATCCGTTGGATCTTGATCACGCTGGACCGTAGCCTCAGCGCCTGCATCGAGATTTCGCACCTGGAGTTGTCTGAGCTGCTGGGGGTCCGCCGCGAAGCGGTCACCCTCAACCTCAACAAAATGGCGGCCCGGGGTGAAGTTGCGTTGCGCCGTCGGGTGCTCGAAGTGCTCGATCGCGAGGCACTGGAAGCCCGCTCTTGTGACTGCTATTGGCACGGCCAGCAAACCAAACGCCCTACCGCGCACGCACGGCATTTGGGGTGATGCCCACCGGCCACCCTGATGCCGCGCTGGCCACATCTGCACCGGCCAGCCATCGTCAACAGCCCACTTGCCTACGCTACATAACCTACGAAACCGGTTGTGTAGGTTTTGTAGCCCACCTGTTTAGGGCTGGATCGGCGTAAAACCCTGGCACCGCTGCAGGCGACATGCAATGTCTTGACCCATCCCATCGGCGAGCTGCTTTCGCGAGCAGCGCCAGCGCAACAACCCTTGCAGGTGCGCGCACTCTGGGCAGATGACCCGATCGTCCGCTTCCCGATCCCGCCGCTGTAACTGTGCAGCCAGCCGTTCTGCTTCGGTTGCACTGATCCCCCTGTTTTGAAAGAGGGTCACCCGATGCATAAACAGGCTGGCCTCGATGCGGTTCATCGCACCGCTGTGGGGCCAGCACCAGAGGTCCGGATCATGGTCAGAGGCCGTATCGTTGGCGGGACCGAGGTTCAGCGCCTGTGGCGAAGGATGGCCTGTCGTGTGTTGGACGGGCCATTCAGGTGGCTCAATTATTCCTGTGGATTTTTCACAAAGGCCAGGCGGAGGGGCTACAAAACCTACAGAACCCCCTGCGCAGACGCCCTGCAGAGGTTTCGTAGGTTTTGTAGCCCCGGGGTCAAGGGTCTGGACAATTTTCAACCGCTCCAACCAAGTCATCAGTTCCCTGCCGCCAGCAGCCGTGGATGGAGCAAGTAACGCTCATGCGGTCGCCCGCCCTGAAACCCGGTGGGCACCGTATGACGCTGCAGCCAGCCATAGTCGGCCAACAAATCGGCCGCCTGCCGCACCGCTTCAGGCGTGACCAATCCGGCCCAGTGCTTGAGGGCGAGCTGGCGTGGTTTGAACCATTCGCAGGGTGCCCCGTTGGCATCGTGCAGCTTGTGCGCTTGGAGCTTGCGCAACAGGGTTTGTGCACCACTGGTCTCCGGCATCACCGCCGCGGAGTAGACCCGCTCGGCATGCGTGCGCAGGTAGTCCGCCCAAGCCAGGGCCCGCATCAATTCGCGCTCGTGAATCACCGCCCCGCTGTCGGGGGTATCGACCAAGGCGAAGATCAGCGCCAACGCCGGAACCAGCTTGCGGAACTTGCTCAGGTGCGAGATGAAGGCCGGGTGCAGCTCTTGGCTGCGCAGCTCGGTCTCGAAGGGCACCAGCCATTCTTCGAACAATGCTTGCGCCGGCGCCGAAAACCGCCAGACCTGCGGCTCGGTATCGGACTGGGGCAGCAACGCGTTCAGGCGCTCAAACACCTCCCACGCCCGCTGCTTGGCCGCATCATCCGGTTGGCGGTCAATGTAGATGAACTCGGGTCGGATGTCTGGCCACACCGTCAAGCCAAAGCGTTGCAGCAAGCCGTCATCCTTGTGGCCGCCGACCACCGCTTCGCGCACGTAACTCTCCAGTTTTCCGGGCTGGATGCCGCCCAGCATGGCCATGCACACGCGCGGGATATGGATTTCGCCGCGCCCGATGCGGTCAACGGCGTGACCCTGGTTGCCGTCATAACCGGCCAGGTAGAAGGCGCGTGAGCCCTCCTGCCCTTGCCGGTCCATCTGGCTCAGCAATCCGTGGATCTCATCGCGGTACACCAGCAAACCCCAGGGATTGACCGCCAGCAGTTCCCCCAACTTCTCCACCGTGGCGTCATTGACCATGTAGCGCCGCGCCAGGGGTTCGGCAGGCGTATCCACCGGTTGCAACAACGCCCGCGCCTTGTCGGGGTTCTTCACAGCCTCTCGCTCTGCCTGCTTTTCGTTTTGTTTGGTGGCCATCTCGGCCACCTTGCATTCCAACGCCCAGGCGTTGTGCGCGATCTGCCACAACTCGCGCTCCTGCGCCTCCAGGCGGTGCAGCGGCTTGAGCACTTCGGCCAATGCAGGGGTCTTTTTCACGCCCGGGCGCCCGACGACCAGGCCCCACAAGTTGGGCACCACGCGCCAGTCATCGTGCGCTTTCGGCGCCACCACGGCGCGCGCGCCGATCAGGCTGGAGAGCGCGACCATCATGCCCACCGCGCCAAAGTCTTGCGGGCATTGCATGCGTTCAGCGCCATCGGCCACCCACTCACGCAAGGCTTCGGGCAACAACTGCGGCGCAAAGGGCGCCACCGGCGGCAGCGCCGCAGGCAGCGGCGTGGGCTCAGGCCACTCCTCCTCGCTTGCATCCTGTCCGTCCTGCCCCGGCAACGTCTTGGCCGGCCGCGCCACAGTGTCCGCAGCCTGCACAACAGCCATCAGGCAGGCTTTGACGGCAGCCAACCCGAGCTTGCGGTGCAGGTCATTGAAGTCGGTGTCTTTCGCGCCGCGCGGCTCGGGAAAAACCGGCAGCGCCAGCGCCCCATGGACCGTTTGTGCCGCCTCCAAGGCCTTGGCATGCCCGATGTTGCCGGGACTCTGCCAGTCATCGTCCCCGGCCAAGACCAGCTGGCTCTCGGGGTACTGCTGGCGCACCTGCTGTGCGACCGCCAACAAGTTCCCGGCCGAGAAAGCCACCAGCACGGGCCACCCTGTGGCCTCATGCAAAGTGGCGCCAGTGGCAAAGCCTTCGCACACGATCACATGGGGCGCGGGCAGACGGCCCAGCAGGAAGTGGCAGCCATTGACGCGTCCCCAGCGCAGGTACTTCTTGTCGCCGTGGGCATCGATGAGCTGCAAGCTGTGCAACAGTCCAGCGCCATCGCGCATTGGCACCAGCAGCTTGTCGCCTTCGACACGGGTGCCATGGGCTTGGATCCCCTTGCGCTGCAGGTAGGGGTGGTCCTGCAGCGGTTGCGCCGCGCGCCAGCGCGCCAGCGCCACCGTCCTGGCTTCTTGCTGGCGCTGCAGCTTGTCGGCTTCGCTTTTGAGCTGCAGCGATTGCAGGCGCTGGCGGTGGGCGTTGCGCTCCCCCTCGGTCATGGCGCTGTCGGTCTGAGCGCTCCATTTGTGCGAGACCCCCTGACGCCAGCATCCGAAAGCCCCGGCCGGGATGCCGTCGGGGTGCAGCACATACCAGCCCGAATCATCGCCGGCCCTGTCGTTGGTGGCAAAGCGGTAGAGCAGTCCATCGGCCTGGATCAGGGACGGTGGCAACAAACCTGCGGCCACGATGGCTTGTTTGAATTCTTCGATCACATCCATGACGGGTGCTTTCAGACAATGGTTGTGACGGGCCGCGGCGCGCTCAGCGCGGCGCCGGCCGGTACGGTGTTGCAGGACATCGTTACCTCAGTTGTCAGGCGGTACCGTCGTCATGCAAGCCAGTGTTTGGCTGAGCGGGTGTCCGCCCAAGGCCAGGCTGAGCTTGGTTTGGCGCGGCCTGCCCCGCCAAACCCCCCGGTGAACCCCCATGGCCCTGGCGCTTGTCGCGCCCCGCACGCAACTGCGGCGGCTCTGGGCGCGGCTCACTCGCGGCCTGCAACGCCAGAACAAACTGCTGCAAATCCTCGCGGCGCCAGCGCACGCAGCGGGGCCCCAGTACGACCGGCTTGGGCATGACTGTGCGCATGCCGTGGAACATGCGCAAGGACACCCCCAGCAAATCCGCGCCTTGCCGAGCCGTGAGCAGCAAGGACGATGGATCAGGTTGTGGGATCTGGGATTGCCGCAGCTGGCGCAAGGTGCCTGTCAAGGCGGCGCCGATTTGGGTGAAGGTCTGCAGTTCATTCATGTTACGCTTCCTTGTAGTGCAGGTGGATCGAATTGAACGCTACCATTTTGCTATCACATCTGCATAAAGTTTGGTGCGGCCCCACACCAATGTGCATCGATTGCACATCAATAGGTGCAAATTACCTCTTGTAATCAGCAACTCAACAGACCTTGCGCTACCCGTTTGGTATCATTGCGGGAAAGTCGATGCGCTATCTTTTTGATGTATCTTCCCCACGCTGCCACCCGTTCAAAGCCAAGGAGCACCCATGGATGCCACCCAGAATCGCTTGAACAATTTCCTGGCGCTGTTTGAGGAATTCAAAGCAGCCAACCCGCATTTGCCCGACCGCGGCATGCATAAGTTGTTTTGCGAGAAGATCGACGTCTCCCCCCTTTACCTGTCGCATGTACGCCATGGCCGTAGGGGCATGGGAACGGCCACAGCACGGCAAATTGAAAAACGCTGCGGCAAACCCCACGGCTGGATGGATGCCCACCATGGGGCAGCAGATAGGCGCTCTGAGGAGGAGCAATTCATACAAGAGCAGATTGCGATGCTCTACCGCCACTCTCCAGAGGCGGTTCGGCAATTGATTCAGCAGGCCATTGCCGAAATCCTGGAGCAAAGTACATCGACCAGTCCACGCCAGCCATGACTGTCAGAAACTGCTGACTTTTGCTGACGCTGCTGACTTTAAGGCCCAGGCCAATACGCTAATTGCCCGAACGACTGACATCGGCCAAAAGCGGTCAGCATACTCACGAGAAGCCCAATAGTGGTTTTTGTTAAAAACTGCCGCTTCAATCGGCCAATTGAAATGCCCGAGTGAAATCACAGCAGTCCTGTGCCAGCGTCACGATGGAGGACACGAATGAACTGCGCTGCTCCGATTTGCTGACAGCAACATAGGTTATGTCAGGCAGACTAGGGCTGACTTTCACGGTTTCGAGCAAGCCAGCGTCAAGCATGGGACGCAAACAATCCTGAGGAAGATGGCTAACGCCCAAACCCGACACCGTCATGCCGATGATGGCTACCAGGTTGCTGCTCACGATTGTGTTGGACGGAGTTATCCCAATCGACTTGAGCCAGCTCTCGTATGTCAACCCAGTGCCTGATCGCTGACCCTGGGTTAACAGCGTTCGCGCGGCAAGTTCTCGAATTCGAAGTGGTTTTCCGCGGGGCAATAGACCCGGCTTACACATCCACGCATTTCGCACAGAACCGATGCGATATTTGACAAAGCCTGCGTATTCAAACATGTCGGGCGCAATGATCAGATCTACATCGCCAGCCAGCAAACTCTCGCGCAGGGCGACGCTGTCATTGACTTGGGGCTCAATCTTTACATGCGGGTAATGGGCCTTGACTTGACCGACCAGACGAGGCAACCAAGTCATGGCGGTGAGCTCTGTCACGCCAATTCGCAGGTGGCGCTGCACGCTCTCCGTTTGTGAAAATTGCTGAACGGCGGCATCGCGTTGGTCTAAAAGCCGTCTGGCCACGGTAACCATCTCCTCACCCTTTTGCGTCAGTCGGGCAGTCCGAAGGCTACGGTCAAACAGGGGCGTGCTGAACAGCAACTCCAATTCCTGCACCCGTTTGGACACGGCTGACTGCGTGGTGTGCAGTTTTTGAGCGGCTTGGGAAAAGCCGCCCAACTTGGCTACCCAGTAGACCGCTTCCAGCTGCTTGAAGGTCATCATGATTTGAAATTTTCCGTAGAAACCCTCGTCATATTCCAAAAATTGATTTTATCTCAACGATATATATCGCTTTTTTTTGATTTTCCGAAAGTAAAGAATAGAGTCCAACAGTAGGTTTATCACTCATGTCACAACCGCAGTTCACCCTTAATCCCGCAAAAGCCCTTCCTGCGGCGGACCTCATTGACGCGTTTCGCCAAGTGGTTACGCCCCACATCAGCGACAACCTGCAGCGCTTGAATGGGATCACAGGTCTGTGCCGCTTTCATCGCGTGCGCAAGCTAGTAGGCACAGCATTCACCGTGAAAGTACGTCCAGGGGACAACTTGCTCATCTACAAGGCCTTGATGGAGATGCAACCTGGCCATGTTCTCGTGGTGGACGGCGGCGGGGACACAACCAATGCATTGGTAGGGGAGCTGATCATGCTCTACGCCCAGCAGCGCGGTTGCGTCGGCTTTGTGATCGACGGCGCGATTCGCGATGTGGGTGCTTTTGAGGCAGCAGACTTCCCCTGCTACGCCCGGAGCACATCGCACCGCGGTCCTTATAAGAACGGCCCAGGGCAACTCAATGTGCCGGTGACGATTGGCGGCCAGGTTGTCCACCCCGGCGACATCGTCGTTGGAGATGAAGACGGCGTGGTGACATTCGCCCAGGACCAGGCACCAGGACTGCTTGAACGCATAGCCATCACGGTGCGCAACGAAGAAGCCATCAAAGTAGAGATCGCCACGGGGACGTTGCGTCAGCAGTGGCTCGACAAGGTGCTGTTGCCGCATGGCCTCTAAACAAGGCTTTTCCACATAAATCATTGACCTGAAGATGATGCGGCAAGTGAATGAGAGCTTGCCCGCAGTTGCCACACCCTTTGCTTTCATCAACCCGAAGACATAGACATGCAATTCAAGTTAACTTTCTCGCGCCGTTCTGCCTTGCTGGCTGCGACGATGGCCCTAGTTTCGGGCGCTTCACTGGCAAACAATTGGCCAGTGGAAAGCCGACCCGTGAAGATCCTCGTGCCCTGGCCTGCTGGTGGTGCGGCGGACCAGGTGGCCCGAATGCTTGCGCAACCACTTTCGCAGGCTCTGGGTGTTCCCGTGGTCGTAGAAAACAAGGGAGGAGCCGGAGGCGTTCTGGGCACACAGCAGTTCGTTAAGGAAAAGGCGGACGGCCATACGATCTTTCTTGCCACCAGTTCCACCAATGCTGCGGCACCACACCTGTATGCCCGGCTGGGTTTTGACCCAGTGAAAGATTTCACCCCTGTGGTGTCATTGTGCGAAATCCCCAACGTGATGGTAGTGCCCGCCAAGTCACCGTGGAATTCGCTGAAGGATGTGGTGGCTGCGTCCAAAAAGGAGCCCGGGAAATACACCTACGGCTCAGCCGGTATCGGTGGCTCGCAACATCTGGCAGGTGCGCAATTTAAGACTGCGGCGGGGGTGGACGTACGCCATGTTCCCTACAAAGGTAGCGGCCCAGCCGCGCAGGACCTGATCGCTGGTCACATCGACATGATGATTGACACGGGTTCGCTTGGCAGCATCCGCGGTGGCCTGCTTCGACCTTTGGCCGTCGCTGCCGACAAGCGCTTGCCCGCACTGCCCGATGTGCCGACATTCAAAGAAGCTGGAACGCCGATGCTTGCATCCGCTTGGTATGGCCTCATGCTGCCGGCCAACGCCCCAGAGGCCGCTGTCACGCGCTTGAACACTGAGGTGAACAAGATCCTGCGTAATCCTGAGATCAATGCGAAGCTCACGGCTATGGGGGCCTTGGTGATGGGCGGAACTGCGCAGGAATTCAACCGGTTCGCGGCCTCGGAGATCAAGCGTTACGAAGGCATCGTAAAGGATTCTGGTGCACCCAAGGAGTAAGCATCTTGGCCTGTTCAAGCCGAGGACGCTTAGCTAATCCTTGGTTTGATCAGGCTAAGACGGAGCCTCGTGATACTGCATCGACTCATATTGCAGTCACAGGGAAGTTGCTATTTGTAAAGACTTGTAGAGTGTCTGCAGTGGGTAGAAAGCCCACCCATGCTTGGAGGTCAGTTCGAATCCTCAGCCCCAACAAAAAACGATGCATCTTGACCTCAGCAGGTTAGTGGGGCCATCATTTCTGCTCCGCCAAGATTCATTCGAACTGATTCCAAATCGTTCGAACAATTTCCAATCCGATCGGGGCCGATTTGAGCGCGCCCCTAGAACACCTTCCGGACCAGGCTGGCTTCCTCGTAGGCCTCGATGTCCTTAAGCCGGTACAGGACCTTCCCAACGATCTTCAGGTACGGCGGCCCTTCGCCGACAGTGCGCCAGCGCTGAAGGCGCGCGACTGAGCAGACCCAGCGATCGGCCAGCATCTTTTCGGTCAAGAGTTCTCTCGCAGGCTCGGCCGGGACCCCTGGAGCCGGGATTCGGAATGCGGGCCTGCTGACCTCCAGTTTGGCAATGCTGCTGGCCAGAACATCCAGAACATCGCGGGTGCCTTCCGGCCGTGGCGTCGCAGAAGAGGTGTGGCCATGTGCCTCAGTGCCTGTATGGGGTGATTTCATACAAGTTCATACCGGTTGGCCTGACGCTTTTTCTCAGCGTGGTGAGGCGGCTTTCGGCCAGAAGCGGACCAACCGAAACTTGTATTGAACTACTGCTTTTGAGGGCAATCAGCAGATTTCGTACTCTGTGCAAAGCGATAAATGGTTTTTCCTTGGCTGTCCACAGCCACAGTGACCGGGAAGTCCACCAGTTCAAATTCATGGATGGCCTCCATGCCAAGGTCTTCAAAGGCCAATACGCGTGCAGAGCGGATGGCGCGAGACATCAGATAGGCTGCGCCCCCTGTCGCGCAGAGATATGCACCCTTATGACGCCGAATAGCCTCTACTGCTTGCGGTCCTCTCTCAGCCTTACCGATCATGGCGAGCAGTCCAGCCTGCGCCATAAGCGGCTCAACAAAGCGATCCATGCGCGTAGCAGTGGTTGGGCCAGCTGGGCCGACGGCCTCACCCTCCACGGGATCGACTGGCCCCACGTAGTACACAACTCGTCCCCGCAAATCCACCGGCAGAGGATCGCCCAGGGACAACAGATCAACCATGCGCTTGTGTGCGGCGTCACGAGCGGTCAAAACCTTACCCGAAAGCAGCAGCGTCTGGCCGATCCTCCACTGCGCCACCTCGGCCTGAGTGATGCGGTCAAGGTCCACCCGCAGCGCCTCTGGCATATCGAATTGGTCAGCGATGCCGTACCACAGGGTGGGGTCAGGCTCGGCGATTCGTACCGGGCCGCTGCCGTCCAAGGTGAACCGGGTGTACCGGGTTGCCGCGCAGTTGGGAATCAGGGCCACCGGGATGCTCGCAGCGTGGGAAGGGGTGGTGCGAACCTTCACGTCGAGCACCGCATGGTTGCCGCCCAGGCCTTGAGCGCCTATGCCCAGGGCGTTGGCACGCTCATGCAGTTCCAGCCGCAGCGTTTCCTCGGCCGTGGCTGCGCCTCGGGCCTGCAACAGGTCGATGTCGATAGGCTCAAACAGTGAAAGCTTAGCCAGGAGCATGGCCTGCTCGGGCGTGCCGCCAATGCCGATACCCAGCGTGCCAGGGGGACACCAGCCGGCGCCCATGCCGGGGAGCTGCTCAATCACCCAGTCGGCGACGTTGTCGCTTGGGTTGAGCGTGGCAAAGCGTGCCTTCACGTCACCGCCGCCGCCCTTGGCCATCACCAAGACTTCAAGGACATCGCCTTCAACGATCTCGACTTGAACAACAGCTGGAGTGTTGTCTCGGGTGTTGATACGCCGCCCCAATGGATCGGCAACCATGGTGGCCCGAAGGGGGTTGTGCGGATCACTGTAGGCGCGGCGCACACCCTCATTCGCCACAGCTTGCAGACTGATCGGGGCACTACCGTCGCGCCGGTAGAACTGGACCCCACAACCTACTCGAAAGAAAACTTGGCCGACCCCAGTGTCCTGGCACACAGGACGCCGACCTTGGGCTGCAAGTTTGCTGTTGACCAGCAGTTGACCCATAGCTGCCCGGGCCGGCGGATGTGTTTCCGCTTCCCAGGCGCGGCGCAATGCGCGCACGAAGTCTGGTGGGTGATGGTGGCTGACGAATTGAAAGGCGTCAGCCAGACTTTCCGCGAGATCTTCCTGCGCGATGCGTGTCATCAAGGGGTCAGTCGATTTGAATCTTGGCATCCGCCACCACTTTGCGCCAACGCTCAACCTCAGCAGCGGTGTGCTTGGCAAATGCGTCCGGGGTGTATTGTGCCTCTGGCAAGAGTTGAATGCCCTGGCTGGCCATACGGCTCGTCCACGCCTTGTCGGTCAGTGCCTGCGTGTAGGCCTGGTGCATTCTTTGAACGATATCTTTGGGTGTGCCCTTGGGTGCGTACAGGCCATACCAGGTTGCCGCTTCAAAGCCGGGAATGGCTTTTTCAGCCAGCGGAGCGACACCGGGATACTGCTGCGGCATTGGTGCCAGCGAGGTCAGGGCAATGGCAGTTAAGCGACCACCTTGCACTTGTGGCAAGGCCGTGTTGCTCTGGTCAAACATCGCATCCACCTGCCCACCAATCAGGTCGTTGAGCGCAGGTGCTGCGCCCTTATAGGACACCGGGGTGACATCGATACCAGCACGTGCCTCAAACAGTGCGGCGATGAGGTGCGATGTCGAGCCGATTCCCGCGTTGCCGAAATTGATTTTTTTAGGGTTGGCCTTGGCTGCAGCGATCAGCTCAGCAGCATTTTTGTAGGGCGAACTCTTACCGACCAGCAGGACCAAAGGCGTATCCGGGAAGCGGAACACTGCCTCGAAATCCTTGACAGGGTCGTATGCCAGTTTTTTGTAGAGGGAGGGACCCGCACCCATGTAGCCCATGTGGCCGACCAGGAAGGTGTAGCCGTCAGGATTGGCTTTGGAGGCCTTGGTCGCGCCAATCGTTCCACCAGCTCCTGCTGCGTTCTCAACAATGATGGATTGACCAATCTGTTTGCCAACCTTGTCAGCAATGTCTCTGGCCATTGCATCGGTTGGCCCCCCTGCAGAGAAGGGAACGATCCAAGTCAGGCTTTTGGCGGGCCAAGCTTGGGCTTGAGCAAATTGCGATGCCAGTAGTAAGGCAGCTGCTGCTGCAACTTTGATGAGTTTCATGAAAAGTCTCCTAGGTTGGGGGTAAAAATCAGGCGGTTTTGGCGGACTCGGTCAGAGCGCGATCGACCATTTGGGGCGACAAGCCGAGGTAGTTCGCAGGGTCTGTCAGTCGGTCAATGGCTGTACGGTCAAAGTGGGCTGTCACTGCCGGCAGTGCGGCCAGCGCCTCAGCCAAGGTGCCACCTTTTTCATTGACAGTGCGGCAGGCGTCATAGACCACATCGTGGGCTTGCTGGCGACCAATGGCGGGTGCCAGTCCCATCATCACGGCCTCGGCCACGATCAGGCCTCGGCTGATGCCCAGATTGCGACGCATCTGGTCGGTGTCGACGATCAGACCGCCCAGTGCGAATTTGGCTTGGTGCAATGCGCCAGCGGTCAGGATGAAGCTTTCCGGGATAGCGATCCACTCGGCGTGCCAGGGACCGGTTGCACGCTCAAAATCCTGGATCATGGCGTCGACCATCAAGCCCGCGTGTTGGCGGACACCTTTGGCTGCTGCGAGCATCAGTTCGCTGGAAATCGGGTTGCGCTTTTGCGGCATGGTGCTGCTGGCACCTCGACCTTTGACGAATGGCTCGTACACTTCAGCAAACTCTGTGGACGCCATGATCATGATGTCCATCGCAATCTTGCCTAGGGAGCCAGTGACCAACGAAAGGAGGTTGACTGCTTCTGCAAAGCCATCACGGGCGACGTGCCAAGTAGTAGCTGGCACAGCCAGGCCCAGCTCTTGTGCCAATGCTTTTTGAACTTCCAAGCCTTTCTCGCCCAGCGAGGCCAATGTGCCTGCTGCACCTGCAAACTCAACGCACAGCACCCGCTCACGCAGTTGCGTCAGTCGTTGCTGGTGGCGGTCAAACATGGCCAGCCAGATGGCCACCTTGTAGCCAAATGTCACTGGCAAGGCTTGTTGCAGGTGCGTGCGACCTGCCATCGGGGTGTCACGGTGCTTTTTGGCTAAGTCAGCCAGGATGCCGCGCAGGGTCCGAATATCGCTCTCGACTATGTCCAATGCATCGCGCACCTGCAACACATTGGCGGTGTCCATGATGTCCTGCGTTGTTGCCCCCCAGTGGACATATCGCCCGGCTTCACCGCACATGCTGACCAGTTGGTGCACCAACGGCAAAATGGGGTAACCGACAATGTCTGTCTCATGGCGCATGTGGTCGAAGTCAATCCTCTCCAGGCTCGATTCGCGTGCAATGACTTCCGCAGCTTCGGAAGGAATGACCCCGCAACGAGCCTCTGCTTTTGCCAAAGCCACTTCGACTTCGATGTAGCGTGCGATGAGGCGGCGATCCGAAAACACATCACGCATGGCGGGTGTGCCGAAAGCGTCACGGAAGAGGATGGAATCGAGAACGGTGCTTGAGGCGAAGGTCATTGGAGTCGAATGAATATGTTGACAAATGTCGAACATATTTGTATGTTCGAACAATTGAACTGTAAATATGTTCGAACATAAAAATAATCAGGGATAACCCTGATTTCCGCCATCACCTCGTCTGAACACCATGTCCAAAAGCACGCACAAAGAACTGGCCAGAGAAATTGCAGAGGGCATCGCTGCCGGTCATTACCCCGTTGGATCACTGTTGCCGACTGAATTTGCACTGTGTGAAAGATACGGCTTGAGCCGATACGCAGTGCGCAAGGCGCTCGATGAACTGCAAGAGTTGGGCTTGATTTCCCGACGAAAAAACGTTGGCACGAGGGTTGAAGCGCTGCGTCCCGCCACTGGCTTTACTCAGTCCATCGCCACGGTCAACGAATTGGCCCAGTTTGGTGCCACGCATGTGAGGGTGATTCGCTCTACGGAACAAGTGGTAGCGGATCTGGCACTCGCAAAAGAAATCGGGTGCGAAGGTGGCACACGTTGGTTGCGCATTTCCAGCTTGCGTATGGATGCTCCACCAAAGCAGCGACCAATTTGCTGGACTGACGTATATGTGGACGCTGAATTCAAAGACATTGGAAAGTTGGTGCGAAAGTCCCCAGAGCTTTTGATCAGTTCATTGATCGAGACCCGATGTGGGCGTGCCATTGCACGAATAAGACAAGAAATTGAAGCGATCCTGATGCCTGAATCTCTTGCTTCTGAACTCCAAGCCGAAATAAATTCACCTGCACTCAAGATCACACGCAGGTACTTCGATGCTTACGGTGAGCTGTTGGAAATATCTACCTCAATTCATCCCGCAAATCGGTTCACGTTTGCTATGGAAATGAGCCGAACAAAAGACTGACACTCATACGTTGGGGCAACTTACAGAAACAGACATCCTGAAATTTCTAATCAACTTCCGCTTTGGGTCGGGTAGAGCCGGTCAAGGGCCGCCGACTCAGTTCGGCCAGAAGCCGTCCGCCGCTGCCTTTCTCTATAGCTGTCGTTGATGATCAAGCTTCATTTCCACTATTCCAGCGATCCATAACAGTCTAGGTTACTTTCTGTGGGTCAATCAGTTTCGTGATAAAGTAATTCATTAATTACTTATTCAAAGTCAATGTGCTGACACGAACTAAGCTCAGAACAGAAGACCGTCAAGCCGAGCTGATCCAAGCCGCTTTGGATTTGGCGGCCATCAAAAGTCCTGCAGAGATCACGACAGGTGACCTGGCACAGGCCATCGGGATCACGCAGGGTGGCGTGTTCAAGCACTTCGAGAGCAAGGAAGCGATCTGGCTGGCAGTGCTCGATTGGACACACCAAACCTTGATCGACAGATTGCTGCAAGTGGCGAAGTCTCAGCAGACCAGCCCTTTACAGGCATTGCGCGCAGTTTTCATGGCCCACATCGATTTTGTGCAGACATATCCCGGAGTTCCGCGGCTGATTTTTCAGGAGTTGCAGCATGCCAAGCCCACGGCACTCAAGGGCAAGGTTCAGCTGCTCATGGCCGACTACCGTGGCTTGGTTGCCGGATTGCTGGCACAAGCGCATGAGGATGGTCTGATCACAGCCGAGGTGGATACCAAGGGTGCGGTCGTTCTTTTCATGGGGGCTGTTCAAGGGTTGGTCATGCAGTCACTCGTCACAGGCAGCCTCAAAGACATGGCGCGCCAGGCCCAGGTGGTTTTCAACATTTACGAGGCCGGTTTGCTGATGCAGTCTGTGGCCGAATCAAGGAAGCGCAAATGATCCTCTTCAAATTGAACAAGCGACAGGTCGTGATCGTCCTAGGCCTTGCAGCAGCGGTGCTGACATTCGGATTCGTTGTCTTTCGCATGGGGCCGTTGGCTCCAACCAGAATCACCGTCGCACAGGCCAGTAACGAGCGCTTGACGCCGTCTGTGTTCGGCATTGGCAGTGTGGAAGCACGCCAAAGCTGGCTAATGGGGCCGACGGTGGCCGGACGTGTGCTGCATGTGCATGTGGATGTAGGACAGATGGTCAAGGCCGGACAACTCTTGGCCGAGATGGACCCCGTGGACCTGGACCAGCGCCTGCAGGCGCAGGATGCCGCCCTGACCAAGGCGGTCAGTGTTGAAGCGGCAGTCAACGCCCAGGTGGCTGACACACAAGCCCGACGTGCATTGGCCATGACCAACCTGAACCGGCAAAAAGAGCTGGCTCGGCAAAACTTCATCAGCCCCTCGGCTCTGGAAAGTCGGGAGCAGGAGCTGCAGTCTGCCGATGCTGCGCTGGCGGCGGCGCAAGCCAACTTGCAGGCAGCCAAGCAGGACACACGTCGTCTGCAGTCCGAACGCGGCGCAGCATCGCTTCAAAAACAGAACACTCGTTTGCTCGCACCTGCCGATGCCGTGGTGATCAGCCGAGATGCCGAATCAGGCAGTACAGTGGTTGCTGGGCAACCGGTGCTCCGGCTGGCCAACCCCGCGAGCCTTTGGGTCAAGTTGCGAGTAGACCAGGCCCGATCAACTGGGCTGGCTGTCGGCTTGCCAGCCCAAATTGTGTTGCGCTCACGGCCACAGCTGGTGCTGGCAGGCAAAGTGGATCGGGTCGAATTGCAGGCGGACGCTGTGACAGAAGAGCGGATTGCGCAAGTGGCGTTCGAGCAGATTCCCGCGGCGCTTTCGATTGGCGAGATGGCCGAAGTCACTCTCCAGCTCCAGCAAACCGAGCAGGCGTTGGTGGTGCCGCAGGCCAGTGTACAGACCCGTCAGGGCCGTACAGGCGTATGGCGTCTCAAAGACGGCGCACTCGATTTTGTGCCTGTCCAATGGGGCGCGGCCAGCCTGGACGGGCGCGTGCAGGCAATCAGCGGCTTGGCATCAGGCGATACGGTGGTTGTGTATAGCGAAAAACCGCTGTCCGCAGGGGCGCGCTTCAAGGTGGTCGATACGCTAGTGAAAAAGGCCAAACCATGATCAGTCTGGCGGCGCGCGACATTCAGCACAGTTGGGCCAAGTTCGTGCTCACCGGGCTGGGGCTGGGTTTGCTCATTGGTGTGACGCTGACCATGGCCGGTGTGTTTCGCGGTATGGTGGACGATGCGCAGGCTTTGCTGAAAAACAGCGGCGCCGACTTGTGGGTGGTCCAAAAAGACACGCAGGGACCGTATGCCGAAGCTTCCAGCCTCAAAGACGATATCGTGCGCAGCATTGCGGGTATGCCCGGTGTTGCTATGGCTGCCAACATCACTTACTTCACCATGCAGGTCAAAGCCGTGGGAGGCAAAGAGGCCCGGGCCATGGTGGTAGGCATTGAGCCCGGTGCTGCCGGGTTGCCCGGCCAACCCGGCCATTTGCTGGCAGGTCGGCAACTCACGCGCAGCCACTACGAAGCAGTGGCAGATATCAAGACAGGACTGTTGCTGGGCGACAAGGTCGAGATCCGGCGTCACACCTACGAAGTGGTGGGCTTGACGCGCCGCATGGTGTCCTCCGGTGGAGACCCAATGGTGTTCATTCCGCTCAAGGACGCTCAGGAAGCGCAATTCCTCAAGGACAACGACGCCATCGTGAACGACCGGGTGCGCACAGCAGCCAACCCCGCGTTCAATCGGCCTGCTGTGCTAGGCCTGCTCGATGCCGTGCAAAACTTGCAAACCAGCAGTCGCAACGTCAATGCGGTTCTGGTGCGCGTGACCGAGGGCTGGTCAGCCGCGCAAGTGGCCGCACCGATCCGACGCTGGAAGCACTTGACCGTGTTCACCCGCGAGGACATGGAAGACATCTTGGTCGACAAACTGATTGCGACCTCGGCCAAGCAGATTGGCATGTTTCTGGCCATCCTGGCCGTGGTCAGTGCGGCGATTGTGGCCTTCATCATCTACACCATGACGTTGGGCAAGATTCGCGAAATTGCCGTGCTCAAGTTGATCGGCACCCGCAACCTGACCATCGCGTCCATGATCCTGCAACAGGCCCTGGGCCTCGGTGTTATCGGCTTTGTGGTAGGCAAAGTGGCCGCCACCCTTTGGGCACCTGTCTTTCCAAAGTTCGTTCTTTTGCTAACGCAAGATGCAGTGTTGGGCTTTATCGCCACCATGCTCATTTGCACCCTGGCAAGTACCCTAGCCATCCGGATTGCACTGCGCGTCGATCCTGCACAGGCCATCAGTTGAGGCGCACCCCATGAACAGCACACCTGGCGGTATCCGCATCGAAAACTTGCGCAAGGTCTATGGCCATGGCGACACCGCCGTGGAAGCGCTCAAGAACGTCAACATGCAGGTCGCACCCGGCGAAGTGGTGGGCCTGGTGGGGCCGTCCGGCTCCGGCAAGAGCACTTTGCTCAAATGCCTAGGGGCGATCATTGAGCCCACGTCCGGGCGCATGACGCTGGGCGAAGAAGTCATCTACGACAATGGCTGGAAGACGCCCGATCTGCGCGCCCTGCGCCGCGACCGGATCGGGTTTGTGTTTCAGGCACCCTATCTGATCCCGTTTCTGGACGTGACCGACAACGTGGCCCTGCTGCCCATGCTGGCGGGCGCGCCCAACGCACTGGCGCGCGAGCGCGCACTGGAATTACTCGATGCCCTGGACGTGTCGCACCGCGCCAAGGCCGAGCCTGCACAACTCTCCGGTGGCGAGCAACAGCGGGTGTCGATTGCCCGTGCACTGGCTAACAAGCCACCGGTGATCCTGGCCGACGAGCCTACGGCCCCACTGGACAGCGAACGTGCACTGGGCGTGATGCGTATCCTCAACAATATGGCACGGCAGGCGCAGACGGCCATCATCGTTGTGACCCACGATGAGAAGATCATTCCGACTTTCAAGCGGATTTATCACATTCGTGATGGTCAAACGGTAGAGGAGCAAGGTGAGGGGAGAGCACTGGATTAAGTTCGAAATCTCAATGGGAGGTTTCTGCAAATATACGATCACGCTGGTCACGAATGACTGCTTAGCCTAATGCCCAATGTCTCATTTGGGTCGAAAGCGGCCCATTAACCAGCATCAATTTCCGAAAGTGAACACACATTCATGCGATCGCTGCTCGCAATCGCAGGCGTAGCGTCCCTCAACTCACTAGCAAAACGGCCGAAGTCTCGCTTGTAGTACGGCTCAAACTTAATTCCCGACGCCACCATCGCCTTGTACCAGCGCCACTTATCTGGATTACTGAAGCGACAGTGCACCATCATGTGACACTTAAAACACAGGTGAAACTGGTCGGTCTTGCCGGCTGCAAAAGGCTCGCTGTAGTCCTCCGCATGAGCATCAATGATGCCTTGATCCTGTCCGCAGGCCTGGCATACGCTGGGGCGTGTCAGCGTGCCAGAACGCCATTGGCGGTTCAGCCAGACCTGCGCCTTGCGCCGCTGTGCAACGCTAAAGCCGTTGTAGCTTTTCACGCCACCGCCCTCACGGCAAAAGCATTGGCCGGCAAGGCAGCTGTCTCAGCTGGCTGAATCTCTTGCCCATCGCAGAACGCCTCCCAAGCCAACAGCAAATTGCGGCGTTCCACATTGAATTGCGCCCGGTTGTAGGAGCGTCGCACCTTGTCTTGTTCTCTGTGCGCGAGTGCGGCCTCAATGACGTCGGGCCTGGCGATTCCCAGGTCATTGGCCCATGTTGAGAAGGAGGCGCGGCACAAGCCATGCACGGTGGTGCGCTCGGAATACTTCATCCGCTTGAGCACCGTGAGCATGGCCATGCTGCTCATTGCCTTCTCCGGATTCATGGGGGATGGGAAAAGATAGGGCTGCTTGAACTGCTTCATCTCCAGCGCGATGGCCAGGGCTCGCGGTGACAAAAAAACCGTGTGGTCCTCCCTGCCCTTCATGCGTTGACCTGGCACCCGCCAAACCCCCAGCTTTTCGTCTATTTCCTCGGGCGTGCATTTGAGGACCTCATCGGTGCGAGCGGCACACAGGATGGCGAACTCCAAGGCGCGCGCTGCTGTTCCCGGCTGGCGTCGCAGGCTTTGAATGAATGCCGGCACCTCAGGGAAGGGCAACGCTTTGAATGGACCGTTGGATTTGCCAGAGGGTCGCTCGGCCAGTTTGTGGCGGATGATCTTGGCGGGGTTGGTGCTGCACAGGTTATGGAAGATCGCATCGTCAAAAATTTTCTCCAAGCGCTGCCTCACTCGGGAAGCTGTCTCAGGCACGCGCAGTTGCACTGCCGCCAGTGCCTCCAGCAAGGCCGCTGGGGTGATTTGTTCAATCGGGCTGTTCCAGATCGCCGGTGGGATGTTCAACTCCAGCGAGGAGATCCACTGCGCCGCATGCTTGAAGGTGCGACTGGGGTCGATCACCTCCTCGTGGTACTTGCGTGCCACGCGGGCCAAGGTTGTCCGTTGCGCCAGGGCGGCTTGCTTGATCTTGGCAACCTCTGCCTTGGCCAGGTTCCTGTCCGCCTTGCGTTTGTCGATGGGGTCCACACCAGAGGCGATCAGGAGACGTTGCCGCTCGCAGTCACGGCGCGCTTGTGTGAGTGCGTTGCCGCAGGTGGCCAAGGTGGAACGCTCAACCCGCCCCAAGCCCATTTCCCGTCGCCGACCATCGGGGCCGGTGTAGCGAAAGAACCAACTGGCCCCGTTTGAGCTGATGTGAAGAAAGAGCCCGCCACCGTCTGAATGATCGCCTGGCATGGCGGTTTGCACAGAGCGTGCAGAAAGTAAGTGAATTGCCATGAGTACCCATTTCCAAAACCCCCGCGAAACCCCCGAAAATCGGCTGCGTCGGGGTGCACACAACCGCTTCCGGCGTGCACACAGTGGAGTATTGGGAAAAGAAAAACCCCAGTCAAATCAAGAACTTAGCTGCTCTTGAGTGCACTGTGATGCACGACTGGGGTTTAGGGTACTGGCGGAAACGGAGGGATTCGAACCCTCGATGAGGCTCTACACCCCATACTCCCTTAGCAGGGGAGCACCTTCGGCCACTCGGTCACGTTTCCAAAGTGGATGGATTATAGCTCAGGCGTGATCGA
>JACCDU010297633.1_pt1 | contig 21702 bp, 32 predicted proteins | sample 7446081 | NCBI WGS metagenome assembly JACCDU01 (sample SAMN15323447, study PRJNA562643) | freshwater metagenome | isolation source: river surface water | place: USA:Blue River Watershed | collected 2017-08-17
GTATATATCGCCTTTATCGGCAAACTCTGCCCGGTCAGCAAAGTCTTTTGCCATCCGACGTTTAGGCAGCGTCACCGTGTGACCGATGTTTAGCAGATAAGTCGCCACGACAATCTCTGCCGGGCGACTTGCCCTAAACCTTGCCTCAAAATCAGAATGGGGTGTCAAGGTCATCCCAATTCTTCTCGTTTATCTCGGGCTTCTTCGTGGCTTGGTGCTGCGGCTCGCCTTGCCGCGACAACTTGCCTTCGCCCTTCGCCTCAATCTTAATGCTCATGTACTTATCGCCTGTCTTTTGCGAGGATTTAATCCAAGCCGACAAGTTGTAATCCACGTTGTTGATCACCGCCGAGCCACGGTAGTCGGGGCGCTTCTCGTTGCCGTCTTTGTTGTTCTTAAACAGGACGCCTTTCATGTTCGGGTCGTAATCAGCCACGGTTCTGCTCCTTTGCTATTTGAATGTATTTCTTGATTGCTGACCGTTCCTTTGCCGTCATGGCGTCGGCTACGGCAATGTAAAGTTCATGGTCGCTGTTGATTTGGTCATGAACGCCCAACACCGCCAGCGCAATGTCCTTCTCCTCGGCGTCTAGGTCAAACGCTGCGCGAAACTGCTTAACGAACGAGTCACGCTTGGCGGGATCAACGTCCTTGCCCATATCGCCCCTAGGATCGTTGGTAAAGCCCTTACGGCCTTGGGCGGCCTCTGCGTCATCGTCTACCTGTGCAAGCCCCACAATGGCCGCTAATGCGTAACGGCGGGCATAGGTGATGCCAGAGCCTTGTGCTTGTGGACTGTTGTCTTTAGTCAGGATCGGCGTAATGCTTTTAACCCACTCACCAGACGAGTGAGCAAGAATCGTTTTTAGCACCGTTTGGTTAGTAAGGTCATCAAGGTCTGTGGTCTGAATTACGCATAGATTGTTTGCCGCTAACTGCTTACGGCAGGCGTCCCAGCATGACGCAAGGTCAGCGTACTTGGACTTAAAAAACGGGTTGCTGCTGTCTTTCAGCGCACCCGTAATGTCGGCTTGGGCTTTGCTCAATGCGGCGGCCAATGCGCCTATGGTTTCACTCTGCATTTTGTTGTTCCTTTAGTTCTGTAAGAGCGGCACGGAGAGCCGCCAATGCTTCATCAAGTTCTGCTAATGCCTTGTTACAGGCCTCTATGCGTTCTTGTTCTTCCAGTTCTTGCATCAGTTGGTCTTGGTGATGCCACCAAGTCATATCGTCATCGTCCATGGGCTGCTCGCTCCTCTGCCGGGGTGCAGCCACCGTCGCCGCACGGGTCAAGGATGGCTGCTGTGGCGTATAGCACTACAAGCAGGATGGCTTGGGGTAACCAGCGGATCATTAGTAATCCTCCCCGTAAGGCCCGTTCATCAAAGCATCGTTGGTGGCGATTTCCTCAAGCTCAAAGATGGCATCTGCACCGAGGTCGCAAATGTCTAGCTTGATGTCGTGGTTAAGCGATGAGGCAACCTTGTCTTTGTCCAAGAAAATGCCGATCAGGTCGGCAGCCTCAAGAATGATGCCGCCATCTAGGTCTTGGGTGTACTCCACGCGCACCTCAAACTTGTTGCCGAGGGCGTAGAACGTACCAAAACCGTGGAATGTGTCTTTGCGAGGCATATCTGTTGCTCCTGTTGTGTTTATCAACGTGGGATATGTTAACCGATGTTATTCCAGCCCGTCAACTACTTTGTTGATGGCGGCAAGCGTGGCTTTGGCGCTGGCCTTGATTGATGGGCAAAGATCGGGGCCAAACTTGTGCGCGTAAAACTCGGCGTCCGACCAAAGCGAATTTAAGTGCGGGTCGTCGGCGCTGATGTAAACGTGGGTCTTGGTTCCGCGAACATCTTCGGGCGTCGGCAAGCCGCGCTCGTAATGATCCATGTAAAACTTCCAAGGAATGCGGATTAACTGCGACATAACTACCTCTCTGTGGTTAGCGTATGGGCGTATATTAACACAAGTTATAAGCCATGTCAAGCCCCCTTGATAAAATAGTTTACCTGTGTTAATATGCAAACATGGACATCAATACAGCATTAAAGAAGTTTGGTTCCCCGAGCGGTATCGCACGGGCGTTTGGCGTTAAACCCCCGGCTGTATCCCGTTGGATACGCAACGGTGCGATCCCGCAGCAGAGGGTGTGGCAATACAAGGCTGGCTTGGTCAAAGCGCCAAAAGGACGTTAGTGGACGCTAAAACGAAAAGCCCCCGTGAAGGGGGCTTGACGCTGCCGGGGGACTGGCATTACGCTTGTTTTGCGAACTGGCGTACGAGTAGTTTAGCCCCGTTAATGGGCTTGTCAACCTACCTATACGCCTCGGCTCATCTGGTCGGGGAAACCACGCGCAGACAGGGCTTAAATCTAGACCGGGGCAGCCAGCCTCTAGACACGCAGCGTATAGCGGGGAAGCGTGAATGGCACCGGGAAACCGGCAAAAGTAGCCCGCAGCAGGGTGGCTCCGTCAGTCATCTAACCTCTGCACGATCCACGTTAGGCGTACTCCGTCTCAACCGTGCAGAGTTCACCATCAGTCATCAGGTTTTAATCCACAGATAGGAGTTAAACATGGGTGATTTACACCAATATTTCCCGACTAAAACTGAAGAACCTAAACCAAGTCATAACCTAGAACATCACATTCACTCAAACCAGAGAACGTGGGATGAACTGGTACGACAATCCCCGCTAAACCGTTTACGCTTCTACGACGCACAGTTGGCCCGTGGCATTGACGTTGATCGTGACCGAGTGGCCGAGTTAGTGCGTGAGGTTGGCCCGACTGCGGTGCTATCGGATAGGGATGTGATTGGCCTGATTCGCCAGTTATGGGGTGAAAAGGCGGTGGAGAAGTTGCGTGCGCGTGCCAAAACTGAACAAGTACAGAGGTAATCAAATATGGTGGCAAATATGGTTAATCCGTTGCATCAACGAGGCCCGGAACGAGGAGGGATACGACGATACCTTGATACCGTCACCCCGCAAGAATACCTCCCGCAGACGGGTGAAGTTGACCTTACGCAAGTCACGCTTACTGGCCTTGCCGACTTATTCGGGTCGGACAAGGGCAGCATCAAACACGGCTACACCCAGCACTATGAGAAGATCATTGATGATTTGGGCGGGAAGAACGCGCCGCTAACCATTGCGGAGATCGGCATAGCGTGTGGGGCATCGCTGCGAATGTGGGCAAACTACCTGCCTAACGCCAAGATTGACGGTTACGACATTCAGGTGGAGTGCGCCAAGCTTTGCCGCGACCTGCCGAGTGTGAGCATCACCATCAGCGACCCGCGTAAGGTGGACAAAGACGCCGCCTACGACCTAGTGATTGACGACGGTAGCCACATTGCCGAGGACGTTTTGGGTGTGTTGGCGCATTGCTGGAGATGGGTCAAACCGGGTGGGTATTACGTCATTGAGGACATGGGCTGTACCTACAACGACGGCTACCGGGACAAGTTCAACAAGCACTTTGGCAAAGACTTAAAGAACGACCGAAACCTGATGCTCCAAATGTTTGACGCACTTTCTCGGGAGATAGATCACGGGGTCGGTGCGTTTACCGAGATGCGGTATTACCGCCAGATGTGGGTATTTAAGCGATGAGGCACGCTGCCCGCCGTGATGCCAACGACGCCATCATTACCGAGGCGCTACGCAAGGCGGGATTCACCGTCATGGATTACGGCAAGGCAGGCCAAGGTATTCCCGACAAACTCGTTACCCGCCCGCTCCCTGACGGCTTGCCGTGGGTGTGCTGGGTAGAGGTCAAGATGCCAAAGGGGCGGCTACGGGAGGCGCAGGAAGCGTTTAAGGCGGTCTTTGGGGCGAGGGGCGAGCATTACGTTGCCCGTGACCCCGAAACGGCTGTACGCGACCTGTGGATGTTATACGACGAACAGATTAAGCCCGAGCAGCGTCGGTGAACATCTGTGCCTTACGGTTGCCTTTGTAATGCGCGATGACGGGGTTCGGATGCTCGGGAAAATGCTCGGGAAGGCAGGCGTATTGATGCTCTGGCAGGTGCGCGACGACAAAGGGCGGCAGGCGGTTGACATACTCCCGCAGCACCTCTTGGTCGCCGTACCAAGTTTTGTATTTGGGTTCCAGCCGGTCGTACATCTCGGCCAACTGCTCCCACGCAAAACCGTCAGGGGTGATGGTGCAGCAGCCGATGTAGGGATAAACGGCATCCAGCGTCTTATTAGCGTGTTCCGAGTAATCCTGACCGCGTTGCTTGGCGTTAAAAATCGCTTCACGCTGAAAGGATCGGCGCGTGACGGCAATGACCGCATCGCCCAACAACAACTCGGGGTGCAGGGGACGACGCACCAGCATATCGGTGTCCATGTACAAGGCTGGTTGGGCGAGTTGCAGCGCGGCAAACGCTCGGGTGCGCCACAGCATCAAGTACTCGGGGTTGCCCTCGGTGGGATGCGCCCAAGTCACGCCCGGTATGGTCGGGGTGTCCTTGTCGGTAACTTGGATGATTTCAGCGCCCGGATTGTGCTTACGAAGGGACGCCACCATTGCAGTCGGCTGGGAGATGTCTGCGCCGACATGGAAAAACACAAAGGTTGACATAGGAGAAATCTAACATGGTTAATTTGAACAGAAAACGCACTAGCCGAATTATTTGGGAAACGCTGTTAGAAAACGTCGTAAGCCACCCGAAAGCACCGTGGGTGGAGCAACTGAATATGCTGGATGCGCTGCGTGCTACCGCTAAACCCACCGGCAGCGTGAGTTTTGCAACGTTCTGGTGCCTCTATGCCGTGGTGCAGGCATATAAACCAAAGCGTGTTGCCGAGGTCGGCACCTACATCGGCAAATCCACACTCGCCTTGGTATCGGGCGGTGCGGAAGTACACACCTGCGACTACAGCAACGATGTGAAACTGCCGTTTAAGGTGAACCAATACCCGATGACGAGCAGCACCGATATGTTCGCCAAGCTCCAGCCTGCCATTGACCTGCTGTTCCTTGACGGTCGGTTGGAACCCGATGACCTTGGGCATATTGGCCGTTTGTTGCACTCGCAAAGCATTGTGGCGCTAGATGACTTTGAGGGCATAGAAAAGGGCGTGGCGAATGCCATGAAGTTTACCTACCACGGTGCGATGCTCGTTTACCCGCCCGAGCGCGAGGTGTTGGAACGTCACGGTATCCCCGACGAAAGCACGCTGGCGCTGATCCTGCCGCACGGATTAGTGCAGTTGACGAACCAATAGCGTTAAAATACCCTCACCACGGGAGGCTCTATGTCCCACAAAGACGCGGCAGAATTTGTTGGCGTGTTGTTGCACTCGGCAACAGCAACGCATTTTCTGCATTTGCAGACGGCAAGTTATGCCGCCCATAAGGCACTCGGCCACTACTACGAGAACATCGTAGACTTGGCCGATAAGTACGCCGAGGCGTATCAAGGCCACTACGGCATCATCCCGCTGACTGACTACCCCGATGGTTTTAAGGTACAGAAGGACGCAGCCGAGTACGCCAACAGTCTGCTGACGTTCGTGAAGGGCATCCGAGGCGATTTGCCGAAAGACACCGACCTACAAAACATCATTGACGAGATCGTGGGCGAGATCAGCGCACTTGTGTATAAGCTGGAGCGTTTCAAATGAACCGTAAGCCGGGACTCTACGCCAACATTTTGGCAAAGCAGGAGCGCATCAAAGCCGGTTCTGGCGAAAAGATGCGTAAACCGGGCAGCCCCGGCGCACCGACTGCCAAGGCGTTTCGCGAAAGCGCAAAAACGGCCAAGAAAGAAAACAAATGACCGCCGCGTGGACTCGTAGCGAGGGCAAGAACCCCAAGGGCGGGCTAAACGCCAAGGGTCGTGCTAGCTACAAGCGTGAGACGGGGGGAACCCTCAAGCCGCCGGTCAAGTCGGGCGACAATCCACGCCGAGCCTCTTTCCTCGCACGGATGGGCAATATGCCGGGGCCGATGGCAAAGGACGGTAAGCCCACACGCCTTGCGCTGGCACTCAAGGCATGGGGAGCCTCTAGCAAGGAGGACGCCCGAGCCAAGGCCAAAGCCATCAGCAGCAGGAACAAGTAATGGCCGCTGACCGTCAACGCTTAGCCGCCGCCCTCGCCTACGAGGAAGAACGCCGACGGCGCATGATGGAATCCGTCCCAACGACGGATAACCTGCCGCCTGTCCAGCCAACTCGCCGCAACCTACGCACCGACCTTGAGAATTTCTCATCGGGATTAGGGCAGGCTGGCGTCAACGCACTTGAAGGCACTAAAGCCTTGATAACCGATCCCGTCGGCACCGTAAAAGGCACTTACGAAAGCGTCAGGCAAATGGTGCGCGACCCCTCGCTAATTGCTGACGCCCTGCGCTACACCGCTGACAAGGCCATGAGCGGCCCGCTAGGCGCGGGTGAAGTCATTGGCGAAATGATCGGCCCGATGCGCGGCAAAGGCCCAATGGCCGAAATTGAAAATGCTGGGCGCGCAAAAGCAGGCGGCGAAGTAGCTGCATCCAACGGATACTTTTACAAAGGCGGTCAGTTTTTACCGACGACCGAAGCCGAGCCGGGTAAATGGAAAATTGGCAAGAAAACCGTTACCACCGGCAAAGAGTTGATTGCGCCGGGCGAACTTGCGGTACAGCCAACACCGTTTAGCAGATCAATCTATCAAGCAGCATTGCGCGACGTTACTGAGCCAACGCCGCAAGGGTTGGTTTTTAGGCCGGGAATTAAAGATTATCGTGGAAATGAAATTACGCCAGAAACGGGAATAAGGATCGGCGTAAAAGGCGTTCTTGGGAAAGAAGAGTTGTCAATCAAAGAGTTAATTGACGCTTACAATAGTGGTCAACGCTGGTATGACGTAGACCCTGATGCGCCTGTCAAAAGGAGCAAATAATGAACAAAGCATTTTTAGGCGCAATAAAAAAAGGAATTGCAGCTAAACAAGCGGGTTTGCCAGAGACAGCGTGTCCGTATCAGGATAAACGCAAGCCAAACGGCAAATTGTCGCGGTCACGAGCTTTTAAATACGCTTGGTACGATGGTTATACAGGGCGGCTCACTCACATTGATATTGCAGCGTTAGAAAACAGAGATGCCTAGCACTTCTGACAAGCAACGACGCTTTATGGCTGCTGCGGCACATGACCCCGCTTTCGCCAAACGAGCGGGCATCCCGCAAAGCGTAGCCAAAGACTTTAACGAGGCCGACAAAGGCAAAAAACTTGCTAAAGCCATGAAAGGTATGGCAAAAAGCAGCCGTTATGCCTGAAAACAGCACAAGTTTTAAAAAAGGCAAGAAACCCGGCCCCGGTAGACCAAAGGGTATGCCCAATAAATCTACGCAGGCCGCCAGAGAGGCCATTGCGCGGTTTGTAGACGGAAACGCAGACCGCCTCCAAGGGTGGCTAGATCAGATCGCAGAGGAGAAGGGGCCACAGGCTGCCTTTGACTGCTTTAGCACCCTGCTGGAGTACCACGTTCCCAAACTCGCCCGCCAAGAAATCACAGGTAAGGACAACGGCCCGGTCAAGGTACAGATCGGATGGATGGCTCCCGAATAATCCTGCCCTACCGCCCACGCAAGGCGTTCATGCCGTTTCATGAGCGCACAAAACGCTGGGCTTGCCTTGTTGCACACCGCCGCGCAGGCAAGACGGTCGCCGCCGTCAACGACATGATCCGCGCTGCTGCGATGTACCAGCAACCCTACGGACTATTTGGTTACGTCGCCCCGTACCGCAGTCAGGCAAAGGCCGTGGCGTGGCAATACTTCAAGGACGGCGCACACCCCATCGTGCAGTCCATCAACGAGCAAGAACTGACTATTACGCTTATCAATGGCAGTCAGATACGCCTGTTCGGTGCCGACAACGCTGACGCCATGCGCGGTCTAGGCTTTTCGGGGCTGTACCTTGACGAGTACGGCGATTTTAAGCCGAGCGTGTTCGGGAACGTGTTGAGAGCGTCCCTGTCAGACAAGCAGGGTTGGTGCGTTTTCGGCGGTACACCGAAAGGCAAAAACCAGTTCTGGGAAATTTACGATACCGCCACTCGTCTCCCTAGCGAGTGGTTCCTGTTGCGCTTACCCGCCTCAACCAGCGGGCTTCTCCCGGCGACAGAGCTAGCCGCCGCAAAAGCGCAGTTGGCCGAGGATCAGTACTTACAGGAGTACGAATGCTCATTTGAAGCGGCAATCCTCGGCGCTTTTTTTGGAAAGGAGATGCGAGAAGCGCAGGATCAGGGCCGCATCACCAGCGTGCCATACGACCCCAACCTGCCGGTGTACACGGGCTGGGACTTGGGTTTCCGCGACGATACGGCCATTTGGTTTTATCAGGTCGCCCGTGGTGAGGTGCGCGTTATAGACTTTTACGCCGTCTCGGGCGAGGACATCCATACTATTGCCGATGTGGTACGCAACAAGCCGTACCGTTACGCCAAGCACTACCTACCGCACGACGCTCGGGCCAAGAGCTTACAGACCGGGCGCAGTATCGTGGAGCAACTTGCCGCCCAACTAGACATTGCCAAACTTGCCGTTGTCCCCGACATCGGTGTTCAGTCAGGCATCCAAGCGGTACGCATGATGCTGCCGCGTGTGTGGTTTGACGGAGAGAAATGCAGCGACGGCATAGAGGCGCTGCGTCAGTATCAACGCGAGTACGACGAGGACAAGAAAGCCTATCGTCAGTCGCCACGCCACGATTGGACATCACACCCTAGTGACGCTTTCCGAATGGTTGCGGTATCATGGAGTGAAGTCGCTGACAAGCCCCCAGCGCCAGAGGTCAAGCCGCTGATGGTGGGGCCGCAGAACACAGTTACGTTGAACGATATGTGGGCGGTTCACGACCGCACGACGACAAGGAGAGCAAGGATATGAGCATTGTCAGCCCGAATCGTTACCCCTACGAGACAGTAGCCGCCTCGCAGACCGCACAGGTACTCGGTGGCACAGGTGCCGTGGGTGATTACCTCCATCGCATCGTGGTTACGGTCACGACGACCGGCAGCAGCACGTTAAGCGTTCTGGACGGCAGCACGACCGTCCTGACGATGGCTGCTAACACCCCGGTCGGTGTTTACAGCCTTGAAGTCAACGCTGCCTCGGCTACCGGCCCGTGGGCGATCACGACCGGCGCAGGGCTTGCGGTTATGGCTGTCGGATTCTTCACGGCCTGATCATGGAAGGCGTACTGCAACCGGAACTGGAAAAGTATCTCCGTACTATCGCGCAGTACGACAACGAGTTTGCCAAATGGCAGGCCCGTACCAAGAAGATCGTTAAGCGTTACCGCGACGATAGCCGTGGGCAGGGTGGCAACGAGGCTGCTCGCTTCAATATCCTTTGGTCAAACGTCCAGACGTTAAAGCCTGCTGTTTACGCCAAACTGCCGAAAGCCGACGTATCGCGCCGGTTCGGGGACAACGACCCGGTAGGCCGCGTGGCAGGCTTGCTCCTTGAGCGAGCCATTGACTTTGAGATTGAGCATTACCCTGACTTTCGCTCCACCATGTCGTACAGCGTGGAGGATCGGTTCTTGGGTGGCCGTGGCACGGCATGGGTGCGTTATGAGCCGCACGTTGCCCCCATCGGCATTGAGGACGACGGCGTATCCATCACCTCCAACATTGAGCAGGGGGAGGGTGCGCCGCCTAACCTAGAGCAGATTGAGTACGAGTGCGCCCCAACCGATTACGTCCATTGGCGTGATTTCGGTCACTCACAGGCTCGCACATGGGAAGAAGTCACCTGCGTATGGCGCTGGGTGTACATGAGCCGCGAGGCGTTGGCAGAGCGGTTTGGCGATGAGATGGCGCGGAAGATTCCGCTAGACCAAGGCCCAGAGCCGCTGAACGCCTACAACGAGGCCAAGCGCACCTACAACCGCGCAAAGATTTGTGAACTGTGGGACAAGGAAACCGAGAGGGTGTACTGGTTCTGCAAGGGAATGCCGCAGATCATTGACGTTCGTGATGATCCGCTCGGCCTTGAGGGGTTCTTCCCCTGCCCGAAACCGCTCTTTGCCACAACGACTAGCGACACGCTAGTGCCGGTGCCTGACTTCCTGCTGTACCAAGATCAGGCGATGGAGTTGGACATCCTGTCTGACCGCATTGATGGCTTGGTTAAGGCGCTGCGTGTGCGTGGCGTGTACGACGCCAGCCAGCCTGCGCTGCAACGCTTGATGACGGAGGGCGACAACAATGCGCTTATTCCAGTTGATAAGTGGATGGCTTTCAGCGAGAAAGGCGGCCTTAAGGGCAGCATTGACCTTCTCCCGCTGGACACACTCGCCAACGCCCTCCTCAACTGCTACCGAGCAAGAGAGGACATCAAGTCCCAAATCTACGAAATCACGGGTATCTCGGACATCATCCGTGGGACATCCTTCGCGTCGGAGACTGCAACGGCGCAACAAATCAAAGGGCAATACGCGGGATTGAGACTGCGTTCCATGCAGGAGGACGTAGCCCTGTACGCCTCTGAATTGATACGCCTGAAGGCACAGGTCATGTGCCGACACTTCCAGCCCGAGACAATTCTTGCCTACGCTGCTGCGGGGCAGATGTCGCCAGCGGATCAGCAGTTGATCCCGCAGGCGCTGGAACTGCTGAAAGACAAGCCGCTGCGTAACTTCCGCGTGGACATCGCTGCCGACAGCCTTGTGATGCTGGACGAAAACCAGATGAAGCAAGACCGTATGCAGTTCTTGCAGGCATTCGGCGGCTTCCTTGCACAAGCGTTGCCGGTCGGTCAGGCCAGCCCGCAGATGGTGCCGATGATGATGGAGTTGCTGCGCTTTGGCATGCAGGCATTTAAGGCCGCAAGACCGATTGAAGGACAGATTGACTCCACGTTGCAGCAGTTGCAGCAGGCCGCCGCCCAACAGCAGCCCGATGGCGAGCAGCAAGGCAAGCAAGCCGAGTTGCAGCAAAAGGGCCAGATGGAAGCGTCCAAAATGCAGATGGAATCTGCGCTCACGCAAGCCAAGTTGCAGCATGAGATGCAGATGGAACAGCTGCGTAACCAAGCCAAGATGGCGATGGAACAGCAGAAGATGGACTTTGAGGCACGCTTGAAGGCGGCAGAACTGCAACAGAAGCAGGCTGCTGACCGTTACAAGGCTGACCTTGACGCCCAGACCAAGCTCATCATCGCGCAGATGGGCAAAACCATGCCAACCCCCTCATTTGAGCAATGAAACGCACCTACGTTTTCATAGACGGCGAGTTTGTAGAGCGTAAGAAGGACGCCAAAGGGCGTTATCACTACGTCATGCCCGACATCGTGCCGTACAAAAGCATGATTGACGGCAAAATGGTTACCTCACGCTCGGAACACCGACGCCACCTCAAGGCCAACAACTGCATTGAGGTCGGCAATGAAAATCCGAGCAAGCACGTTCGGCGCGAAAAGCCGGTAGACACGCGCCTTGAGCGCATCAAGCACATGGTCAACACCCGAATGACCAATGAGCAAGCAGATCGCATACTGCGCGACCTGCGCCAACAAGCCAATTTCACCAATCCCCACAGGAGAGGCTAACGTGGACGAGCAGATTGAACGAGAAGAGGCCCCACAGGCTGATGTCGTAGACCGCCGAGCGATTCTTGAGCAGAGTTTAGAAGCGGCAGAGCGTGGCGAACCGATTGAACCCGTTGCCCGTGACGGCAAGGGGCGTTTTGCTACGCCGAAAGCAGCAGAACCCGCTGACGAACCGCAGGTGGAGGAAGAACCGCCCGTCTGGAAGCGTCCCCCGGCGTCGTGGAAAAAGGATTATCACGAGGTTTGGCAGAAAGCCGACCCCAAGATGCAGGAATACGCATGGCAGCGTGAGGAGCAGATGCGTGCGGGCGTGGAACCGCTGCTCTCCAAGGCGCAATTTGCCGATGCGATGCAGGAAGCCATCTCCCCGTATATGCAAACGATACAGGGGCTTGGCCTGACGCCTGACAAGGCTGTGGCTGCGCTGATGGACGCCGACCACAAATTGCGTAACAGCGACCCGCAAGCCAAGTTGCAGTATTTCGCGCAATTAGCGCAGTCCTACGGCATCAACCTCGGTGCGATGCAAGGCCAGCCCGCCCAACAGGGTCAGGCAGCACCGCAATCGGTTGATCCGATGGTGTGGCAGTTGCAAAACGAATTGAACAAAGTCCGTGGCGAGGTCATGGGCTGGAAACAACAACAGGAGATGGCCGAAAACCAGACCCTGCTAAACGAGATCAACCAATTTAGTTTGAAGGCCGAGCATTTTGAGGATGTCCGACCGGCGATGATCCAACTCCTACAGAGTGGGATGGCGCAGACGTTGGATGAAGCCTATGAGAAGGCCATCAGACTTGACCCTAACTTGTTTGAGCAGGTGAGCAAGGCCCAACAGGCCGAAATCGCTGCCAAACAAGCCAAAGAGGCCAATAAGGCTGCGAAAGCGGCCAGAGCAGCAGCGGTGAGTGTCAGAAGCGCCACACCCGGCGTGAACACGGCTCCCAAGGCGGCAAATCGTCGCGCACTCCTAGAGGAAGCATTTTCCGAAACAGAGTCGCGTTTGTAACTAACTGATGAAGGAGTAATCAAATGGCATTTGCCAACTCAAGCATCAGCGACATCATTGCCACGACTATTCAGAGCCGTAGCGGTGAACTCGCTGACAACGTGACGAACAACAACGCGTTGCTTCGTCGCCTCAAGGAGCGCGGGAACGTCAAGACGTTCTCGGGCGGTAACGTGATTTTGCAAGAAATCATGTACAACGATCCGACCACCAACAACACGAATTCCTACTCGGGATACGAGGTGTTGAACGTCGGCCAGAACAGCCCGATTTCGTCGGCGCAGTTCAGCATCACGCAGTACGCTTCTGCCGTGACCATTTCGGGTCTGGAGATGATCCAGAACTCGGGCAAGGAGGCCATCATTGACCTTCTTGACGGTCGCATGGAAGTTGCGGAAGCCCAGCTTGCTAACCGCATCTCGGGCGACCTGTACGGCGACGGCACGGGCAACGCGGGTAAGAACCTCACGGGTCTTGCTGCGGCTGTTCCCGATGACCCGACTACCGGCACCTACGGCGGCATCAACCGCGCCGTGTGGTCGTTCTGGCAGTCCAAGGTGTTTGATGCGTCGGTCAGCGGTTCGGGCGTTGTGTCGTCCACCACGATTCAGGGCTACATGGACGCTCTCGCCGTCCAGCTCGTTCGTGGCACCGACAAGCCTGACCTGATCGTTGCTGACAACAACTACTACCGTTATTACTTGCAGTCGTTGCAGGCCATCCAGCGTATCACCGAGTCAGGTTCTGGCTTGGCGGGCGCGGGCTTCGCTTCGCTCAAGTACTACGGCGCTGGCATGGCGTCTGACGTTGTGCTGGACGGTGGTATCGGTTCCTCGTCGTATAACAGCGGCTCGGGCAACGCGAACCACATGTGGTTCCTCAACACCAAGTACCTGCACTTCCGTCCGCACAAAGATCGTAACTTTGTGCCGATTGGCGGCGAGCGACAGGCCGTTAACCAAGACGCCATTGTGAAACTGATTGGCTGGGCGGGTAACTTGACCTGCTCTGGCTCGCAGTTCCAAGGCGTGTTGATTGACTAAGGGAGTAACGCAAAATGGCTATTTCTACGAGTAATCTGATCGGCGTTGCTCTGACCTACACCGACACTTCTCCTTCGTTCAAGACCGGCACGACCGTGAACTTGGATGACGGCGGTCAGGCTGTGTATGTGCAGGCGGCTTCTACCGTCAGCACCTATATGGCGGTGTCTGTGAAGGGCGACAACACCGTTGTCCCGTTGACCACGACCAACTCGGCCAACAGCAAGGTCATTGGCTTTGCTCAGGCTTCCATTGCGTCGGGTTCCTACGGTTGGGTGCAGATCGGCGGTAAGCCGGTTGTGAACCTTGCCGCATCGTGCCTCCCGGCTGTGCCGCTCTTTACGACGGCGACGGCGGGAACGCTTGACGATGCCACGGTAACCGGCGGTCTGGTGGAGGGCATCGTTGCCCTTACCACGGCGTCGGGTGCTACCGCTCTGACCTGCGTTGCGGGCTACCCGCACGTTGCGACGGGCGTCGTGGGCTTCTAACGATGCAGCCTCTGGAAATCACGGTTCAAGCGGCGGGTACGGCAGAGGAACTTTGTTCCAATATCCGCTCGGCGCTTGGCCGTGGTTTACCAGAACTGACCCTCGCTCCCATCAAGCACGATGGCAACATGGTGTTGGTGGCGAGCGGGTGGTCTATGCCCGATTACATTGACGAGATTAAGGCGCACCGCCGAGCCGGTCGCCCGATTGTGGCTATTAAGGCCGCACACGACTTTTTGGTAGAGAACGGGGTTGAGCCTGACCTGTGGGTTAACCTTGACCCGCGTGACCGTACAAGCGGCATACAGCGGCTGAATAAGCACACGGTGTATATGCCCTCGTCACGCTGCCCACCGACTACGTTTGATTACCTCAAAGATTATAAGGTGCTGCTGTGGCACTCATGGGCAGAAGGCCCAGAGATGCAGGCTATCGGCCCCGGCAAACTCGCTATTGGCGGCGGCACCACATCAGGACTACGAGCCATCAACATCGGCTACATCCTCGGATTCCGACATTTCACGCTGTATGGCTATGACTCCTGCAACCGTGCTGACGGCGTAAAGCGGTTCACGGGCGACAAAGCAGGCCAAACCATAGACATCTGGGTAGGCGGCCCGACCGGCAAGAAGTTCAACTGCAACCTCGCTATGGCCCAGCAGGCCAACGAGTTCCAGAAGATTTACGAGGTTATGGGCGATGTCAACATTGAGGCCCACGGTCCCGGTCTGATTGCAGAGATTCTGCGTGTCAGGCGCGAACGGGCGATGGCAGCCTGATGGCAATCCCTTCCCGAGTATTGGGGTCGGGCGTAAACCAACTCTCCACGGTATCTATCTGCGGAGACGGTAACGCTGCGGTGACGGCTGCTGGCACCTCGGCAGGCGATGCTACGACGCTGACTTATGTCTACAACAACGTCACAACGGTAGGCGCGGGTGCAGGGGTCAAACTGCCGCCGACTGAGATGGGCGAGACAATTATCGTTAAAAATACGAGCGCAAACCCGTTAACGGTGTATCCATACGACGCGGGCAGCAGCATCAACAACGTCGGGTTTGGCACGATCAACCCTGATTGTTCGGCCTTGTTCTTTGCTGTAAGCAATACGCTTTGGGAAGAATTGCAGGGGTTTGGGCGAGCGGTGCCGATCCTGCATTACGGTGCGTTTAGCGACACGACGTTGCAAACGGCAGCATCTATCAACACCGCTTACGGCATGGTTTTTAACACCACCGATAGCAGCAATGGCGTGTCTATCGGCTCGCCGTCGTCCCGCTTGGTTGTAGATTATCAAGGCGTCTACAACGTGCAGTTTTCGGCGCAGTTAGACAAAACCTCGGGCGGCGCAGGCAATGTCTACATTTGGTTGCGTAAAAACGGCACCAACGTCGCCAACACAGCCACTACCATCGCCATCCAAGGCACCGCAGCGCGTACCGTCGCCGCGTGGAACTTCATCATCCAACTTGAGCCTACCAATTACGTTGAATTGATGTGGGCGACGGATGACACAAGCGTTAGAATTCTTGCAGCCAGCGCCACAAGCGTATGGCCTGCAATCCCTTCGGTTATTTGTACTTTGACCCAAGTCAATAACCTGTAATCCCCACAGGAGCAAGGACAATGCCACTAGATAGCGATGTTTCTAACGCCGACGCACAGTTGCACGTTGAGTTTTACGTCAAGGACGATGGCCCCGGCAAAGGCAAAACCTACTGCCGCGTCATGGCACCCGGCGATAAAACCAACATCATTGACCAGCCCGCACGCGATGACCATAAAGCACGGTTCCCGCGTCAATGGCTGTACTTTCAGACGCAACAGAGCGATGGCGTGGCCGCAGAAATCGGCACACCGTTGTCGGAGTGGCACAAGGACGCTCCCGAGGAAATCACACGCGACCAGATCGCAGAACTGGTGATTTTGAAGTTTGTGACGGTAGAGCAGTTAGCTCTGGCGTCGGACGCGCAACTACAGCGCATTGGCATGGGTGGAGTTGGCCTGCGTGAGCGGGCAAAACTGTATCTTAACCGCAAGAACCGCGCCGAAAGCAGCGCAGAACTTGAGGACACCAAGCGCCAGTTAGCCGAATTGCAAGCACAGATGGCGGCTCTGATGGAGGACAAACCTCGTCGTGGCCGCCCGCCGAAAGAGGCTTTAGCGGAGGCATAGTATGGGCAGCACGATGATTCAACTCATTCAGCAATGCACGAATGAGTTAGGCATCCCGACGCCAAACACGGTGGCTGGTAACGCCAGCCAAGAAACCGTGCAGTTGTTGGCGTTGATGAACGCAGCAGGCTATGAGTTGCTTCGTCGTGCTGATTGGCGTGAATTGACGCGCCAGCATACTTTCTACACCGAGGCGACGACCGCCACGGGTGATTGGGTTAATGGGGTGGCCGCAATCACCGGCCTTGCCTCTACGACAGGGCTGGATACGACGTATCAGGTGCAGGGCGTGGGTATTCCCAATGCGACCTACATCACATCCGTTGGCCCCACCTCGGTTGCGCTTAACTATCAGGTCACCGAGACGCAGGTTGGCGGGCAGGTCATCTTCCAGAAAGTGAAGTATTCCATGCCTGTTGACTACTACAGCACGGTCAACCGCACGCATTGGGATAAGAGCAAGCGTTGGGAAATGCTCGGCCCCGAGTCGCCGCAGCAATGGGAATGGCTATTGTCGGGCTACATCAGCACCGGCCCGCGTATCCGCTGGCGTCTGCTTGGTCAGTATTTCCAAATTTGGCCGGGTATGAACGCGGGCGAGTTGCTTGGCTTTGAGTACCGTAGCAAGGGATGGGCGTATAGCCCGACCGGCTTGGTGCAAAACAGTTTTACCGCTGACAACGACACCTGCATCTATCCAGATCGCGTTATGGTGTTGATGACCAAGCTCAAGTACTTTGAGGCCAAGGGCTTTGACACCACCGCGCTGTATCGGGACTTCCTGATGGAGCTAGAAACAGCGGTGGCGCAGGACACGGCGGCCGCAAACCTCTCGTTTGCACCACGACCGGGAACCGTTCTCATTGGATACGACAATATCCCCGACTCTGGCTACGGCACGAGCAACAACTAAATGGCTTCGCCCACTCGCCGCCGTCTCATCCAACGCACACAAGCCAATGTGGCGTCCCTCCCCGCCCCTGTGGGTGGCTGGAACGCACGCGATGCGCTTGCCAACATGGCCCCCACGGATGCCGTCACGTTAGACAATTTGTTCCCCGGCGTCAGCAGCGTGACGTTGCGCGGTGGCTACGACAAACACGCTACCGGCATGACCGGCCAGATTGAAACGCTGATGACTTACAGCGCAGGCACGACAGACAAACTGTTTGCCATCGTAGGCGGGAACATCTTTGACGTTACATCGGCAGGCCCGGTGGGTGCCGCAGTCGTAACGGGGCTGTCTAACAGCCGCTGGGAATACACCAACATTACGACCGCAGGCGGCAGTTATCTGTACGCCGCAAACGGTGTGGATAAGCCACGGCTTTACAACGGGTCATCGTGGACAGCCATTGACGGCGCATCTACGCCCGCTATTACAGGCGTTACTACCACCACGCTTACCTCGCCCACCCTGTTCAAAAACAGAATGTGGTTTATCCAAAAGGACACCTTAAAAGCATGGTATTTGCCGACAGCATCTGTTGGCGGTGCGGCCAACGCGCTTGATTTGTCGTCGGTTGCGCATTTGGGCGGCAGCATTGTATCTATGGCGTCGTGGACGATTGACGCAGGCTATGGCGTTGACGACAACCTTGTTTTTGTCACCGATCAGGGCGAGGTCATCGTTTATCGCGGAACCGATCCCTCTAGCGCCTCCACATGGGCGCTAATCGGCGTTTGGATCATCGGTGCGCCAATTTCCAAGCGTTGCTTGCTGAAATACGGCGGTGATTTGCTGGTTTTGACGCTGGATGGCTTAATTCCGATGGCATCGGCGCTGCAATCGTCACGCCTTGACCCCAACGTGGCGCTATCGGACAAGATTCAGGGTGCATTTGCCGTTGCCGCCAAGACATACAAGAACAACTTTGGCTGGGGGATGCTGTATCACCCGCTAAACAACGCCCTAATCGTCAACATTCCCGTTGCGTCAAACTCGCAAGTGCAGTTTGTGATGAATAACATCACGAAAGCGTGGTGCCGGTTTACCGGCTGGTACGCAAACTGCTGGTCATCGCTTAACGATGAGCCGTATTACGGTTCGGATGGTTACGTTGCAAAGGCTTGGACGACCGGAACCGGATCGGCGGGCTACAACGACAATGGTCAGGCCATTAACAGTAAGGCGTTACAAGCGTTCAACTACTTTGACACCCGTGGCGTCATCAAATATTTCACCCGTGGCCGCACAACCACCTACTCCAACGGTCAGCCGACCATTGGCGTTGGTATTGCGGTGGATTTTCAGACCGATGACTTCCTCGGTGCGCTGTCGTTTGTCGGCACCAACTATGGTTTGTGGGACGTTGGTCTGTGGGATCAGGCCATCTGGGGCAGCAACACGATTGCAAGCAACACGGTCGTAGGTTTAAGCGGTGTGGGTTATTGCGGCGGCATTATTTTTAACAGCAGCAGCAAGAACGTATCGCTTGAGTGGGCATCAACTGATGTGGTGTATCAACTCGGATGGGCTGGAATATAGTCAGCGGCCCCCATGTGGGCCATTGGGTGATGTCACGCACAGACGGGGCTTACAACTCCGACCGCTCGGTTGCCATTGGGCTTGAGCGAGACGGCGAGCTTGTCGCCGGTACGGTTTACGAGATGTGGAACGGCAGGTCAGTCGTTTGCCACATCACTTGGGATCAAGTCACACCGGCTTACCTTGCCGCTGTGTACGACTATCCCTACAACGTCGCAAATGTTGATAAGATAATAGGGCCGATTTCCAGCAACCATACCCGGGCGCTGAAACTGGTCACGAAAATGGGGTTTTCGGAGGAAGCGCGTATCAAAGACGGCGCACCTGACGGAGACATTGTTTTTATGACGCAGACACCAGACAGGTGTCGTTTCTTGGAGCCGAGGTATGGGCAAAAAATCACCAGCACCGCCGCCAGCGCCTGATTACACCACCCTAGCCATCAAGCAGGGTGAGGCGAATTTGGCCGCTGCCAAGCAGTCGGCATATATGTCCAATCCCAACATCTACGGCCCTACCGGGTCGCAGACGGTGACTTGGCAGAAAACCCCGACTGTAGACACCGACGCCTACAACAAGGCGTTGCAGGCTTATCAGGATCGCATTGCCCAATATGGCCCCGAGTATGCGGGCGAGGCTCCAAGCCAAGATCAGTTCACGACGTTTATTGAACAGCCGACTGTTCGGCAAACCATTAGCCCCGAGGCTGAACAAGCTCTGCGAGCGCAAGAGCAGGCGCAGTTGTATATGTCGCAGGCGGCGCGTGGCGCTGCACAGGGACTTGGCAACCTTGGCATCGCGTCGGCATTTAGCCCGCAAAACCTGCCGAGCCTTGGTTACGACATTGGCTCATCGGGCGCAATTCAAGGCGCACCGCAAGGCATTTACGCTCCAACCGCAACTTACGGTCAAGGAGAATTGCCCGGACAGGTCACCGCAGGCCAGCAGGCAACGGTCAACCTTCCGGTGCAAGGCGCAAGCACCGCGCAAAACCAGTATTTTGGTATGGCAGGGGCTGGCCCCGCTGCACCGACCAATCTCGGTATGTTTGATGCCGGTCAATTCACCTCGCAAGCCGCTCCAAGTGGGCAAGCGTTTGGAACCGCACAAGGCGGCCCGTCAGGTGGTTTGTACGGCATGGCAGGCGCTGGCCCGCAGGGATTGAGCCTGCAAGGGCTTGACCTGTCAGGCATCGGCGGTGTGGCCGGTGGCCCCGCGCAAGGCCAATTTGGCTACGCACAACAGTTTGTGAGCGGCCCGCAGTTACAAAGCCAGATTGACATTGCCAACTTGCCGCAGGGGCCAGTAAACGCTGGCATGACGGCGCAGACGGCATTGTTGTCGCGTTTGTCACCGCAGTTGCAGGGCGAGCGTCAGCAACTCCAAACGCAACTGATTAACCAAGGTCTGCGACCGGGTGGCGAGGCGTATAACTCGGCTATGTCGGCGCAGATGCAGAAGGAAAACGACCTTCTGTTGCAGGCCGCAGCGCAGGGCATCAGCCTTGATCAAGCCGCTCGCCAGCAGGCGTTTAGTGAGCAGCAATCCCGCGCTATGTTCGCCAATCAAGCCGCATTGTCAGGCTTTGGCGCAGGCATGGAGCAGGCGCAGCTTTACAACACGGGCTTGGGGCAAAACCTTCAGCAGTCGTTGGCAACGCAGGCCGCGCAAAACCAAGCGCAGCAGCAAGCGTTCCAGCAGCGGTTGCAGGCCGGTGAGTTTGGCCGCGAGGCGCAATTAGCGTCGTTCGGCACGCAGCAGCAGGCGCAAGAAGCCGCTAACCAAGCCATCGCGCAGAACTTTGCACAGGGTCAAGCCGCACAGCAGATGCAAAATCAGGCCATCGGCCAGAATTTTGAGCAAGCGTTGGCGGCACAACAGGCGCAAAACGCAGCCCTCGGTCAGAACTATCAGCAAGCCCTCGGTGCGGCTGGGTTTAACCGTGAAGGGCTGTTACAGCAGTTTGGCATGGGTCAGTCAGCGCAAGAGCTTGCGAATCAGGCGTTGGCGCAGAATTACCAGACGACGTTTGACCAAGCGCGACTGCAAAACGAAGCGTTGCAGCAGATTTTCAATCAGTCGGCAACGCAACAGCAGATGTACAACCAAGCCGCTGCACAGAACTTCCAGCAGCAGGTCGCCGCGCAGCAAGCAAACCTTGCCCGCCAAGCGCAACAGGTTGGTCAGGCGCAGGGAGCCGCAGGGTTCTACAACGAGGCGCAGGCACAGGCTTACCAGCAAGAGTTGGCGCGTCAGGCTGCCGCAAACGCCGCACAACAGCAGCAGTTCCAACAGAACATCGCCCAACAGCAGTTCCGCAACACCGCGATCCAGCAGGCACTTGCCCAACAGGCCGCAATCCGCAGCATCCCGGTCAACGAAATCAGCGCGTTGTTGTCAGGCGGTCAGGTCAACGTGCCGCAGTTCCAAGGCTACAGCGGCGTCACCGTGGCTCCTGCTCCGTTGTTCCAAGCGGGTCAGGCGGCGGGCGATTTCGCACAACGCAATTACCAGAATCAAGTCGGCTCGTATAACGCGAGCATGGGATTGCTCGGCGCACTCGGTGGCGCAGTTGGCGCAATCGGCGGCGGCGGGATGTCGTTGCCGGGATTCTTCGGAATTAAATAGGAATTATCGTAATGAACGGATTTACCCCTGACCGAAAGCCGCAGCAGATGGCGCGTATGCTGGCAATGCAGGAGCGGAATCTGTCGCTCAACAGCCCCGGCAACAATATGCGGAATGTCCCGCAGCCGAACCTGATGTACTCGGGCGCTACGCCTAACACCAACCCCGGCGTGCCGCCGCAGGCCATGAACTTTAACGGCCCACCGCAGGCCATGCAGGGCGGTCGTCCGATGGGTTACGGCCCGCCCGTTCGCAGCATGGGCCAGCCGCAGATGGGGCCGCCTCGCTCACCGCAAGTGGGTGGCA
>JACCDU010499456.1_pt1 | contig 21700 bp, 16 predicted proteins | sample 7446081 | NCBI WGS metagenome assembly JACCDU01 (sample SAMN15323447, study PRJNA562643) | freshwater metagenome | isolation source: river surface water | place: USA:Blue River Watershed | collected 2017-08-17
CGCTGTTCCAGATGACGCCGGCTTTCGCGATCGACGCGGCCGCGCTGGACGCTGCCTATCGCGAATTGCAGGGCAGGGTGCATCCGGACAAGTTCGCCAGTGCGACCGACACCGAGAAGCGGGTCGCGATGCAATGGGCGACGCGCGCCAACGAGGCTTACCAGACCCTGAAGAACCCGCTCAAGCGCGCTGCCTATCTGTGCGAGCTGAACGGTGTCGACCTCGGCATCGAATCCAATACCGCGATGGCACCGGCTTTCCTGATGCAGCAGATGGAATGGCGTGAGGCGCTCGACGATGCGCGTGACGGCCGCGACCTCGCGGCGCTCGAAGCGCTGGAGGGCGAACTGCGCGCCGAGCGCAAGCGCCAGTTGAACGACATCGGCGCGCTGATAGACGGCGGCCAGTACGAGCAGGCCGGTGCGCGCGTCCGCCAGCTGATGTTCGTCGAGCGCTTCGGCGAAGACGTGGCACGCGTCTTCGAGGCGCTGGAAGCCTGAAGCGAAGCCTGAACGCCTGAACAGAATACAAATAACGATACCCCATGGCACTCCTGCAGATTTCCGAACCTGGCATGTCGACCGCGCCGCACCAGCACCGGCTGGCAGTGGGCATCGACCTCGGCACCACCAATTCGCTGGTGGCGACCGTGCGCCATGGCATACCCGAGGTGCTGGACGACGAAGACGGCCATTCGTTGTTGCCGTCGGTCGTGCGCTACCTGTCGAACGGCTACGCCAACATCGGTTACAAGGCGCAAGCTGCGCAGACCACCGACCCGAAGAACACCATCATCTCGGTCAAGCGCTTCATGGGCCGCGGTCTGAAGGACATCGCCTACGTCGAAAACCTGCCGTATGACTTCGTCGACGCGCCGGGCATGGTGCAGCTGCGTACCGTCGCCGGCGTGAAAAGCCCGGTCGAGGTGTCGGCTGAAATTCTCGCGACCCTGCGCCAGCGTGCCGAAGATGCGTTGGGCGACGAACTGGTCGGCGCGGTCATTACCGTGCCCGCATATTTCGATGACGCACAGCGCCAGGCGACCAAGGACGCCGCCAAGCTGGCCGGCCTGAACGTGCTGCGCCTGCTGAACGAGCCGACTGCTGCTGCGATTGCCTACGGCCTCGACCACGGCTCCGAAGGCATCTACGCGGTCTATGACCTCGGCGGCGGTACCTTCGACATCTCGGTCCTGAAGCTGTCGAAGGGCGTGTTCGAAGTGCTGGCCACCGGCGGCGATTCTGCGCTGGGCGGCGATGATTTTGACCACCGCCTGTTCTGCTGGATCATCGAGCAAGCCAATCTGGCGCCGCTGTCGGACGAAGACACCCGAATCCTGATGGTGAAGGCCCGCGAGGCAAAAGAGTTGCTGTCCTCGCACAATGAGACCCATATCGACGCGCGGCTGAACTCGGGCGAGGAAGTGCGCCTGACCATCAGTGCGGCCGAATTCGCGAACATCACCCAGCATCTGGTCGGCAAGACGTTGTCTCCGTGCCGCAAGGCGGTGCGCGATGCCGGCCTGTCGGTCGAGGATATCGACGGCGTGGTGCTGGTCGGCGGCGCGACGCGCATGCCGCATGTGCGCAAGGCTGTCGGCGAATATTTCCAGACCATGCCGCTGGCGAACATCGACCCCGACAAAGTGGTCGCGCTCGGCGCGGCGATACAGGCCAACCTGTTGGCGGGCAACCGCGCGTCCGGCGACGACTGGCTGCTGCTGGACGTGATTCCGCTGTCACTGGGCATCGAGACCATGGGCGGGCTGGTCGAAAAGGTCATCCCGCGCAATTCGACAATTCCGTGCGCGCGTGCGCAGGAATTCACCACCTTCAAGGATGGGCAAACCGCGATGGCCGTGCACGTGGTGCAGGGCGAGCGCGAGATCGTCACCGATTGCCGTTCGCTGGCGCGCTTTGAGCTGCGCGGCATCCCGCCGATGGCGGCCGGTGCGGCACGTATCCGCGTCACCTATCAGGTCGATGCCGATGGCCTGCTGTCGGTGGCCGCGCGCGAGATGCATTCGGGCGTCGAGGCCTCGATCGAGGTCAAGCCTTCATACGGACTGGGCGACGACGATATCGCGCGCATGCTGCAGGAATCGTTCACGTCGGCCGAGCAGGACATGCAGCAGCGAGCGCTGCGCGAAGAACAGGTCGAGGCCGAGCGCATCCTGCTCGCCACCGCATCGGCGTTGGAGCAGGATGCCGCGCTGCTGTCGGCCGACGAGCGCGCCGTGATCGATGCGCTGATGAATGCGGTGCGAACGACCGTTGCCGGCACCAGCCATCTGGCGATCAAGTCGGCAGTGGCCGAGCTGTCGCGCGGCACCGAGGAATTTGCGGCGCGCCGCATGGACCGCAGCGTGCGTGCCGCGCTGACCGGCAAGAAACTGGACGAGGTCGCCTGACCCGCCGCCGGCCGCAACGGCGGTCGGCAAGGTCAGCGAATGCGCCCACCACCGAATACTTCATCGAATTTCCGAACCAAGGATCAGCCGTGCCCCAGATCGTCGTGCTTCCCCATGAAACCCTGTGCCCGGAGGGCGCCGTGCTCGAGGTGCCGAGTGGAACCTCGGTGTGCGATGCCTTGCTCGAGCATGACATCGAGATCGAGCACGCCTGCGAAAAATCCTGCGCCTGCACCACTTGCCATGTGGTCGTGCGCGAGGGCTTTGCATCGCTGAACGAGGCCGAGGAAAAGGAAGAAGACTTGCTCGACATGGCCTGGGGACTTGAGGCGACGTCGCGCCTGTCCTGCCAGGCCGTGGTCGGCAGCGAAGACCTGGTCATTGAAATCCCGAAGTACACCATCAACCACGCGCGCGAGAATCACTAATCACAACAGCGAAGAGGGAGGCCGCATGAGATGGACAGAAACCGTACAGATCGCCGAGGCGCTGTACGACAAATTCCCCGACATCGATCCGCTGACGATACGCTTCACCGACCTGCACAACTGGGTGCTGGAGCTGGAAGGCTTCGACGACGACCCGAAGCACGGGGGCGAGAAGGTCCTCGAGGCGATACAGATTGCCTGGATCGAAGAGGCCAAATGAAACGAGGGCGCATGCCGCAAGGCACGCGCCCTTTGTGTTTTGCGGCAGGCGGCTAGCCTGCCGGGCTTGTGCTCAGTCGGCGGCCAGCGAGCCGTTGACAACCTTCACGCGTTCGCCCGCATGCCAGGACGGCTGGGTGTCGTACTTGAAGCTGCGCTTCTCGCCGTTGTCCATCCGTACATCCACTTCCCATGCCGTGCCCTTGCGGGTGCGTTTCTCGATCTCATTGCCGGCATAGCCCCCGCCCACAGCGCCGGCCACGGTGGCCACGGTCTTGCCGGTGCCGCCGCCTACCTGATTACCCAACAGACCGCCGACCACGGCGCCTGCAACCACGCCCAGTCCGCTTGGCTTGGCCGCGACCTCGATCGTGCGCACGCCTTCCACCTTGCCGCAGGTTTCGCAAATGGGTTGAGCCTGCGCGACTGGCGGCATGGGTTGCTGCTGGACGACGCCCGGTTGGGCGGGCATGGGCGCCGGCTGCGACGCTGCGACATGGGTCGAGGGCTTCTTGTGCGGCGCCGTTGCATGGGCCTTGGGCGCGGCGGGAGCAGGGATGTCGGCGGGAGCCATCGCGGTCGCCGGCGTTGCGGTTGTTGCCGCAGGCATGGCGCTCATTTCCGGCGACTCCTTGCTCTTCGAACTGGGTAGCCAGTCCATGATCGCGGCTGTGCCGACCAGGCTGACGATGATGACGGACGCTGCAGCTGCGGCGACCAGCGGGTGCATTTTGACGAAACTAGGGGTGCTCATTGTCGCTTCCTCTCAGATTGAAACGCTCTTCAGACCAGCAAAGTTCAAATTGGTTTCAAGAAACGTTTTACGATGGAACTTTCTTGTCATTCATTCCATCGCACCGACTTTGTCAGTGCTTGCAAGAAGGCATGATGAGCTGCCTCAATGGGCTCGACTATTTGCGAATCAATTGCTTACACCTTGCTGCGAGGAATCTTCCGAGTTGAGATCCATGGAAACCCGCCGGGATGACGCGCTTGATGAGGACGCCGTCGATACGTGATGCGAGGAGTTTTCCTCGTCGAGAGGCGAGGAGTCTTCGTCGGCGAGACCCACGGTCACCCGCTCGGATGAGCTACTCGACGAGGACTCCGTCGACGTGAATGGGAAGATCGGGCCTTCCGCAAGTCGCGTTCGCCAGGCGGGCTCGGTCCATCCATCCCCGCGCACGAGGTCGTTGATCAGGTCGCGGCACTGCGCAAAGCACGCATAAACGCCTTGTGCGATGCAATTCGAATCGACCACGCTGTAGCCGGCGTCGCGCAGTCGTGCATACAAGGCATTGCGGCAGGCGCTGAGGAAGTAGCGCACGCAGGCCTTGTCGGTCACGGTGCGCGGCCGGGGACGCTTGATGCCGGTGTTGGCGCGGAAGCAGTCGCGGTCTTCGCCGATATTGAAGCGCTGCTGGCGGTGCAGCAGGCAGACAGCCAGCGCATTGGCTGAGCCGCGCACGGCATTGGCGATTGCGCCGACCAGCGTCGGCGCAATCAACTCGCCGAACAACTGCGAATCGTGGGTGGGCTGCAGGCGTCCTGCCACATAGCCGTTCAGCAGCGCTGCGGCAGCGACATAGGGGATCATCCCGGACAGCGCAACGACGATGCGTCCTTCAAAGTTCAGGGTGTGGCGCTCGACCGACGGCCCGCACCGCTCGAACGACGACTTGCAAGTTTCGATGACGGCCGATTCGACGACCAGGCCGAGATTACGCGCAGGGAGCTGGCGCGTATCGACCTTCCATGCGCGGTCCAGGCAAGTTGCGACCGCGATGCCTGACAGCGTGCCCACGATGGCGGTGCCGGCCTTGAATTCGTTGGCGTTGTCGAGTTCCACCGTGTCGGCCGCGCTGTGCCGGGTGGCCGACGCGCAGGCCGCCAGCAAGGAGCCGGCCGCGAAGCCAGCGACAGGGTGGTTCGTGCCCAACGCGGCGATCGTGCCGCCGGCTGCTGCGCCAAGCAAGGTGCAGCAGCCAACGCCGGCCTGCTGCCACCGCGTGTCATTGCCGATTTGCGCGCTGGCGAGTCGCCATGCCATCCGGCCACCGATGGCTGCGCCAGCCACGCCCGCGGCCACGCGCAGGCCAAGTTCATTGAGCGGTGCCAGCGCGCAGTAGATCGCCAGTCCCGCCGTGCGGCCCAGTCCCTGGCCGACATAGTCGCGCAGCGCGTGGGCAATGCAGGCGGCGCTGGCCCGGCTTTGCAGCGAAGGCGCGCGCTCGGCTTCGTTGACGTTGGCTGCGTGCATCGTCGACGCTGGCACAGGCACAGCTGTGCCGATGCGGCCGATGCCGAGTTCGTGACCCGTGATGATGGATGCGGGTAATCCGGCTTGCATGCGCGCTCCTTTTACCTTGCTTTGCTGCCGCATCGGTAACTCGGTCGGAATGCGGATTCCGGTTTGCGCAGGAAAGTTTTGTGACGATTCGATGACGGCTTTATGGGCAGCGCGATAGGCGATGAGGGAACGTCAGCGATGCATGCAAAAACAAAAACCCCCTGCGGGTGAGGCAGGGGGTTGATGATTTGCGTTCGGCGAAGGTAGGTGTATCAGTCTTCGCGGCGCAGGTGCGGGAACAGGATCACGTCACGGATGTTGGGCGAGTCCGTGATCAGCATCATCAGGCGGTCGATGCCGATGCCGCAGCCGCCGGTCGGGGGCAGGCCGTACTCGAGCGCGCGGATGTAGTCGGCGTCGTAATACATGGCCTCATCGTCGCCGGCTTTCTTCGCAGCGACCTGCGCCTGGAAGCGGGCGGCCTGGTCTTCGGCGTCATTCAGCTCAGAGAAGCCGTTGGCGATCTCGCGACCGGTGATGAAGAGCTCGAAGCGCTCGGTAATGCCCGACACCGAATCCGATGCGCGCGCCAGCGGCGACACCTCGACCGGGTAGTCGATGATGTAGGTCGGTTCCCACAGCTTCGATTCGGCGGTCTCTTCGAACAGGCCCAGCTGCAGCGCGCCGATGCCAGCGTGCGCATGCGGCTCGGCGCCCAGCTTCTTCAGCTCGGCCTTCAGGAAAGCCTCGTCATTCAGTTGCGCGCTGGTGTAGTGCGGCGCAAACTTGTTGATTGCCTCGACGATGGTCATCCGGTGGAAGGGCTTCGACAAGTCCAGCTCGCGACCCTGGTAGGACAGCTGCGCGGTGCCGTGCGCGTCGATCGCGGCCTTGCGGATCAGCGCTTCAGTGAAGTCCATCAGCCACTTGTAATCGACGTAGGCGGCATAGAACTCCATCATCGTGAACTCGGGATTGTGTCGCGGCGACACGCCCTCGTTGCGGAAGTTGCGGTTGACTTCGAACACGCGATCAAAGCCGCCGACCACCAGACGCTTCAGGTACAGCTCGGGCGCGATGCGCAGGAACATTTCCATGTCCAGCGCATTGTGGTGGGTGATGAAGGGCTTGGCCGCTGCGCCGCCGGGGATAACGTGCAGCATCGGCGTCTCGACTTCCATGAAGCCTTCGGTGTCCATGAAGCGGCGGATCGACGCGATCGCGGCGGTGCGCGCTTTGAAGGTGCGACGCGTCTCTTCGCTCATGATCAGGTCGACGTAACGCTGGCGGTACTTGGTCTCCTGGTCATGCAGGCCGTGGAACTTGTCCGGCAGCGGGCGCAGCGACTTGGTCAGCAGGCGAATAGCCGTGACCTTGACGGTCAGCTCGCCGGTCTTGGTCTTGAACAGCGTGCCTTCGGCGCCGACGATGTCGCCGATATCCCAGTGCTTGAACGCGTTGTGGATGTCTTCGCCGACGGCGTCGTTCGAGATGTACAGCTGGATGCGGCCGTCGCAGCGCGCGCCGGAGGCATCCTGCACGGTGGCGAACGAAGCCTTGCCCATCACGCGCTTGAGCATCATGCGGCCGGCGACCACCACCGGCACTGCGGCGGCTTCGAGCGCCTCGCGCTCGGTTCCGCCATGCTGCGCATGCAGGTCGGCAGCCTTGTGCTGCGGACGGAAATCATTCGGGAAGGCGACACCTTGCTCGCGGATCGCGGCCAGCTTGGCGCGGCGCTCGGCGATGATGGAATTCTCGTCGCGTTCTTCGAGGACGCCGTCGTGCTTGTCAGTCATCATATTTCTGCTCTCGGTTTACCGGCGGCGCTGCGCCGCCGGGTGTTCGCCGCCGCTAGGGACGGCGGATTGCTGTGGCTTGTGGTTGCGGTGCTTACACGCCTTGCTTCAGCGATGCGGCGATGAAGTCGTCGAGGTCGCCATCGAGCACGGCCTTCGTGTTGCCGGTCTCGAAGTTGGTCCGCAAATCCTTGATGCGCGACTGGTCCAGCACGTAAGAGCGAATCTGGTGGCCCCAGCCGATGTCGGTCTTCGCGTCTTCCAGCTTCTGCTGCTCGCTCATGCGCTTGCGCATTTCCAGCTCGAACAGGCGCGACTTCAGCATCGCCCAGGCTTCGGCGCGGTTGCGGTGCTGCGAACGGTCGTTCTGGCACTGCACTACGATGCCCGACGGCGTATGGGTCAGACGGACCGCGGAGTCGGTCTTGTTGATGTGCTGGCCGCCGGCGCCGGACGCGCGGTAGGTATCGACGCGCACGTCGGCCGGGTTGACGTCGATTTCGATCGAGTCATCCACTTCCGGGTAGACGAACAGGCTGGAGAACGAGGTATGGCGGCCGCCGGCCGAATCGAACGGCGACTTGCGCACCAGGCGGTGCACGCCGGTCTCGGTGCGCAGCAGGCCGTATGCATACTCGCCCTCGACCTTGATGGTCGCGGTCTTCAGGCCGGCGACTTCGCCTTCGGATTCTTCGAGGATCTCGGTCTTGAAGCCCTTGCGCTCGCAATAGCGCAGGTACTGGCGCAACAGCATCGATGCCCAGTCCTGGGCCTCGGTGCCGCCGGCTCCGGCCTGGATGTCGATGAAGCAGTTGTTCTTGTCGAGCGGGTTGGAGAACATGCGCCGGAATTCGAGCGCTTCGACGGCCGTGCGCAGTTCGTGCACATCGGCTTCGACCGCTTCCAGCGTGTCGGTGTCGTTCTCTTCGCGGGCCATCTCCAGCAGGTCGCCGGCATCCCGGATGCCGCCGTTGATGCGGGTCAGCGCATCGACCACGTCTTCGAGGGATTTTTTCTCGCGTCCGAGATCCTGGGCGCGCTTGGGGTCATCCCAAACTTTAGGATCTTCGAGTTCGCCGTTGACTTGCTCAAGCTTCTCTGACTTCAGGTCGAAGTCAAAGATACCTCCGAAGTTCTTGCTCGCGCGTGCCAAGGTCGGCGAGCAGGGCGGTGAGGGCGTTAAGGCGTTCGGCTTCCATGGCAATCGGGTTCCGGCAAAAACCCGGGATTATACCGGAGCGCCGCCCCGGACACCGCTGCGCCTCAGGCCTTTCAGGCCTTGGTGCGGTCCGCCAGCCCCATGAATTCTGCGATCACGCGTCTGGCCGCTTCCTTCTGGCCCGCGAGGTCGATCAGAAAGTTGCGGTACAGCGAAGGCACCCCGGCCAGCTTGGAGCCGCCGTAGCCAGTCGCATAGGCCTGCATCGTGCGGCGCGCCTCGTCCTGGAACACGAAGGCCGAGAATTGCAGCCGCTCGAGCGTCGTGCGTTCGCGGTCGGGTTGCGGCACTTTGCCGTGGTTGTTCTCGATCTGGAAAGCGAGGAACTTGGCTTCGACATCAAGCTGCCCGGTGCGGTCTTTGCCACTTTTGCAATTGAACTGGCTGCCGCCGCCCATGATGTGGTTCAGTACCAGCAGCCGCGACACCAGCTTGTATGGCTCGTTGCCGGCAGCGGTATAGCTTTGCGTATTCCAGATGTCGGCAATCTGCTTGCGCAACTGGTCGACGGTCTGCAAGTCGCGGTGGATGCGCGCAATGCGAACGCCGGTGGCGGCCGAAGGATTGCGCTCGGCCTGCAGCGCGGCCAGTTCCGCCGCCATCCGCGCCTGATAGCGATCGACGGCGCTGTCAGCCGGGGCGCCGGTGCCACCCGTCAGTTCAGGCCCGATCAGCTGCTCCATCGCGGCGGCATTGGTCAGCTGGTTGGCGAAGGCAGTGCCGCTGACGGCTTCGCCCAGCACCGGATTGCGAGCGATGCCGCCGACGGCGCCGGCATTGACGCCGAAGTTGAAGGACATGATCTTCGCCTGCACCACCTTGCCATTGGCGATGATGCCGCCGGCATCGATCTCGGACTGCAGGTCCTGCCAGGCACGAACCTGCAATTCGATCATGGACTTTTCGTCGAATTCCTTCATCGATGGCGACTGCGCGGCCAGCGCCGAACGCAGCGCATCCGGCGTCAGCAGCGACACCGACACGAAGGACAGCGGCTGGCCGGCGGCGACTTGAGTCACAAAGTCGGGCGAGCGCGCCAGCTCCACCAGAAAGGTTTCGCGTACCCGGTTCAGCGCAGCCTGCCGCACCAGCAGGCTCATCAGCGCCGGGTTGCCGGCGACTGTCAGCACCAGTGCCTCGCTCGGGCCGCCGTCAGCCAGCAAGGCTTCAGCGTCACCGCCGAGTTGACGTGCGAAGTCCGTGCGCAGCGGGTTGGGGATGGGCGCGGCATCGGCGGTGGTCGCCGGTCTTTCCGCCTGCGCGGCATTGCCAAGCAATACGCGGGTGGCATCCCGCTGCGCGCTGCCGGCCACCGACCGTATCAGTGCGGCAGCTTTTTCAACGGGCATGGCGCGCAGATGCGCAGCATCCAGTTCGTAAGGGGCATTGATGCCAGTCCGGGTCGCCCCGAGCAGGACCTGGCCTTTCATCGTCAGTTCGGTATGGGCAGCCATCACCGCATGCGTGGCCTCGGTCGTGTCATGCGAATTGAACCCGCCAATCACCTTGTGGCCATCGGCCGTGGTGTGCTCGTAGCCTTTCACCGTGGACGCATTGATCGGGCCCGAGCCGGACTCGAAGCGAATGCGGGACGGGTCGTTCAGCACGTGGCCCGCCGGCGTGACGACGGAAGTGGCGATGGCCGTCATCACCGGATGCGCATCATCCACCGCGCTGACGGCGACCGGCACCACGATGCGGCTCGTGATCATGTCCCATGGCCGCTGGTTCAGTACATCGCCGATGGCCGCTGACAGTCGGTGTCCCGGGTTGCGGATGCCGTCGGCTTCCAGCAGCCGGGCCATTAGCTGGGTTTCGGAGAAATGCACTGTTGCCAGTGTTTCCTGCCGGCTGATCAGGCGCGGGTCGGCGATCATGCGTTCGACCTGTTTGTCCAGCCGCAGCTGCTGGCGTATTGCATCGAACGGATGCAGCAGGCGGGTCGCTCCCGAAACTGCCGGCTTGCCGAGCAGGCGCATGGCATCGGTGTCGCCAGGCTGGTCGCGCAACTTCGCGAAGGCAGCACGCCGTTGCTGAAGCAGCCTGGCGAGGTTGCCATGGCTGCGCGGTTCCGCGTCCAGCACGGCGAGCGCCGCATCGATCTCGACCAGCTTGGCATCGCAAATACTCTGTACTGACGACGGCGAGCGGTAATCCTCGACCACGTTCAATACGCACTTCAGGCTGCTCAACGCGCCGCTCAATGCGGCGGTGAACTGGTCGAGCTGTTGCGCGATGAGGGGCGACACGACGCCGCCGTCAGCCAGTCCATCCATCGCCTTCCTGACTGCGGCCAGCTGTCCGTGCACGAAGTCATATTGTGTCTTGATCGAAGCGCGGTCTTCTTGTGACAGCAGCATGGCCGAGGGCAATTTGGCCAGCGCGCGGGCCGCATCTGCCGCATGCTGGGCGTGCCAGCTGTCCGCGGCCGCCAGTATCCGGCGGGAGGCTTCGCCCACGGGGCCTGAAGCAGTGCCTATGCCGTGCATCAGTGCCGCCAGGTTCGCATGATCATCTTTGGTCCAGCTGTGATGGGCATGGGATGTATTGCCGGGCAATTCCTCCAGGGACGCGCGCAAGGACGTCGTGAACATTTGCGTCAGCTTCAGCAACTCGTTGGTGACGTTCAGCTTTTCCCTTCCCTGCGGTGTGCCTTTGTCATTCGACCGGATGTCGCGTTGCGCGGCACGCAGCGCCGTGCCGGCGCGCTGCATCACGCCGACGTGCCCGCGCAGCTCTGCCATCTGGTCGACGGACAGTCCTGCCGGCGACTGTACGCCCGAGGTCATCATGCATTCGGCAGCATCGAGCAACTGGCTGATGCTGCTGTTGATCACCGCAAGGCCGGGGCCTTTGGGCAGTTGGTGAATCTGCGCTTTGAGCGTTTGAATGACGGTGTCGGCATCGTTCAGCAGCGCCTGGTTTTGGGCGGCGGTCGCAGCAAGGTGCGCACCACCTGTTGCCGGCATGCCAGTATCTGCCGGCGCCGGGCCGACGGCGGGCGTTGTGCCGGTGGTGGCGGGCGGCGGGGCTGGCGTCAGGCCGGGCGTTGTCAGCCGCCCGGTCGGATTCAGGTGCATGCTCATGCGAGCCAATCTATCGCCGGGCTGCGGCGCCTGGTTCGCGGAATTGCTTTCGGAATGCGCTACGGACGTGGCGGCTTGACCAATCGGGCAGGTTGTCCGGTTTGCCCGATGGCGACACCATTGCAGGCCCCGATGGCCTGCAGGGCGCATCCGGCAGGATTTTGCAAGGCCATCACAGCAAGGCCTGAATGGCCCGGAAACCTCAAAGGCCTTGGCGCCTTAGCGGGCCGCGACCACTTCGATTTCGATCAGCATGTCGTCCATCACCAGGCCACTCACAAACACCAGCATGGATGCGGGCCGGGCGTCCCCCAGATGTTCATTCCGGATGGCGCGATAGGCAGCCAGGTCGCTGCGGCGCGTGAGGGATTGCGTCAATTTCACAATGTCGCGGACATCCATCCCGGCGGCATCCAGCGTGGCAATGATGTGCTTCCATGCCAGCCGGGCTTGCGATTCAAAGTCGGGTGGCAAGCTGCCGTCGGCGGCCAAACCCGGCGTGCCGGAGGTATACAACCAGCGTCGTTCGCCCTCGACCAGCACGGCATCACTATATTTCCCCAGCTTGCTGGCGATGCCCACGTCAATGTTTTTGTTGTTCATGCATGCCATCCAGTCGCTGAATTTTCCATCCGTGGTTTACTCGCAGCCTTCCGCAAATTCAATCATCAGCTGCACCGTCGTGCGCCCGTTGAATTCATTCGCATCCAGCCGGTAGGCTGCCCGTATGCGCGACGGCAGGCCGTCGGCATGGTTGAACCAGATCGCGTCGTATTGGCGGCCGTCTTTTTCCAGTTGCAGCTTCAGGTGGCGCTCTTTCAGCACGCGTTGGTTCAGCACGCGGAACTCGTCGCAGAACAGCGGGTGCGGGAAGCCCTGTCCCCAGACTTGCTTGTCGAGCGTTCCGATGAAATCGAGGCTGAAGTATTCGGGCTCCAGCGGGCCGTCGGTCTCGATCACGTGCTCGAGGTCGTTCTCGGTCAGCCATTCGCGGCCGACGGCCTCGAAGGCTGCGGCGAAGGCGGGGAAGTCCGCTTCCCTCAGCGTCAGGCCCGCGGCCATCGCATGGCCGCCAAACTTGTCGATCAGCGTCGGGTGCCGCTTGTAGACGAGGTCGAGCGCGTCGCGCAGGTGGAAACCGGGGATCGAGCGGCCCGAGCCCTTGATCAGGCCGTCGCCGGCCGACGCGAAGGTGATGGTGGGGCGGTAGAACTTCTCTTTCAACCGTGACGCAACGATGCCGATCACACCCTGGTGCCAGTCCGGGTTAAACAGCGTCAGCGTTGCATTGTCGCGTGGGTCGATGTTCTCCAGCGAAGTCAGTGCCGCTTCCTGCATGCCGGCCTCGATGTCGCGCCGTTCCCGGTTGATCGTGTCCAGTTCGCGCGCGATCGCCCAGGCACGGGTGTTGTCGTCGGTCAGCAGGCATTCAATGCCGAGTGACATGTCGGCCAGACGGCCAGCGGCATTCAGACGCGGGCCGGCCGTAAAGCCGAGATCGAAGGGCGTGGCCTTGCGCGTTTCACGGCCCGCCACCGAGAACAGTGCCGCGATGCCCGGATGCGCGCGTCCCTGCCTAATGCGTTGCAAGCCCTGCGCCACCAGAATGCGGTTGTTCGCATCGAGCCTGACCACGTCGGCCACCGTGCCCAGCGCGACCAGGTCGAGCAGCGCATCCAGCCGTGGCTGCGTCGCGGTGTCGAAGCGGCCGCGCTGGCGCAGCTCGGCACGCAGCGCCAGCAGCGTGTAGAACATCACGCCGACGCCGGCCAGGTTCTTGCTCGGGAAGCCGCAGCCCGGCTGGTTCGGGTTCACGATCACGGCGGCGTCCGGCAATTGTTCGCCGGGCAGGTGATGGTCGGTGACGACGACGGCGATGCCGCGCCGGTTGGCCTCGGCGACGCCGGCTATGCTGGCGATGCCGTTATCGACGGTGATGATGATGTCCGGCGATTTTTCACGAGCGGTGAGTTCGACGATCTCGGGCGTGAGGCCATAGCCGTACTCGAAGCGGTTCGGCACGATGTAATCTACCGTTGCGCCCATTGCGCGCAGGCCGCGGATCGCGACGGCGCAGGCAGTGGCGCCATCGCAGTCATAGTCCGCGACGATTACCAGCCGCTTGCCCGCGTCGATCGCGTCGGCGAGGAAGCTGGCGGCCGTGCCGACCTGGGTCAGCGCAGCCGGCGCGATCAGCGCGTCCAGCGTCGTGGTCAGTTCGCGCGGGTCGGCCAGACCGCGTGCGGCAACGAGGCGCGCCAGCACCGGGTGCAGGCCTTGTTGCGCCAGCATTTCAGCCTGGCGCGGGGAATAGGGGCGGACGGCAATGCGGGTCATCGGTTTCGTTCAGCACGGGCGTGGCCCGGTCGCAGGGTGGTCAGGCGGGAATCGCTGCGAGCTTCGCCAGCGAAGGTGTCAGCCAGAATTTTCTCATGCCGTTGCGTGTCACTCGCCACTCGCCAAGGCGACCGGCATCCGACAGCAGCAGCGTGGCTTCGCGCTGCGCACCGGATTTCAGCGATGCCAGTAGCGGCGCAAAACGCTCCGCTTCCAGCGCCTGCATCGCCGCCAGCCAGCCCGACCAGTCGCCGGCCAGTGATGGCGCAACCAGCCGGGTGTCGACGGCCAGCGCACTGGCAGCTTGCCCGCCGAGCAGGTAGTCGAGGTAGGCCGGCGCCGGCGGCTGTCCGGCTTGCGCAGTAGCGCCGCTGCCGCCCCATAGCCACAGCGCATTGATGCGAGGCAGTCCCGACGCGTCCCGCGCTTCATTGACAGGGTGCTGGTGCCACAGCATTTGCACTTCATTGTGCAGCCGGCGCCAGTCACGCTCGCCGGCGCCGCGCGGCAGCCAGATGTCGACGTTGTGGCCGCTGGCCGCTGCCGGCGTGCAGGTGCGCAGCCCGGCCCAGCCGTCGGCGCGCAGGAACCAGTGGCGCGCATCGCCGTAGGCCAGTTCATGACCGGCCGCGCGCACGAGCGGCGCGATCGCATCGAACAGCGCGCGGGCCTCGGCATTGCCGGCCTGCAGCGCTTGCGGATCGGTCAGCACCAGATGGTCGCGCGCGATGTGCAGGTGGACTGGTTGCAGCAGGTACCAGTGGCCGGTCGCAGCGGGTGGCAGCCCGAACGCCTGCATCAGCGCATGGGCGACCGGCGGGCTGTTGTCGGTGTTTCCGGCGGCCAGCCAGCGCTCGTGCGGCAATGCCGGCGCGAACGGATCGCCGATTTGCCGGCGATGATCGCTGGCGCGCGCCAGCAGGGTCGCCAGCGCGGGCAGGCGCAGCGACTTCAGCAAGTCCTTTGCATGTTCGGCAGGGGGCAGGGCAAACGGGATCAGCAGCGTGTTGGAAGGCATGCCGTCATTGTAGGTGAACCGGACTGCCGGCCACGGCAGGCAGGGCATGGGCGCCGGCTATTGCCGCTTGCATCGCGAGCGGTTCAAACGCAACAGCGTTTTGGTTTCCTTCCGGTGGCTGTGGCAAACTTCGGTCTGCTTAGTACCTATCCCGGAGCCTTGATTGGCATTTTTCAACGACCCGCCGTTCGAGTGGACCATAGGCTTGCGCTACACGCGCGCCAGCCGCCGCAGCGCGCGCAACAGCTTCATTTCCTTCATTTCCCTGATTTCGATGGCCGGCATCGCGCTGGGCGTGGCCGCGCTGATCGTCGTGCTGTCGGTGATGAACGGCTTCCAGAAGGAAGTGCGCGACCGCATGCTGTCGGTGCTGTCGCACGTCGAGGTGTTCGATGGCGCCGGCAGCCTGCCGAACTGGCAGGACACCGCCGCGCAAGCCTTGCGCCATCCGCAGGTGCGCGGCGCCGCGCCGTTTGTCGACGGGCAGGCCATGGTCACCCGCAACGACACGGTGCGCGGTGTCGTCGTGCGCGGCATCTTGCCGGCCGAAGAGCCGAAAGTATCGGACGTCGCGTCACAGGTGGTGCAGGGCAGCCTGCGCAGCCTGGTGCCCGGTGAATTCAACATCGTGGTCGGCAGTGCGCTGGCACGCAGTCTCGGCCTGCATATCGGCGACAAGCTGACGCTGATCGCCCCGCAGGGGCAGGTGACACCGGCCGGCGTGCTGCCGCGACTCAAGCAATTCAATGTCACCGGCATTTTCGAGGCCGGACATTACGAATTCGATTCGTCGCTGGCCTTCATCCATCTGGAAGATGGCGAGCGCATGTTCCGGCTGGCTGGCCCCAGTGGCCTGCGACTGAAGCTGGCCGACATGCAGCGCGCGCCCGAAGTGGCGGCCGACTTGTCGGTGCAACTCAAGGGCGACCTCTACCTGCGCGACTGGTCGCAGCAAAACCGCAACTGGTTCGCTGCCGTGCAAACCGAGAAGCGCATGATGTTCATCATCCTGACCCTGATCATTGCCGTCGCGGCATTCAACCTCGTATCGACGCTGGTAATGACGGTGACCGACAAGCAGGCCGACATCGCGATCCTGCGTACCCTCGGCGCCTCGCCGTCGTCCATCATGCGCATCTTCATCATCCAGGGCGCGCTGGTGGGATTGATCGGTACCGCGATCGGCATCTCGCTCGGCGTGTTGATTGCGTCGAACATCGACGTCATCGTGCCCTTCATCGAATCCCTGTTCGGCGTGCAGTTCCTGCCGCGCGACATTTACCTGATCAGCGCGGTGCCATCGGACCTGCGCTGGCCGGACGTGGGCCGCATCGGCGGCATCGCGGTGCTGCTGGGTTTCCTTGCCACGCTGTATCCGAGCTGGAGCGCCGCGCGCTTGCGCCCGGCAGAGGCGCTGCGCTATGAGTGAGGCCATGATGAATCACGCAATACAGCAGCAGGATGCCGGACAGCGCACGGCAGTGCTGTCCTGCAGCGGGCTTGGCAAGAGCTTTGCGCAGGGGCGCAACAGCCTGACGGTGCTGAACAATATTTCGCTGCAGGTGCAGGCCGGTGAGCGCGTCGCCATCGTCGGCGTCTCCGGTTCCGGAAAGTCCACGCTGCTGCACCTGCTGGGCGGCCTCGACGTGCCGAGCACCGGCAAGGTCGAATTGCTGGGGCGGGACTTCGCGTCACTGCCCGAACAGGCGCGTGGCGAGCTGCGCAATCGTTCGCTAGGCTTTGTCTACCAGTTCCACCACCTGCTGCCAGAATTCACCGCGCTCGATAATGTCGCGATGCCCTTGCTGATCCGCCGCATCCCGCGAGCAGAAGCGCGCGCGGCCGCTGCGGCACTGCTTGAGCGCGTCGGATTGTCGGCACGCCTGTCGCACGTGCCGGGCGAGCTGTCCGGTGGCGAACGCCAGCGGGTGGCGCTGGCGCGCGCACTGGTCACGCAGCCGGCCTGCGTGCTGGCCGATGAGCCGACCGGCAACCTCGATCGCCAGACCGCGCACGACGTGTTCGACCTGATGCTGGAACTGTCGCAGACGCTGGGCACGGCCTTCGTGATCGTCACGCACGACCCCGACCTCGCGGCACGCTGCGATCGCGTGCTGCACTTGGGGCCGGACGGACTGGCCTGAGGTCGCGAACATGCCCGCGGCCCTGGTCGACAGCCACTGCCATCTGGATGCGGCCGAATTCGGCCGCACGCCGACGCAGGTCGCCGACGAAGCTGCCGCAGCGGGCGTGCGCTGGATCGTCGTGCCGGCCGTCGAGCGCGCCAATTTCGAGACGGTCATCGCGATAGCCCAGCAGCACTCAGGCTGCGCGTATGCGCTGGGCATCCATCCGATGTATGTGCCACGGGCCAGCGAGCAAGACCTGGTCGTCCTGCGCGAGCGCGTGGCGCAGGCCTTGTCCGACCCGCGCTTCGTCGCCATCGGCGAGATCGGCCTCGACTACTTCATCCCCGAATTGAAAGATGGGCCGCTGCGCGACAAGCAGGAGCATTTCTTTGTCGAGCAGCTGAAGATTGCGCGTGACTTTGACCTGCCCGCGATCTTGCACGTGCGCCGTTCGCAAGACCAGTTGCTGAAGCAATTGCGCCGCATTCGCGTAGGCGGTGGAATCGCGCATGCCTTCAATGGCAGCGAGCAGCAGGCGGCGGCGTTTGCCGGGCTGGGATTCGTGCTGGGATTCGGCGGCGCGATGACCTTCACGCGCGCGCTGCAGATACGCCGGCTTGCCACCAGCCTCCCGCTGGAGCACATCGTCCTTGAGACCGATGCGCCCGACATTTCACCTTCCTGGCTGCATCCGGCTGTGAACACGCCGGCGCAGCTGCCCCGCATCGCTGCGGAGCTGGCCGAGCTGCGCGGCCAGCCTGTGGCAGACATCGCGCACCAGACCACGCAAAACGTGGCGCGCGTACTGCCTCGCCTTGGCAGCCTGATGATGGCCTGAGTGCGGCTGCTGGCGCTCGGCTGGCTGGCCGGCACCGCATGGCTGCAGAGCCGGGCAGAATTGCCTGCGCTCGGAGCGGCTTGCCTTGCGATTGCTGCCGGATGCTTGTTGCTCGTTGCGGCACTCTGGCGCAGGCCTGCCGGGGATGGGACGTCGCCGGCGCTTGCATCACCGATCTTGGCCAAGGGCATGGCCGAGGCACCGGCTTCTGCATCGCATCTCGTTGCGAATCCCGCTTCAACCACTGCTTCAAATACTGGGTCAACGCGCGCGCTGGCGGTCGCGCTGTTAATCGTGGCCGCCGGTTTGCTGGCAGGGGCCGGCTGGTCCGCCGCACGCGGGCACTGGCGACTAGCCGATACATTGCCCGAGGCGCTGGAAGGACGCGACCTGCAAATCACCGGCATCGTTGCCAGCCTGCCCGACGATGTCGGCCGCGGACAGCGCTTTCGCTTTGACGTGGAAAGCGCCCATGACGGCGACACGCAGGTCAGCCTGCCGCCGGTGCTGGCGCTCGGCTGGTACGACGGCGATGGCATCGACGCAATGCAAAGGCAGGCGGTTCGTCCCGGCGAACGCTGGCAGTGGACGATCCGCCTGAAGCGGCCGCACGGGCTGGCCAATCCCGATGGTTTTGACGAAGAGGCTTGGCTGCTGTCGGAGGGCGTGCGTGCAACCGGTTACGTGCGCCCGCATGGCGCGGTGCTCTTGGACGCTTTCGTACCCGGCGTCCGCGATGGGGTGGGTCGCGCCCGATTGTGGCTGCGTGAGCGCATCGGGCAGGCGTTGCCGTCGGCCCGCCATGCCGGCGTGATCGTAGCGCTGGTGATCGGCGACCAGCGCGGCATCAGCGAGCGCGAGCGTCAGCTGTTCAACCTGACGGGCATAGGCCATCTGGTGTCGATATCAGGTTTGCACATCACGATGATCGCCGCGCTGGCAGCGGCAGCCATGCGACGCGCATGGCGCTACGGGAGCTGGCGCCGCAGTCCATTGCCCCTGCTGCTGCCGGCGCAGAAGGCGGGTTCACTGGCTGGCTTGCTGGTGGCGACGATCTATGTGGCGCTCGCCGGTTTCGGTGTGCCAGCCATGCGCACGCTGCTGATGCTGGCCGTCGTCACCGCTGCGCAGATCGGCTCGCGGCTGCTGCCGCCGTCGCGCGCGCTCGCTGCCGCTTTGGTCGTCGTGATGATCGTCGACCCGTGGGCACTGCTGTGGCCTGGCTTCTGGCTGTCGTTTGGCGCGATCGCCTGCATCCTGTTTGCGTCGACGGGACGCGCCGCCGAGGGCAGGGGACCAAAGCAGGATGCATCGGACAGCCAGCGCGCAGGGACAGGCGTGCGGGCCGCCATTGCATCGGCCGCACGCACGCAATGGGTAGTCACGATCGGGCTGGTGCCCTTGAGTGCCGGCTTGTTCGGGCAACTGTCGCTGGTCGGCCCGCTGGCAAATGCGGTGGCGATTCCCGTGGTGAGCTTTATTGTCACGCCTCTGGCTTTGCTGGGCGTGGCCTTGCCGCAGCCACTGTGCGGTTGGCTGCTGGCTGGCGCAGATGCTGCCTTTACCCTGCTGGTCAGTTTGCTCGAGGCGATGGTCGGGTTCATGAATGCGCCTGGCCCGCACAACATCACGGATGGACAGGGAGGCAGCGGCATCGCGCCGGTCGTATGGCTGGTGCCGCAGCCGCCGGCGATAACGCTGGCCATCGCCGCCATCGGCACCGTTTGGCTGCTGGCGCCCCGTGGCTGGCCCTGGCGCTGGGCCGGTGTGCTGTGCTGGTTGCCTTTGCTGGTCGCTTCGCCGTCAGCACCGTCGCACGGGTTCTGGCTTACCGCGCTCGATATCGGGCAGGGCAATGCGGTGCTGGTCGAGACTGCGCATCACCGGCTGCTGTACGACACGGGGCCGGCCTGGCCTTCAGGCTCGGATGCGGGCGCGCGCGTGATCCTGCCTTACCTGCGCTCGCGCGGCATCGACCGGCTGGATGCGCTGATGCTGTCGCATGCCGACCTCGACCACTCGGGCGGCGCGGCTTCCTTGCTGGCGGCGATGCCGGTCGGCTGGTTTGCATCATCGCTGGTGGCGTCGCATCCGCTGCTGCGCGGGCAGCGCACGCATGTGAACTGCGTCGCCGGTCAGCACTGGCAATGGGATGGCGTTCGCTTCGAGGTGTTGCACCCGCTGGCCGCCGATCGCAATGAGCGCAAGACCAATGCACGCAGCTGCACGCTGCGCATCAGCGCAGGCGGACAAGTGGCGCTGCTGGCCGGCGATATCGAACGCGCACAGGAGCAGGCCTTGCTGGCGCGCGAGGGCGGTGACTTGCATGCGAATGTCCTGCTCGCGCCGCACCATGGCAGTGGCACTTCGTCGACCGCGGCCTTCCTCGATGCGGTGGCGCCCGACTGGGCATTATTCCAGGTTGGCTACCGTAATCGTTACCGACATCCGAAGTCCGAGGTGATTGATCGATATCGGGCGCGGGGCATACGCATGCAGCGCAGCGACGAGGCGGGGGCGGTGCGCGTTGAATCCGGTCCCGTATTTCATGTGAGCGCTTATCGATGCGAGCAGCGCCGCTACTGGCGGCCTGCGCGCTGCCAGCAGGATTGACTGGCATCGTCAGGTTCGGCGCGATGGCTTGATGCACCGCGGATGACGACTGCATCGCCCATGACAACATCGACTGTTTGGGTGTCGGAGCAGACAGCATGGTCAAGCTGGGAGCGGGGCAACTGGCGTGGGCGATCGCGTGCTGGCCGACACTTGCCTGCGCCTGGCCAGCCGATACGGAGGCCATCGTCGAACGCGGCCGGGCAGCCACCACGCTCGACATCGACAATGACTCGATACCGTTCCGTAACTACGATGGCCTGTACACCAGCGGCATACGCATCACGCGCAGTTACCGGCTGCGCGAGGCCGGCGGCTGGCGTTCGGTGGCCTGGCGCTTTGGCCAGCAGTTATATACGCCCAAACATGTGACCACGCCGCCCGAGTTGCTGGGGCCGCTCGACCGACCCTACGCTGGCTGGTTGTATGGCGGCGCGTCTTACCGGATTGAAGCTGACGATGGCAGCGAACTGGCCTGGGGGCTGGACATCGGCTGCCTTGGCCCATGCGCCGGCGGCGCGGCGACGCAAAAGCTGCTGCACCGTCTTGCGAACCAGCCGCGGCCGCTGGGCTGGAGCACCCAGTTGTCGAACGAGCCCGGTCTGGTCGCGCATTTCGGCGCGCGCGCACCCGCATACCGTCTGGCGGCGGGCGCTGACCTGCGGCCGGGATTGGCGCTGCGGGCCGGGAATATCTTTACCGACCTGACGCTGGAGGCGACCTTGCGGGCCGGTCGGCTGCGCGCCGCGCCCGGCGATGCCGTGGCCTACGGTTTCTTTCGCGCCGGCGTGCGCGCTGTTGGCTACGACGCAACCCTGCAGGGCGGCTTGTTCAGCAGCGACCCCGGGCGCACTGTCAGGCCGCGGCGCGGTACCGGCGAGATCGAGGCCGGACTGCAATGGCAGCGCGAGGCGTGGGCGGTGCGGGTGTCGCTGGTCGGGCGCAGCAACGAGATCGCCGGGCTGTCCGAGTCGCAGGGGCGGGAGTCTTTCGTGCGGCTGTCCATCAGCTATTCGCCGTGATCCTGCGTCGAACATGGCGCATCGTGACGCGATTGCAGCGCGATCGGGGTACGGCGTTGCGGGTGCCGAAGCTGCAGGAATTGCGGCAGGCAAAGCGGAGCGCGGACGAGCGATTTGCCGGGCTTGGCAAACGGTAAACCTCAATTGGTCCGGAGCGGGAAGGTTGTGTGCGGTATAATTCGAATTTCACGCTAGTGCCTCACCGGCCTACCCTGCAATGACCAAGTTTGTATTCGTCACTGGCGGCGTCGTGTCTTCCCTGGGCAAGGGAATCGCGGCAGCGTCTCTCGCA
>JACCDU010027603.1_pt1 | contig 21690 bp, 36 predicted proteins | sample 7446081 | NCBI WGS metagenome assembly JACCDU01 (sample SAMN15323447, study PRJNA562643) | freshwater metagenome | isolation source: river surface water | place: USA:Blue River Watershed | collected 2017-08-17
TGTCGGTGGTCGTCGTCTGCGTGCGCGGGCCAGAGACCGCCTGCAAAGAGCGCAAGTTGCTGTTCAGCACGTCGACCGTGCTGGCGGCCAAGGTAACCGGCGCCGTCCCATCGTAGAGCGGATAGATTTGCCGCTCGATGCACCACAGCTGCAGGCCTTGGTTGGCGAGCTGTGAGAGGAGAAGGTAGAGTTGGTCGTTGGCGATCTGAACGTGCTCGGATGTGAGGCTCTGCGGCGGAACCTTGCAACGCCGCGCAGCGTTTTCGATCACCTTGCGGGTGTCGAACATTGTCTGCGATACGGTTCCTGAATAGGCCATGTTGCTGTGCTCGCGTCGAGTAGTTCAACAGCCTGCAAGCACAGCAAGCCTAATTACCTGCGTATACCGAGTGCAGCCCCGAACGGCAATAGGTTACGTCTGCCGAAGGGCGATCGCCGCTACGGATGCCGCGCCAGCGTTAAACGCCAAACGCAGGAGGCCGCTGCCACCGCCGAGATCGGTCACTGCGGCGGCCACCCAGACGAGGTTGTTTACCGCATCCCCAACGGCAGTCGAACTTGTGCGGTATTCCGTGCCGTCGGTCGACGCCAGCAAAGCACCGGTTTCAGAGAATGTGATGGTCTGGCGCACGGTCGCCACCCCGTTCGGGTCGTCCACCAACTGCAAAGTGCCGCTGATGCCGCCACCGAAGCTGGGCGAGGCCCCGATCAGAGCGACCTCCCAAGTGCCAGCAGGCAAAGAGAACTCAGCCCCGTGGAACGTGTTTGCTATGATCCAGCCCGGTGTGTCCGCGAAGTTGCCGCTATCGTAGGCAACCTGCCCCGAATTGCGCGAGCGCATGGTAATCCCGTCGCGGGTGACGTTTGTCGTTTCAGCCGCACGCAGATGAACCGCGCCAGCAGGTGCTCCCGGCAGCGCAGGTGCCGCAGTCAAATCCTTGACCAGCCAGATAAACGCCCCCACCAGCGGCGCATCATCATTCCGGATCGTGCAGACCACGCGATCCTTGCCCGATGCCACGATCTGCGCAGCGTTGGTCGGTGCGGACAGCGTGACGGCGAAGGTTTCGTCCTGTTCGGCGGTCGTGTCGCCGTTGACCACAACGGCGAAGACTTTGGTTTCCTCACCAGCCGCAAAGGTGAGTGTCTGCGTCGGGAACACACCACCTTGAAAGTCAGCCGGATTGGCGGGCGAAACGCCTGTCCCGCTGACCGTGGCCGTGACTGCGTTCGAACCCGTCAGCACACCGCCGCGCCGGATCGTTACGTTGAAGGTCGTCGTGCCGCTGTTGCCTTCGTCCTTGGTCTCGGCAACGCTATCGATCAGGAACCACGTTGACGGGCCATCATCAACCGCAGCCTTCACAACACCGCTGGTGCCGGTCATTTCCACCGCCATGCCGGTGCCCACGCGCCGGAAGCCTACCAGCTCAAACGGGCCGAAAACGCGCGTCGGAAGGCCCAGCGCCGCATACCCGGGGAAGAATGTGGGCCGGTTGCCGTTCGACAGCGAGCGCACGTAGATGTAGGCTGCGCCGTCGTCGCCGGTGACGCGGAAAGCTTCGAAGCCCATCGGCCAACCAAAAGACCATTGCGGGCCAAGCCCTGCTTCGTCGAGGATCGGCACCCCGCCCGTGGTGTAGCCCGCCTGCGCGGGGGCCTGCGTCATGTCCTCAAGATAAGCGTCGGCGGAGACGCTCGTATCGGGGCAACGCTCCACCGCGAACGCCCGCCGCCCGCCGCTCCGCGGATTGATCAGCAGATTGCCGCCCGTGGGGTGCGCCTGCATGCGGTTGACGTTGGCTACGACAGCCTCAAACTCGGCGATGTTTTCGGGGTTGCTGTCGTCCCCGTATGGTCCTGCTGCGGTATAGACGTCGAACTGGACCGGGCTGCCAGCCGTCCCTGTAGCGATCGGGGTGCGCAGCGCCGGATCGAGAGCGTATGCGCCCGCCTGCCCTGTGGTGCCGCTGATTTGCGGATTGTCGCGGCGGATAAAACCGACGACGTTGAACGATCCGACCGGCACGACTTGCATCGCGCCTCCGATTCGCGGCGCAAAGCCGCTCGGCAGGGTCGGTGGGACCGTGACTACGAACTGGTTGTTAACTGCGTCCACGTAGCCGGTGACGCGCACAGACCCGACGGCTTGCGGGAACAGGAAAATGCCGCTGCCACCGTGGGTGATGATCGACCAGCTTTCGTTGCGCAAAAAGCGCCCCGGTTGCCATGAACCACCACGCCGATAGCTGGCGAGGTTGATGTCCACACGCCCCGTGGCGATATAGCCGAACACCGCGCGCTCACCGGGTGCGTAGGCGAGCGCCTGTGGCTCCATCACTTGCCCCGGCTTCGGCCCGGGTGTGTCGTCGAACAGCGAGGGCGGATAAATCGGCGGGTTGATGCCGTCAGCCGAGCGACCGGGCGGCAGGGGGCCGTTGATTTTGAGATGCGTCGGCATCGCGGCGATGCCAGCCGTGAACCGGCGGCCCTTGGCGATACGGTTGGAGCCGACGAGGCTCGGGTCCAGTCCGCTCGGGTTGTAAATGCCGTAGTAGTTGTACGTGGACATGAAATACCGTGGGCTTTCGCGCGCGCTTGCCGCGCTCGCGTCGTCCGCGATCAAGTGCCACTCGTAACTGTCCTGCCCGATGAAGCTGAGGCGTGGAGCTTCAAATGCGGGCTTCCAGTTGGTCGAGGCCGTGCCCACCGGCAGCGACGGGGCCGCCGAGCGCCTTGTCAGCGTCAGCGACTGGGGTTTGTTAACCCCGTCCAGCGCGTGACCCGCGCCCCAGTCAACGTGATTTGAGAGGGGCAGCGCGTACAGGTCGATTTCGTCGAGCCACGTGTACCCGATCCACTTTGTACGCCAATACAGGTCGTTGACCGCGAGATCACGGTAGTCTTTCGCGTCTGGCCTGCTGCCCCAGTCGGGGTTCCAACGCGGCGCCGAGAGCAGCAGAAGCCCTTCAGCTTTAACCGCCGCCACAACCACGTCCTGATTCGCCGTTCCGATCGGAAAAGACGGGTGTTGGTGCTTGATCACGTTGACGCCGCGAGCCTTCCAGCGCGCGTACAGGTTCTGGGAGAACGTGTTCGTCTCGTAGCAGTAGAAGACCGGCGCTTGGTTCCAGACGGCGAAAACGAACTGGCGCGGGCCTAGCGGGCCATAATGCGGGCCATACAAGACACCATTTTGCACGAAACTGCCGTCGGATACACCAACCCGCCCGCGCGCGCCAAGTCCGAGCACGGCGTGCGCCACTTAGAGGCCCCCTGCGACAAGCCGCGCGATAATGGCGTCGAGCGCGGCCTGCACGTTCCCGCCGGGGCTGGTCGTGCCGATAAGAGCCGCAGCCCCCGGAGCAGCGGGCGCGATAATCACGTTCCGTGTGAAAACGGCTGTGCCCGCGCTGTTGATGTATATCGCCGCCGAACCGTCGGCCAAATCAACCGCGAACTCCTCGCCCAAAGGTGTCGCGGCCAGACCGAGAGCGGTGGTCCCGTAAAGTGGCCCCGAAAAAGCCATCGCTGTTTCGGCGGAAACTTGCGCGAGTTGGCTGTCCAGATCCGCGACGCGCTCCCAACCTGCCGGTTCGCTGCTCCACTGGTACACGCCACCGTTCGCGACCGTGTCCCCAGTAACCGGATCGGTGTGCGATGCGACGTCTACCGCCGCCACCAACGCGATTTGTGCGCTGGTTCCTGCGACCGCAGCCAGCGCGGCCCACGATACGTACACCGGGGGATTGGTCCCGAAGGCCCCCGTGTACAGCTCGGTGAAATTGCCGTTTATCTTCGCGCGGGCGACAAATCCGGTATCCCCGTTTTCGACAGGCTGCTGGGTCATCCTAGGCTCCCGCTTACCAACCCACGACCATTTGCAAGTCGTTGGCCGCGCAAACTGCGTTAAAATGCCCTGCCGCGTCGGCGCGAAAACTGTGCGTGAGCGCACCCACCATGGCGTCGTATTCCGCTTGCGTCACACCGACGTCGGCCAGCTCGGGCGGGTATACGCCGCCTTCGATCAGGGTCTGGAAATCATCGGCCACCCACGCGTGCAGACCTTTATGGGTCGCCGGTGCAGCGCCACCCACTGACAGCGGGACGGAGTAATTCTCAGGCCCCCAACCCATCGCTTCGCCTACGGCGTTGCCAGTTGCGACATGCTCGAGGGGGAGGATCAGGACACAGGAGAGGCTCATGTGATCACCACTGTTGGGGCCGCGCGCTGGCCCAGCCACGTTTCGGTCTGGGTTACGGTCGCGGCGGAGAGGTTCGCGCCGAAGCGGAGAATGATGCCGTAAATCTGGCCGTTGTAAGGCAGGCTCGCGCCGCCGCGCCGCCCGATATAGAGCGGATGCGTGAGATAGTTGCCGGTGCCCTGCGTTGCGGTGCTCGACGCTGCCACAGCGCCGTTGACACGCAGAGCCGCAGACGGGGCCGCGATGTCCGCAAGCAGCGTCACTATGTTGGTGATCGGGGCCGCGAACGTGTTTGGTGTGTCCAGCGTGGCGCTGGCCGTACCCCGTGAGTTGGAGCCGTAGTCAGCAGGACTACCACCCCCGCTGTTGGAGGTGAGAAGCAGCGAGCCGTCGTTTATGCCGCTCGAAACCGACGTCTCCAGAATGACGGGGCTGAAGCCCGCATCCGACAACTTCCGCACGCCCGCGAACACCTGCACTTTGTTCGTCCCCGGCACGATGTTGCCGGTCAGCATCCCGTCGTCCGTGCCGTCGAAGGACAGGTAGGACATGCTCGCCACGCCTGCCTCGGTCACATCGAAGGCCGTACCGACGCGCTGGTAGGTTGTAACGAGTGAACCAAGTTCAAGTTGGGCAAGCGTGACACTACCCGAAACCGTCAAGGTCAGCGAACCGGCGGTCGGGGTGAAAGTCAACGACACACGGTCACCCGCACCAGTGCCGACCAGCGGCCCTGCCGTGGATGCACCCGAAAGGGTGACTGTGCCTGTACCAGTGAAGCTCAGGGTGTGCGCCGCGTTGGTGACCGTGACACTTTGCGTGGAAAGCGTAGTCGTAGCCAGCAACAGATTACGTCGCCCTGTGGCGGGGACGATACCGTAAGTCGGGCGCTGCGCCGCAGTGGCCTGCGTGGCGTGGTTGCCTGCGACTTCAAGGATTGACACGTTGGAGATCGTACCGCCCGCGCCGACCGCGCCCGACCGGATGCTGAAGTTCGTGCCGTCCGCGAGATAATAGAAAGTGTACGTGCCCGCCACAGAAGCAAATGTGCGAGGCGAGGCCCCTGTCGCCGAAAAGAAGTCGGCGCGGGTCGATGCGATGCCGGGTACCGCCCCCGAATACGCGGCGATCTGGACGCTGACGAGGTACGCGCGGCCCGTGGTCAAACCCCCGAATACAACCTGCCCGACACCCGCGCCGTCGCGGGCGTAGGCGTAGACCCCCGAGCTGATACGTGTGGTATTGGCGGCGGGGCCAGTGAAGGTCACATTGCCATCGCTGAACACCTGCGTGCGGGTGCCAACGCGCTTATCGAGGATCAGGCCAACGGACTGGCCGGGAGTCGTGACAGGGTTCTCACCTTGGTGCTCCTGCCACATCGTCGTCAAGTCAGACGGGTCGTACCATGCCCCCTGCTCGCCCAAGGTGAACAGCGAGGCTGGTGAGAAGCTACTGCCGAAACCATCAACAAGGCCAGACGCGCCGCCCCACAGGCTGGAGACGCCCTTGTACAGCCCTACGCCGAGAGCAAGGCCGGAGGCTCCGCTGTACAGCCCGGTGGACATGCTAGCCCGTGATGCCTGCCTGAATCACCGTCAGACGTGCCGTGCCAGCACCCGCCGTCACGTTGAGACGCACAGCGGCGGGCACGTAGGCGTAGTTGCCCTGCCGGTTGACCGTCTGGGCAACAAGGTTGGTGTCGGGGTGATCGAACCAGACCGGCGTGATCGCGGGGTCGAAGACGTTGTCGAGGGTCTGCTGGACGGTGTAGGTCACCGAGCCGGTGACAGCCACCTGCAGCGAGATCTCGGGACGCCCGTGAATGTCGAGCGGGCCTGCTTGTGTCGTGCCGGTGCCCGTCTGGCTCAAGATGATGCGGCGCATCTGCGTCTCCGTAAAAGGGTCGGGCGGCGTGGACTTCCTGCACGCCGCCCTATCTGGTCATCAATCGTCAGCAGACTTCTGAACGTACTGCATCTCGATGTACACGACGCCTGTGGTGGGCTGCGTGCCGGTCGAGGTGACAGTGAACACCACGTCGCGGTTGTTGAGCACGCTCTGCAGCGCGTCCATCTGGGTCACGGTGAGACCCAGAGCCTTGCGGCCCGTGGTCGCCACGTTGATGGCGCTGAGATACTCCGTGCCGCCCGAGGTGGTGCCCGCCGAGAGGACAGCCGCCGAACCTGCGTTGAAGGCCGTGCGGCAGTCGATCTTGAAGTCGACAAGCTGCGTGCCGCGCGGGACGCGCAGCGTGGCGTTCTGGACGAGGGTGGTGTCGACGTTGATGGTGGTCGACTGGCTGAGAACGACGAAGCCGACGTTCGCACCGCCGGGTGAACCAGCCTGCCGATCGCCCGACGTGAGCGGGCCGCTGAATTGGGTACGAGCCATGTGGGTCTCCTATGGAAAGGAGGATGGGGGCTTACGCCCCCACCCAGCTTAGATGCCCGCGGTGCCGTACACGCCGCGCGGATCCGTCCAGCCGAACGCGTAACGCTCGGTGGCCTTGTAGCGCATGCTGTCGGTTTCGAAGTCACCCTCCATCGACTTCTCGAGCTTGCGACGCATCGCGAGCTTGAGGCCTTCCGGAGCGTCGGTCTGCACCCACCAAGCGGTGTTGGAGGTGATACGCGACAGGTTGGCCTGACCTTCCGCCAGCATCCCCATCGACTTGACGGGGTTGATGTCGTTGTTGGCCGTGCCAGCCCGCAGCGCCGACTTGAGCAGCACTTCCGCTTGGAAGACGTTGCTCGGACCGGTGACGATCTTCTTCGGCGTGAGGCGGATGCGCTTGCCGTTGTTGTCCACGGCGTTGCGGATCTGAATCAGCATCTGCTCGAGCGAGGTCTGCGACAGGTTCGCCGCGGTCGCCAGCTGGTTGCTGAAGGTGCCGCCCGAGATCGGGTGCGCGGTGTTGACCAGCGAGACGCCGTCGCCACCCACGAACGCGCCGCCGGTGAAGGCACGGTTCAGGATGTTCGCACCAAGGGTTTCCTTGGTCTCGATCAGCGACTGGGCGAGGTGACGCGCGTAGGTCTGGCCGAGGCGGATGTGGTCACCGTCCTCCACCAGCACCTTGGTCAGGGCAAAGGCCAGACCGTAGACGCGGTACACGTAGCGCTGGATGAACAGCACGCCGCCCGACTGGTAGGTCACCGGCATACCGTCCGGAAGTTCCGGAGCGGCGCCCATGCCGTACAGCACAGGCTCTTCATGGTAGTTGCGGGGGATCCCCGTGAACTCCTTGAAGACCTGCGACCATTCGTCATCGCGCTGGTCATAGATGCCGTTGAACTCTTCGTTCAGGATCGGCTCGACGATGGAGCGGAAATCAGTGCTCCGCATTGGGGTAGCCATTGCTCAAGCCCTCCTTAGTACGCGACGCGGTCAGCGACGTTCTGGTGCTCAGAAATCTGAACCTGAACGATGGTGAAGGCATCACCCGGGGTGTTGTTCGGCCCCGACGAGATGCCGATGATGCGCATGCCCTGCGCCGCCGAATCGGTCAGCGTAGCGGTGGCGAGCATCATGGCCGAGAGACCGGTGACGGTCGAACCAGTGCCTGCGGTGGTGAAATCGGCCTGATTGCCGATGTTCGTCACGTTGACCGGGCCGTCGGCTTGGATCTCGTAGACGATCGACGGATCGAGGGTGGCGTAGGCGACGATGTCGCTGCCCACGGTGCCCGAGATCCACTTGTTGTCGACGACGCGGCGGCCCTGCGTGTTGGTGAACTCGACACCGCAGAAGGTGCCGATGAACCGCTCGCCAGCAGCAGCGGCCTCGAGGGTGCCGTTGGTGCCGAGCTTGACCGGCTGGCCGTCAAGGATGTTGGCCCCGTAAGCCGACGCAATCGAGTACGCAGTGGGGCGCAGAACCCCACTGGGCGAGAACGCAGGACGGAGGCCGAACGGTGCGGAAACAGTAGCCATTTGACTGTACCTCTATTCGGGATGCGGTTTAGTCAAAGTCGACGCGCCGCGGTTGATACTCACGCAGTTCCTGCATGCCATCCTCTTCGATCAGTGCTCCACCGGCTCGTGCCGCCTGCTCGCGAAGCATATCTGCCACGTCAGCAAGCTTGCCCTCTTCGCGCAACGGAGCGTCGTAGTGAGCTTCCCGCATGAACGCCTGATAGAGGCTGTCCGGAAGCTTGAACGCGAGCATCTCGTTGACGCCGATGAAACCGGCCCATTCGCCGGTCTTCAGAGAGGCGTATTCCATCCCGGGGACTTCGTCCGGTTTCACCGGCTCGTATCCAAGCTGGATGCGACGGTGGATCGGGTCACGCGGGTTGGTGGTGGTGAGCCAGCACAGATGATAGCCCGGGATCTTCGGCAAATCAGGGAGTGCGTCGTTGAAAAGCTGATTGCGGAACATTTCCAGTCGGTCGTTCTCAGTGACTTCCCGGTTCTCGGAGACCTTGCGGTCCTCGGAGCGGCGGGTGTCCCGGCGACTGACTACGTCGAAATCCGCAGTCTTCTGCAAGCGGCTGTCTTCAGTGCTATTCGTCATGGTGTCTCACTCCTTCTCAGCGAGCCGAACCGTTGTCGTAAGCCTGATAAGCCTTGAGCATGCGTTGACGCTTTACAGGGTCTTCCCATGCTCCGGCTTCGATCATAGCTTGCTTCCGTTCCGGTGTCACGTAAATTTCTTTGCGGGTGCTGACCGGCGCATGTTCGCGCCCCTTTCCGGTCGGCGGGGCCTTGCGCTTGGGGCGCGCAGGTTCACTTTCGCCGAGAGCGTCGGCGACGCGAGCGGTAAGCTCCTCCCAATACTCGCGGCTCTTGGGGTCGTAGCCTTCGGCCATGATCTCGGCGTCGATAGCCTTGGTCAGGGCGCTGTCACGGTCGGTGCCCGCCGGGTTGTACCACGTGTTGGCGGCCATCCACTGCTGGGCGTAGTTGGTGACCATCGGGTCGACCTGCGGGACTTGCGGTTGGCGAGGCTGGGCATACTGCTCGCGGGTGGCCGCCAGCCGCATCAGGTCGGCGTTGGCCGCGTCGCGGATCCGCATGGCGGCCACGACATCCTCACCATTCCCGGCCTCGGTGGCCTTGGCGATGATCATCTCGGCCTGACGGATGTCACTCTGCGTCTGGGCGATCTTCTGCTCGAGGGACTGCACCACGCTCTGGGTGGTGTGGCCCTCAACCGCCGCGAGCCGCTGCTGCTGCTCGAGGACGATCTGCCGTAGCTCGGCGACCTCGCGCTCCTTGGCCTCGCGGGCACGGCGCTGCTTGTCGCGGCGCTGCTTGCGACGCTCACGGTTGGTGTTGGCGGCGATGTCGTCCTCGTGGTCGTCCTCGCTCTGGGCGAGGCGATCGTCGCCATCATCCTCGTCATCGTCGTCAGCCTGCTCGGCCTCGGCGGCCTGCTGCTCGTCCTCGATCGGGGCCTCAACGGGGATCAGTTCGTCTTCGTCAGTCGTCTTTGCGTCTGCCATGTCTTCTACTCCTCAATCTCAAACCAGTCGTCGGCCAGAAGGTCGGTCTGCGACGCGAGCCAAGGGACGACGTTGTCCTGCGCGGTCTTCATCGCGAGGTAGGGGCCGTACGGCACCATGTCGTCGGGGAAGACCCCGAGCATCGTGCCGTTCGTGTTGCGTTGGGCTGGGTAGGCCGCGGCAGGGACGAGGTAGACGAACATCCCCTTGCCGTTCCAACCCTCGCGGCAGACCTTGCGGCCTTGCTTGAGCGCGACCAGCGCGCCACTGAAACCATACGGGCCAGCCATCAGATGAACGCCTTCATGGTGAGAGGGTCGCCGGTGACCTTGCCGATCAGGTCGAGGTCGTTGAAAATTACCAGCAGGGCTTCGTCCTCGCCGTCCGCGGTTTTCACCGTCCAGCGGTCGCCGCCGTACTTGGGCACGCGCACGAACTCGCCGACTTCGCACCAGTTACCCTCGGGCCACCGCTCCATCGTCGTGCGGTTGCGGAAGGCCAGCTCACCCATCGCTATCACCTTGGCGATCTGGGTGTTCCACGCGTCGGTCTCGCGCGTCTCGCTGGTCAGGATGATGCCGCCCGCGGTTTTGCGCTTGGGGGTGCGGATCTGCACCAGCACGCGGCTGCCGAAGGGCTTAACGCCGGGATCGCAGGCCGGGAAGGCCTCGTCCAGTCCGGAGTATTTAAACTCCACTTTGTTACTCAATTCAAACATTTGCGCTCCTTTCTACAAATCGAACTTGCGTTTCTCCGTGTCCGCGAAAAGTTCCACGAGCACGCGCTTGGCGTGCTCCAGACCGGCGTACATCCCCACCGCGCGGCCATACTCGAATGCGTCTCGTCCACCCGGCTGCTCCAGCGACTCTTTCGCCAAGCGTACCTGCTCAGCCTCAAGTCGCTGGAGAATGAGTTGCTCTGCCCTCACGCAGGGGTCTTGGGACTGGGCTTCTCAAACTTCGGTTTGTAGCCCATCGCCTGCAACTTGTGCATGTTGGTGTCCTTGGGGCTGCAGCCACAGTCGTTGGTGACCTTGCCGCCCTTGGTGTCGATCTTCTTCATGCGGATTTCTCCTGCTTGGAAAGCTGCTCGCGCAGCGCGTAACCCTCCAGCTTCCACAGCTGGCGGATGGCGTTCTCGTAGGCGAACTTGCGGCCCAGCTCGGCGTCGAAGTTCGCGGGACTGGCCGGTGCGCTCTCGCCGACGACGTAGAAGCCGTTCTGCATGGTCAGGACGCACAGGGTCAGGACGCCGATGACCAGATAGTCGGTCTTGGCGATCTTGGCCTCCATGCCGTCGAGCGTGACGCGAGGGGCGGTGGCGACGGCGGCACTCTGCGCGTCACTGACTTTGAGGTTGTAGGTGCTCATGCCGTAGTCTCCTCGTCTGAAATCGCGTAGGTGTGCAAGCCTTTCGCGGTTGCCTTCGTGATGTAGACGCTGTCGCCATCATTGCAGAAAACTGCGTGTTCTGCGCCGACCTTGACCAACACGTCGTGCGCGGTGCTGAGCGTCTCGATGACGCGCCCATCCACCTCGCGGCATTCGCTGCGGGTCTGATGGTTGACGGACACCTCCGCGTCCGTAGCTTTGACGATAACTGTATAACCCATTGCGCTTCTCCTAGGGTTGCGGGTTGGGGTTGATCCCCGTGCCTGTGCTCAGATTGCCCTCTTGGCCTGCCGCGATCTTAGCCGCCGTGATGGCTGCCGCGGTCTCGTTGTCCTCGGCGTTCATCTCGCGGCGCACCTGCAGCTCGAGTTGGCGGGCTTGCGCGTCGAGGATCTGGCCCTGCTCGGTCATGGCGAGCTGCTGGGCATCGCGCTGCGCGTCCTGCGCCATGCGCTGGCTCTCGAGCTGGGCGTCGATCTGCTCGCGCTGCTGCTCGGCGGCGAACTCCTGCTGCCACTTCTGCATCGCCTGCTGCAACTTCTGCCCCTCGAGTTGCAGACGTTGCGCCTCGCTCTGGCCCTTCTGCTCGATCTTGGCCTGCTCCAGCGCGATGCGCGGGTCGGGCGGCGCGGCGGGAGCCATCATCTGCTGCAACTGTTGCATCATCTGCTGCGCCTGCTGGATGACCTGCGGCAGCTGCTGGAACAGCGGGTCGGGCCGCTCGAGGGCGGCAAGGGACGCCTCGGTCAGCGCCCGGTCGAGGTCGGGACGTGCCTCCGGCTCCTCGTCGTTCATGTCGCGCATGAAGTCGCCGATGTTCTCGCCAAGTGCCTCGCTCGCGACCTGCACGGTCTGCGAGACGTACCACATCACGATGTGCTCCTTGAGGTGGTTGAGCATCACCGGCAGGTAGCTGGGCGCGATCAGCGGGTTCATGCCAAAGGTCGGGTTCATCATGAACGCGACGTGCGTCTTGAGGTGTGCGATGTGGTCCTGATCGGGGAAGGCTGTGATCGGGCGCCCGAGGGTCGCGGTTACGTTCTCGTTGACCGCGTTCTGCTCCTGCGGCTCGACCGGGGGCAGCAGTAGCTCGTCGGGGTTGGGGATCTTGAGCGTGTCGAGCAGCCGCTCCTCGACCTTGCGGACATTGTACAGTTGCGGCAGCGCGGCGGCGCGCTGGGTCAGGGCCTGCACCTGCGCGTAGCGTTGCGCCTCGCTAAAGATGTTCGGGTCGCTGACCGGCACGACGTCGAGCACGCCGTCGAAGTCGTCGCGGCTGGCGATCAGCTCGCCCGCCTCGCGCTCCAGTATCTCGTCGTCAAGGTAGAGGCCATTGAGCCGCTCGAGCATGCGCAACATGCGCGCCATCGCGTCGTGGAGGCGGGCGTGGATGGCCGAGTAGACCACCGCGCCCTGCTCGATCTTGGCGAGGGTGGTGCCGACCGGCGCGTTGGGGTTGCCGTCGGCGACGTCGTCGAGCGACGCGCTGATGACGCCCTTGCCCGCGTCGACGAGGAAGCCGAGCAGGCTGAACAACACCGCGTTTGGCGGGTTGTAGGGCATCGGCATGGCGAGCTTGCGGATGTCGTCGACGTTGAGGCCACCCTCCAGCTCGACCGTCTCACCCGGCTGCACCTTGACGCTCTGGCCGTTGGTGCCGCCCTTAAGCTTGAGCATCGTCTGGCTGTTGCTGATGTGCGCCGCGTCTAGCAGGGCGCGCAATGCGCCCGTGGCCGCGCCGCTCAGGCCGCCGATGATGTGCGGGAAACCGATGGCGTAGACGCCGCGCCACGGGATGAACGGGAACTCGATGAACCACGTCAGGGCCTCGCGGCTCTCGTCGTCCTCGACCCAGTTGCGATAAATCGCAAGTACGCGGTTGGTCGCCTTGTCGATCGTGATCAGGTAGGGGGCATTGCCGTCGTCCTCGAGGTCGGCCACGGCGTGGATCTCGTAGATCTCGCGCAGGCCGTCCTCGTTGTAACTCGACTGCTCGCGGCCCTCGATCTTGTCGTTGGCCTTGGCGCTGGCCGACTGGTCGGGGTCCATGCCGACCGGGGCGAGGTCGACGTCGCGGTACATGCCGCTGCGGACCCGCTCCTCGTAGTCGACCTGCGTCAGGTACTCGCGGTGCGTCTTGCGTTGCGCGGTGTAGAAGTTGGTCGCCGCGTAGGGCAGGAACATGTCGTCGATCGGGACGAACAGGAAGGTGGGCTTGTTGCGGTCGTGGTTCCAGCCGAGCTTGAGATACTGCGTGCCGCCCAGCGGCACCTGCGTCATCAGCTGCTCCAGCTCGGCGCGCACGTCTTGGCACTGCACGGTCATCTGCCAGTTGAGCAGACGCGTCTTGCGCTGGGCCTTGTCGATCTTCTCGGGGCTGGGCGGGTCGAGGACGTTGTCCTTGGCGGGGCCGCTGGGAGGGAAGATCTCCTTCATGGCGCGCGCCGCAAAGTCGATGCAGGCCTCGGTCAGCATCGGGTGGACGACCTTGCTGGCCCCTTCGAACTCCGCGCCGCCGGGGGCGTCGTCGCCCAGACCGGTGCGGCGCAGGCCCTCCTCGTACTGCTTGTCGCGCTTGTCGCGCGCCTTCTTGTCCTTCTCGACCAGCTCGACGAAGCGCGTGGCGAGCTTCTGCAGCTCGTGCTCGGGCATCTCCTCGGCGAGGTTGGCGTAGAAGTCGCTCGTGGGGTCTGCTTCGTCCTCGTCGAGACGGATGATCGCCCCGCCATCGGGCAGGTCTTCGACCTCGGCCAGATCGTCTTCGATCTCGATCATTTCGCCGGGAAGGTCGTCGTCTTCGTCCACGCGGGATGTCCCATAAAGGTGTGCTTGGCGGGCCTATAGCACCATTTGCAACGCGTGTGCAACTGGTGCGTCAAGCCGCGTACGGGTTCTGCGGTCGGCGGCGCGGCGGCAGCACCTCTGCGGGCTTGTCGGGCTTGAGCACGGTGACCAGCCCCTTGTCGATCGCCAGCCGCACGGCTTGGGTGACCACGTCGACGTAGTCGTCGTGCTTGGTGCTGCCCGGGCCGGTGTAGGCGCACAGCTGCGCAAGCATCGGCTCGACCCACGTGCGGGGCTTGCCCGGGTTCTTGTCGCTTTCGGGCAGCCAGAGCCGCTTGCGGGCGAAGATGTGGCTGACCATGTGCAGGCGGGCCAGCTTGTCCGCGCGCCCGGGGTTGTAGGCGTAGGCCGTGATGCCCTCGCGGTCGAGCATCTGGCGCAGGCTGATACCGCTGCCCTTGTCCTCGATCAGGCACAGGTCAGGCTTGCGCCCCGAGGTGAGCGGCTTGGCGCTGCCGATCAGGGGCTTGATCAGGGCCGTGTCCTGATCGTCGCCGTAGGCCACGTTCAGCTCGCGCTTCACCTTGCGGATCAGGCCGGGCAGGCCGAGCTGCTCGCTCCAGCAGTCGAGCACCATCAGGTGCCGGTGGCCGTCGCGGTCGCGGAAGGACCCTAGCACGACGCACGCGCTGCTGTCCGGGTCGCCGGTGCGCTTGTCGATCGTGGCCTCGGTGAAGGCCGTGTCGAGCGAGAGGATGATGAAGTCGAAGGCGGGCAGCACCTGCTTGGCGGGCCAGATGCGAAAGTCGCTGCGCTTGACGATGCCGCTCTCTTCCGGATCGATCAGCTCGCCGTGCAGCTCCTGCCGCCCGATGGTGGTGCCCTCGTACTGCTCGAGCTGCTTGAAGAAGCTGGCGGGCAGGTTGGCCTTGTTGTCGTAGGTCGAGCCGCGCACGATGATGCGGCCCTCCTGCGGCGCGGTCAGCTTGCGGATGATGTCACGCGGCTTGGGCGTCGTCGTCCACAGCACCTGCGGGTTCTTGCCGAGGCGCAGGCCGAACATTGCCATGTCCCACGTCTCTTCGGCGCGCTGCCACGCCGCCAACTCGTCGGCCCACATGCGTGTGCCCTGCGGGCCGCGCAGACGCTCGGGCTTCTCGGCGGTGAAGCCACGGATCATCGACACCTCGCCGGTGATGTTGCGCATGCGGATGAACAGGTCGGAGCGGTTGTACTCGACGACAAGCTCGGGCGGTATGACGGACAGCAGGCCGCTCTCACCCTCAAAGCAGGTGAACTTGACGTCGCCGTAGGTTGGGGCAACGACGTAGCTGTCGAAGCCGCTCGGGTCTTCGTAGACCGCACGCCCCATCCACTCCGCGCCGACGCGCGTCTTGCCGAAGCCGCGGCCTGCGAGAAAGCCCGCCTCGGTCCAGTCGGACACCGGCACGATCTGGTTGGGGCGCGCGGTCTCGGTCCAGCTGCGCTGCCAGTCGAGGTAGCGCAGCTGCTCGGGGGACAGGTATTCGAGGGCGCCGGTCAGGTCCACGTCAGCGTTTCAAGCCCAGCTTGCGGATGCGCGCGGCGACGGCACCGGGCGAGACGCCGAGGATCGGCGCGATCAGCTTCGGACCCCGACCCTCGGCGTGCATCTTGCGCAGACGCTCGTCCTTGGTGTCCCAGTCGATGCGGAAGCGGCTCACGGCTGGCTCCTGTGAATCTGGCTATAAGGGACGAACTCCGCGCCTTTGCGCACGGCCACCCCGTAGAACAGCATCTGCATGAAAAGCTTGTCCTGCACCGCTCGCACCTGCTCGGCGATCAGCGCCTCAAGTTCGGGTGGGAACTCGGGCTGATCGAACACCGACACCTGCGGCGTGTAGCGGTACCGCACCACCTCGGCGTCGAAGTCTGTGGTCTTCTCGATCATGGCTGCACCTCGCGGGCAACGCGCCGGATCTGGCTGACCGTGTTGAGCAAGGTGCGCTGGTAGGTCTCTGCGCCACTGCCGTACGGCAGGACGCCCGCCAGCCGACCGGCGACGCGCAGCTTGTGGTGCTTGCCGCCACGCTCAACTGACCACGGCAGGCCGGTTTCCTCGAGGGCCGCCTCGATCTTCGCAGGCAGCTTCACCCCTCACGCTCCAGCCGCTCGGCGACCAGCGAGGCGTAACCTGCGATGTCGCGCCAGTGGTCAGGGTCGGACGCGTTGCCGTTGGCGATGCGCGCCATCTTGGTGCAGATCAGGTCGATGCTCTCGCGCATGGCCGCCGTCGGCAGCACACGGGCGTCGTACATCACGCGCTTGAGGCCCTGCGCCGTCTCGGCAGTCTTGCCGTAGTCACCGTGCGTGGTCTCGCGCTCGTTGAGGATGGGCAGGTCGTAGCTCACCATCGGCTCGATCGCGATCGCGTTGCCATTGGGTGCGACGGCGTAGCCGTTGGCCTCGAGGGATGACTTGGCCGCGTCGCCGGTCAGCGTATGGCGCTCTGCGGCGTAGGGGTCGGCCTGCTCGGCGCCCTGCCGCACGATGTTGGGTGCCTTGTAGCCCAGCTCGGCGCGCTCCTGCTCGCGGGCTGCCGCGATAATCTGATCCTTGTAGTCCATAGTCCACCTCTGTGCTGGCGGGCTATGCCTCCTTGGCTGCCCGCAGTGCAGCAGCGAGTTGCACCGTCAGGGCCGCAGTGTCAACCCCACCCTCGACCTTGAGGGCCTCGCCGTCCTTGTTGCCGATGCTGACCTGCTGCTTGTCGCCGTAGCGCGAGGGGTCGAGGTGCGCGATCGTCTTGAGCCGCAGGTCGGTGCGCAGCTTCTGCCACGCCACGAAGCCTGCATCGATGCGCCCGTTGACCCGGTCGGGCGTCTGCTCGCCGATGTCGATGATCTCGTCGGCCAGCGCCTCCGCGCCGATCCGGCGGGCCTCGTCGTACTCCGCCGCGAAGTCCGGATCCTGCTTGCGCCAGCGCACGATGGTGAGGCGCGAAGGCATTCCCGGCTCGCGGCACAGAGCCGAGAGCGTCTTGCCCGAGGCGATACCGGTCAGGATCCGATCCTTGTGCGTCTCGTCGAAGGTGAGGGGTGCTGCCATGCGAGGGCATATACACCTGCTCGACGGGCCTGTCAAAAGGCTCGCGCACAACAGCCGGTCGCAACTCGGCGTTACACCCCTCAAAAACCCGATGCACCACGACCTGCACCATCTGCACCATTTGCAGCGCGTAGAGGGGGTGCTCGAGGTCTGCACCACCGCAACGCCAACTGCAGCACCACCTGCACCACAGCGGGGCACCCCTAAAGGGGTGTTCCCCTGCGTTTGGTGCAAATGGTGCAGTGCCGGAAATGCAACAGTTGCACCATTAAGGTCGTGTTGTAAATGGTGCCGCCTTATAAATCAAACACTTACGGAACACGTCTTAATGGTGCAAATGGTGCAGCCTTATAAATCAAAGACTTAGCCGGTAAAAACCATACGCCCGTTCATGATCGCGAGCGGCCCGTCCTTCTCTCTTGCCAGATTTCGCGCAGCCCGCTCGACAACCTGCCGCCGGGTGTCACGCTTACCGTACTCTGGTGCGTCCATCGTAGCGACGGTTCGCTCGACAAGCTCTTCCAGCGTCACAGGCCCTGTTCGTTGAAAAGTTGCGGCCACCTCAAGCACTCGGGCTTCGACTACCCCACGCCGTTTCACTCCGGCCTGCGGCACCGTGCGCGTGGCGATGTGGTCATGCCCGTCGAACGGCTCGCTGCCGCAGAAACCGCACAGATCCTTCACGTCGGTCGGGTGCGTAGGCGTGTGCTGGTAGAACTCGCTGCTGCACACGCGGCACACACCGCGCAGCACGAGGCCCATCGCCTTGGGGCCGGTAGCTGTCTCCCACACCTGAGTGGCGTACACCACGTATTCCCGCCCTTTGTGCGACAAGCACGTGTTGGGTTGCGCCCCCCTCGGGCACAGCTTAACCGTATCAGTAAGTTTCATAAGGCTTTCTCCTATTAGCGCCGAGCAACGACATGCAACAGCACGCAACGTGAGTCAATATGTGCAATCTCTGCTTGCAATGCCCTGCGAATCACCGTAAGAGGGGTTCAACAGCAACGGAGACGACCCCATGACCGCCAAGCCCACCAGCCGCACTGTCGACGATCTCAAGGCCGAAGGCCTGTTCTTCACCGCCGGTGCCATGACCTTCCAGCTCGGCCTTGGCCGCAGCTATGGCTGCCACTTCGGCATGCGCTCGACCATCGAGGCCGACCGCGCCGAGTTCTTCGCGGGCTACGACGCCGCGTCTGTTTCCGCCAAGCGTTGAGGAGCACCCAGACCATGACCAAGTGCCTTCTCGCCCTCGCCGCCGCCATCGCGCTCGGCCTCTTCAAGATCCACGCAACCGGAGTTCTCTGATCATGACCGCCACCCACAACGGAACCTGCCAAGCCTGCGGACGCATCCAAGCGATCCGCGCCAGCGGCCTCCTCGCCAAGCACGGCTACACCACCGAGTACGGCTTCTTCAACGGCACGTGCTCGGGCAGCGACCACCCGCCGCTGGAGCTGCAGACCGGGCACAACGAGCAGGTCGTCATCCGCCTGCGTGAGTGGGCCAACAGCCAAGAGGCCAAGGCCGCGGGCGAGATCGTCGAGGTGCCGGTGACCCGCTACAAGCAGGTCTACGGCAAGCGCGTGAGCCACATCGAGTTCATCGATCAGGCAACCTACGAGGCCGATCGCAACCTCTACGGTCGCTGGGAGCACGCCGTGGAGAGCTACCGCTACAACCTGCGCGGCAAGGCCTCACAGGCCCGCCTCTCGGCTGACGAGCTGGTACGCCTGCGCGGCGAAGTCCACGGCCAGCCGGTCAAGCCGCGCGCCACCGAGCTGCCCATCGTGCGCGAGTACGCCCGCTCCTACAAGGAGGCTTACGCCCGCGTGGCCGAGCTGAAGGCACAGGGCTTCGACGCCCGCCAGCGCCGCGACGGCTATGGCTTCACCATCACCTACCGCAAGGGAGCTTGATCATGCGCACCATCCGCCCCGCCTACGACCAGCCCCGCCCGCTGGCCTACATCAACAAGGTCATCCGCGAATACCACCGGCTGCCGATCGAGCTGGTGCGCTGGGCCGACGGCTACCACACGCTCGTTTTCTGGGACAACGTCACATACGAGGAGCACTCGGTCATGGTGCCCTACACCAGCCACCTGCGGCTGGGCGAGTGGGTGCGCGAGGCGATCGAGTTCAACCAGCGTGTGCGCGAGCAGCACGGCATGACCTACGTAGAGGAGAACGGCCAGTGACCCTTTTGACCATCCACGGCAAGCCGGTGCGCGACATTCGCACCGCGTGGATCGTGTCCGACACCGAGGCGCGCGAGCGCGTCGAGATCTTGCGGACCAACCGCAACCGGCTGCGGCGCCTGTTCGGGGACCACATGGTCTCGCTGGCCTGCGACCGCTGCCGCCTTCCCGACCACGAATATCAGCCGGAGGACTTAGCCCGATGACCAATGACCACCAGTGGCTGCGCAACGCCCTGTCCCGCATCGAGGATGAGGCGCGCGCCTGCCGCAATCAGGCTCTCAAGGACGGCGAAGATCCGACGCCGTTCAACCTGATCGCCCAGCTTACCCAGATCATCAGAGAGGGGATTGTGAAGTGACAGACTGGAAGATCGGCGACCTTGCCATGTGCATCCGCGAGCCGCGCGGTGACGTCACCGCGGCATGGGAGCCTGCTGTAGGTGGGGTCTACACCGTCGCAGCGTTCTACCCTGCGTTCGAAGACGAGCCTGCAGGCCTTGATCTCGAGGAAGACCCCGACAAGTTCGACCCTGAAAGCGACTGGGAGGCCGACGCCTTCCGAAAGATCCACCCCCACACACCCGACGCCGAGGACATCGAGACGATCGCCCTCCTAAATGAAATGGAGCCAATGACATGACCGACATCACCACCCGCCTGCAGGAGCTGCAGGAGACCATCCGCCGCGCGCAGGCCGAGATCGACGACCTGCGCAAGACACCCATGCAGAAGGCTGTGGAGGCCTTTTGCAACAGCACGGACGCGATGATCGATCTCACGGACGAAGAGATCGCCGCAGGCCTGCGCGCCGCGTGGCCGCACCTCAAGGCTGTGATGGCGAACGACGACTGGATCCCGTGGTCTGGTGGCGCTTGCCCGGTGCCGAAGGATGTGCATGTGAACCTGCGTCTGCGCAGCGGGACGACAACGTGCGGCGCCCGGGCAGGGGGCGCCATCTGGAAGCACACCGGCGTGAGGTATGACATCGTCGCCTACAAGGTATGCAATCATTAGTTGCAATGCCCTGCGAATCACCCTAAGAGGGGTCATCAGCAACGGAGACAACCAGTGGCCTTCTTCGAAACCTACGACGCCGCCATCGACTTCATCAACAAGCACGACATGCTCGGCGCCCGCGTCAAGACGCACTACGACGATCGCCGCAACTGCTACGAAGTGCTGCCGCGCGCCGTAGCCCACCTCGCCTAACCCAATCAGCAACGAGGAGCATACCATGAGCAACGGCATCCAGAACCGCATCGGCAACTACCACTACGCGGACGGCGCCATGCGCCGCCGCACCGTGGGTGGCATCGACTACATCGTCGGCATCGCCGGTGCCTACAACGCCTTCGGCCTGATCGGCTCCGAGCAGAACGGCATCTTCGTCCTCGACGACACCAACAAGGCCGTCGTCTTCGACCGTGACACCGAGAACCGCAGCGGCGGCTACCACGGCCCCTCGCAGGCCCAGTGGGATCGGCTCAAGGAGCTGATGACCTGCAGCGCCGACGCCTTCCGTGTCGAGCTGCTGACCAACGAACGCAGCCGCATCGCAGAGGAGCTTTGAGACCATGACCTTCACCGACGCCACCAAGACCGCACCCAGCGGTGCCGACTTCATCAAGTACACCACCGACATCGGGCGCATCATGTTCGTCCAGAAGACGTCTGACGGCATGTGGATCTCAGTCGCTGAGACCGGCAAGCTGGGCGAGGGTCTCGTCGCCGCGGGCATCAGCGCCAGCCGCAAGAGCCTCTGGGACGCCGACGCAGGCCAGATGGTCTGCGGCCTGATCGAGGACATGTTCACCACCAGCAACGAGGAGTAAGACCAATGCCGACCAAAACTACCCCAGCCAAGAGCACCCTCTCACGCGTTCTCGAGGTCATCCAAGAGCACCCCAACAGCACGGCCAGACAAGTCGCCGAGATCACCAGCTACCACCAGACGTCCGTCGGTCAGGTTATCAACACACTGGTCGCGTCTGGCGACGTCTTTGTCAGCCCCGATCGTGGCTACCACGGCGCGCGGCAGTACATCGCCAAGGAGAAGAGCCGCACGTTGGTGCTGCACGATACGGTGCGCGAGCTGACCAGCGAAATGTGGGTGCTGCGCGACGAGAACACCAAGCTCAAGGACTGGAAGCAGGCCGCGATCGAGAAGTACCCCGACCTCGCCGATCCGGATCCCGTCACGCTGCGCGTGCGCGAGTTGCTGATCGAGGACTGGCCCGAGGATGCCGAGCACATCAACGGAGGCCTGTGGGACGAGAAGAACGCAGCCAAGGCACTGCGCCGTCAGGTCGAGGCGGAGGCGTGATCTACGTCATCGCCGACACCAAGGAGCCGTGGGTGCTCAACCTCGAGGGCTACCGCAGCCTCGGCGCGGCCAAGCAGGCCATCCGCTGGCAGCAGCGGTTCAATGACACCAAGTGGCGCATCGCCGAGGTGCGCGACGGCAGGCTGATCGATGTCGACACCAGCGCGCTGATCACCCCCAGCCGCGGCCCGTACACGCAGGAGACGTGGTGGGCCTTCATCAAGAGGACAGGACTGTGACCATAGAACA
>JACCDU010750596.1_pt1 | contig 21685 bp, 17 predicted proteins | sample 7446081 | NCBI WGS metagenome assembly JACCDU01 (sample SAMN15323447, study PRJNA562643) | freshwater metagenome | isolation source: river surface water | place: USA:Blue River Watershed | collected 2017-08-17
ATCCGCAACCGGTGAACTTATTTTTGACAACGTCAAAGTCCCGAAAGAAAATATCCTCCCAGGCCGTTCAGGTCTTGGTGCGCCACTTAGCTGCCTAGACTCCGCACGCTTCGGTATTGCTTGGGGTGCTTTAGGTGCTGCCATGGATTGCTACGACCAAGCTTTGCGCTACTCCAAAGAGCGAACCCAATTCAACGTGCCAATTGGTGCCTTTCAGTTGATCCAGAAAAAATTAGCTGAAATGATCACCGAAATTACAAAAGCACAACTCCTTACCTTCCGCTTAGGTCAATTGCGCAACGAAGGACGTGCTACTTCAGCACAAATCTCCATGGCCAAGCGCAACAACGTTGAAATCGCACTCAACATTGCCCGCGAAGCCCGTCAAATTCACGGCGGTATGGGTATCACTAGCGAATATTCAATGATGCGCCACATGGCGAATCTTGAGTCTGTAGTGACCTACGAGGGTACCCACGACATTCACTTACTCATTACAGGTATGGACGTAACTGGCATTCCTTCTTTCACAAGAGAAATGCCCAATCTATAAAGATCAAATATCTTCGCTTTCCGAAAGCGCATCTCCTCGCAAGAGGCGGATGCGCTTTCTTGCTTCTGCACCAAACAAACTGGCCTTGTATTCCATCAAAAGCCTTTTATAAAGCGCCTCTGCTGCGCTTTTGTCTAGCAGGCGCAGCTCATTGATTTCGGCCATGCGAAAGAGGGCGTCATCGGCTAAAATGTCTTTGGAGTGTAGCTTCAGTAAGTCTTCATAATAATCTAGTGCGCGTTGCCACTCGCCTCGTTGTTCCATGGCCTGCCCTTTTCTGTACAGAATTTCGTCGGCCAAAGCATGGTAGGGAAAAGCCGTTTGAATGCTGTCAAACAAAACAAATGCGGAGTCTAGTTTTTGCTGGGCAATCATGCGGTCTGCGTTGGCAAACCACAGCATCACTTGATAATTACTGTCCAAACCATAGTTGTCGGTGATGAAAACAGAAAGTTGGATGGCATCATTGGAAATAAAACGCGATGTGCCTTCTTTCAGGATATCGAGTTGCGATTGTGCAAATTCAAATTCACCATCGTAATAGAATATTTTTGCGTTCTTAAATTTGGCTTCGGCACCAATGGTTTCAAACTTAAAGTCGTTGTCAATTTGCATATATATCAAAGAGGCCTCCCAAATATCTCCGCCGAGCACCTGTACGTCTGCCAACAACATTTTCGCTTGAGCGCGCTGCATATCGGTGAGCCCTGGCGTGCGAATGATTTGTTGTAATTCATCTATTGCAATTGAAACCTGCTGGGCATAAAAAGCCCTGATTTCTGCGAGTTGCAAAGACACTTGAAAAGTGACGCGGCTCTTACCCAAACGCGTCAATGCTTGTTCAAAATCAGTAATGCACAACTTGATTTCTTCTGCATTGAAATTTCTAAACTGCGTTACCTGAATAAATCTTGCGTTTAACAAGGACAACTGTGCTTCATAAAAGTGAGGCTGTTCAGGGCCTAAATCGATAACATACTGAAAACACTTATTTGCTTGGTCAAAAACAGCATTTTCGACACAAATTTGCCCGAGCTCCAACACTTCTCTACCATCGCTTTTGGTGCGCTTGTCTAAGGCAATGACTTGGGCTGTAGCGCCTGTGAAGTCGCGGCTTTGCACAAATAACCAAATAAGCATTTGATTCAAAACGATGGGGGCGCTGGCTTGCTGCACGCGCTGTAAAAGCACTTCTTTGGCCAACAAAAAATCTGGCGATGTGGCGACGGTGAGGTCCATTCTTGCACCAATTGCCTGCTGAATAGGGTCCAGGATTCCGGGTTGTTGTGCCAAATAATCTAAATAAGCGCCCAACATGGCGCGCTTGTCGCCGACCATTGCGTAATAATCGGCATACTGAAAATTGAAAGGATAATTCGGGCTCATTTTCTGACCTGCATCCAAAGCACGCTTAGCGTAATCAAATTTACCCTTGGTAGCAAAAGCTTGATAAATAGAAATGGCTTGCCCCGGATTCGGGCCAATGTCAGCGAGCAACTCTTCAAATATTTTCTTTGCCTTTGTGGCGTCGTTTTGTTCCTCGTAGAATTGTCCTGCCATTAGACGTACTTCATAATCTTGTTTGTTCAGTCCAATTTGCTTGCGCAATAATTTCTCGGCAGTTTTGAAATCCTTTTGGGCCAATAAGCACTCGTAATAAGGCAAAAAAATTGCTTTGCTTTGATCTTGCGCATATACTTTTTCAAAATAACCTACTGCTTTGTCTAATTCCGCATTGTTATAATAATATTGCGCCAATTGCAGGTCGCTAACCGTTTGAGCATGAGTCAATCTTGCTCCTAACAATATGAAAAGCAAAATAAAAATTCTGCTGCTCATTAGTTGCGCTGTTTTTTGAGAAGTGTTTGTGAAAAGGCTTCTACGGAAGGGTATAAGCGCGCGTATTCAGCAAAGAATGTGGCTTTTGAACGCAAATAATCAGCATTTAATTGAGTGAGCTGCTTTACCTTTTGGCGCTCAAAGCGGATATAATTTGCATAGTGCTGGCGTTCCCCTCTGCCATCTTGAATATCTTGGCGCAGGCGCTTCAATACAACCTTTTCTTCTTTGATGCCTTCCCTTACTTTCATGAATTGCTGCATCATGGGTTTGATGCTTTTTCGCATCAGCTTATAGGCATCTAGTTTTTTAGCGAGCTCCATATCAATGGTATCTAGTTTTAGGTTTTGCCTGATCCGCAATTCCGTTTGCATCGTTTTAACTTTGATGCTTGAGATATCGTTTAGCCTTGAATCGGGCAAGTTGCTTTCCATTTCCCGCAACTTTACTTCAAGTGCTGCGATTTGCTTTAAATAAGTCTCTCGCTGTAAGTCAGCACAGGAACTAAACAAAAGGATACCAAAAAAAACAAAAATCCAATTTTTCATAATGTTCAAGACAAATATTGATGAATACCCGCCGTCAGTAGCAATGCCAGCGTAAAGCCTGCATAAATCTCTAATGGCGTATGCTTTCTAAGATAAAGTCTGGCGGCCATTGTAAGGCCTGCAGCCAATATAGCGGCAAGTAGCCACCACAAACTGAACTGATCTTGCGCTCTTGTAAATACAGCTAAAAACCCGACCAAAATACCCGCGCCTGCACCGTGCAGTGAAATTTTAATCCAGCGATTGACCACTAAAAAAATACTAGTGACCGCAACGCCAGAAAGTGGAAGGGCATAAAAATAGCGCGGTAATGTGCCAGCCCCCGCTTTGTAGACAAGCAGAAAAAACAAGACCAATGAATACACCAACATAATGATCAAAGGCAAACTGCGTTCTCGCTGGCGTTCGATGTCAATTGTACTGATGACTTTGAAGCGGTGCAATAGGATAAAAGATACACCTGGCGCCACCACACTAAATAAAAAGAAAATGGTAAAAAGCGCCCATTTACTTTCTATGGGTGCAAAATACAAACTCGTCATCTCGACATCTGAACTATATGCTGGCACAAAAAGGCTGATCAAAATGCCGTATGTGGGCATAAAGAGGGGTAAAAATACCCACGAGAATATATGAGATAGAATTTTCATAGTTCTTTGCGCATTCGAGCCACTGGAATTTGAAGTTGTTCACGGTATTTGGCTACCGTGCGTCTGGCGATATTGTATCCTTTTTCCTTGAGCAAGTCCATGAGTTTTTCATCGGTAAGCGGACTGTGTTTGTCTTCGGCAGCGATCGCGTCTGAAAGGATTTTCTTGACTTCTCTCGTAGATACCTCTTCTCCGCTGTCGGTCGATAAAGACTCTGAGAAGAAATACTTCAAGGAAAAAATACCATAATTGGTTTGAACATACTTAGAATTTGCCACCCGTGAGACCGTCGAAATATCGAGCTCAACGATATCGGCAATATCCTTTAAAATCATCGGCTTGAGCTTGGTTTCGTCTCCGCTCAAAAAATAAGCCTCTTGGTACTCGAGTATTGCGCCCATGGTGAGCAGCAAAGTTTGCTGTCTTTGTCGGATGGCATCGATAAACCACTTAGCACCATCGAGTTTTTGCTTCACAAACTGGAAAGCTTCTTTATCGGCCTTTGAGCTCTTTGCGCCCTCCGCATAACTGCGCAACATGTTTTCGTAATCGCGATTTACCTTAAGGTCTGGCGCATTTCGGCTGTTCAAACTCAACTCGATGCGGCCTTCGTGCTCAAAAAGCGTGAAGTCTGGAATGATTTGCTGATGGTTCTTAGCCGCCTCGCGCATCGAGCCACCTGGTTTGGGGTTGCAGCGCAAGATTTCGTCAATGGCCTCTTTGAGGTCTTGGTCTTCGATTTCTAATTTTTTAGCAATCCGCTCGTAGTGTTTCTTAGTAAACTCTTCAAAAAAGTTCTCTACAATTTTGAGTGCAGTGAACCGGACAATATCTCCATCTTGTTTTCTGCGCAACTGCAAAAGTAAGCACTCCTTGAGGTTTCTAGCGCCTACCCCTGCTGGCTCCAATTCTTGAACCAATGTCAAAACTGCTTCTATCTCCTGTTCGGTGGCATCGATATTCATCGAAAAAGCTAAGTCATCGACAATCGCTTCAATAGACCGATTGAGGTAACCAGATTCGTCTAGATTACCAATGATGATATCGGCAATTATAAATTGTTTTTCGTCGAGATAAAGCAAATGAAGTTGCTCCGTAAGTCTTTCTTGAAAAGTTTGCTCTCCCGAAAGGGGAATGACGCGCTCTTCATCGTCTTTAGATTGATTATTTGCCTGCGTTTTATAATCGGCAATGTCGTCGTCTAGGTAGTCCGAGATGTCAAAATCGTTGTCGTCGTCGGAGTCATCGGCATCGTAGTCGTCTTGATTATCAAAGTCATCTTCTTCTATTTCTTGACCTTCTTCGAGCGCTGGATTTTCTTCTAGCTCTTGCTTGATGCGTTGGTCGAGCTCCATGGTCGGGACCTGCAACAATTTCATAAGCTGAATTTGCTGCGGAGAGAGCCGCTGCTCTAGTTTTTGAATAAGTTGTTGACGCAATGCCATTATTCAATTTTCTGCTTGATCACTTGATAAATTTCTAAGGTGGTCATGTCGTAAACATAAACCAAAACGTGCATGTTTTCGGCGTTATAAACGCCATCGAGCTGATTGGGGACCAAAAAGCTGTAATTCACATAATACTTGCCATTATTGAGGTCGGTAGCAGTTAACTGACGGCCAAACGGCATGTTGTTGAGGTTTTTGCGGTGGATATCGCGGTGTACGTAGTTGTGATTGTGCGTGTTATCAGACATTTTCTGATCGCCCACCAAAGAGTCTTCTATCAAATAAGCCACAATGCCTAGCTCATTGGTAAGTGTTTGATCAATTTTATCGACCTCGACGTGTAAGAAAGCGCCTTTGGTGCTCGGGTAATAGTTCAAGTGAGACTGCAGATTGACTCTCAAGTTATTTTCGGAGAGCAAGGTGCTGGTAATCGACGACCACTGACCCGGCCCCTGAAAAATATTGCCCCCTACATTTACACGGCTAACCGGGCCCCTTGGATTGCCAACGAAACCTGGATCGTTCTGACCAAACCAAGTGCCGATAAATAAACCATCTGGATTTGTAAAATCAAGTGTGTATTCTGCATCGACAGACTGAAAATCGCCTATGCCGTCGACCCCTGCGTGAATCGAGGTGGTGAAAACACGCCCAGGATTGGCCATGTGTAATTGATGCGCCAAATCGGCCGCTGCCGGACAAAAGATACATTTGTGTCCTGTAAAATCTTCAATCAAAATATTGCGATCCGTGTTGGTGTTGGTCGCAAAAGTTGGCCATTCGTTGGCCACGTAATCGGCCCAATTGCCCGGGTAGAGTGTGGTGTCCAATTCTAAATTCACCACTGGCGGATACGGGTTGGTAATGCGGTCGCAAGAAGGCAGCAAATAAAGCCCAAAAATGATGGCAAAAGCCGCGAAAAGAATCGTTTGTTTCATGTTAAAAACTGTGCGTTAAGTTGATCATGAGTCCGTTATTAGCTGGTACAGGGCGGCAAACACCTCCTACACAAAATAAGCCAGCGCGCTGACGGCCATAAGATACAGTGAGGCGCGTTGCATCTTTGATATAGCCGCAAGTGACGATCGGATAATTCACGCGCTTACTGGCGTCTGCGTTTCCGTAGTTGTATTGGTTCATGGCAGAGAAAAACCATCCTGGAGAAATAGTGTATTCTACGAGCGCTGTAGCCCAATTGCCTTTGTCGTTGATGCCAGCTGCATTTTTTTGTACCCACATGCCTTGAAGTTCCCAACGGACTGCATGGTGCGTATTGATTTTGTAAGTGCCTTCTAAAACTGCAATTCTGGCGTGAATGATGCCTTGTGCATCGCTCACCTTCACGACATCGTTATTGATTTTGATGTCATAAAAGCTCAAAATGCCACTCCATTGTTTGTTGAATTTCTTGGTGATGTTGAAGTTGATGTCTTGCCAATAAAGGCTGTCACTTAAGCCAAACGGACGCGTGTGGTATACCACTCTCGAAGAATCGTTGAGGTCTATACCATTGAGGGTTTGTTCTGGACGATAAGTTGTTGAGAAATTGAGCCCAAGGGTGGTGCCATACTTTCCGCCGAGCTTGGTGCCTTTTTTGAAAGTATATAGTACGTCTGCCTGATACGCCACCTCTCCCATTGGTTGTGTAGCATACGGATAAAGCGTCGCGACCAAATTGTAGGTGTGGGTTTTGTTGAGCGAGGGCAAAAAGTTGATCAGTAAGTCTTGTAAATCTTTAGTGCGGTCAGAACGGAAACTCATGTTATCGACAGACTTCCCTGACAATAAAATCCCTAAGCCTTTTTTGGTATAGCGCAAATTGAAAATCGCCGCATGGCCATTGTTGTAAATGTATTGGTTGTCGGAGGAAGGGTCTTGGCCTTTCTGGATAAATTCTGCATCGGCGTAAAAATTGCCATAGGTGAGCTTTAGGCGGCCGCCGTATGACGCTACGTTTTGCGGTAAAATCCATTCTGGGTTGTCGTCTTCTTGAAACTTACTCACAAAAGATGCGCCCAATACAACATCTAGTTTTTTGTCTTTCAAGATGGCCAAGCCTTCGTTGAGATGCCACTCGGCGTCTGTTCCGCGGACTAGACCAGCGCCATGGACGATTTGACCTTGTTGAAAAGACAGGCGTTGGGTGCCATATACTCCTTTAAGCACGACCCCTTTTCCTGGTCTGAGCACAATGCGCATGCCGTCGAGCAAGTTGTCATAACCTAAATTGCGGTCTTCGTAAGTTCGGAGTGCCAAACCACTTCCAAATTGCTCGTAAAATGTACCGAGTGTGACATCTACAAAATCATTTTGGTAACCCACATAGCGCATCCCAATACCCGTGCCGTCAAAGCGATTTGGATAGCCTTGAATACGCGGCAAATAGGACTCAAAACGCATGCCTGCCTTGAAATTGCCTTGCGTGTAAAAGACATTCATGTAGGAATTGAGCAAGCCTTTTTGAATGGGTTGCTTGGCGTTGATAATGCTGTCTTCGTTGAGGTATTGAAAGACGGTTTCCATATTGCCGGTAATGTTCCCTTGCGCAAAAGAAACCTGACTCAGCAATAAAATGACAAGGAGTGTGCGTGCGTTTTTCATGTATTATTTTTCGCTCAATTTGAGCAATTCTTGATAGAGTTTTTCTTCGTCGCCGGGTGCATAATTGTTGTGCGAATAAACAATATTGCCATTTTTATCGACTAAAAAAGTATGCGGAACGTTGTTGACCCCCATGGCGCGCTTGAAATCCCAGTTCGGATCCATCAGGACAGTGTAGTCCCAGGCTTTGCCATTCACATAAACGGGAACCTGACTTTTTGTTTTTTCGTCGTCGATGGCAATTGCTACTAAAGTTACGCCAGTTTCTGCAACCCAGTCGTCATAAACTTCATGGATCGTGTTCAATTCTTTTTTACAAGGCGCACACCAAGTTGCCCAAAAACTAATGATCACGGGGCCATTTGCAGTTAATTCAGCGGTATTGACCGCCTTTCCCTTCATGTCAACAAGCTTCACTGATGGCACTTGTTTTTGATTGAGTGCTGTTTCGACAGTACCTTCTTGAGCAAGAAGTGTTAGAGAAAAAGTGCCAGCGAGTAGGAGTAAAAATAATTTTTTCATGATTTGAATTTTTTTTTAGGCTTGGCAAAAACCTTGCCGAATTCAAAAGTAAGAAAAAAGCAGCGATGCAAAAAATGGCTTAAATTTTGATAAGTGCGATGAAAAGCTTATTTTTGAACAAAGTGTATTTCTATGAAAAGCTTATTTCTATCTCTCTTTTGCCTTTTGAGTGTCGTTAGCAAGGCACAAAACAATATTGTTATTCACCTCGACGGTCAAACTTCAGACATCTCCGGCCAAACTCACACCATGCTAGCGCCATCTGCCGCTTCCTTCGATGTGCCCTTCGATGTCGTCAACAATACGGGTTCTGCTGTTCAATGGCGCATTACCCGAAAGCAACTCAATATACCCACTGGCTGGACCGACGCACTTTGCTGGGGCCACTCCACAGACCCATTTGGTGGCACTTGCTATTCTTCAGGCCAAATGAACACCAATCCTTGGACCTCCCCCGGAACGCAAGCAGTACTCTTTACCATCAACGATGGTGAATACGGTAAAATGAAAGTATCTATCGACCCAGAAGACAACACCTTCGGACAAGCTCATTACCGTTATTACATCACTACCAACGGGCTTAATATGCTAGACTCCGTTGACCTCGTTGTTGACTATCTTGCAACAGTTAAGCCAGCAGTCAAAGAAGAAATCAGCATTACAGTTTCTCCAAACCCGAGCACAGAATACGTCAACATTCAGTTTACCGGTGTGGAGCAAATGCAACTCAAAATGGTAGATGCCTTAGGCAACGTCATCACCCGCGAACTCCTCACTTCTAACCGCAAAATCAACGTGAGCGACCTCAATAGCGGCATCTACTTCCTCGTATTTGAAGCGCCTGGTTCCAAGAGCATTACGCGTAAATTGGTTGTCAGACACTAATGTCCAAGCGCAAACCTAAAGCACCCGCCGCTCAAGCTCCTAGAAAAAAAGCAGGCATTACCACTTTGGTGATGCGCATCTTCGAACAAAACCCTGGCGTTGAACTTACGCACAAACAAGTTTGTACCCTACTCGATGCCCGCGATGCCCGTGCGCGTCAGGTCGTTTTCGATTCCTTGAGCGTACTGACCAACAAAAAAGCAGTTCAACGCATCAACCACCACACCTATAAACTTGCCGGAGAAACGACATTACTTGAAGGCACCATCTCCATTACCCAACGAGGTGCTGGTTTTGTAACTGTTCAAGGTTATGAAAAAGACATCTACATCGGGCCTTCCAATATTGGTCAAGCCCTCCATGGAGATACCGTCAAGGTGCGGGTTTTCAAGCAAGGTGCGAAGCGCGACGAAGGCGCTGTTACGGAAGTAACGGAACGCGATCGCATTCAGTTTGTAGGTACCATTCAAATTCGCAACAACGATGCACTGATGGTTCCAGACAACGCGCGCTCCGGTGTAGAAATCAAAATACCACTCGATAAACTCAACGGTGCGCTCCATGGCGAGAAAGCACTTGTCAAGATTACCGTTTGGCCAAAAAGTGCAGAAAGGCCTTATGGCGAAGTCTTGGTGCGCTTAGGTAAATCTGGTAGCAACGAAACAGAAATGTTGTCTATCCTTTACAACCAAGGCATCAATCCGGTTTTCCCCGATGCGGTCATGGCCGAGGCAGAACTGATCGGCATAGACCTCGATCCAAAAGAAGTCGCACAAAGACGCGACTTCAGACCCATCCTTACTTTTACAATCGATCCCTTCGATGCCAAAGACTTTGACGATGCCATTTCTTATCAAGAATTAGAAAATGGTCACTTCGAAGTTGGTGTGCACATCGCAGACGTCAGTTATTATGTGCGACCAGGCTCTGCCATGGACCAAGAAGCACTTTTGCGCTCCAATTCAGTTTATCTCGTAGACCGCGTGATTCCCATGCTTCCAGAGCAGCTCAGTAACCTCGCTTGCTCGCTGAGACCTCACGAAGACAAATTTGCTTTTTCTGCTGTTTTTGAACTCGATGACAATGGAAAAATATACAAAGAATGGTATGGCAAAACCGTGATCCATTCGAAGCGTCGCTACACCTACGAAGAAGCACAAGAAATTTTAGAAGGAACCCCCGGCGACCACGAAACCATTCTGCGCAAAATAGATGCGTTGGCTAAAATTTACCGCAAGCAACGCCTCAAAAACGGCGCACTTAGCATAGAATCTGAAGAAATGCGCTTTAAGCTCGACAGCGAAGGAAATCCGGATGGCGTTGTCATTAAAACCTCCAAAGACGCGCACAAACTCATTGAAGAATTCATGTTACTCGCCAATCGAAAAGTGACCGAATATCTTTCTCCCAAAAAGAAAGGACAGGAAAGCTTCCCCATGATTTACCGTGTCCACGATGTGCCAGACCCTTCCAAAATGGAACTATTTGCTGTGTTTATCGAAAAATTTGGACACAAAGTAGACATTAACGATCCGCTCAATATTGCCAAAAACCTCAACGCACTCTTTGAAGAAATTCGCAGCGAAAACGAGTTCTCATTGGTGCAGTCCATGGCCATCCGCTCTATGGCCAAAGCGAGCTACGATACACAAAACATCGGGCACTACGGTTTGGCTTTCAAACACTACTCACATTTCACCTCGCCCATCAGACGCTACGCCGATTTAGTGGTGCATCGCATTTTGCAAGAAGAACTCACTACCAAAAAACATAAATACGGAGGAGAACTCGGCGCTATTTGTCAGCGCATTTCTAAAAACGAACGCAAAGCAGCAGAAGCCGAAAGAGAGTCTACGAAATTCTTCCAATCACTTTATGCCATGGAATTTGTAGGCGAAGTTTTTGAAGGTACAATTTCAGGAATTGCCGAACACGGTATGTTTGTCAGGATGGATGAAAACTATTGCGAAGGGATGGTTCCAATGATGGCAATACCAGGAGACCGTTTCTACTTTGATCAAGAGAAATTTCAGCTAGTTGGTTCCAAAACCAAAAAGACGTATCAATTCGGAGACCGCGTCAAGGTGCGCATCGATCAAGTGAGCACTAAAAAAAGACAAATAGATCTAGAATTGGTCGTCTCTTAAGCCTCGGCTTTTAATACAAGAAATTGTTGTAAGGGTACCTGACCTTAAAGATGGCTTTCACTTCTTTGTACAATACTTCTTTGAGCTCTTCGACATTTTCTTTGTCGGTGGCAGAAATAAAAACACATTTGGTTTTACCCATTTTTGCCATCCAAGACTTCTTGAGTGAGTCTAGTGTTCGAATGTCTTCTTCAGGCTCGTTGAGGTCAGCGAGTGGTGGTTGATAAGCATCAATTTTATTGAAAACGATAATCGTTGGTTTCTCGGTGTTATCGATTTCATTGAGTGTTTCATTGACTACCTCAAAATGCTCCTCAAAATTCGGATGAGCGATATCCAAAACATGGATGAGTAAATCTGCCTCACGCACCTCATCGAGTGTTGACTTGAAAGATTCCATAAGCTGTTGAGGTAATTTGCGTATGAAACCAACGGTGTCGGTGAGCAAAAGCGGCATGTTGTCGATGACCACCTTGCGCACGGTTGTATCTAGGGTGGCAAAAAGTTTGTTTTCTGCAAATACATCTGATTTGGAAAGCAAGTTCATGATGGTACTTTTGCCAACGTTGGTATAACCTACTAGCGCCACCCGAACGAGTTGCCCACGGTTGCTGCGTTGCACGGTCATTTGTTTGTCAATCTCGCGCAAGCGTTCTTTCATGAGTGCAATGCGCTGCTGTATGATGCGTCGGTCGGTCTCGATTTGAGATTCACCGGGCCCACGCAAGCCGATTCCTCCTTTTTGACGTTCCAAGTGCGTCCACATGCGGGTTAGACGCGGAAGCATATACTGCAATTGCGCCAACTCTACTTGGGTTTTGGCATGGAAACTGCGCGCCCTGCTGGCAAAAATGTCGAGAATTAAGATGGTTCTATCGAGGACCTTACATTCGAGTTCGCGCTCGATGTTGCGCAATTGTGAGGGGCTGAGTTCGTCGTCAAAAATAATGAGCTCGATATCTAGCGCCTTCATGTACTGCTTGATTTCTTCTAGCTTTCCGGTGCCGACGTAAGTACGCGGATTCGGATAAGGCAGTTTTTGAAAGAACTTCTCGACGGTGATGGCGCCGGCTGTTTCTGCTAAGAATTCAAGCTCATCGAGGTGTTCTTGCGCAACTTCTTCAGAAGTTTCGGAGGTAATGACACCCACGAGTACGCAGCGTTCTTCAACGGCATCTACGGTGACGTGTCCTTGCATTATTTACGGAGTGCTTTGATGTGACTGAGCACGAGTTGGATATTGGTATCGGTTTCTAGCAAAGCTTTCATTGGTGGCATGGCGCCCTTTCCATTTTTAATGATGTGCAGTATTTTTTGATCGGATAACTTGGATATACTCAGGTCTTTGGCACCGCTAGACCCCAGCTTTCCGTCCTCGCCATGGCATTGCGCGCAGTGCATGGTGTATAAACTTGCACCTTGTTCAGCAGGTGTTTGTTGCGAGACTTCTTTGGTGTTTTCTGAGCCTGTTTGACAAGAAAAAAACAAAAGAAGAAAAGGTAAAAGTTGTACGCTTTTTAGAACCATCCTGCTCCCAATTCTGTGCGGAAAGGCCATGGAATGAATGCCAATACTAGGATGAGAGCAAGTACATACCACACTTTGATCGCTTTAAATTTGGCAGCTGCATCAGTGCCTTTTTTAGATTTGCTGTGGCCGATGGTGATGGCGATGATCGCCAATAACATACCGGCCAAATGCTCCATTCCGTAAAAACGATACTGGGCAATTTTCATCCAGCCCTCTACAAATTTTACTTTATCAGAGGAAAAATAAAGAACCAAGCCCAACAATAACTGGGTGTGAAAAGTAATCATGGTGAAGAGATTGACCAAACGATGCTTCTTTTCGTAATCTTTTGCTGTGAAGGCATTGAAAATTGCCAAAAGCAAAAGTAAAAGTGCGATCCAACGCAATCCGGAGTGTGCAGAAATCAGTGCTTGCATATGATTTAATTTAAGTGGTTTTTAATCGTTGAGTTTGAGGACAGCCAAGAAAGCTTCTTGTGGAACTTCTACGCGGCCAACTTGGCGCATGCGTTTTTTACCTGCCTTTTGTTTTTCGAGCAATTTGCGTTTACGGCTGATGTCGCCACCGTAACATTTGGCAGTAACGTCTTTGCGCAGGGCTTTGATGGTCTCGCGCGCAATCACTTTTGCGCCAATTGCTGCTTGAATAGGGATTTCGAATTGCTGACGCGGGATGAGCTCACGCAGTTTGAGGCAAATTCTTTTACCGAGATCAAAGGCATTGCTGCGGTGAACCAATGCAGAAAGTGCATCGACTTGCTCGCCGTTGAGCAGGAGGTCCATCTTGACCAAATCAGACTCTTTGTAGCCAATTGGATGGTAATCAAAAGAGGCGTAACCGCGAGACACCGACTTGAGGCGATCATAGAAATCAAATACGATTTCGGCAAGTGGCATTTCAAAGGTGATTTCGACGCGATCTTGGGTAAGGTATACTTGGTTTTGCAACTCCCCGCGCTTTTCAATGCAAAGTGTCATGATTGCACCTACATATTCGGTTTTGGTAATGACCTGTGCTTTGATGTAGGGTTCTTCGATGCGGTCCATGCCCGACGGGTCTGGCAATTCGGAAGGGTTGTTGACAATAAAGACTTCGTCTGGGTCTTTTTTCATGTAAGACTTGTACGAAACGTTTGGAACCGTTGTAATGACGGTCATGTTGAACTCGCGCTCTAGGCGCTCTTGGATAATTTCCATGTGGAGCATTCCTAAGAATCCACAGCGAAAACCAAAGCCAAGTGCAGCCGATGATTCGGGCTCGAAAACCAATGAGGAGTCGTTGAGCTGGAGTTTTTCCATGGAATAACGCAACTCTTCGTAGTCTTCGGTGTCTACGGGATAAATGCCCGCAAATACCATTGGCTTGACGTCTTCAAAACCTTTGATAGGCACCTCGCAAGGATTGTCAGAGGAGGTGATGGTGTCGCCTACTTTGACTTCGTTAGCTGCCTTGATACCCGAAATGATGTAGCCGACATCGCCAGCACGCACTTCATTTTTGGGTGAGAGGTCCATTTTGAGGATGCCGATTTCGTCGGCGTTGTAGTCGCGGCCAGTATTTAAAAACCGAACTTTCTGACCTTTCTTCAAGACGCCGTTCTTGACGCGGTAATAAGCAATAATGCCGCGAAACGGATTGAAAACGGAGTCGAAGATCATGGCTTGTAAGGGCGCAGCTTCGTCTCCTTTAGGTGCGGGAATGCGCTTAATGACCGCTTCTAATATTTTATCGACGCCCAAGCCGGTTTTGCCCGATGCTTGGATGATGTCTTCGATGTCGCAACCGATGAGCTCCATGATTTGATCCGAAACTTCTTCTGGCATGGCGCCTGGTAAATCCATCTTGTTGAGGATCGGAATGATTTCGAGGTCGTGCTCGAGGGCGAGGTATAAATTTGAAATTGTTTGTGCTTCAATTCCTTGAGAGGCATCGACAATTAACAAGGCGCCTTCACATGCGGCGATAGAACGCGAAACTTCGTAAGAGAAATCGACGTGTCCGGGGGTATCAATGAGGTTGAGGATGTAATCTTGACCCTCGTGCTTGTAGCTCATTTGAATGGCGTGCGACTTGATGGTGATACCGCGCTCGCGCTCGAGATCCATGTCGTCGAGGGCTTGAGCTTGCATCTCGCGATCGGAGATGGTGCCGGTGGTTTGGAGCAAGCGATCTGCTAAGGTGCTTTTACCGTGGTCAATGTGGGCAATAATACAAAAATTGCGGATGTGCTTCATAGGTTGCAAAAATACGGAATCTACACCACATAACAAGGCGTAAATTATAGGGTGTTGTCCGTAAATCTGCTGATATTCGTTTCGGAATCTAGGGGTGCATTTTCAAGTATGTGAGCCGTCAGTTCTCGCGCCAAAGTTGGTGCCATCATGTAGCCCTTTGTGCCCAAGCCATTGAAAACAAAAATGTGCTTATATTTTGGGTGTTCGCCCAGCAACGGCCGTCGGTCCAAAACCGTAGGTCGGACGCCAGCTGCCTGCTCAACTACAACAGGTTCATAAGCGCCAAGTGACGCTAAATTTTGCAACAACAGCTCTTTGCCCGCTTCGGTCACATGAAGGGTTGTGTTGTTGAATTCATATGTGGCCCCAACGCGAAAACGGCCCTCCCCATAAGGCAACACAAAACACTTTCTGTTCAGCGACTCAGTTTCGCTGAGTTGGTCGCTTTCAATGAGCAGTGTTTGTCCTTTAGTTTGTTGCAAAGGCAAGTAGGAGAACGTCTGCTCTTCTTTTTGTCGATAGCCCATGCAAAAAATCACAAAGTGATAAGTTTCGCCGTCGTATTTTCGGAGCTTTGGTTCCCACAACTCTGCAGAGAACTCCTGTTGCTCCAAAACACCGCGTTGATTGAAATAAGCCATGTGCTGAGCGACCCATTTAGCAGCATCAACCCAAAAGGCATTTTTAACACGGCCACTGCCATAAGTATTGAGCGCTGCGGTGTGTGTGAGGTCTGAATCCGTAAGTTTTGCTAAATAGGGTTCGTAAGCCTCATCTTTGGACCTGCTTTGCCAGCTTTCTCGCTCCTCATCGGATGAAAAAAAGCGGCGAATTACAATTGGATGATAAAATTGCGTTTGGAGCTCGCGCTCAATTTCTTGGTAAAACGCTTGCGCTTCCGGCAGAAATTCGTCGAGGCGCCAAGATTTATTCATGCGGCGGAAAACCATTGGATTGACCATTCCTGCAGCGACAGCACTAGAATAATTGCTGCCTTGATCCACTATTTTTACCTCGATTCCGCGCGATAGCAAGCGGTGAGCCATGCAAGTACCCGCCAAACCGGCACCAATAATGAGCGCTTTTTTTGCCATATTCTATTTCGTGAAAGCGAAGCTAAGCAAACTAATTTGAACATTGGGGTCTGCAGCTTTAATTGCCCTTGCCAAAGATTCCAATGTGGCGCCTGTTGTGATTACGTCATCGACAATCAAAACATGACGATACCGGGTAATTTGCGCTGTTGCCCGGAACATATTTTGAACGTTTTCCCAGCGGCCAAAACGGTCGTTAGTAGTCTGGCTTAGGGTGTGTTTGCGCTTATGAACGCTGCTTTTCAATAGCGGAACACGCCATTGTTTGGATAGCCCCCGCGCCATTAATTCGCTCTGGTTGTAGCCTCTTGCAAACTTCTTTTTGGGGTGAATAGGCACCGGAATTATCGCGTCAATTTTACTGATCGGATGCGCAGATAACAAGGTCGCCATGTGCGCTCCCAAATAAATGCCAAGAGGTGCTTTAAAGTCGTATTTAAGGGCTCGGATTAATGATTGGCTTACGCTGCCTTTAGCGTAAAAATAGAGCGCACATGTATGCTCAATCTTTACTCGACTCCAAAACATTTGGTCGAGTTTAGTGGGCCCGTTTTGTAGTTCAAAATAGGTGCGCTCCAAGCCTTCCCAACACATCCAGCAGAGATAGCGCTCCTGAGCAATTAATTCCTTGTTGCAATGCAAACAAACATTTGTAAAGACCAAATGACCCAAGCCATCCGAATAATTTTTAAGAACCAGACCCAGTCGTTGAATATAGGTTGCCATATTGTGAAAAGATTTAACAATTCAGTGTTCAAAAGTGACTTTTGATTTTTAAACTATTCCAACGTGAATGTGTTAATTTTATTGAGGTATTCTTTCATACAAAAATTATCCTTTCGCACGCACAATTTTCTTCGGAAAAATTATCAAAACACAACCAAAAAGCATGTGAATATCTTTCTTGGGCATGTTGATATCCGCTGAAGGGTTTGTCCATGAAAGGTTTGCGGTTTTTGGTGTTGAAAACCGCGAATAAATGTTAATTTCTTTAATTGATTTGAGCCCGAATTTTAACAAATTTTGTAACCCTGATTTATTTTAAAATCTGCAACCCAAAGAGCCATGACACAAACACTACACGAACCGATTCTTGAAGAAAATAAAAGCCGTTTCGTACTGTTCCCGATCCAGCACGACGACATCTGGAGCTTTTACAAAAAAGCAGAGGCTAGCTTTTGGACTGCAGAAGAAATCGACCTCTCTCCAGACCTCATCGACTGGGAAAACAAACTCAACGACGACGAGCGTCACTTCATCAAACATGTCCTTGCCTTTTTTGCGGCATCAGACGGCATTGTCAACGAAAATTTAGCTGAGCACTTCCTCAACGAAGTACAATACACCGAAGCTAAATTTTTCTACGGGTTTCAGGTCACCATGGAAAATATCCATTCCGAGACCTATTCCCTACTCATCGACACCTACATCAAAGACACTCAAGAAAAAAACCACCTTTTTAACGCCATCGATACCGTCGATTGTGTCCGTAAAAAAGCCGATTGGGCGCTGCGCTGGATAGACAAAGGATCTTATGCTGAGCGGTTGGTGGCATTTGCTGCTGTGGAAGGCATCTTCTTTTCTGGCTCATTTTGCTCTATTTTCTGGCTTAAAAAGCGAGGCTTAATGCCAGGTCTTTCATTCTCCAACGAACTCATCTCAAGAGACGAAGGACTCCACTGCGACTTCGCTTGTTTGCTTTACACTAAGCACTTAGTGAATAAATTACCTAAAGAAAAAGTACAAGAAATCATCACAAATGCAGTTGAAATCGAAAAGGAATTCGTCACAGACGCCTTGCCGGTTAAACTCATTGGTATGAACAGCGATCTCATGGGTCAATACATTGAATTTGTTGCAGATCGCCTCTTGGTTGAACTCGGCAACGAGCGCGTCTACAACGCCACCAACCCATTCGATTTCATGGACATGATTTCTATTCAAGGTAAAACCAACTTCTTTGAAAAACGGGTTGGCGAATACCAAAAAGCAGGTGTCCTCGCCGGCAAAGAAAACCACGGCTTTAGCCTTGATGAAGATTTTTAACCCACCTAAACTATAAATATAAGGAGCATATGTACGTTGTTAAAAGAGACGGTAAACACGAGGCCGTCAAATTCGATAAAATCACAGCCCGCATCGTCAAGATGTGTTACGGCCTAGATTCATTAGTTTCACCAGAGATCGTTGCCATGAAAGTCATTGAAGGGCTTTTTGATGGCGTAACTACTGCTGAACTAGATAACCTTGCAGCCGAAGTTGCCGCAGCCAAAACGATTGATCACCCAGATTACGCACTTTTGGCATCTCGCATTGCGGTATCCAATCTCCACAAAGAGACCAAAAAGACTTTCTCCGAAGTCATGCATGATCTCTATCACTACGTTGATTCCAAGACTAACGAATCTGCTTCGCTCCTTGCAGACGACGTCTATGAAATCATCATGGCGAACAAAGAGGCACTAGACTCGAGCATCATCTACGACCGCGACTTCCGCTACGATTACTTTGGCTTCAAGACCCTGACACGCTCCTACCTCATGCGCTTGAATGGCAAAATTGCTGAACGTCCGCAACAAATGCTCATGCGCGTCGCCGTTGGTATCCACAAAGACGACATCCAAGCTGCTATCAAAACGTATAACCTGATGTCAGAAGGCTGGTTTACCCACGCCACGCCAACGCTTTTCAATTCTGGTACCCCAAAACCACAAATGTCTTCTTGTTTCTTGCTCACCATGAAAGAAGATAGCATTAGCGGTATCTACGACACCCTCAAATCTTGTGCGCAAATTTCGCAATCAGCTGGCGGAATCGGTTTGTCTATCCACGACATCCGTGCGACGGGTTCATACATCAAAGGCACTAACGGCGCATCTAACGGAATTGTCCCGATGCTTCGTGTATTCAACGACACAGCTCGCTACGTAGACCAAGGTGGAGGCAAAAGAAAAGGCTCCTTTGCCATTTACATTGAACCTTGGCATGCCGACGTCTTCGACTTCCTAGACCTCAAGAAAAACCACGGTAAAGAAGAACAGCGCGCGCGCGACCTATTCTACGCGCTCTGGATTCCAGATCTTTTCATGAAACGCGTCAAGGAAAACGGTGACTGGACCCTCATGTGTCCGCACGAATGCCCAGGTCTTTCCGACACGCATAGCGCTGAATTCGAAGCACTTTATACTAAATACGAACAAGAAGGTAAAGGACGCAAAACCATTAAGGCACAAGATCTTTGGTTCAAGATCCTCGAGTCTCAAATCGAGACCGGAACACCATACATGCTTTATAAAGATGCTGCTAACGCAAAATCTAATCAGCAAAACCTCGGTACTATTAAGTCTTCTAACTTATGTACTGAAATCATTGAGTACACCGCTCCAGACGAAGTTGCTGTATGTAACTTGGCCTCATTGGCGCTACCCAAATTCGTTACTGAAGAAGGTACCTTTGACCATGACAAACTTTTCGAAGTAACTTACCAAGCTACAGTCAACCTCAACCGCATCATCGATAACAACTTCTATCCTGTAGAAGAAGCGCGCAACTCTAATATGCGTCACCGTCCGATCGGTTTAGGTGTACAAGGTTTGGCAGACGCCTTCATTATGCTCGGCTTCCCATTTGAATCTGAAGAAGCACGCGCACTCAACCGCGAAGTATTTGAAACCATTTACTTTGCTTCCATGACTGCGTCCAAAGACCTTGCAAAGGTAGATGGCCCATATCAGACCATTGCTGGTTCTCCTGTTTCAAAAGGTATTTTCCAATTCGATATGTGGGGCGTCACACCAACCAACCGTTGGGAATGGGACTTACTCAAAGAAGAAGTCAAACAACACGGCGTTCGCAACTCGCTTTTATTAGCGCCAATGCCGACGGCATCCACAGCTCAAATTCTTGGCAACAACGAGTGTTTTGAGCCTTACACTTCCAATATTTACACACGTCGTGTATTGTCTGGCGAATTCATCATCGTCAACAAACACCTCCTCAAAGACCTCGTTAAAGAAGGTTTGTGGAACAAAGACATGCGTCAAAAAATTATGGCTGCAAACGGTTCGGTACAAAATATCCAAGAAGTACCTCAGCGCTTGAAAGACCTCTACAAAACAGCTTGGGAAATTTCTCAAAAAGCCATCATCGAGCAAGCTGCTGACCGCGGAGCCTATATCTGCCAGAGCCAATCACTCAACATCTTCATGGAAAATGCCAACTTCGGCAAGCTCACTTCCATGCACTTTTACGGTTGGGAAAAAGGACTCAAAACTGGTATGTATTATCTACGCACCAAAGCCGCAACCGACGCCATCAAATTCACCGTTGACAAAACAGTCACCGAAGAACCTAAGGCAGCAAAAATCGTCGAAGACCAACAAGCGGCTATCGCCTGCTCACTCGACGACCCAGACGGTTGTGAAATGTGTTCCGGATAGAAGCGGCGCCAGCCGGTTATATGTGGAACGTAAATTCATGAACGAAGTGAACTAAATGTGTTCCGGATAGAAGCGGCGCCAGCCGGTTATATGTGGAACGTAAATTCATGAACGTAGAGAATTAAAAGTTTCCGGATTTTAGAAAAAGGCTCGCATTTTGCGGGCCTTTTTAATTATACCCCTTACCTTTGCACTTTCAAATCCATATGACAGTTCAAAAACCCATTCAACGCGCACTCATTTCCGTATTTTACAAAGATGGCCTGGCTCCAATCGTAGAAAAATTGCATGCCAACAATGTAGAAATTTTATCCACAGGCGGTACCCTCGCCTTTATTCAGGAGATGGGAATTCCCGTTACTGCCGTTGAAGACGTTACACAATTTCCAGAAATTCTCGGCGGTCGCGTTAAAACGCTGCACCCAGCAATTTTTGGAGGCATCCTCAATCGCCGCGATTTTGCGCCAGATCAAGCACATATGGCTGAACACAATCTTTCTCCTATTGATTTGGTTATTGTCGACTTATACCCTTTTGAACAAACTGTTGCATCGGGCGCAAGCCATGAAGATATCATTGAAAAAATTGATATCGGTGGTATTTCACTCATTAGAGCTGCAGCCAAAAACTACAACGACGTCGTCATCATTCCGAGTGTCAAACAATACGCAAGTTTATTAGACCTCCTCAACACCCAAGGCGCACAAACCACATTGGCACAACGCCACGCATTTGCGGCCGAAGCCTTTCATGTGTCTTCTCACTACGACACCATGATCCATCAGTATTTCATGGATCAAAATAGCGCTTATTTAAAAATAAGTGAAGAACAGCAAAGCCCCTTGCGCTATGGTGAAAACCCGCATCAAAAAGGCGTTTTCTTTGGAGACCTCGACGCATTATTTACCAAACTACACGGCAAAGAGCTATCTTACAACAACTTACTAGATGTTGACGCCGCAGTTCGCCTCATGCAAGAATTCAAAAACGACGGCCCAACATTTGCCATTCTCAAGCACAACAACGCTTGCGGACTCGCCACGCGCCCTACGCTCCAAGAAGCTTATGAAGCAGCCCTCGCTGCCGATCCAGTTAGCGCATTTGGCGGTATCCTTATTGCCAACAAAGAAATCGATTTAGCTACAGCAACGCTCGTTAACGATTTATTTTGCGAAGTACTCATTGCGCCGGCCTA
>JACCDU011084960.1_pt1 | contig 21679 bp, 24 predicted proteins | sample 7446081 | NCBI WGS metagenome assembly JACCDU01 (sample SAMN15323447, study PRJNA562643) | freshwater metagenome | isolation source: river surface water | place: USA:Blue River Watershed | collected 2017-08-17
AATGTCTATACGAAACGGCCTTGAAGCAGAAGTACTTAACGTACTGCAACCAGTTGTTAGTGGTAAACGTATACCACTAAGATCACAACAGTTAACCGATGGATTTGTGAGGTACATGGTATGGTTAAGTACTGATGAATTCCCTATCCCTAAAACAGCCCAATCCAATGCTGAACTATCAGCAACAGTGTTAGTTTTCGATTCCTCAGTTTCAGTAGTGGAGTAATAAAATGCGTGATGCAAGTCGTATTCGTGTTTACCGTCCTAATGTTGATACAGACGCAGACGGTAGTGCAGATGATAATGCTAATGCAGCGTACGTCTGTATTATTGGTAATGTAACATGGTCTGGATTCAAACGTCAGTCAATCAATACTACGTGTACTGAATCTACTGTCGATGGTTGGGGTAACATTGTTAAAACCTACAAAGCTGGTAGCTTCATTGATCTAGGTACTATCTCTTTCGATGTAGATTTTGAACCAGCACAAGCCAGTCTTATTAACTCTTGGTTCCGCCAAAAGCAGAACAAGAATATGCGTATTGACTTCCCAGCAGAAGCTGGTGAGACAACAGGACCAAAACTAACCATCCCTTCACATGCTACAGATATGGTTCCTCATACCGAAGCTATGGTTGAAGGTGATAACTCCAGAAGTCGTGCAACAATGACATTCAAATTGGCAGGTGACTGGACTATCACTGACGCAACATAATCTAGATAACCCCCATTATTTAACCCTCTTCATTAGGAACTAATCGTGATCAGACCCCCAATCGTCGAACCTGTTGGTGATATATATGTTATTATTGAACCACCAGCAGGTATGTTGCGGCTTATGAATAACAGAGTAGAAGAACTAAAGAAACTGCAAGACAGATTCATTATGTTGGACTACTCTTCTATTTTCATTCTGGCCTGTCTTCATACTCAGCAAGTTACACCCGGTACACCAGAAGCAATCACTACTTACCGTTCAACTGCAGTTGGTATTGCTTCAGCACTAAATGTACCTAACTCTGGTACATTACGAAAAGTATTCTCTGATATTACATCAGAAGAGTTTGCTTCTATTGTTAACGAATTCCAATTCAACTATCCTCGTGATGTAATTGATAATACGTTTAACAAGATTGATGAACTATGCTTCATCACAAAGAAGAAAGTAGATGACGAAAAAAAAGACTAGTGCCAGGAAGTGACGAACACTTCATAATGCACTTGTCAACTCGTTGGGGTAAACCAACCTATGAAATCGAATCCCTCCCTTTGAGAGAGTTCAACAAACAGAAACTGTTTTGGGAACATTGCTCATGGGGTGGGATCGATGACATTATGGCACTACACCATTCGTTTTATGTAGGCTGTAAAACAAGACAAAAAGGTGTGACTGTTGCAGTTGTTAAACGAATGGCTGTATTCAGTAGTGCTGTAAAAATAGCAGTAGTAGAAACAACTAAAAGTATTCGCAATGCTTTCATGAGTATTGCAAGTGCAATGAGAGAAAATAGAAATGACTAAGATAGCCAGCGATGCAATGGTAATTCAACTTGCTATTGATATGGCAGGTGATGGTGAAGTTAAAGACAGACTGGCTAGACTCAATGACTTTGTCAGTTCTATTAACGCTAAGACTGCTACCGATACTACAGCACTAGAACGAATGTCCGTTGAGGGTAAGTACAGTCCTGACACTCAGCGAGATTATGAGATCGAGAAAGCTATTCAGCTAACTCAAAAACTGAACCTCTCACTCGAAACACAAGATGCTATTCTTGCTGAAATTCTTGATAAACACCAGAAATCTATAGCAGCACAACATCAACAGTTCTCTCAGCATAATATGCCGGGGGATGATATGGTTGCTGCATACAGAAAAAACCAAGAAGATCAACTAGCGGCAGAACAACAACTATTAACTGCTAGACAACGAGCAGCAAAAGAAACCGAAAGACTTCAAGAAGAAGAACTATCTAACTATCAACGATATGTTGCTGCTGTTAGAGAAGCTAGAAATCTACGTGATAAAGACATTATCGATGATAATGGATTTAATCTTAGAGTTAAAGCAGCAAGAGCAGAATACGAAGCTGTTCAAAAAGCAGAAGCTGATAAAGCAGAAGCTATACAGAAAAGACTAGATGCTGAGAAAAAATCAGCAGCAGACGAGAAAGCATTACTTGCTGCTAGACTTACTGCATTAGATAACGCTCTAGAAGAAGAAAGAAAAATACAGGTTGAAAATGACCGCAATGCAGTTATCGAAGCTAACCAACGTAGGGCCAGAGCAGCGATAGAAGCTACTGAAGCAGCAGATAGAGAAGCTAACGCTACACGACAAAGAGCAGTAAACATACTGCATTCTCTAGAAGATGCTACGCAACGATACACAAGAGTATCAGACGAACTACGTGCCCATCTTGATGCCGGAGACATTACCAACGAACAATATGCTCAAGGGCTAGCTAACATTGAACGTCGTCAGCGAGCAATGACTGGTGGTGCTAATAACGTAGCGTATGCTATAGGCAATACTGTAACAGGTCTTGAAGACTTTGTTACTGTATTGTCTATTACTGGTTTCGGTATGGAAGGATTCTCTGCTGCTACACGCTCAGCAAGTAACAACGTAGCACAAGCTGTTAGAAGTTTAGGTACTGAAACAGCAGCAATTGCAGCACCATTGATTTCTATTGGTATGGTACTTGCTGGTTCGGCTATCCCTTACATCTATAAGTATGTTACTGGTGCTGAAGATGCAGAAGCTGCTACTAGAAGATGGTCTAGAGAAATAGAAACTGCAGTACGTCTAGCTGGTGAACTCGGTAGACTAGAAATACGTAAACTCAACTTCGATGCTGAAGTTAGAGACATACGTAAAATGGATGACTCAGAAGCTGTAAAAGACAGGTATAACGACCTAGCTCAGAAAGAAAAACTACTTCTTGCAGAGATACAGAAAGGTCTAAAAGAATCCGAAGCTGCTGCTGTTAAGTTGTTCGATAGGCTTGTTCCTACAGGCACTGTTGAAGACTTTAATGCTTATGTAGATAGTATAGGAGAAGAATTTGGGGCTGATGTAGAAGCTGAATTCAGACAACGCTTCAAGGACATGCAAGTAGAATTTATATCTACTGCTGTCGAACAAGACGCTGAAACAGCTAGACAAGTCTTGTTGCAGAAAATGAAGTTGATGCAACAAGATATGGAAACTATGCGTCCCGGATCATCAGGACCGATAGCTTCCATGACTGGTTTTCTAGCTATGGGGCAAGACACAGGGTTTGCTAATGACTTTGTAAATATCTTCCCTGAGTTAATTAACGATGCTGCTGTACTAGACCAGATCCAAGAACTTGAAGGTAAGATAGTAGAACTATCTAGAGAAGACTCAGAAGCTGCAAGGCTTAAAAAAGAAGAACTCATAGAAACAAGAGATCTTCTAAAAGAACTGCACGATCAGTATCTAAAAGCATTAGATGCAGAAGCTACTAAAGCTGCAGAGATACAAGCACAAGCTCAGCATCTTGATCAGCAACTAATGGAATCTGATCTAGAAAAACTACGAATACAACAACGTAAGAATAGTTTGCTAGGAGATGAAAACGAAGCCGAACGTAAGATACTGGATTTAGCTTTACGTCGTAGAGAGATAATGGAATCTGGTATTGCAGCACCAGATGTTTTAGCTGGACTGTTCAATGCAGAATTGGAAGCTATTGCTGCTGAGCTAGAAAAACAGATAGCTAAAGCAGAAGAATTAATTTACAGCACAGCATCTATGACTGAACCAGAAGCATATACTTCTGCTAATAAGCAAATCATGGAAGCTATGAAAGAAGACGATCCTAATCAACAAGAAGTGATTGATCTACTAAGAGCTATTAAAGATTATTTATCTGGTGCAGCAACGCTACAAGTAGAGGTTATGTAATGGGCCTAAAACTTATACACGGATTTCTACATGAAAAACAAACATGCAAACCTGAATGGGGTAACATTACTATTGTAGAAACTGTTCTTATTGAAATGGAATCACCATCAGATAGGATCATATCTTTAGTAGGACTGTTACCTTCTTACCCAGCAAGTCCTTCCAGCACTAATCCTAAAGGACTATCGTTTACTTTCGATTCTTCTCCACACCCAGATAACTCAGCACTAATATTAAGAAGTGCTAGTGATCTAACACAAGTACCTGACAGTGCTAGTTTCTGGACTATTCAGCTAAGTTATTCAGTATTTAATACTGCTGAATTAAGTACTGGACTGATAGGGCTAGCTACTAGCAATTCTAACCCTAGACACAGAAAAGACCAGAGAGAGTACATAGATCCAGAAGATAGGCCAGTTGTATGGAATATGTCAACGTCTATTGTTAGGAAGAAAACATACCTAAAAGAAGACGGTATTAATCCTATTGTTCATGCAAATGGTCTACCGATAACTGAACCTTATGAGTATGAAGAGACACATGAGACTCATACGTTCTCTTACAACATACCGTACAGTGTATTCGATCATGGTGACTTTGCTGATTATGTAGGTAAAGTTAATAGTAATGTTATATTTACTGGTCCTGCTAAATCGTGGAAGTTTGTCTCATTTACTGCTAATGAGGAATATGAATCTAACGGTAATGGCTTAACTAAAACAGAGTACCATTATGTTAGAGTCACATTAGCATTTGAATACAACCCTAGTGGTTGGGATAAAGACGCCGAACTAATATCTATGTCTACTGTCCAGCTTGTAGCTGGTGGATTTGTGGGTATCAACATTAGTCCTACCGAACTAGCTCAAGAACCTTGGCCATTACTAGCTGATGGTACAGCAGCACAGTACGATGCACTGGACCCAACAACATTTGCTAGAGTAGACCACGGATTTCCTAGAGAAGCCGATCTGAACGATGTTACAGATGCTAATCCGGGACAAGGCAAGAAAGAGCTAATAATCCCATGACAAAAAAACCATCTACTGCTATAGGAGCTATGTCGCCTGATGATACCAGACTTGTAAAGAGAAGAGTCCTAGGTAACAACAGGTCTTTACCAAATCTTCAATCGTATGATGATCAATATAAAAAAGGTTGGCATTACGTTATACTTCTTGAAGATTTGGATATCGCTAGTAACCCATTAACGGGGTACACACAAGCACAAGCTAAAGTCATATTCTATGTGGAAAATACAGTCACATTGGATATGGTCGAAACTACTAAAGAAATAACAATAACTAATAGATCACCACGATACAGTGCTTCTGCTGGTGATATAGTTTTAACTAGGTACATCATTAAAGAATACACTCCTATTTGGGCTAGTGGTGGTGGGACTTTAAGACACGGTATTGTTAGATCAGTAGATGGTTGTGGGTACTACACCATCGAATTAGGAACATGGTCAGGAAACAGAAATACTTCTGGTGAAGGGATTGGTTCTGATTCAAGTGGTATTGATCGTAACTGCAACATATGCTATGATATCGTTAATGCTGGTACAGAAGACTGTGCTATCACTCTTTCATACCCAGCATGCCCTGTAACTGGCATAGGAGAATTTGTTACTGCATACCACAGAGCATCTGCATTAGTGCCTTTAGTAGTCGGTTCTGCAGTTATGCTAACTGGTCAGGGTGGTGACGATCCATCTAGTTCTACTGGTAGTTCTGGAGCCAATGACAATGTATGGCAGATAGTAGACGGTTTACAAACTCATACTGTACAGTACATACACGAAGAGAGTTGCTGTACTGGTACAGATGAAACAGGTGTTTACACCATACTAACAAAAACACCAATCATATTTGCAGCTAAGGTATGTGAACCTTTGCAATGCGGTTCTTGTGCTACTGAATCATCAGGGGCATAACATGGGTGGACTATTCGGACCTACACAAAAGAAGAAATGCTGTTGCGGTGATAACCCAATATGCACCTGTGATGGTAGGTGTGTACCATTAATTGCAGATACAGAAACTAATACTGAAATCCCTAATCCAGCTTGTAGTGATCCATTACCTGTAGAACTAGGTGTAGACCTATCAGCAACATCTTCAACAGGTGATTCATGTTTTAATGGATCAGGAACATTAACATACAAGACTGCTTTAACTGGAGGGGTAGAATGTTGGGAAGGTACTCTAACTGGTCCGTGTACTGACTGTAATGGAGTATCTAGAACTTGGACAATGTTTATCAAACTATGTTGTCCGGACTCTAATAGTGGTGCAACTGTTTCAATGATATCTGGATCTCCAGCAGTTATACCTGTAGATGATGCAGCAGTTATAGTGATACCAACACTGTGTTCACCTTTACTAATAGAAGGGTGTATACCGGGAACAATTAATGGTTGGGTGGTAGCTTGTATTTCAACTATGCCGCCTACACAAACTATATACACCAATGTGTGTTTTCAAATCTATGAACTACCGTAATAAAGAATGCTAAAGGTATGGACCCCCAAAAAATACCAAAAGTATGGCAAGATGAAATAGACAAGAACTCTGAATTTGGACAAAAAATTAAGAGCAAACTCGAACCGAAAGTGTGTAAGGTTAAGCAAATAAAACCTCAACTATCAGACTCTATTAGAAAGATAATCGAGCAAGAAATAGGGTACACAATAAGTTGTGGTGAATGCTTAAACGGGTTAAAACAGCTTAACCAAAAAGACATTACGCACGATCAAGCACTAGAGATACTTATTAAACATGCACCTACTCCAGATTGGTGGCGTGTTAAGTACCGCAATAGAAAAGAAAGACTAGAAAGATACTCTGATCTTATAGACAGTATTCTACCTAAACACTCTAAACCTAGAATACCTGTACCTCTTGTACCTATCGAACCAGTTAAAGACTCAGACTGGTTCGTAACTGTCACTACTGCCCCTAGAAAAGAAACCCAACTACATAAGTGCCTTCACTCTATTAGTACTTGTGGGTGGAAACCGACAGTATTCGCAGAACCAGAGTCACCGTATGTAGAAGGGTATCAGTACGTCTACAACTCAGTAAGGTTAGGAGCATTCCACAACTGGTTAAAAACAATGCAAGCAGCATTGAACACCAATGCTAAATACATACTGTCAGTTCAAGATGATAGTCTGTTCCATCCAGATAGTAAGAAACTTGTAGAACAGTTAATGTGGCCGACTAACAATGTTGGCTTCATTAGCTTATACACAGCAAAACATTACTCACAAAACTTATCAGGAGAAATGAAACCTCTAGGACTAAACCGAATCATCACCAGCAGCCTGTGGGGTGCCTGTGCGTTAGTATTCCCTAGGGATGTAGTACGTCAAATACTTGACCATCCGTTAACTAATAATTGGACAGGAATATCACCTAAAAACTTATCAGATAAGGAGAAGATAAATCTAGTAAAAGAAAAGAAAGAAAAACCGTACCTTATACAGAATGTTGATACATTGATTGGTCAAGTACTGAATGGTATTGGACTAGAAATGTGGTGTATAGATCCTTCACCAGTACAGCATATTGCAGTGTACTCTTCAATTGGTCATGCTGACAATAATACTGGTAAACGTAATTGCCTACGTTGTGCTGACCATAAAAAACCCCTAGACCTACAGGTATTCCCGAAATGATAATCTGTACCTCAATCAGTCCTAACAGAAAAGAAAGACAACAGTTATGTATAAAATCTTGGCTAGACCTAGGTAACGAAGTTATCGCAGTACAGTCTAAAGGAGAAGCATCTATTCTCCAGCAAGACTATCCTAAAGTTAACTTTGTAGAAACCAATTTAGTAGGGGATGTGTTTGATCGACCTAAATTAGTTCGTATCAGTGCGTTACTGAATCAAGCACTGTATGCTCCTGTACTAATCCTTAATTCTGATATTGAAGTAAGAACTGTCAAATCAGAATTTGATAGGATATGGACACCACTGGAAGGTAAGCATCTTCAAATGGGGATCAGGTGGGAAGAAGACGCTATAACCAAATCATTAAAACTATTGAAATACGGTATCGATGCTTTTCTAATAACTCCACAAATGTTAGAAGATCTGAACGATATCGGCATGACAATGGGATGCCCCGCATGGGACTATTGGATTCCCATACATCTGCAGCGTAAAGGATACCAACTACATACCAGCAAGCATCTTAGCTTATTCCATGAGATACATCAACAAAATTGGAATAAGTTAGACTTCAACATAGGAGTATCCTTATTACAGAAACATTATAAACTATCACTCAAAGAAGCGTCTGCTTTCATCTTACAAGTAACAGAAAGAACAAACCTCTAATGAGTTACTCTATATTCATAAAAACATGGAAAGACGATGTTAAGTGGTTGCCATTCGTCCTAGAATCTATTAACAAGTACGCTATTGGCTATAACGAGATAGTAATTGTAGCTGATAGATCTTGTGTAGATGACGTGAAATCACTACCTAGAATTCTAGGATTTGCTAAGGTTATAGCAGTAGAAGACTGGAGTAACGGATATATTCAACAGCAGTGGGTTAAGCTGAATGCAGATACATTTGTCAGATCCGACTATGTATTATTTGTAGACTCTGACTGTATATTCTACGACATATTCAGCGAACAAACATTCATGAGAGAAGGCAGACCAGTACTATTAAAAACCAAGTATGGAGACCTTGGAGGTGCTGAAGTATGGCAAAAAATCACATCTGACTTTGTGGGGTTTGATGTACAGTATGAGTACATGAGACGCCTACCTTGGATGTATAGGACCAGTACATTAACTGCATTCAAAAATAAGTATCCTAACACCCTAACGCACTTACAAAATCTAACAACTAGAAACTTCAGTGAGTTCAATGCACTAGGTGCGTATATCGACAGATACGAAAATGATAAATACTATGTGTCTGATACTACGGTATGGGTTCCTGAACCTGTAGCCAAACAATACTGGTCATGGGGTGGAATAACTTCAGAGATACAGTCAGAAATAAACAACTTCTTGACAGGAGAAAGACATTGAAACTAGATCAATTAGATTCAAGAGATAACATTGGACTAGTTCTAAACGCAATGGGATTAACTGGCGTAGGTGCTGAAATTGGTGTAGCATTCGGAGAGAATGCAGAGCAGATACTACTGAAGTCTAACCTCAGTAGACTACTATTGGTAGATCCTTGGAACTACGTACCTAATCAAAACCCTACAGGGTACGCAGACGCTATAAAAGATTGGCAAGGATGTTACGACTACTGTTGTAATAAACTGGCTAGATTTAACCATCGCACTACTTACTTTAGAATGAGTAGTGAAGAAGCTAGTAAACAAATCATTGACGGTAGTCTTGATTTTGTATACATAGATGCCAATCATATGTCTCCATTTATTGATGAAGATTTGCGATACTGGTATCCTAAAGTTAAGAGTGGTGGTGTATTTGGTGGTCACGATTACCATGACTTCAAGAACGAAGTATATACTTGCGATGTGAAAACAGCAGTAGACTGTTACATAGATGAAAGTACTAATATCTATGTAGTTCCCGGCCAGACACCTTCTTGGTACATAATAAAACCATGAAAACATTTAACAATATTGCAATAATCGAAGGCGATACCCATATCTCAGCATGGGTTCAAGAACACGGTACTCTGGCAATAGCCGAAACCATGCTATTGCCATTTAAGCAATACATTCCGCAAGATGGAACTGTTATTGATGTAGGTGCAAGTATCGGAGACCATACAGTAACCTACGCACAATGGGTAGGTAAAGACGGGATGGTAGCAGCATTCGAAGTCAATCCTAGAGCGTATGCTTGCCTCCAACATAACACTAAAGATCTACCTCAAGTGTTACCTATTAAGACCGGACTATCAGATGTAGACGGTAAAGTAGTCCTAGTAGAGCTAGACAACTCAGGAGCTACTTACTTATCTGATGGTAAGTCTAAGACCAAAGTACCAGTAACAACATTAGACTCATATGAATTCAAGTCTGTTGATTTCATAAAGATCGACGTTGAAGGGTACGAAGTTAAGGTGCTGAAGGGTGCTAGAAAAACGATTGAAGAGTCAAGGCCCGTTATGCTGGTCGAAGTCAACAGACACGCTCTAGAGCGTGCTGGAACGTCTGCAGAGAGACTTTTCGAAGTCCTGGCTGAATTGGGTTACTCGATGGAAATCACTGACAATCGAATACCATGGTCAGATCCTCAGTATGACCTAATCTGTCTACCAATAGAAAAACCCACTAGCCATAACTGACTAGTGGGTTGCTCAAAAGCCTAGTGCCCGGTAAGTGTACTAGGCTTTCTTCACTAACTCATTTCACTTTCTAGTTCCAGCACTTCCAATTCAGCTTCCATCATTTCCTTTATCAGTCTGGACTTACCATTCTTTCTCAATACTGCTGGCTTGCTGGACTTCTTAGCATCTTTTGGTGTTACATACACCAGTTCATTAATCGCTCTAGTTGTTGCTACGAACTTCAAATTCATTTCTTGTATCCTAGCTTCCTCAGTTTTAGCCATTGGGTGAGGGATGTTTCCGGGATTGTATAAAAATACCTTACTTGCTTCCAATCCCTTGCTACGATGAATTGATGATAGTCGAATGCACTTCTTGACATCACTATCATCGAAAAGACCATCAATAAAAGATACCATTTCTTCAATTGATTCACATTCATCAGCTATCTGTACAATGCAGTCAGCCTGATCATTAACAGTAATCTGCTGTGCATCGGTATCACTCATCTTAGCAGTTAACTTGTCAATCTCTTTTCGTCGCCATGCTTCGACGCTTAGGGCTAACTCGGTAATAGTTTCAATCTTATTCTTACCTTTACCTCTAATCTTGTTGATCAGTTTGATAAGTCCCTTACCAATGTCTCGACCAACTACCTTGACGTTCTTTCGTTCTTTAACTAGCTTCCATGCGATTGACATTAGTGGAGCATTAACTCTACTAACCAGCATGTCTCCTTCAGTCAATTCCATATCAGCTTCGTTAACTGTATAGACTTTCCCTTCAGGGTTAGTTGGTCCGTAGTTAATAGCATCACCAACAATCTTCTTTGCTTCCTCTACAATAGCTTTACCACAGCGATATGTGTAGCTGAGAGGTAGTGTAGTAACATTCTCAATCGATTCCTGAATAGAAGCAAACGATTGTGTATCAGCACCAGCAAAGCCATAGATGGCCTGATTAGGATCACCAATGAAGATATAGGTTTCGCAATCCTGATTTAGTACTAGTTGTAGTTTACCGTGTGATAAGTCTTGTGCTTCATCAATCAGCATAATATCAAAGCTAGTTTTGTAACCGTATCGTGCTGGAAGATAGATCATATCGTCAAAGTCAATGTCAATTGCTTTAGCCATTAGTCCCGTCTTGACTTTACTTCCCTCAGTAATGATATATTTAACTGCTGGAGTCAGTACACTGTAGTCAGCAGTGGGTTCATACTGTCGTGTTAGACACACCATCTTGAGAGAGTCATCTGTAATATCATCTTCAGTTAACAACTGATCCTTACACATCTTGACTAGTTCTTTAACATCATCGAGAATATCACGCCCTTCTTTATCTAACTCTTTGATGTTCTCAATGTTCATGTAAGTACAGTAGAGATTAACCGTCTTCCATGCGTTAGGTTTATTACACTTAACTCCAGCACTTCGTAAGATCTTGAAACCAAGTGCATGGATAGTAGAAGCAGTACCGTGAGTGATACGTTCACTTAGTTCCTCAGCGATACTCTTATTGAAAGCAAGGAATACAACATCTTTAGTACCATCAATACGTTCTTTCATCCACTCCCAAATAGCAAGCTGTTCATCTGATGGAGTGTATCGCAAATCTTTAGTGATGTTTCGAGTTGAAACACAATAAGTCAGACCATCAACAATAGTTGTAGTCTTACCAGATCCGGCAGTAGCGTTAACAATCAATGCTTCACAAATACTAGTAGTCATCGTTTTATCTTTCTCAAAGTCTTTCAACACTCAGCAGCACCCTTGCCGCCTCATGCAAATAATTCTACCAAAATTCCAAATGCAAAACAGACCAAAATTCAAAAAGTTCAAAAATAAATCAGACTTGACCGAACCCCGTTTCTCCTTTATACTTCCGTCACCCCCCATTTTTAGCTGACTAGTCAGAACCTATCTGATGTATTCACTGCACCCTGAAGCAGTGTCTGTCACTTATGGGTTCTGGCTAGTCAGCTAATTTCATTTAATCACTAGAGGAATAACGATGACGGAAGAAACCCCTGCTAAACCAAGCTTGCAAGATCTTATCTCAGCAAGCATGATTGACGATGGACCTATCGACTGTGCTGTATGTACCGTCAATGCTGATATGGCTAAAGCGTTGTTGGAAATGAATACAACTAACCGCCCACTATCGCAAGGGCAGGTCAAGCTGTATGCTAACGAGATGCTTCGAGGTAAGTGGAAGCTAAACGGTGAAGCACTAATCTTTGGTACTGATGACGAAGGAAATGATTCGATCATCAGTGGTCAACATCGACTACACGCATTGATTTTAGCTAACAAGTTGTATGCTGCTAACCCTAGCGAATACGAAAATGCAACACTTGAGCTAACAACAGTAATCATCTTTGGTGTAGCTATTGAAACTGCCGATAGTGTAGACCTTGGAATGAATCGCAAACATGGTCATGTTATCTACCGTGATGAATTCGTAGATAAGGTTATCCCTAAAGAATGGAGCAACACTAACAGTCGTAAAGCTAAGTGGTGTAACACATTGGCAGTTGCTGCTAGACTTGTGTGGTTGCGGTGTGGAGGTGCTACTGTTAGCTCAGCACCTAAGTTCATTGTATCTGAGATGATGGACTTCATTAAACAAGAACATACAAATCTCTGCTATTTCGTCTCAGCTATCTTGTCAGCAAGTGAAGAAGAAGGGGCAGGACTAAAGATCAGCATTCCATACATTGCTGGTTTAACTTACATGGCATCACTAGATGCTGACGGTAATATCCATAAGCCAACTATGGAAACCCTACTAGACTCTATGTTGTCTATCGCTCAGAATGCTGTAACACCGGGATCTGCTGAACATGCTCTAGTAACATACTGGAACAAACTATTCAACACACCGGGTAGTAAAGACCGTGACCTAGAGATTGTAGGTCCATTCGTTAAAGCACTGAATGCAATCATTGTAGGTGAAAAGACCACTGCTGCTAAGATTGCACTGTCTAAGAAAGAACAAGAAAACTATACAGCATTCCCACCGCTACTGGCTGGATACGATGAAGCCTGTTTCGAATATGCTGCAGAAGTAAAAGCTAACGCTGCTAAAGCTGCAGAGGAAGCTAAAGAACAAGCAGCAATTGCTAAAGAGGAAGCACGACTACAGAAAGAAAAAGATCGTGCAGAAAAGGAAGCAGCAAAAGCTAAAGAACAGGCTGCTAAAGAGAAAGAAAAAGCTAAAGCAAAAGCAGAAGTAGATGCTGCTAACGCTAAAGCACCAGTTAAATCAGGGGTTATGTCAGCACTCAGTAAAGTAGTAAAGGGTAAGCCTACACCTGCTAATGCTGAAGTTGCTACTAAACCTATGATTAAGCGTAAACCAGTACCTGCTGGTAAATAATGCTGGGTATCGTCGGCGTTAGCTGTACTGGCTTAGTCTTTCTCCACTACAGTTAATGGCAAAGTTGGAATGAGTGACCAACAGACCGAGACGGACGCCCGTAACCGTCATTGAAAGCATCAGGAGGAAAGTCGCCCTAAACGTGAAACCTATATCTACTAAGACTTAGGTGTATTCGTTTGAAATCTAGACTTGACACTGGAGAGACAGATTTCCTTACCCCTACCCTCAGAAAGCCTATATGGCAACAAAACTAATTGCTTACTGTAAAAGATGTGGTCAAATTTATCGTTACAGTCCCGGAAAGACTTGTCCAGTATGTTGTATACCTACGGAAGATACTATGCGATTTGAAGAAAATAACACTACAAGAGATCTAAACGATCAACCAATAAGTAAAAGATCTTGTATGCAAGTACAGGAAGGTGGTAGTCATTATCATCAAGGAACTATTCAACCTATTGAATACATCCATGCTAATGAATTGAACTTCTTTGAAGGTAACGCTATTAAATACGTTACTAGAAACCGTAGAAAGAAGTCAGCAGTAGAAGACCTAAAGAAAGCTATCCACTACATTCAACTGCAACTCAAACTGATGCACGGTATTGATTCAAGGATTGAATACGATGCAATATCTAGGGATTGACCCCGGCAAGTCAGGAAGCATCGTAGTAATAGACTGGTGGGAAAAAGACAGTAGACTAGGTAGAGCAACAGAAGCTACTATCACTCACTGTAGACTAGATGGTACTGAAACTGATATATGGAACTGGCTTAACGACAACACCGATATGTTGAATGCTGTAGCAACTATCGAAAATGTTCATGCTATGCCCAAACAGGGTGTATCAAGTTCATTCAGTTTCGGTAAGAGTTTTGGATTTCTTATTGGCCTACTAACAGCATCCAGGATACCTTACAAGTTTACTACACCTCAGAAATGGCAGAAAGGTATGCAATGCCTAACTAAAGGCGATAAGAATGTATCTAAAGCAGCAGCACAAAGACTTTGGCCTAAACTTAAAATCACTCATGCTAATGCAGATGCCTTACTCATAGCAGAATACGGAAGACAATTTCTATGGCAGTAAAGACTATCTGGAACCCTGCAGAGAAAGGGTTATCAGTATCAGCACTATCATTATTCTGGATTAACCCCGTAGCATTCGAATTGAAATACTTCCAAGGATTAGAACCTGTAGTACCTTGGAATAAAGATATGGGGTACGGATCACTCATAGGTTCTGGTATTGAAGGATGGATAAAAACCAGAACTGACGAAGGAATGGCAGACTGTATTGATAGACAGTATAAGAAAGAGATTGCTAGACACGATGAATGGGATGAAATAGGTTGGTGGACTGAACTAGCCTACGCTCAAACAAGACTATTCATCCAGCAATACAAGAATGACTTTGATAACTACGATATCACTCGTGCTGAAGAAAGAATTAAAGTCACTATTGAACTCCCATCAGGTAGAGAGGTAACACTTGCTGGTTATCTCGACGGTAGTGGTGACGATAACATATTCGAACACAAATGTAGATCTGACTGGAATACAGAAAAGATTGCATCTGAGATCGATATGGATCTCCAGTTCAATTTCTATCTACTTCTATTCTACATGAAATTTGGTAGACTACCTAAGATCTTGTGGTATCAACACTCACGTAGACCTAGCGGATTCGCTTATCGTGGTCCTAAGAAGAGAGATACAGAAACTAAAGAGACGTTCCAAAAAAGACTAGTCAAGTATATTGAAGAGAATGTAGAGGACCACTTCTATCAGTTCATTGCTAGACCTAGAATGGAACGCTTTGAGAGATTCTTGAATGTCTGTCTGTACCCTAAGCTAGAACAATTTCTAGACTGGTACGATTACATGACTGGTAAAGAAAACCATCGTATTAGATTCCTATCAGATCAAGGATTTATACCTGAACAATACAACTCTCTACATATGATGACACCTTACGGACTGTTTAACCCTTACTTGGAAGGAAGAGATGAAGCATTTCGCCACTATGCAATGACAGGTTCTACCCTCGGTTTAAGAAAGATTAACAGATGAAGAAAAGACCATCACAACCAACTACTCAACTCTCAGCAAAGCCATTAACAAGACCATCACCATTCAAGTTTGCTAATACTGACGTACCGGATACTGGTAAGTTCATAATGATGTATGGTGAACCGGGTGAAGGAAAGACTACCCTAGCAGCACAATTCCCAGCACCTATCTTTATCATTACTCATGGTGAGACTGGTATTGACTCAGCTAAGAATGCTGGTGTAGCTGAAAAGAACATTCCAGTAGTACGACTGGAAGAATTGTATAACACTGACGATATTCCAGATGGTGTTGGTCATCCAGCATACGAGAAGTGTACTGATACACTAAAAGCAGTTGCTGCTGGTGGACATGATCGTCGTACAGTTGTTATTGATACACTGTCAGGATTTGAAAAGATCAATGAACAGCACTGTGCTAGTTTGGAATTTAAAGGCGATATGAAAGGACGCCAACAGGATGAATGGAACGCATGGGCAGCAGGACCACGTAGGGCTGAAGCATACTGGAGCAGTGAATTTATTCCAGCATGTTTAGCTTGTATTGAAGCAGGGTATAATGTGGTACTACTTGCACACTGCAAGACAGCTACTATGAAGAATCCTAATGGTCCAGATTATCAGAAGTATCAACCTGATCTAGCTGACCGTATCTTCAACTGTACTGCTAAGTCACTCCAGTATCTGTTGTTCTTAGGTAAACAACCTGAGTTTGAAACAGATAAGGCTACTAAGAAAAGAACAGTAAAGAGCAACGATAGGTTTATCGGCATTACTAATGAAACTTGGTATGCTGCTAAAAATTGGGATAACCTACAAGATCCTATCTTTTGTGGATCGTCTGCAAAAGAGACATACGCTAACCTCAGCAGTCAAGTGAGTATTAAGTAATGGCATCATCTGAAGTATTTGTAGACGTAAAAGTAGAACCGTCAATAGAGTTAGACCACCATACAATGGTTAGTGTGTTACTGAAGCCAGGACAAGAAGTACTGAACTCACTAACACCAGACAAGATTGATATTACTCACTCAGCATTTGGTATTAGTGGTGAAGCAGGTGAATTGTTAGATGCTGTTAAAAAACACGTATTCTACAATAAACCACTAGATCGAGAAAATGTAATTGAAGAACTAGGTGATCTTGAATTCTATATGCAAGCACTTAGGGCTAAACTAGGAATCACTCGTCAAGAAACACTAGAACATAATATGTCAAAACTAGCAGAAAGGTATAAGAACTTCGTATACTCAGATCAAGCTGCAATTGACAGAGCAGACAAACAGTAATAAACGGTTAACATGGTAGATTTTAAAAAACTTCTCAATCAACATAAGGTAAGTACTATGGCTCCTCCTAAACCAGCACCAAAGACAACAGCAAAACCAACCAATGCTCCAGCTACTGAATCAGTATTTGCAGCAATGAAGAAACAGTCAGCATTAGCTAAGAATATGGCTAAGGCTAAGAAAGTTGTAGCAGTCCGTGAATTCGATGGTCCTGATGGGGACTACAACTCTAATCTTTCACGACTCAGCCACTACACTAAAGATGGAACTCTTGGTGCAGTACTGGAGTTCAAATGCGTAGATGAAGGAGATTACGAAGGCCAGAAGATGGTAGTATTCTTCTCCTTCAAGACTACAGAAAGAGAAACTGCAACAGAAGTACAGAATCGATTCTTTGAAACACTGCAACTTGTCGGTGTTAGTACTGATGTTGAAGATGATGCACAGTTAGATAAGGCTATTGAAGAAATTATTAAGTCTAAGTCTGTTATCACTTTGCGAGTTAAATCCGGCAAGAAAGGTGGTAAGTTCATTAAGGTAGTTGGTGTAGCAGATGCTGCCAAGCAGATTGAATCAACTGAATACGTTGAAGAATCGGATGTAGTTACTGCTGATGAAGAGGAAGCAGAAGCTACTGCTGAGGAAGCTGTAGACGAATGGGAAGAAGAAACTACTGAGGAAGAGGCAGTAGAAGAAGTACCTGAAGAAGAGGAAGAATCTAATCTACCTTCAGCATGGGTAGGCTACGCAATGGTCTACAAAGGTACTGAAGTAGAAGTGTTGGCTGCTAATGATGCTGAAATGAAGTGTACTATTAAGCATGGAACAAAGAAGATTATTGTTCCATTCTCAGCACTGTCTGCACCAGCACAGTAATGATACGCTAGTACCGGCGTTATAGTACGGTCTGTAGTCTAGTCGTTCCAATCGGTTAGGACGTTACCCATAGGACGGTAGAGGTGTAGGTTCGACTCCTACCTAGACTATTCACCTACCAGCAAACTCACTGATAGGTTTCTTCATTAAGGAAAGACTATGTTTAACCGAAAAGTAATAGACGTAATGTTTTGCTACAGATGTAGTTTTAACAATGGTGCTAGAAGTCTACATGGGCATGAAATAAGAAAACTAACTGAGTTAACTCCATCTACTGTTACCGTTGCGTTAGAAGTCATTTACGACAACTTAAAAAAATCTAATCCAGATAAGCTAGATTTAAGTCGTCCAGTTTTAACTTCACTAACAAAACTAGATAAGAGGTAATAGTATGTATTCACTGGACTCAGAAACGACCGGCTTATACTTCACTCATGGGTGCCAGACATTCGCTATTGGCCTATACAATGGTGAAGACTTCGGGATGACCTACAGAGGTATTAACCCTGAGACACGTAAACGCTATATAGGTTTTGGTGAAGATGCTATATCTAATATACGTAACGTATTCGAGTCAGAAGATCTAATTGCTATTCACAACAGTGAGTTCGATATTAAGGCATTAGTAGAGGCAGGAATCTTCCATAAAGACGAACCTACTAAACCAGAGTTCTGGAAGCGTATCGTTGATACTACTATCCTCAGCCACTTACACCACAACACTGACGCTAGAGGATTGAAAGAACTAACACCTCAGTATCTAGATCGTGAGTATCTGTCTGAAAATGTACTAGATGAACTGGTTAAGAAATGTAGGATGTTTGTGAAGAAACGCAAACCTACATGGAGAACAGCCAGTGATAAATGTCCTGAATTAAAACCACTGTGGAATGTTGCTCAACCTAGATGGCATAAATCCGATATGTGGTTGCCCTATGAAGTCTCAGTAGAATTTCCAGCAAAAGAACTACTAGACTACGGTATTGATCCTACTGAATGTGAAGAGGCAATAGCACGATACTTGAAAGACGACTGCATAAATACATACGAACTAGCTGAATGCTTAATGCAGTCTGTGATTGAATCGTACGATGAAGATGTAGTGACTTATCTGGAAGTAAATAACCAGATATTGCACGTCATATACAAGATGGAAATGCACGGCATCAACATTCATCAGCGAGAACTCAAGGAAGCTATTAACACCTGTACCGAATGGATCAAAAAACTCACTGCTGATACAGAAAGAATTGCTAGAGTAAAAGACATTACTGATAACAAGCTGAGGAAGATCCTATTTGAAGATATGGGACTTATATCAGAGAAAGAAACCAAGTCAGGAAAAGATAGCGTAGATGCTGCTACACTTATTAAGATCAAACGCTCATTTGATCCTAAAGATCCTACTACTCAGCAAGCTAATGAGTTCCTGACTAAGATGATGGCACTGAGGAAGTACGAAAAGAAGCTAGGTTATCTTACTAACTTCGACAATGCTAGAATCACTAGTACAGTACACCCTAGCTTCTTTATCGTGGGTACTGACACACTCAGAATGTCAGCAAAAAACCCACCACTACAGACAGTAAGTAAAGCTGTTAATCCATTTGAAGAAGAGTTTGATGATATCACTGCACTGTTAGAGAACTCACCACCGTTAAGAGAAGTGTTCGGACCAGCAGAAGGTAGATGGTGGTTATGTAATGACTACTCTCAACTACAGCTACGTATCTTTGCTGTGGTAACTCAAGAACAGGATATGATTGACGCATTCGCTAAAGGATGGGATGCTCATGACTACACTGCTAGAAAGATCTTTGGTCTAAGTGATAAGCAAACACCAAGTAAAGGTCAAAGACGTATAGCTAAGAATGTTAACTTCGGATTCATCTTCGGTGCATCACCTAGCAAGATTGAATCAACTGCAGGAATGACAGGACTATGGGATACAGTCTGTGCTATGTTCCCTAATGCACATGACTTCATCCAATACCAGAAAGAACTACTAAAGAATGGCGATCCTGTTAGAACATTAGGTGGGTATCCCCTTGATGTACCCATGAAAGAAGTTAAGTGGAAAGCTACTCAAGAGAAAGCAGCACATGCAGCAGTATGTTATGTTGTTCAAGGAAGTGAGGGAGAGATTGTTAAACGTGCTATGCGTTTATGCGATGATTACCTTGCTACTAACTACTCAGCAGGACACTTATGTTTACAAGTCCATGATGAACTAGACTTTGATATGCCAGCTAAGTTCCCTAAGAAGCATGGTCTAAGACTAAAGCAACTTATGGAAGAGGCAGCACTTCATTATGGTGTACTAGCACCTGTTGAATGTGAAATAACCACAAGACGGTGGAATGAAACTAAGGAGGTGAAACTTGTCGTCTAGCTTCTTAAACAACCTACGAAAACTAGAAGGAAGTGTACCACAACCTACTCAACATGATGCTCATGTAATAGCTCAACAGATAGTATCTAAATTCACAATAGATATGAAAGGTAAAGTTGTACTAGATTTAACGAAAGACCCTGATCCCTACGGCTACCACGGTATTCCTTTATCAATTCGTTTACAATATATGGGATGGACGTAATGAACATTAACGAACTCAAATTCAAGAAATATCCAGTACTAGATAACGGCTTCATCTGTCTTGTAGATGTTATGGGTGATGACTCTAGTATTGTACAGGCAGCAAGGGTTAGTTACGGCAATGATAATGTAGAGATGAATACGGATACTACAGACTTCCCAACTAAACCATGTAACTTCTGTGGAAGTACATCAGAACCGCAATATAAAGGTACTTGTAACCGCGACTGTAGTCCTGTACAAGAAGGACCAACATGGTTTGAAAAGCAACAAGCAAAGAAAGACCGCAACCTAGTCCGTTATCTAATGTCTCACCAACACACTACCCCATTCGAAATGGTAGAGATTAAGTTCATGATACAAGCACCTATGGACTGTTGGAGACAATGGATTAGGCATAGGACTGCTAATGTGAATGAGTATAGTACTCGCTACACAGAAGCAATTGATATGTGTCAAACAACTGCACCCGATCAATGGAGACTACAAGCTACTGATAATAAGCAAGGTAGTAGTAGGTTCTTAACAGGATCAGTAGCTGACACATTCAATACACCAGATGAATGTTTTGAACACTTCAATCGTATTGACTTCCAGAACTCGACCGACCCTATCGGTCAAGTACTGACTGACCTAGAAGCAAAACACCATGAAAGGTCAACTAGACTGTACCAACAACGTCTAGCTTGTGGTATTGCTAAAGAACAAGCCAGAAAGGATCTACCACTCAGCACATACACTAGAGCATACTGGAAGTGTGATCTGCATAACATTTTCAACTTCCTACGTCTACGAATGGATTCACACGCTCAGTATGAGATTCGTAGTTATGCAAATGCTATGTACGAGATTGTCAAACAGATCGTGCCTGTAGCTTGTGAAGCATTTGAAGACTATGTGTTGAATGCTAAGAAGTTCAGTGATATGGAAGTTACTTTACTTCAGCAAGTGTGGAACACAACTAACCCTAACATCCTTAGTAAACCAGAAAAGATGACTGATCGTGAATGGACTGAGTTCAAAAAGAAAGTAGGTATATCTTGAAACTACTACAACATCTAAACGTAGAATTCAAAGGTACTGACAATAACATAAAGACTGAATGCTTGTGGTGTGGATCTGATTCATTATCTATGGACAGTGAAGCACCACATCAATTCTCTTGTTTTAAGTGTAAAGAGAAGGGTAATGCTTTCTCTTACCTCAGAAAGTGGTATGACACACTACCAGCATTAAAG
>JACCDU010652034.1_pt1 | contig 21661 bp, 13 predicted proteins | sample 7446081 | NCBI WGS metagenome assembly JACCDU01 (sample SAMN15323447, study PRJNA562643) | freshwater metagenome | isolation source: river surface water | place: USA:Blue River Watershed | collected 2017-08-17
GGATCGAGTGCGCGCAGCTGCGCACTGCCGAGCGCCGGCATCTGTCGCAAGGTCAGTGCATCGATCTGTGCGGTGCTCAGCGCCGCGATATCGTCCGGCGCAAGTGCGGCCAGCTGCGCCGACGTCAGCGCGGCGATAGCGCCGGCGGACAGCGCGCCGACCTGTGACGGCGACAGCGCGTCGATCTGCGCAGTTGACAGGCCCTTCAGGTTGGCTGGATCGAAGGCGGCAACCTGGGTGTCCGAGAGTGCTGCCAGCTGTGCCGGCGTCAGCGCCGCAAGCTGCAGCGAAGTGAGCGCGGCGACCTGATCCGGATCGAGGCCGGCTACCTGCTCGGTGCTCAGCTGCGCAATCGTCGCGGCGGACAGCTGGGCGATTTGATCCGGGCGCAGCGCGCCGATTTGCGACGGGTTCATCTGGCTCAGTTCGCCCGTGCTGACAGCCGTCAGTGCCTTCAGCTGGTCCATCCGCAGGCCCGTGACGCTTGCCGCGGCGATCGCCTGCACCTGGGTATCGGTGAATGCGGCCAGCTGTTCGGTCGACATCGCCGCCAGTTGCGTGCTACCGAGCGACGCCACTTGGGCCGTGCCCAGCGTTGCCACTTGCGTGGTGGTGAAGGCCGCGACTTGCGCGCTGCCCATTGCCGCCATGTCGGCCGTTTCGATGGCGCGCACCTGATCGGCGCCGAGCGCGCGCACCTGGTTCGACGACAGTGCTGCGATCTGTGCGGAGCCGAGCGCGGTGATTTGTGCCGGCGTCAGCGCGACGACCTGCGCCAGGCTGAGCGCGGCCAGTTGCGCGCTGCCTAGTCCGGCAATGTCGGCGGTGTCGATGGCTGCGACTTGTGATGTGCCCAGCGCGGCAATCTGGGCGTTTTCCAGCACGGCCAGCTGCGCGGAGGTGAGCGCGGCAATCTGTCGCGTGCTCATTTGCTGCAGGTCGGCGGCATCTAGCGAAGGCAGTTGCTCGGTGGTCAGCGCAACGATTTGCGCAGTCGTCAGGCTGCCCATCTGCGCAGTGGTCAGCGCGGCAATTTGTGCCGGTGTCATGGCCGCCAGATCAGCCGATTCGATCGCGGCGACCTGCGCGCTGCTGAGGGCGGCGACTTGTGCCGTGGTCAGGGCGCTCAGCTGAACTGAACTGAGCGCAGTTACCTGCTGCGAGCCGAGGGCCGCCAGCTGCGCCGGATCCATCGCCGCCAGCTGCCGCGGCGTCAGTCCCGGCAGATCCCCCGTTTCGATGGCCGCGATTTGCATGGGCGTCAGTGCGACGAACTGCTCGGTGTCCAGGGCTGCGATCTGCGCCGAGGTCAGCGCCGCGATCTGCCGGTCGGCGAGCGCCTGAAGGTCAGCCGTCTCGAGTGCCGGCATTTGCAGCGTGGTCAGTGCGGCCACCTGCGCGCTGCCGAGGCTGTGGATCTGGCTGGTGGTCAGGCTCCTGATCTGCCCGGTGGACAGCCCCGCGATATCTGCCGACTCGATGGCATTGACCTGTTCGCCGCTCAGCATTGGAATCTGTGCCGCAGTCAGCGAGCGCAGCTGCTCCGACGACAGCGCCGCGATCTGACGCGTCGTGAATGCCGAAAGCTGTATGCTGTTTAGTGCCATCAGCTGGGCACTGGTCAGGCCGGCGATATCGGACGTCTCTATCGATGAGATCTGTGTCGTGCCCAGCGCGGCGACCTGGCGTGTCGACAGTGCGGCGATCTGTACCGACGTGAAGGCGGCCACTTCTGTGGCCTCGAGCGCCGCCAGATCGCGCGGTGCGATCGCCGCGATCTGCGCCTTACTCAGCGCTGCAATCTGCGCTGACGACAGTCCACTCAATACGCTCATCTGCACACCCGCCTTCGCTCGGAAAATGAAAACTTTGCTAGCCGCCCTGCCCTGCGCCGCAATGCAAAAACCACCTGTCGTTTGAATCGGCATCGGTTTGACGTTCTTTAATCCGTGGAGGTCGCGCCTGCTGGCGTATTTTGTGATTGGAGTTGCAATTTTGCGCATAATCGGAAACCATCAAGTGCCGGTTGCTTGAGAGGATTGAGCGTTTTGCAACTATTCGTTTGGTTATAATGATATTGCTGGTAGGATATGAGCTTGGCCTCTCCGCTAGAGATAGAGGAAATACACATCCGGCACGCAGGCCGATCCCTTTTCGGGTGGGCCCGGAGACGAATTTTGCAGAGCGCGACCTTACCGATATCATCGAAGCCAGAGACAGCCTCCGCAGGTAGGCTGAAAATCGCGCCTGCGCTTCTGGCCAAAATTCCATTGCTGGCCGGACTGCCTGAACCGATTTTGGCCCAGTTGTCGGCGGAGATCCGGCTAGTGAGTTTCGCGAAGCGGGAGTTCGTGATGCACAAGGGCGCACGCGACACGGATCTGCTGTTCCTGCTGGAAGGGCGGCTGCTGGTGGTCGACATTTCGCCCGAGGGCAGGCAGACCGGCCTGAATTTCATTTCTCCCGGCGACTTTTTCGGTGAGCTCGCGTCCATTGACGGCCTGCCGCGCTCAGCGACCGTGGTCGCCGCCGCGCCCTCGCTCGTGGGGGTGCTGCCGAAGAATGCGGCACGCAAGCTGATCTTTGGAATCCCCACCGTCGCTGAGCGCATGCTCAAGCACGTGTCGTTGAAGCTGCGCGCCTCGACCGAATACCGTGTGCTGCTCGGCATACCGAATGCCTTCTGCCGCGTGTACAGCCTGCTCCGCATGCTTGCGCGGCCCGACCCTGGCAAGCTCATCACGATCGAAAACATGCCTACGCACGAGCAGATCGGCCTGATGACCAACACCAGTCGCGAGACAGTTACCCGCGCATTGCAGGTACTGTACGAACAGGGCATCATGGAAAAAGACGGGCGGCGCTCCATCGTACGCAACCCTGCCCGCCTGCTCGAGCTGATTCGCGAGCACCAGTAAAGACGCGGCATCCGCGGGCTCCATCACCGGCGCACTGGCCGGCATCGCGATAACAAGACAGACAAACGAGTGCATGCGGTGATTCGAGATTCAGCATCCCTGCGCAGCCGCCTGGCCATTGTTCTGCTCGCTGCCATTCTCACCCTGCTTTACTTCAATGTGCCGGGGCCTGTGCGCGACGGTGCGGAGCGTGCGGCCTACGACGCACTGGTTAGCGCCTCCCCGATTGTCGCCGAGGAAGAGCGTGTGGTGATTGTGGACATTGATGAGCGCAGTCTGGCGCAATTCGGTGCCTGGCCATGGCCGCGCAAGACCGTCGCACGGCTAGTCGATGAACTGGTCAGCCGTCACCGGGTCGGATTGCTTGGTCTTGACATCGTCTTTCCTTTACGACGCGACGGCGACCGCGTATTGCGGGCGGCGCTCGATCATCCCCGCGTGGTGATGAGCCAGACGCTGGATTTCTCGACCGTCTCGGACAATCAGGTCGGCGAGCTTGCCGGACTCGTCGCTGTCGACGGCCGACGCCTGGCGCCACAGGCTGGCGGCTACGTCGCCAACGATGCCGGCGTGCTGCCTCCGGGAGGCGCCGTCGGTCATATCAGCCCTGTAATTGATGATGACGGACATATCCGCAGGATTTACCCGGTCGCCTGCGTCGCGGGATCGTGCTCAATGACGCTGGCGCTGCGAATGTACGCGCAGCTGACCCTGCCGGGGCAGGGAGCGCCGCGAGTGGCCTTCACCGGCAGCGGCACGTGGCTGCATGTCGACCTTCGGGATGACGCCCCGCTCGAATTGCCGCTCGATTCGCAGCGGGCGCTGCTGGTGCCTTATCGCGTCGCGCCGGGTGGCTTCCCGGTATTGTCTGCCGGGGATGTGCTGGACCGATCGCGCGAGCTGCCGTGGCTTGAGAACAGTATCGTTCTGGTAGGCAGTTCGGCGCTAGGGATAGGCGATCGTGTCGCCACGCCGCTGGCAAAGCTGACGCCCGGCGTGGAGGTCCATGCGCAATTGCTGACCGCGTTGCTTGATCGCAGTTTCATCCTCTCGCTACCGGGTACGGCGCCGGCGTTCATGGCACTGGCTGCCGTCATCCTGCTGTCCTACCTGGCGTGGCCCGGACGCGGGCGTTCACTCATGCTCGGCTGGCCGCTGCTGGCTCTCGCCGGATCCACTCTGCCGCTGGCCTGGCTGCTGCTCGGCCGTGGCGTGTTGCTGCCCCTGACGCCGTTGCCGCTGATGGTGCTGGCCATCGCCGCAATGACCATGCTGCAGCAGAATCTGGCGCTGTCTGCGCGGGTGCGGCGCCTCGGCTCGCAATTCAGTCAGTTCCTGCCAGCCAGTTTGGTCGGCAGGCTATTGCGAGATGCTCGTATCGGTCCGGAGACCGAGCGACACACAATGACGGTGCTGATCGTCGATGTACGCGGTTTCACTGCCTCGTCCGAAGGCAAGACGCCGGAACAGATCGCCGATTTTGCGCAGAAGTGCTTCGAGGTGCTGTCGGCCGAGGTCGCGCGTTACCAGGGGACGATCGAGAAGTACACCGGTGACGGCCTGATGGCTCTGTGGGGCGTGCCGACGGCTGATGACGCTTTGACCTCGAAGCCGTCGGACGCTCCGATGCATGTGCTGCCGGCCGATCCGATGCTGCTCGTCGGTGCTGACCCGGGCCACGCGCGCTACGCCGCACGTGCAGTCAGCGCCGCGGTCGCGATGCAGCGCGCTGTCGACGGCTTGGCCGGCTGGTTCGCCGACCACGGCTACGGTCAGCTGAAGCTGAGCACCGGCCTGAACACCGGCCCGATGTCGGTGGGTGTATTCGGCGGACAGACCCATCTGGCTTGGTCGGCGCAAGGGCAGGCATTCAATGTGGCCAGCCGCATCGAGAGTCTGACCCGCGACGTCGGCGAGAACCTGCTGATGGGGGAGTCCACCGCCTTGCTGCTGGCGCCAGATGCGGTCTGCAAAGTCGGCGAATTTTCGGTCAAGGGCGTGTCTGCGCCGGTGTCGGTTTACGCATTGCGAAAAACAATCGAATAAATTTCATACCGCCGCACGGGGGGCATTGTTATATTTCTCGAATGAAATATTCTCAATTTGTTGCCGTGCAGAAATGGCGCAGACAAGGGCACCCAGGAAAATTGTTAGCTGCATCACAGTTATGGAATATAGTCCGGGAGTAGGCTGTGCGGATAAAGCTCAAAAGTTCAGGATTATTAAGATTTTTGCAACAGTTTGGTTGAGGGGCTTGCTGGGGCGCAGAATTCGCGCAGCAATCCATTGAAATTAGTTTCGGTGCGTGCCTGCGCCGGGCAACAGGGTATTTCTTGGCGGAAAATGAAAAGTTCAGTCGTTTCCCGAGTCTGCTTTGCCGCAGCCACATTGCTGCTGGCGCCATGGATGGCGGCCGCAGCCGAGCCTGTGGGTAAGGTGCTCTTTGCGATCGGCGATGCCCGTCTCGCCGCCGACGGAGCCCGGGTGAAGAAGGATGACGCCATCTCCGCAGGCCAGGCGGTCGTGACCGGGGCGAATGGCCATGTCCACATTCGCTTTGTTGATGACGCTTTTGTCAGCGTACGACCCAACTCCCGGCTGCAGGTCGAGCAATATGTTTATGACGAACGCGAGCCGAAAAACAATCGCGTGCGCTTCAGCCTGTCGCAAGGGGTCGCGCGCCTCATCACCGGCAAGGCTGGTCAGTCCGCGAAGGACAACTTCCGCCTGAATACGCCGGTCGCTGCCATCGGTATCCGGGGCACCGATTTCCTCGTGCAGGCTCGCGATATGGTCACCCGAGTCGCCGTCCAACAAGGGGCAATCGTCGCCTCCCCTTTCTCGGATCATTGCGCACGTGATGCCTTCGGTCCTTGCGGCGGTGGCCTTGCGGCCCAGCTGGCGGGATCGCTGAGTGGCAGCTACCTCGAAGTGACGCCCGACAGCAAGCCTGTGCTGCAGACGATCGCGCCGGGGCAGTCGAAAGGAATTTTCGGGTTTCCGAGGCCGGAAGAGCCAATGGTGAACACGCCGACGCTGCGCGCGCCGAGTGCGGAGGTGTTCAGCAATGCTCTCTATTGGGGGCGCTGGTCCGATCAGGCCGTCATTCCGGCTGGCTATGAACTGCTTGGCAAGAATGACGCGTTGTTCCTGTACCGTGCCGATGGGCCACTCAGCCTGCCTCAGAGCGGAGAGTTCAGCTTTGCGCCCATCGAGGCCGTCGGCTATGCACGGACGGCCAATGGCGAGCTGAAGCCGGCTGCCATTAGCACGCCGACACTGACCGTGAATTTCAATAATCAGACCTACAGCACGGCGTTCACTTGGGTCAGTGACGAACGCACAGTCAAGATGCGTAGCGGCGGCGGCATTTCCGATGCGGGGCAATTTGCCCCGCGAGCATCCAACTCGAACATGACGATTTCCGGCGGGCTCAACAACACTGGCGACGAAGCAGGCTACGTATTCATGCGTCGCCTCTCCGGGGACGATGCCTATGGCGTGATTCGTTACCATAAATAGATCAAACACCGCCAGAGCCGACCCTGACCCGGAAAGACCGCCGAACCCTTTTAGCAATGCCGTTCTCGCTATCGCGTATTGTCGCGTTGGCGACGCTCTGCTTTGTCCCGCAGGCTGCTTCTGTGGCGCAGCCTGCGCCACCGGGCGCCCAGCCACTTAGTTCCGCCCAGTCTGCGACCTACCAAGATGTGATGCGCGAGGCCGCGGCGTTGCAGCGCGCGCGGCGTTCGCGGGATGCGCTTGCGCTGCTCACAGCGTATGAAAACGAGTTTGCCGGTGACCCGTATTTTGATTACCAGCTGGGCGTTGCGGCGCTCGACGCCGCCCAGCCCTCCGTGGCGCAGCAGGCGCTTGAGCGCGCGGTGTTGGTTAGGCCCGATTTCGCCGGTGCATGGATCGATCTGGCGCTGGCCCACGCGCGTCTCGGCGAGGCCGAGACGGCACTGCAGATCGTTGCGCACATCGAGGACAGCTTCGAGGTTCCTCTGCCATTGCGAGATCAGTTGCAAAGCCTGCGTGCGGAACTCGCTGCGCCTCGTCTTTCGACCGAATGGGCCGCGAACTCGTTGCTCGGCGCGCGTAGTGGGTACCTGCAATTTTCTGCGGGGCACGAATCAAATGCAAATCTTGGTCTGGCAGCGTCGGTCTTCTCGCTTACCCCGATTGGCGCTCCCCCTTTGCAGATTCAGATACCTCCATCCGCCCGAGCGGCTTCGGATGCCTATTCGCAGGTGCGCGGAGAAATGCAGCAGGTTTTGCAATTTGGCGAGCAGCAAAAGGGCCGCATTTACCTGTCCGGGCAGCACAAGGAATTTGCGGACTTGAAAGAGTACAGCCTTTCTGATGTGGCGATGAGTTATACGCAAGAATTCGCGCTCCCGAATGCATCCAAATGGGCAATTGAGGGGCTTTTAGGCGTCCGCCCCATTTTCATCGGTGGCAACAGGTTAGCGACCATCTCCAGTTTTGGTGCCGGATTGCTCGCGCACGGCAGCCAGTGCCGGTGGGGTGTGCGCGCGTGGAGCGAAATTCGCGATTATGGGATGGGGGGCTACGTCGATGCGGACGTGCCGACAATCAGTTTGTCGACAACTTGCCGACGGAGTGCAAACCAAATCAGCCTCGTGGCCAGCTGGGCGAGCGACATGCCGAGATCCGCGCGAGCTGGCGGGCGAACGGATCGTTACGAACTGGGGATGAATTACATGCTTCAAGTCACCCCACGCGTGATCATCTCCGCTTCGGGGGCGCTCGGCTATTACTTGGATGAAAGCGGATACAGTCCTTTGCTTAAAAACGGCGACATCCGCCATGTGGCCCGAGCAAGTGCGCGCATGTCCATGTACTGGGAGTTCGACCGGACCCGCCCAGATTGGGTGCTTTACGCAGAAATTGAGCGACTGCAGGATCGCTCAAACTTGGAGCTATTCAACGTAACAAACACAAGACTCGCCGTTGGGTTGCGGCATCAATATTAAATTGATAACTTTGCCAAATTCCTTCATTTGGGAACGTGCTTGGCCGAGACAAGCAATCGGCAAATTTGTGACTGCGCACACAAGCGCGTCTATATCCTGGAACTAAACTAATCAGGGCTCAGTCGGGCGCCCGCATCGGTCGACTGTGCGGATGTCAGGCAACAAAGCTGCCCGAGCGCTGAAAAGCAAATTCAATAAACAGGAGCAAACCAAATGGCGAATACGTATGACATCGTAGACGGCGATCGTGAAGATACGGCCGACAATACGACTTATATCTTCAACCCGACCGATACCCTGAAGACCTTCTCGCTGGCCGGCAATTCCGACGGCGACACCATCGCAATCGAAGCACTCAGCTCGGACTTCAAGGTTCGTTTCAAGAAGAACGAAATGATCCTGACCGGCCTGAAAGGCACCCCGTCGGCCGGCGTTATCGTCAAGGTCCAAATGGACAAGGCGGATGGCGGCGTGGGTCACCTGACCTTCCTGGACGGCACGGTGGACGTAACCTTCGAGCCGAACTCCCCGGGCGCGACCAAAGGTTCGTGGACGTTTGGTGGTGAGAACGTCGGCAAAAAAATCAACCTGAGCTCGGAAAGCGTTTCGTACGCAATCGATGCAACCCATACCTACGGCAAGGCAGAGGCGGCTGCAAAGGTTGACCTGAACTCGGTCAACTATGAGTTGACGACCAATCTGGATGACGTGAAGGGCGATGCAAGCAACGAAGTCATCACGGGCTTCCTGAACGACACGTTCGAAGACGATGATTCGGTGGACGGTGGTGAGGGCACGGATACGCTGGTGCTGTACGCGACTGGAAGCGCAACCGTCGATACGCAGTACAACACGATCAATAGCATTGAGCGCGTGGTTCTTCAGGGGCGGTACGGCAATGACGCCAACGTGAACATGGATCTGGTTGGTGTGAACGGCCTGGAAGAGCTGGAAATCAGGAACTTCATCGGCGGCGAATCTGACATCAACATCCAAAGCGCTCCTGGAACGGTGCTGGTCGAGCATTTCGATAATGATGACAACAACATCAATGTGAACTTCGCAGACTCCGTGGCAAATGCTGAAGTTACTTTGTCGGATGTTTTCGCAGGCAACATCGTCATGTCGGGCGATAGCGTCGAAACACTGACGATCAATGCCGACGGCCTTTCCGATAACGATGGAAACGATAATTCGTGGGTGCGTTTCGAGGGCTCCGCGGATTCGTCGCTGGAAAGCGTCGTTGTCAATGTGACTGCAGACAGCTGGATGGGTCTGGATTTCAACAACGAATCAGATGACGAGGGCGATTTTGACTCGCATCCGCATCTGACCTCGATGACCATCAACGCTGATGCTGACCTGACCGGTTGGATCGATTTTGCGAATGATGCGAACGGCAATGACGTCACGACTTCGCTGACGATCAACGGCAGCGGTGATGTGAAAATCGACGGTATCTGGGAAGACGATAACCTGAACATCGTTTATACCGGTTCGGGCTCGCTGGAGCTGGGTGTCGATCTCAACAGCAACGATCAGGATGCTTGGGAACCGCTGAACGGTTCGTTCAACGCATCCAGCGCGACCGGTGATGTCGCGATGCGCCTCGATCTGAATGAATCGGACGATGTGCAATTCTCGTTCGTCGGCTCGAAGGGCGACAACACCGTCTACATCAATGAGTGGACGGCATACAACGGCGTGATGGATGGTAACGATGAAGTTGATCCGGATGCGTCGATTTCCATCGCAGCGGGTTCGGGCCATAACGACACCCTGGTGATTTACAACGATGATGACGTTGCGGAACATGTCGCCGACATTTATTCGGGCTTCGAGACGCTGCGTGTCGAGCAGTTTGGCGAAGACGGCGATGGCAACCAGTATTACGATCTGTCGCACGTGGGAACTGATTTCAAATCCCTCGAGCTGGTTTACCGCGACGACAACAACTACAACTGGAACGACGATGTTGAAGTTGTTGTTAACTCCGCAGTGGCGAAAGACATCTCGCTGATTGATACCGGTGAAGACTCGTACATCGATCTGACGCTGACGCTGGATGCTGCGGTAGGCACGGCGGATGAAATGGTCGTGAATTTCGTCAAGCTTGATAACCTCGATATTGAAGATAATACTGCGGACTATGCAGACGAAATGTATATCAACAACGTCGAAGAAATCACGCTGAACTCGACGGGCGCAGTCACTGACGAAAACGGTAACGAACAATGGAATTCCATTGGGGAGTTCTATGCCGATGCAGTTCGTACGCTGACCATTACCGGCGATGTTAGCTTCTCAATCGACGACAATCTCAATGCTAACGAACTGTACCTGATCGACGCCACCGGTTTCTCGGGCGAATCGCTCTACATCGAAGATATCGACACCGATCGCTCGCTGGAGTACCGTGGTAGCGCAACCGCTGACCAAAATATCAGCTTCGATGGATTTGGCCTTGGTCTGGTGGTCACTACCGGCTCTGGCGACGATAACATCAATATTGACTCCGACGACAATTGGTCCAGCGTCGAAGTTGACCTTGGCGGTGGCGATGACTGGCTGCGCCTCGACATGAACAACGACGTCGACAGTGATGGCGCGACCGCAGTGGTCACGCTGGGGGCCGGTGCGGATGAAATTGTCCTGGATGACATCTTTGACGGTAACATCGACGCAAACTTCGTCGCGGAGATTACCGACTTTGATGTGACGGAAGATGAGCTCTGGCTCGACGACAACAACAATAACCTGGTTGTTTCGATGGCGACGGATCAGGATGGTGACTACAACGTGACCGCCGAGGTCGACAACAACGACAGGATCGTTCTCGTCTTTGATTTCGATGCAGACCATAATGATCTGGACTTCGGCGCTCTGTATGCAGCCGGCGATCTGGACGGCAATGACCTGCTCGAGGCTTTGGCTTACGATCTGGCCGATCCTGACAACATGATCATTGTCGACAGCAATAGTGATGGTTATCTGGTTGCCTACAACAGCGGTGATGCGTACGTCTTCGCATTTGAGGACGACGGTAGTGGCGCTCTGGATGGCAACGATATCGTGCTGGTCGGCGTGCTCGATGATGTCGCGGTTGGAAGCCTCACGGCAAGTAACATTGCTTTGTATAACTAAGAACGAGTTATTAGGTTTTAGCTAGTTCTTGAGTTAAAGGCGCTCCAAGCTTCGGCTTGGAGCGCTTTTTTGTAGATGCTGTTTGAATATTCGTGCCGGATCGATCTCCGTAATCCCTGATAAATAAAAGCTCCTATGTTGGATTCGAAAAATATAGTTACGCAAATTCCTGTCGCACCGGCTGAGGTGACGCTGCTGCAGGCTGTTGGCTTGATACCCGCCTTTGCAGAAGCAAAATCAAAAGGCAGTTGGGTGCAGCGGTTGCGTATACATGATCCCGTAATCCGTACCTGGGCGCTTTGCAAACTGCTTCGGGAAGATGGCCCCTTAACGCTGGATGTGCTGCAAATGGCAATGCATGTCGCACCAAAGAGCGCCTATTTGCGGAAAATCCTGTTGCCGCACCTGATCAAGGCATTTCGTTTTGAATTGGTCGCTAAGTTGTCGCAAATCGAGCGAGAGCGAGCTTCAGAAGACGCGGCGCTGCATGCGCAGTTGATTAAGGCGACCTTCGACAATGATTACGAAAAAGTCGTCGCCGTTCATGAAAGGCTGTATCTGCTGACCGGGGATGAGTCACACTTGACGCAAGCGCTGGAGGTTGCGCGATCAAGACTTGGTTGGAAGGCGGCGGTCAAGCCGTATTTGCGAAATATCTTTACACAAACCCAATCTATTCAGACGCTGGGCTTGGGATGGCTTCGCACGCTTGAAAGGGAAAATGCTCAGGCTGAGTTTGAACTCGTCGGGCAAATGTTCAAGCAAATTGAATCAGCCAAACTGTGCACCGCATATTTCATGGCACAACGGCTGTTCTGGAGCAAGGAGTATGGCAAATGCCTCGAATTCCTAGAGAAGAGTAACGTTCTAAAACTTGTTGGCGATAAGATAGCTGTTGTATGGAACCTTGCGGCAAACTCCAGCGAGAAAATGGGCGACTTCAGGCAAGCGGCCGCATTCTATCAGAAACAAAATGATGTTCTGAGAAACGAAAAAATGAAGCCCGAGCGTTTCATTCAGGAAATCGAAGATCGGGCACGCTGGAATATTGGCGCACTGCCAAAAGACAGCCATGAAAACCATCTGATCATGACCGGCTTTCCTAGGTCAGGAACGACCTTGCTGGAAAATGTGCTTGCATCGCACCCGGATATCGTTACTTGTGAAGAAACCTCTTCCCTGCTCGCCTCCGTTCATTCCGCATATAAAACCCCGCTCAAAAACGATCCGAAGGGCGTGAATCTTAATGCGCGCGCACGCATACATCGCCGTCTCTATTATGCCAACATGGCACGATTTGTTCACAAAGAACAGCCCAAAGTCATAATAGACAAGACGCCAATCATTAGTGCGAACATTAAGTACATGGAGAAAATATTTCCGGAGAAGCGATATATATTTTCCATACGGCACCCTTACGACGTAGTGCTGTCCAATTTTAAGCAAGATTATTCGCAAAACATTGCGATGTCAGCTTTCAATGATATTCACAGTGCTTGTGTTTTGTATAACCATGTTATGTCCGACTGGTTCGAAGTGTTCCCGGTTGAAACTGATCGTGTTCACTATATAAAATACGATGATCTGGTCAACGATTTCGAGCCGGTCATTCGCGGTGCGTTGAAATTCATCGGGGTCGACTGGACTGACGAGGTCACGAAGTTTGCCGAGCACTCAGCGAAACGAGCAGTCCGTACGCCGAGCTACACGAATGTTCGCAAGGGGTTAACCATCGGCGTCCAGACGTCTTGGCAAAATTTTGATTTCCTGTTCGACGAGCGATGCCGACAATTGCTTGATCCTTGGGTTGAGCGATTCGGATATCAAAAGGCTTGAGGCATGGCTGTGCAATCAGGGATTAGGTACGGGGCTGTACAGGTATTTGATAATGTGCTGCCCGCGGAACTTTATCGGGATTTAATCAATGCCACACGCCGCGTGGGCTGGCAGTTCGGGTGGAATACTAGTGAGAACCCAAATCACCGGTATTGGCACCATGAAATCGGTTTGGGCGGCAAGAATAATGTGAACGACATCACGGCGAATGTGCGCCGACATCCGATTGGTGCCTTCGCCGGCTATGTCGATTGGATTCGTTCGGAGCTACTGCCGCCGGAAACCAGCTTGCTGCGGCTGTACATGAATGCGCACACATATGGTACGGATGGCTTTCCCCATGTCGATACTGACCGACCGGGGGAATTAACCGCCGTACTGTATCTTGCGCCCGAATGGAGGCCGGAATGGGGCGGCGAAACCGTAATTTTCGACGAGCAAGGCGATATCAGTGCGGCAGTGCTGCCGCGGTGTAACCGCCTGCTTACCTTCCCGTCACATCATTTACACAGCCCTCGTCCGCTTTCAAAGATATTTGACAGCCTTCGTGTAGTGCTGGTCGCTAAATTGGCACCGCCCGAAGGTTGCGGTGAACAGTTTTTCGAGCGCAGGCGAGTGCCGGAAGTCATGCGCATCGCCCCGGTGAGCGACGAGAAATCGACCGATGATTGAGCAGTTCAGCGTTCGAAGCCTAAGGTTTTTCAAAGGTGGGCAGGCAGGTTTGCCGCAAAGTACGGTATTGGTGCGAATAGGCGTTAATGGAAAAATTGACCAATGGCCGCAATTTCGAGACGTTTTAATTGCAGCATGCCGCAATATTGACCTTGCAGAACCGCTATTCGGAGTGGACTGGGAACAGCTGCCGCAGCCCTTGTTGTTGAAAGACCCACGCCTGAATGTGCTTGCTCAGGCGCAGACAGCAGAGAATAGCGGGGAATTAGGTGCATGGATCGTCGCACTGTGTGTGATACATCAACGGCTCGCAAGAGATGCTGTGCATAACGGGCGTGTACTCAATTCGTATGAGGATGGCTGGGATCTGGTGCTTCCGTATCAGCGCCCTGAAGTATTTAAAGAGGCATTGAGCAAGACTTTACAGATGGTAGTCCTCTGCCAGCAATCCGAATTAAAAAGACCTGAATACCGACACCTTTGGACTTCTCAGCAACAGAGTCGGACCAGATGGCTGTCGAGAGTGCAAACCCAGGGGCTTGATTCTTTGAGCCAGAGATTTGCGCTTGCGGCCTTTTCTCACGGCGTGCCCGTCGCCGAGACAGAAGGTGTACTACGACTTGGGCAGGGTTCTAACAGCCTCCGGCTCCTAGCCAGCTTTACCGACCGAAGTAGCACGGTTGCGGCCAATCTGGCCAGGAATAAAGTCGCGACGATGCGTTTGCTCCGGAATCAAGCGATACCAGTTCCCCGATCGGAATCGGTCTCCACATGGGAGGCGGCCAAGACAGTGCAGCAAGCCATAGGGTTTCCAGTCGTGGTGAAACCAAGCAACCAAGATATGGGTTTGGGCGTTGTCACTGGGATTTGCGACATCGCACAACTGAACAAGGCTTACCAAGCAGCTGCAGAATTGAGTCCCAAAGCCGTGATGGTAGAGGAACATGTTCGCGGAGATGACCATCGGATATTGATCATCAATGGCGAGATGTTGGTGGCCACGCGTAGATTGCCCGGTGGCGTTTCGGGGGATGGCTACCATACTGTTCGCCAATTGCTAGCAACGTTAAATGCCGATCCACGGCGGGGAAATCATAAACGGAGCTTGCTGATAGAAATCGACTTTGACGAAGAGGCGATGGATTGCCTTCGAGAAGCGGACCTCGGAATCGACGATGTTCCGGCTAATGGTCAGCGCGTTATCTTGCGGCGAACCGCCAATATCGCCACCGGAGGTACCGCTGAAGATGTGACGAACGAAATTCATCCGGATAACCGATACATATGTGAACGTGCGGCCCGCATCATCGGGTTGGATATTGCAGGGGTCGACTTTATTTGCCCCGATATCCGTTGCTCGTGGCGAGAAGTCGGTGGGGCGATTTTGGAGGTGAACGCGCAACCAGGTTTTCGCCCGCACTGGCTCAGCGATCCCTCAAGGGATTTGCATGGTGAAATCATAAAAAAACTGTTCAAAGCCCGGCCTTCTCGAATACCAACAGCCGTGATTACGGGTGCGCATGGCAAAACAGCAGTGGCGCGCATTTTGCACCAATTGTGGAATTCGGCCGGCAAAGTGGCCGGGCGTTGCGAAACGGGCGGGGTATGGGTCGGAAATACTTGTGTTTTAAGCGAGCAGATCGCTGCTTATCAAGGCGCCAAATTGCTTCTGGAAGATCCTGATGTAGAAGCAGCAATCTTCGTGATGCCAAGAAAGCAATTGCTGATATCCGGCCACCCATGTGCCCACTATGACGTCGCAGCCTTGTTGAATCTGGCAGGTGACTCCGCCCGATCTGACGAGTTGTCCTCGCTAAATACGCTGGTCAAGCTCGGATCAGAAGTACTCTTGTACGCCCAAAATGCAGTAGTAATTAATGTAGATGACAGTGCCTGCCTGAGTCTCGCTTTGGAATTGCGGCGAAGCGGGCGGCTTGGAGACACTGTAAAAACAATTTATGTATCTTGCAAGGCAGATTCGAAGGCGACAAGAGATCATTTGGCGTCTGGTGGCGCAGCAGTACTCATTGATGCGGTGGGCGGGCAACAGTGGTTGGTTTTCGCAGATGGTGTCTCGCGCCATAATGTGATCACAATGAGCGAAATTGGATCAGCGATCGATACACACCACGCTGTAAGCGAAATCAATGTGATGTGCGCTGCAGCCATCGCATGGGCGCAAGACCTTCCTTTAGACGTCATTCGGAAAAAATTGTGTGATTTCAGTGTCTTATCGAAGCGAAACCCAGGAATGAATCATTTCGCACATTAGGGGTGAGTGCATTGTGCGAATCTGAACATGCTCCTGCGAGAGTTCGTTTGTGAAGTGAGATGGGGCGATTTCCGGAGGTCGAGGAACGGTGCAAGCATGGGGGGTAATCGTTGCCTCGAGTCCTTTGAGCCAGCGTAAAAGTCGAAAGAGCGTGTCGGCGATTAGGAAAGAAGTAACCATTTCTCATGTCGTCTAGAGAACAAAGATCATCCGGTTCTGCACTGGTAACGACCTTAAAATTACAAAGCAAAGCATTTGGATTCGGCAAATCGGGAAGGTAATTCGTGGATGGGATGTTGATTGCAGCCGGCGCAATAACTGGCTTGCTTGTCGGTTTAACTGGCGTCGGTGGTGGCGCATTAATGACGCCATTATTGCTATTAATTTTTGGTGTGGCTCCATTGGCGGCCGTGGGTACGGATCTGTGGTTTGCTGCATTGACAAAATTATTTGCAACGCGTGTACATCATGGTCATGGATTGATCGACTGGACAATTGTGAAGCGGCTGTGGACGGGAAGTCTTACAGCATCAGCGATAACTCTCATATGGATGAAAGTACATCCTGTAGATGCGACTGAAATCGCGTTGCTTAAGTCTGCGATTGCAACTGCAGTCATGATCACCGCTTTTGGTATGGCATTCCAGAAGCCGTTGCATGCGTTGGGGAAAAAATTCCGAGTCAACGATGCTACCCATTTCAAGGCTGTGCAAACGCCATTGACAATACTCGCTGGCGCGCTATTGGGTTTTCTCGTCACGCTAACTTCGGTTGGTGCGGGAGCGCTAGGCGCCGTGTTTCTTGCTTATCTTTACCCCTTACGGCTTACACCCCCGAGGTTAATTGCGACGGATATAGTTCATGCGATTCCGTTAGCGATGTTTGCTGGTTTTGGACATTTGTTGATCGGTAACGTAGACCTGGGTTTGCTTGCTAATCTGCTTCTCGGGTCCATTCCTGCGGTATTGATCGGCGCTATGCTCTCAGCGCGTCTACCGCATGGGCTGCTGCGTGGCACCTTGGCAGTCGTTCTGTTGTCCATTGGTTTGAAGTTGTGGTGGAGCTTGGGGCGATAATCGGCACATTCTGATAACTCAAACCGATATTCATCAGAAATCAATTCAAGAAAAGCCAGCTGATTGCCTGTCAATTACAAAAGCAATGACTAAACCTTACGATGAATTGTTTGAAGTTCGAGGCAAATCCTATGATCGTGCGATGAGTCTTTGCCCGGACGCGCGTCGAAAAGAGTTTGAGCAGGTGATTTTCGAGGCGAAGCTATCCGCTGGTATGGTGGTGGCCGATGTGCCGGCAGGTGGTGGTTATTTGAAACGCTATTTGCCGGCGCAATGCGTTTGGCTTGGGCATGAACCTTGTTCGACATTTAGTCGCCATGGATCAAAGTTGCACGCATCTACGCTGTTGCCACTCCCGTGGAATGACAACAGCGTAGATGTCGCGATCAGCCTCGCAGGCGTACACCACACTGCTGAAAAGCTGCCACTGTTTCGTGAGTTTTACCGAGTGGTAAGGCAAGGAGGGCGATTGATCATATCGGATGTGGCATCCGGATCTGCCGTCGCAGCTTTTCTCGATGGGTATGTGGGGGACCATAACAGTACCGGGCATGAGGGAAATTTCCTTGATTTAAAAACATTGAATGAATTGTGTGCGGCGGGATGGAAAATCGACGCTACGATGATGCCTGAGTTTGAATGGGTGTTTGCAAACAGCGAAGAAATGGGGCAGTTTTGTCAACAACTCTTCGATATTCAATCAGCAACTGTTGCGGAGACATTAAATGCAATTGAAAGCTGCCTCGGCATTACATATAAAGGAAATGGTGGCGTGGGGATGTTCTGGTCGCTGATGACGATCGTGGCAACTAAACAATGAAAATGAACTTTCACCAGACAAAAGATCAAGCAGGTGTTTGGGAGAAGCATGCCGGTCAATGGGGCCGCGTCGGTGCCCCTCTGAAACCTTCTTGGGAGGACGGCGAGAATACGCTTCATGCATTAAATGAATCATTGACTCGACGATCTGGGCGAATCGTAATTCTTGGAGTGACGCCTGAACTGGTGCAGTTGCAATGGCCACAATCCATTGAACTGTGTGCGTATGATCAGAGCGAGGAAATGATTAAGGCGGTTTGGCAGCCGCATCCCCTGATCAAGTCGCACGTGACACAGGCAAGATGGCAGTGCTTGCCGGCGCCTGAGTCAAGTTTTATTGCCGCCGCAGGTGATGGTGCACTGAATGTGCTTCCTCGTTTGGATTGTTATGATGAAGTTTTTCGGGAGCTGCACAGGGTATTGGAAGATGCTTCGCAAGCAGTTATTCGCTGTTTTATTCGACCAGATAATACTGAATCTCTTGAGGAAATAGTGAGGGCGGTAAGACGGGGAGATGTGCGGAGCTTTCATGCGTTGAAGTGGCGAATTGCAATGAGTCTGGTCAATACTTCGGACGCTGCCATAGCTGTTGAGGCGATACGTGATGCATTCAACGACTCCTTCCCCTCGAGGTCTGAACTGGCCAAGATCACCGGTTGGCCAGAAGCAGTCATTGGAACGATTGATGCTTATAAAGATTCCCCAGCCCTTTATAGTTTCCCCACATTGTCTGAGCTAAAGCATCAGTGCCGCGCTTATTTCTCGATCGAAGATTTGATGTACGGTACCTACGAGTTGGCATCCAGGTGTCCCACCGTGATTTTTAATCGAATTCCCATTGCTAGAACCAAAACTCGCAATGAATGACCCCATCGCGCCACGTGACTGGCGCCTTCTAAGAGTCGCATTGGTGTCGGGATACGTTCATGGTTGTCGCTATCCATCATTAGTTCTGAGCCTCCAAGGTACCCAACTCCGACGGCAGGAATGCCAAAGACTGACAGAGTGTCTCGTTGCTAGCGCGCCTTCAATGAGCTTCCCCACTGTTCCGGTTTTTGAGTCGTGCGATTTCATGCGGGGCACCGATTGGTTGCTTTCATTATGGCAGGCTTTGCAAGTGGCATTGGGGATTCCGGTTTATGAGCGGGGGCGTATTCTGCGGGCCTCAAAAGACAGGGTGCTTTGCTTATTGCCGGGGCTAGAGAGCGTGTTTGGCGAGCTAACAAAAATAATTTCAGGGACACTGGATTTTATTTCGCATATCTCCTCTGTTGAGGAGGCTGATGCAAGAAAGAATCTGGTCGCGGCGGTAAAAAAACTTCACGCCAAGGCACCGAGCGCTTCGAATGTTCCTCGCTTTGTCCAAGCAGCTTTTGAGTTGGGAATGCCATTTTTAGAAATGCCGGGCGGAGCTTTCCAATATGGTGTAGCACGGCATGCGCGCTGGTTGGACAGTTCTTTCACTGACGCTACACCTAATATCTCGGCTAGGCTGTCGAGGGATAAATTTGCAACTTCTGCGCTGCTTAAGCAAGCGGGATTGCCTACGCCGCCGCACTATCTGGTCACTGAGATAGACCATGCATTAAGGTTTGCACAACGCTTAGGCTATCCCGTTGTGATTAAGCCGGCGAATTTGGATGGCGGTGTTGGAGTTTCCGCAGGTTTGGAAACAGAAGTACAACTTCAGGAAGCATTCGCTCATGCGAAGAAGTGCTCCAGTCAGATTTTGGTTGAAAAACATTTTCACGGGAAAGATTACCGGATTACAGTGTTTAATAGCGAAGCCATTTGGGCCATCGAGCGTGTACCCGCAGGCGTAACTGGAGACGGTCGGAGTACTATCGCAGAGTTGGTCGATTGCGCAAATGCCGATCCGCGCCGTGGCTCCGGAAGGCATGCGCCGTTAAAGCGTTTGGTCGTCGATGATGATGCTAAGAGCCTCTTGCATCAACAACAGCTGAGCTTGACTACGATTCCGGCGGAGGGAGCGTTCATTCGTTTGCGAAGAGCCGCAAATGTGGCATCCGGCGGAATGCCGGTAGCAGTTTTCGATCGAGTTCATCCGGACAATGCACGCCTTGCAGTCCGTGCTGCAGATATTTTGCGTCTGGATCTTGCGGGAATAGATTTGCTTATTCCTGATATTTCGGTCTCTTGGCGCGAGTCAGGCGCGGCGATTTGCGAAGTTAATGGTCAGCCCAATCTTGGACAGACTACCGCTGCCCATCTTTATGCCCCGATTTTGCGTAACCTTGTTTCTGGCTCGGGCCGAGTGCCCACCGTACTGATTTTTGGAGCTCGTCAGCCGCGCGACTGGCTGGAGGCATTCGCTGTATGCATTAGTAAGTTGGCACCCCGTGTCGGGATCGTCGACGCAGACGGGGTAAGAATCGCGGGTGAATGGGTGCATCAGGGAGCAACATCGCCTTACGAAGGAGGGAAGATGCTCGTTCTTGATCGTCGTGTCGATGCGGTGATCGTCGCAATCAATGACGATCGTGCAGCACGTCAAGGTTTGGCTTTCGATCGGTACGACGCAATTGTTCTTGCAGGGGAAAACCTTCGACCAAGAGACAATAATCCAAACCGAAAAGCGCACATTCGGAGCGAGGATGTCTTGCATAGCCTTCTGCCAGCATGCGACGGAGTGATTATCAGCCGGGAAGCAGTAAATGACATACCGCCTGATCTGATAGCCCAATGCCGTGCAATCTGGAAGCAAACTGAAGGCACGATCGCTGAAGTGGCCGAGCATGCCGTTGAGTGGATTGAAAAATGTATTGCCGAGCGAGAGGATAAGTTGCGGCCTAACCCGGTCTGCTTTTCTTAATTTTGTCGCAATTGCCATTTCGAATTTTTTGCTCAATTTCATATTGTGTACCATATTCGAGGCTGGAGTCATGTCCTGCAGCAAATCCTCCCCACTTGCAAAGCGATAAAACTTTTAGCGTTTGGAAACTTGGGAGATGTAACCTGCTCTGCAAGATTTGTTCGTCGGTGATGGACAGTCTGCCGCTAGGGGGCGGTATGACGAAGCAATTTTCAGAAGAGCAGATCAGCGGCATCCTGAGGTAAGCCGAGGATGATATGAAGGTGGCTGAGCTGTGTTGGGAGCACGGCATCAGCGGCGCGACGACTTACTCCGACTAGATGGCCAAGTTCGGCGGTATGGTCTTCTCCGATGTTCGCCGGCTCAAGGCGCTTGGAGCCGAGAAAGCCAAGCTCGATCGGATATTGGCGTCAACTCAATAGTGCGGCTCTGAAAGACGGCATCGGCGGATGGGGCGAGCCCGCAGGCTAGGCGTGAGGCCTTCACGCACCGGATGGAGCAGCACGCGTTGGGTGTCCGCGTACGTTCAGGCTGATTGGCATTCCTCGGTCGTTGTTTGGCAATTGGGCGCGACGCCCGGATGAGGGTGCCGTCAAGCAGCGGATGACAGAATTGGCTGGACAGAATCGTCGGCATGGCTATGACGGCTGCACGTGCTGTTGCTACAGCGTGACGGTTGAGCGATCAACCGCAAGCGCATGTTTCGCGTCCATCAGGACGCCAGATTGATGGTGAAGCGCCGCAAATGCAGGCGGATTGCCTGTATCGAGCTGCAATCCAGGTCGCTGCCGATGGTCGTCGTCTGCGCTGCCTGAATATCGTGGATGATTTTGAAAATGAACGCGTTGCCATTGAAGTGGATACCTCGTGACCTGCTCCCCTGAAATAGTCCCTTGCTAATATGGAGTCTGCTTCAAGGGGGGCAGGCATGGAGACGCGATTCACGGAAGCGCAAATCATTGGGGTGCTAAAGGAAGCGGAGGCTGGCGGCAGGATTGCCGATCTGTGCCGCAAGCATGGCATCAGCGACGCCACGTACTCCAGTTGGAAGGCGAAGTTTGGCGGGATGACTGTCTTCGATGCCCAGCGCC
>JACCDU010384615.1_pt1 | contig 21651 bp, 34 predicted proteins | sample 7446081 | NCBI WGS metagenome assembly JACCDU01 (sample SAMN15323447, study PRJNA562643) | freshwater metagenome | isolation source: river surface water | place: USA:Blue River Watershed | collected 2017-08-17
CCTCCTCCAGCCGCTTGATGCGTTGTTGTGCGGCGTTGAGTTCTCGTTCAAGTTTGTACGCCTCCTCCTTCAGGTATGCGTGATTCCAGTGAACTTGATCAACTCTCGGTGTTTCGCTCACGGCTTCACCTCCAACGCCATCAAGGCGATCTGAGATTCGGTTGATCGATTTCCGCGATAGTCCTGGTCGGCGATCTTGCGGAGCGCCGCTTCCAGGTGCATCACCCGCTTCTCGGCAGCGTCTCGCTCTGCGGCGATGCGAGCCACGTCGGCGTTGGCTGACATGAGTAGTTCGATGCGCTCCTTGGATTCCAGTGCTTCTGACGCTTTGTCGATTGCGTACCAGCAAGCGTCTATCATTGCTCGACTGTTGTTGTCTCCGTTCCAGTATTCTCGAATAGACTCAAGAGCCTCCTCCAGCCGCTTGATGCGCTCTTTCATCTCGCGCACCACAGCCACTCCTTGCTCGACATCATCGGTTCCTAGCAGTTCAGTGAACTCCTCGCGGAGCTTGTAAGTCTGATCAGCCTGTCGTCGCGCTGTGTCGCGCTCTGCGATGAGCAATCTGATGCGCTCATTGGCCGCGTTGAGTTCGCGTTCGAGTTGGCGGCACAAATCAGATGCTTGTTCAAACGCAGAGTTCCTGCGGATACCAACAGGAGCGTGTTGCTCCATCATTTCGGTCCTCGGTGTATCGCTGATCATTTTCGTGAGGTCAGGAATATAATCGCTCATTTCGCCTCCTTCTTGTCCTCTTTGATTTCTCGGATGATGTCGCACAGGCCGACGCACATCGCCATGTATCCCTCTGGATTGGCCATTCCATTCCGATCGCAGATATCCTGGCCTCGTTTCATCGCATCCAGACCGACTTCCCGCCACGGCTCTTTGATAAACTCGCTGATTTTCTTTCCTCTCATTTCAGTCCCTCCGCCAGCATCGCGTGCTCTAGGATGAGCACCGCATCCGCCGTCTTCAGTGTGATGTTGAGGCTAGGCTGACGCTGCTGCGCCAAGCCCTTCAGATGGGCCTTCCAGCGCGTTCCATGGGTCTTGCTTGTTCCTGCCCCTATCGTCTTCTGCCAGCGCTGGGGCGGAACCTCGATGCACCTGGTGAGCATCGAAGCTATCAGGCCGTGGATGAATCCTACGTTGCGGCCAAACTGGAACATCGCGCTACCCGGTGCGCCCTTGCCGCCGATGTATCCGCCCACCTTCTCGATGTAGACCACATCCGACTGCGACAGGTAGTTGATCAGCACCTCCCGGACGTCGCCGTCGGTCGACGGCATGGGCTCTAGGGTCACCCGGTTGTTGGCGAAGTGCGCTAGACCGCCGGACAGGCCGGGGTCGATAGCAAGGATACGTTTCACTTAGCGTTCCTCCTTAGCCACGCCTTGATCGCCTGCTCGGTGACGGCACCGACCTTCAGGCCGGAGGCCTTGCAGTAGTCGCGCAGGAGTTTGTGGATCTCTGGGTTCACGTTGATCGTCTTGGTTTTACTCATTTGAGATGCTTGCGGACCTTGTTCCAGTAGGCCTCGGTGGCCTGCTTCCTGTCGCCAGACGGACCGCCATTCCACCGCCGGGCAAGCTGTTCGGTGCTCGCGCCGCGGCCGTAGTGCTTCAGGTATGCCTCGCAGACAGCCCGGGCCTGTGCACGGTTGGTCATGTCTTGGTGCCGGTAGTGGCTGCCGGTGATCCGGTTGACGTCGAGCACAACGGCCTTGTGGATCTGCAGCGGCCCGATGGCGTTGCCGTTGTCGCCGATGGCCATGTCGTTGCCGGATGACTCGACGATGATCAGAGCGCTGATTAGGTTGGAGATGGTGGTCATTGGATTAGAGCGATGAACAAACCAATATGCACAGCGCCTTGAATGGGTGGTTGTATTTGGAGCAAAATCTCTTTGCTTTTGACTCTGCCTTTTCAGGGCTGTTTGCATTCACTATGAACACTCGCCGAATCGTATCCTTTGAATGCACCTCAAATGTCGCAAGGCCTTTGCTTGGAACGATGTGCGCCATCGAAAATTGAATGTCTTTGATCATGGTTTGGACAGTTGTGCGCGTTGGTAAACCAGTCGCGCCCCTGGTGCCGGACTTCCTCACCGGCGGGATGGGCGGTTTGACGGGCACCGCCGTGCCCTAAGATGTGTTATGGTGCGATGATTCCGAAAGAGACGTCGTAATCGGCGTCGTAAGGTCCGCACAGCTTGGCGACCTTCTCTTCTGCGGCCTCACGGCTCGGATAAGCGCAAACGAAAGCGGTAAAAGTACCAGCGAAAGCATCAGTTGCCTTGCAGTACTGCGGGAACTCCTTAACCACAACAAACAGCCCAAGGGCCAATGCGCGGTTGATGTTAGCCCGATCAGGGGCTGCCTTATCAGCGACCGATAACCGGGCTTCAAACAGGCAGTTCTGCAGTTCGCTGCAGGCACCGGCTTCGTGCTCGTAGTGCTCTTCTTCTTGGAGTGTTGCGTAGCTCATGGTGTTTTGCTTTCGACTTGATTGGACCGACGGCCGTCAAGTTGCCACACCACCCAAACACCTGCAACACATTTTTACTATTTTTCCCTCTTTTTGCAGAAACCCCAATGTTTGCAGGGGTCAAACGAGGGTCGAAAAGTCAGGATGCTAGCTCATTCGGCAGTCGCAGATCGACGTACCGGATGGTTTCGTATCGCTGCTCGTTGGCAACGGTGTCGAAGTAGCTCGAGACTTGGCGCCGCTCACCGTCGCTGAAGTTGCGCAGGGTATCGTACCCGGTCGGCAGCACCGGCACGGCCTCATTCGGCTGGCCGTTCTCGGTGTCGAAGTTCCACGCGGTGAAGCCCTGGCTGTCGGAATAGGCGGCCAGATTCACCGCGGGCACATACCAGTAATCGTTCCCGCCGGCATCCTGGTCACGATAGCAGACGACGCCATTTGCGATCAGGAGATCGTAGGCCTGCTCCGAGATGTAGAACGACGGGATGGTGCCGCCAGATTCACGCCCGGACGTCCCCAGCAGCACCATGCCGATGGTCAGCACACCGAGCACCCGGGATGATCCGGTCGCGTCGTACAGCGGGCACGATGACATCCCCAAGCAGAGCGGCACAGCCCTCGTCCAGGCACGCACCGACCATTCCAGAAGATTCCAGAGCCATGGCGACTTCGGGATCTTGTGGAAGAACGGTCCACCGCCATTGATGAATGGGTTTGTGATCTCGGTGTATGGAAGGTCGAATAGGGCTTCATCACCCATACTCCAGCAGATATGGGTCATGTTATCCCGATACGGAGGAGGCGTGTTGAACGGGTCGATTGAAACGGTCGATGCGAACAATGCGTTGCGTCGATCCTTGAAGATGTCGTCGATACCTGCAGGAACGGTATCCGAGAAGGCGCCGTTGTTTGGATCCGGTATGGTGGCGTACTGCTGCGTTCTGTTGGGGCTGCCGGGGATCCGCACGGATGCGTCAATGCCGTTGGGGCCGCCCCATTTATTCAACCAGAAGTCGGCGCCCCACGGCCTCGCATCGACAACACCGCCTTCGACAAGGCTGATCTGGTAGGTTCTGACCTGCTCGAAGTCGTAGACTGAACTCGAGAATCCCCAAGGGCCTCCTGGCGGTATGTAGGCGGTGTTAACAGCCGGCAAACCCGATGAAACAGATGGGTTCATTCCAGGCAATATGTTGGACCATTGATTGACCGTGGAATTAGGAGCTGCCTGCAGGTAGAAAATATGCGTTCCGGATGTGTACCGGGTATTGAACCACGGGCCCACTCCGAATCCTATTGGTCGGTCCGCGATGTAAAGGGTGTTGTTGTCTGCGGTGGTCTCGTAGTTGTTCAGCGTGCTTCCGCCGATACCTGTGGCCGTTGCCGCTCGGCACATCAGCCCCATCGGAGTCATGCTGACCACCGAGACCTTCTCCTCCACGATGTCGACGGCATCAGTGTAGTTGTTCAGGAAGCCAACCTCGACGGCGATTTTGCGCCGTAGATTGCGCATCGTGTCGAATATGGTCGGCTCGTTTCCGGCTGCGAAAGAATTGATTGTGGGCCAGATTGTAAACGGAAAGCTGCTTTCGACCGTGTATTGGCTTGGGTAGACGATTGGGATCGTTAGCACATCGTTGTCGATCTCCCAATACGGCTCTGAGTTCGTTGTGAATATGTTGCAGTCAAGCGGGTAAATCCGAATGACTCCGCGGCTCGTTGTGAGCTGCATTTCGGTAGCCGTGACGTTGACGTCGATGCCAAGATCCCGCAGCCGGTCGACTAGGCTGGTCGTGCCGTTGAAGATTCGGATCTGTTCTGAAACAAGCGTTCCACTTATGGGGTTTCCAAACGTCACTCGGGCACGGCCCCAAGTGAACACGGCATCACCGATGGTCGTATTGGCATCGGTCGGGTCGGCGTAAACTCCGGTGTACACCTGCCTCGGATCGTATGGGATGAACGGGTCGTGCACCGCACCCATCGTCCGGCGCCACTCGAACAGGATGAACGGGTTGGCCACGTTGTTGGCCTGCGCGGATCGCTCGAGGCTCAGGAACTCCGACTGCGTGGCGGTGTCGGACCATGACGGCGGCCCCTCGGCGAGGAACGGGATGTCGCCGGTGAAGTACGGGAAGAAGTAGCGGCAGAAGGTTCCACCCGGGAAGGTCACCGCCCAGGTGCCGTCGGGCTTGCGCCGAAAAGCCCTGCAGGAGCCCGCGGAAACGAATTGGCGGTCTGCGCTGCCATCGGGCAGTTGCAAGAGCACCACGGCCGTCCTAGTGCCGCAGTTGTGCACGCGCCAGCAGTCGTAGCGCTGGTATGTGCGCAGGATGCGGAACTCGTAGATGCCTTCGAGCGCAATCTCGGCCACCGCCAGCCGGTGCTTGTGGATTCGTCCAGGAGGCAGTGTCGGGTCAATGCCGGCGCCGAGGCTGCCCCGGACATAGGACGTCAGGCCCGAGGTCGACGGAGGATCCCACCCTAGATGCACGTCGTACTGGATCCCGGCCACCTCCCGCTTCAGCAGCTCGAAGCTGTAGTGGATATCGGCGACGTCACAGGTGAACGGGTCGCCACCGGCCACCCAGTGGTCGACGTATGCCTGCCCGCCTTCGACGTCGAGGTGCTTGGTCTCGAGCTTCGATAGCTCGACCTGTGTCTGCACCTGGTTGTGGTTGTCCCGCCAGTCTGTGCCGATGCCGGGGATGTAGTCTGGCCCGACTGCGTTGTCGGCTCTGAGGCGTTTACAGGTGTCCGGGTCGTTGCGGTAGACGTACCAGACGCCGTATGGATATTTGCCTTCCCATGCACCGGATGCGGAACTGGCGAACAACGGGCTTTTGCCGTTGAGAACCCGGTGGCATTTCTGGTCGAAACGGGAATAGAGGCTGTTCAGGTTCGACGCCGTGAACATCTTCTCCCGCTTGTCTACGGCGAAAGGCATGGTGGCGGATCAGTAGAACCAGGATTCCTCGGCGGTCTGCGTTATTCCAATGCTCGGCTGGATCTTCAGCGTCGTGCCGTTGGCATTCTGCTCGACCCTTTGCCCGGGCCCGGCCACAAGCTGCACCCGGCGCACAGCCTCAATGAGCTGGTTAATGGTTCGAGCATGGTCTGCTTTGAGACCACGCTCGGACAATTTGGCTGGGAGCTGGATCATGGCGTCAGATCTCGCAGAACTGGGCGAAGATCTTCACCGGGCTGTTCGATGCCTTGACGTACATGGTGGCATCGACCCACGGGATCAGGATGAACTGCCCGGCAGGGATCTGGAAGCTGTACGGCGAGGAAGGCCCGATTGAGACCGAGTTGACCAGATCGAGGTTGACCACCAGGAGTCGGTACGGCGTGGCCAGATCCGCGGTCAGATCGAGGGCCTCGTCGGTCGTACCGACCACCTGAGTCTGCTGCCCCATATCGGTGCCGGTCATGTTGGCCACCGCGCTGTAGGACAGTGAATTAATCGTTGCACCGCCTTTCGCAGCATAAAGCCGCGCCGACATCTCGACTTCGTTGGCCATGGTGTTGTTTGGTTAAATCTCGCAGAAGGTGGCCTGAATGGTCACCGAGGAAGTGTCGGCCTTGAGGTAGAGCGTGGCGCTGACGTACGGGATCAGCATGGTCTCACCGGCCGGGATTCGCATCGTGTAAGTGCCGGAGACGAACCCAGCCTCGACAAAGTTGGTGCTGTCGAGGTTGCTGATCAGCAGCTTGTAAGGGCTGGAGACATCGACCGGCACGTCGAGGGCCTCGACGGTGATGCCGATAAGCTGGGTCTGGCTGCCCATATCGGTGCCGACCATGGTGGCGGTTTTGGTGTAGGTGACCGAGGGTAGGTACGCACCGTTTTTCGAAGCGTACAGCCGGGCCGTCATTTGAATCTCGTCTGCCATAAGGTGTGCGGATGTTGGTTGAGGTTAGAAGAACGGGTAAATGTCCAGATCGTATGGGGCAAACGTCCAGGAGATCACCTGCTCGACCTGGTTGGTCTTGGTGATCAGGTTGGTCGAGTAGTTCGTTTGCTTCCAGCCCCACGCGGTCCCGGATGGAGCCTGCACCTGTCCAGTGATCGGATCAACAGGAACGGGTGGCAGCATTGACGAGACCGAAAAAGGAAGGCTCCAGATCTGAATGAACGAGAGCGGGTAGTAGACAGGCGGGATGCCTTGCGGAACTTGCGGAAGCCCCAGATTGCCAGAGAACGTGGCGATGCGCGTCAGGCTTACCCGGGCCACCGGAAACGAGTCCTCGCCGCGGGCCAGCTTCGCCCAGATCCGGCGAGCAATAGGAAGGTTTCCTAGAGGCGAGATGTCCTCGAGCTTCTGGCCATTTCTGACTGCCTCTTCAATGGTCTTCTTGTAGTAGGCAGGATCCCCAGTTGCATCGGCCTCTTTGGCTACGGCAGGCAGAGCGAAAACGCTGATATCGACGTAATCCGTGCGGAACTCGTAGCGGATGTCGGCGATCTCACCTGGCTGCGGAACCGACTGCTCGTAAATCTCAACGCCGGGGTCGTAGCTGCTTCCACCGATGGTGACCGTGGCTTCAGAGTAGGGGCCGTCCTCCCGGATCGAATACTTGGCGCCAATGGCCACCCATTGCGCCGAGGCGATTCTAAGAACGTCCTTGGGCCCTCTGAAGGTGAGCTGAACCACGCGGCCTGTGCCGCTGTTGTCGTAAGATCTCGAGACCTCGATGTAGCCAGGAAACGCTGCCAGCTCGTTTGCTTGTTGGATCGTCGCCATGTTATTCGGAGACGGCCTCGGCCGTGCGTTGGGTGTTGCGGCTGATGTCGCGGATGTCCTGAGCCTGCGTCTTCACGGCGCCAAAGTAGCGGTCCATGTTGCTCTGGAAAGCGGTGAACCCACCAGTGCGTGCGAGCTGATCGCCCGACACCGCGGATACGGCAACCATCTTTCCGGCCGGGCTGTTTTCAAAGGAAGCGTTGCGCATCAGTTCAGCCCTCTTTTCGCGGGCTTCTCTGCGGGCCTGCAGCTCGGTGTCCTGTTCATCCATTGATGTCCTGAAGGCCTGCAGGCTTTGCGAGATGATGTTTTGAGTCTCACTCACAACACCTTTGCCGGAAATCATGTTAACGAACGTCTGCGACCGCATTCTGGCGAATGTGTCGAACATATTCCCGACAGCTTCCATCAGCTTGAAAAACGGAACCACCACGTTGGCTATCAAAGCGCCCATGCCTGAAGACATGGTTTTGTTCATGATCTCCACCCGATCATTGGCTTCGTCGAGTGTGGTGATGACCTCATTCGACATGACCATGCCGAGGTTCCTAGCCTGCTGAGCGGCTTCTCCAAGGCCTTCGACCATTGAAGGGATCAGTGCGCCAGCCCCTCTGCCTGCGAGTTCTCGAAACGGTTCGAGCAGTTGCTGGGGATTCGATACGTTCTCGAAGGCCTTTCCGATCTTCAGGAAGATGTCCTCGAGTTTGGCCGTCTTCAGCTCTTCTGCCGTGATCCCGAACTTGGTGAACGCTGCAATCAGGCCTTGATTCCCTTGAAGTGCACCAACCCTAGCCACCGCGATTTTCTCGAGTGCGCTGCTGACTCCTTCTAGGCTTCCACCAGACATCTCGGCGGCGAACTGCATCTCCTGCAGGAACTCCGCGGTGACACCGAGCTGAGTCGAGAGGTCGTTGATCTTGCCGGCTGCATCAATGGCCTGCATCCCGAACTGGGCGAGCTTGTCGACGGTGAACACGTTGGCCAACGACGAGCTGATTTCCCGGCTGATACCTTTGGCCAACGAGGTGGCCCTTTTGGCGCCTGTTTCAAAGGCCGTACCGTCGAACCCCAGCTTTGCCAAAAGTGAGAAGATTGCCATGGTCAGTTTTGAGGGTGTTGCTGCGCCCAACGCCACAAGGCCTCGTCCTTGGCGCTCCACAGCTCGACGTCACCATGGGTCTCGGCTCGAGCTAGGACAAGCCTTTCGGCGTCACCTATCGGCATTGAGAGCACGGTTTCCTCGCTCAGACCAAGGTCGAGGCAGCAGGCCATCATTCTGTCAGGCCAAGGCATCGACAGCGCCTTTTTCACGCCAGGCTTGGTCAGGATCTCCGGCGCTGTAGATTGGCCGGCCATCCAGTTGTTCCATTTCTCGAACTCGACCTCGAACGACAGCTTGATGGTTTTGCGCGTCCAAAAACGAACTGCAATGCCTCGGAGAGGTGATCGCATCGTCTTCAGTGATTCACTGATAGGCTGGGAGCAGATCAGAACCGCCTGCATGAGTTCTGGCCTGCCAACCTCACCACCGACAACCAGCGGAGACTGCAGTCTGTGCAGCACCAACGAGTGCCCTACAGAAAACGGAACAAGGCGCAGCCCCATCACAATCGGACAGGGTGGCGCTGTGGCGATCAGGATGTCGGCCAGGCCGATCACAGGTTGGTGGCGGCGCCAGAGGCGGTCAGATTGGTGTAGCGCTTCAGTGTGATGGTGCCGGTAGCCTTGCCGGTCTGGGTGGTCTTGATCGAGCCACCGCCGGAATAGATCCAACGGTTGCCGGTGGCCGCGTTGATGGCATCGGCGTAACCACCGATTTCGATCACGGGAGCGCCGGTGATCACGCAAGTGCCGTTGACATCCGGAAGGCTGGCAGCCAAGAGGGCATTGGCCGTGCTGGCGCCACTTGGGATGAAGTTGAGCGTCAGCGTCAGGCGGTTGTTGTAGCCAATGTGGCCGACAACCTCGCCGGAGCTGTTGCGCACCTCTTCGGTGTCAGCCTCGTGTGTGATGTCGTAGCTCTCGACGTCGGGTGCGACGTAGCCTGTGACAACCAGGTTCCCCGCGGCGTCATAGAGCGCCATCGAGGCCGGTGATCCAAAAACGTATTTACTGCCTTGAGTGTTAGCCATGGTGATGTGTTACAGGGTTGCGGAACAATACAGCGTGAAAGTCCGGGTGAACGTCCTGGACCTATTTGAAATTGAAGATGCACCGAAATCAAGCGGTGCGGCGAACTGCGCCGTGAATGGACCGCTGGCGTTGTCCTGGTCGGCATCCAGCACCGATGCACCATTCGCGTCGAAAAGCGGCAGAATTAGGCTGTCCAGCGCTGCGACGGTGGTCAGCACATCGGCCTCGTCGGTGTCGTCGGCCGATAGTTGCAGCTCGACCTCGATATTGACCTCGCAGGTGAGATCCGTGCGCTGCATTGGCCGCGCAGAAGTCGACGAGACAACCACCCGCGGAAAATTGGGCATGGTGTCCTGCTCGTCGGGATCGTCGTACAGGCCGCGGCTGTAGGACGTCATGAACGACGGAGTGCCGGCGCCAGCCCCGGACCAATTTCCGGAGGCCAGATAGTCGACAAGCGCCTTCTCGGCTCTAGGTGCAACGCCGTTCATTTGATGTCGATCCCGTTATCTACCAACACCTGCCCATTGGCAAGTAGTGCATCGGTCAGGTGAGTTGATAGTTCCGCCAACTCGTCGTCGTAGGCCTTCTGCATAGACGAATCATAGATCGACTTCACTCGACCGAGTTGATTGTCGGCGATGCCGGACTGCATCAGCACCGATGCTGTTGGATTCCAGCCAGGCACAGCTTGAAATCCTTTTGCCTTGGTGCCCTTGTGAACGGCGACGTTTTCCGCTGGAAGGCCGTATTGGTTGGCGATGGCTACCAACGCTGCGTTGGGCTTTTTCGGGGCCTTGTATCCGGCCGGTTTCACAAGCGGCTTCCACTTCGGCTTGTCGTATTGGCTGAAGCCTTTGTTGAAAACTCGGATTGCCTTGACCACACCGGAGCGCAGGTAACCTACCGACCCGATCGCCTTACGGTAGACTGCCGATGCAGCCTGCTTCATTTCCTCACCGTACAAACCGCGGCGGCCGGCCTTACGTTCCCGAGCCTGAGCGATCAGATGAACCCGGCGCAGCAAACGGCTCTTTCCGATGCGCTTGCCGGTCTTCTTGCTCTTCCGGTTGATGTCTCCGAGCGGTTTGGAAAGGTAGTCTGCGATGCGTGCGCGTTCCGATGCCGGGCTCTTGGGAGGCACCAGAACGAACAAGCGGACCATCAGGTAGAACATCCGGGCGTTCACCGCCTTGTCGAGATCACGGGTGGTGGCCAAGAGGTACTGCTTCAGCGCAGCGTCGAACCTCGAGGAATCCACCGTGATATTGACTACAGGCCTCATTTGCTCTTGGCCCCGAGTTCGAGGCTGTAATAGGCGCCTGAAGCGTCCACGCGGCACGATAGGATGCGCAGCGTGCGGCCTTGGTACATGAGCGTGCGCCCGACCACCGGCCGAGGTTTGCAGAAGGTCAGAGCGATACGGTCGGTGTTTTCCAGAAGAACGAACCCGGAGTCCTCACGTTGCAGCCTCGAGAAGGTCGTGCCCTGGTCGAGCGTGTACAGCGTCGAGTCCATCGAGACGAGCGTGCTGTCGCAGGTCTTCCAGTCAGAGAACATGACCAGGATCCGGGATGTCACGTTGTCTTGGAACCCGCCGGCCACCGGGGTGTTGGCATCGGTGACCGCTGCCGGGATGCACCGGATCGACAAGCCTTCCCAGATGAACATCGGCGCCCCGAGCATCTGCTGGAGCACCGTCATGCCCTGCTGGAGACTGGATCCGATTGTGGTCATCAGCAGGTGAAGTAAACGCCCGAAACAAGGATCCGGCTGGTGGCCTGCAGTTGAGCGGCCAGGCTCGAGATGTCGCCGGTTTCGTAGTGGCTGAGCTGGCAGTAGGACGTGCCACCGACCACCTTGCCGATCACCGCGGTCTTGGCCTGCGTGGTGGCATTATCCAGCCAGATCGAAACCGCGGCGTCATAGGTCGACGCATCGGGCAGGCTCAGGCGCAGTTCTCCGGTGGCGCTGCCAGTCACCGAGTTGATCGTCAGATCCGCGGTGAATGTGGTGACGAACCCGATGGACGTGTGCCGAGCGGTGTTGACGGTGAAAGCGAACGTCCGTCCGCCACCGGAATCGGTCAGCGTCGGCACCCAGGTCGACGGCGCCACAAGCGGGAGCGCGGCGTAGATCTCGTCGAAGTTGTCGTTGATCTTCTGGCCGGCGCCCCGGAGCGTGTCGCCGGTGTTGTCGTTGGCGATGGCGCCGATGTTGATGGTTTGCTGGGCCATGATCAGTTCTTGGGTAAAACGTACCAGCCGGCAGGCAGCGTCACCTTGGACGGCCCCACCAGCTTCTTGTCCTTGTCGAATCCGTAGACGCTGGCCTGCACAGGCTTGGCCAGCATCACCGGATCACCGTGCGGCACCATCACCACCTTCGTCTGCTGGCAGCCCAGGCAGATCGGCAATACGATCAGCCAGATCAGACTTGAGCTGCTCAGGTGCTTTGCCGTGTTGCACATCGGTGGGTGGTGTTTCTCTGAACCAGTCGAGCAGAGCCTTGATGATCTGGTAGATCCAGTTCACTCGGGCTTCTTCTCGGTCTCCTTGGCATCCTTGGCCATGATCAGGCCGAAGCCAGCAGTCGCCGCGGCAATGGTCGAGGCTAGGTCGATATTGGTCGCAGGATCGCTGTCGAAGAGAGCCTTCAGAGCGCCGCCAATGGCAACGAGGATGGCGCCGATACCGGCCAGCGTGGTCTTGGTGTTTTTCATTTCTTGAAGAAGAGCTTGTAGGCGCCGTAGAGCGCACAGATCAGACCAACCACAGCAGTCGCCAGTCGGACCCAATCGGTCAGCACCGGGATGAACGATGCCGCGGTAGCACCGGCAGCGGCTGCAAGTGAGATGATCGGGCCGTTGGTTCCTGCGTGATTGGTCGCGTCCATGGGTTACTCGGGCTTGGCTTGTGCAGCGTTGATGATGATGTCGGCCAGAGGGACGCCGACTTTGGCGTTCTGGTAGCCACCGGCTTTGATGGCGATGTCAATAAGCTGGAGCAGTTGGTTGGCCTGCTCCTGGGTAAGTTCAACCTTGATCATACAGCCGGAGCTTCGACAACGGTAGCCTCGGGCGCAACAACAACCGGCGGCACCCACGGCAGCGGCGGAGCGATGACCGGAGGGTTGATCTGGTCGGCGATCTGCAACGAGACGTTCGCTTCGATGGCGGTCTTATCGACTCCAGAAGCGAAGCACCAGCCAAGCACCTGATCCTGCGTCAAATCCTCGTAAGGCGTGAACGAACCGCTGGGCGCAGCGAACGACGCGCTGCCGTAGCAGGTGCCGCTGTAGGTCTTCGCGTCGTCTCCGGTGCCGATGGTTTCGGTGCCGTTGCACCTCCAGTCGGCGGTGATGACGACGTCGGAGTAGGTGCCTTCGACTTTGCGGACGAGAAGGCGTTCGATGATCCAGAGGATGGTCATAAATTAGGCTTTCTTGAGAGCGTTGACTTCGGCGGTGAGTTCTTGGATGGCGGCAACCAAGATGGGGACAACTCGGGACATATCAATCGACTGAGCTTTGATGCTGCCGTCTTCGTTCACAGCGTCCTTCTCGCCAGTCACAGCGGCAGGAACCACTTCAGCCAGTTCGTGGGCCAAGAATCCTTCGCCAGTTGATCCGTTTGATTTCCAGTTGTAGATCGACGGCTTCAACGCATTGACGCGAGCCAGACCACCGGAGAGCGGAGCGACAGCTTCCTTCAAACGATAGTCCGAAGTGCTGTTGAACGTAGTGCCGGTGGTGGTTACAGAGATGTCGCCGACTTCTCCTCCCTGTCTAGCGAAAAGAGCGATTTTGCCGTTAGACCCGAGTCGATTGAGAAGAAGCGATACATCATCACTGCGCGACGCTTGAAATGCATTTCCTCCAACTACGCAACCTGTGTTTGTAGTGTTCCAGATAACACTGTTGGTCGTTCCAACCATCAGGATACCACTCGCATCCAGCGTCATCGCCTGCGTGAAGGTGATGGCGTTGCCAGCGGTGCCGGAGGGGGCGTTGAACCAAGCGTGAACACCGTTGACTGCTGACTGGATGTATTCAGTTGCAAACCCGTTGTTGCGGTAAACGTATGCGTTGGAAGTGTTAAATGTCGTGTTGTTCGACAAATACCCGTTTCCACCTGCGACAGACCACAATGCCTGATTTCCAATCTGCAACGCCTTAAACGATGCACTCCACGCACTCGGCGTAATCCCGATGCCGACGTTGCCGGAGGAGTCGAGCCGCATCTTTTCGGTGCCACCAGTTCCAGCACCAAACTTGATGAATCCGCCAACAGCAGCCAGAGTGAGTCCTGTGCTTTCAGAGAACAACTGACCACGAAGAGTTCCACCATCAGTCAGATCAATTTCGCCGCCACTGGTTCCATTGATCGTAAGCGTCGTGTAATTCGTGTAATTGTTAGGACTGGCAGTTCCAATGCCGACATTGCCGCCAGTAACCTTCAGCTTATTCGTCGCCACCGTCAGATCGCCGGTGATGGTGGCGGAGGCGAGGGTGGCGGATGGCGAACAAGCGAGGATGTTGTTGATCGAGATCCGTTTGGTCGTACCGGATGCCGCCATCGACGTATCAGACACGTCGACAATCGGCATCATGTCGTTTGCGGGATCGGCCGCCGTAAGGGCCGTCAGGGCTGTAATCTTAGAGTCTGCCATGGGTCAGTTTGATTGAATTTGAAGTTTTCCGTCGTCCTCCCGAAAGAGGAAGCCAGCGTCCTCTAGCAGAAGGGAATCAAAGGTGCCGAATGTGATTACGATCTTTCCGGTGCCGTCCTCCTGCAGGATAAAGAACTCGTCCTCCTGGAGAAGGTCACGGCGCAATACGGGCAGATCCGTTCCACCGGCTTCACCGGGAAACAAGCGATTCGTGCCGATTGCGGTTCCGAGTCTCATTAGCTGCGAGCGAGGAAGGCGACCACGCTACCGGATGAAATTTGAAATCCCGTGATGTTTCCGACAAGTGGGAAACCAGCAGGAATGGTCTTGGAAGTCCAAGTCCCAGAGATGTTGAGTCCGGTGATCGACGTGAACACCGTCGGCTCAGTCGGGATCAGTGCCGAGTAATTTCCGGTCTGGGCCGTCGTGGCGGTCACCAGCGCAAAGCCTTCGCGGCCCATGCTGTACTCGGTTGAGATGTCTGCTTGAACGGCCATTTTTTTATCGGTTAGAGGGGAGGCCACCGGAACTTTCCAGCAGCCTCCCCAATTTTAGGTTCAACCTTTACGAACTTTCGGTGCAACGCTGCCCTGTATCCACAGGATCAGCTTCGTGCCCTCTGCAATCTTCGCGGTGTTGAAGTCTTCGCGCTGGGCGGCAGCGTCGACTTCGGGACCGGCGACAATCTTAGATTTGCCGCTCTTGTCCACCGAGATGGTCGTGGCGATTCTCATGGGTCAGCCTTAGGCGGTGACGAGAACCTCGGCCTGCGTGGTGTCCGCGGCAGCGGCGCCGAACATGATGTCGTAGGACGCCATGTGGCTGCGGCTCGCGCGGCTGTACCACACCGACAACAGGCAGCTCAGGCCGTTGTTGGTGGTGACCGTGCGCTGCTCGATAAACTCGCCGGCGATCATGCCGACAGGGAGTCCCGCGGCGATGGCGATGGCATCCGGGCCGCAGACGAAGCCAACGGCGTTGGTTTCGGCAGAGGTCCAGCGGTTGTTCTCGGCGATCACATCGAACCCGAACCGGCCGTTGGCGAGCTGGTCGAAGCGGCCATCGGGGAAGTAGTTAGCGGCGCCCGAGAACTGCAGGCGGGCCAGATGGCCACCGTCAAGGATCAGGTTCTTCGAGCGGTAGTTCTTGGCGAGGGCCAAGATGGCGGGGAGGTCGCTGGTGTCGAAGTTGGCAGCGGTGCCGATGGTGACGGCAGTGCCGTAATTGCCGGAGACCATCAGAGCGGTCAGCACGTCGCTGATGCCGTAGGCGAACAGGTCAGCAGAACCCGCGGCCAGGTCGGCTAGGCTGAAGCCCTGGTTGAGCTCCTGCTGGGTCACGGTGAAGTTCTTCGAGATCTGGTTCACGGTCACCGAGGTGGCCGCCAGCGTGCTGTCGTTGTTGGTCTCCCAGGAGGTCGGGTTGGTCTGGGCCGCGGTGCCGGTGGTGTACTTCTTCACCTGCACGGTGGCGCGGGGGCGGAGGTTGTCCAGGCCGACGTTGCGGCTGAACGCGGAGACCAAGGCCAACCGGTTGGCAGCCACGGTGATCACGGCGTCGGCGAGGTAGTCGACCACGAGGCCCGAGGCGAACGTGTTGGCGTTCTGCGGGGCGTGGATCGCGCTCTGGCGCAGCAGCTCGCTGTGGTTCTGGATCAGCCACGAGCGGCGATCAGCACCAGCCTGCAGCTTCTTGTGAGCCTCGAGCAGCGGGTTGCCGAGGTTCTCGATGCGGGCCGGGGCGATGGGCTCCGGGGCCGGGGCGGCGGTAGGGGCCTTGGCGCTGATGGCAGCGGCAACGGCCTTGGCGACGATGCTCTCGATGGACGAGGCATCCAAAGTAGCGGTCGGCGCAGTAGGAGCGGCCGCCACCACGGTGTTGGAATCAGTCATTTTGTGTGGTGTCTGCTGTGATGTCGGCGCGGTTGTCGCGCCATCGACGGCAGCGGGAGTGCTGATCGTCGAAATCTTGTCTTCCGGCTCGGAGAGTTCTTCCTCCTCGTCGATCTGGGCGGCCAGCGCCTTGAACCAGTCACGGCCGGCGGCACCGCCCCAAAGGTTTGCGGCCACGTCAGCCGGAGTGTCGGCTTCGGCATCGAGGAAGCGCTCATTGCGAGCCCACCAGGCCACAGCCTTCTTCACCTTCTCAACGCTGGGCTCTTCGCCCTTGGCCAGATTGCGGGCGTCGATCACGGTGGCCTCCTCAAGGCCGTCGCCACCGAGGCCGTCTTCATACTGCCGGATGCCGCGCTCGAGGTTGCGGCGAACGGTCGGAGGCGCTGTCTTGGTCACCGCCCGCGGATGCCAACAGGCAGCCATGGCCAGCATCTCGGTCATGCTGTCAGCCAGGCCGAAAGCCACGGCTTCCTGCGCGGTGAACCATGTCTCGGCCGTCATGGCCGCCCGGATCTGCTCCACCGGCTTTCCGGTGCGCTTGGAATAGATGCCAGCCAGAACCTCGGCGTGCTGATCCAAGGCTGCGGCCATCTTGCGCATATCGTCGGCCGTACCGGCAACCATGCCGGACGGGTCGTGAATCATGAACAGCGCCGCATCGGCGATCTCCACGGTGTCGCCGGCCAGAGCAATGATCGAAGCGATTGAGGCCGCGATGCCGACCACCCGGGTTGTCACCTGGGCATTACGGCCGCGCAGCATATTGTAGATGGCCAGACCGTCCCAGACGTTACCGCCGGGGCTGTTGATCTCGACCACCAGTGGGCCAGGGCCGACAGACTGCAGAGCATCGGAGAAGGCCTTGGCCGAAACACCGGAGCCACCGAACCAGTCTTCACCGATCTGGTCGAAGATCTGGATCATGGCGGGCTCAGTCGCCGCCGCTCGAGGCTGGTAGGAAAGCCAATTGGTGACCTTGGTCATGTCGTCTTCGATCTAGGTTTCCGCTTTTTCGGCGCCTTGGCAATAACCTGCTGACTAGGTTCAGCCGGGATTTCTTCAGGCATGGTGCCGGTGGGATCGGCCTCGGGCGTCGGCTCGGCAGGTTCCGGAGCGATTGGGAGCTTCTGGGCGGTCGAGATCTCGGAGACGTCGATGCCGTACTTCAGGGCCAGATCCCGGATGTGCTTGGCCTGCTGCGCCTTGGCCTCGAGGGCCGAGCGCCAGTCGATGCCGCGGGCGCCGTAAATCTCGTCGTAGGTCGTCACACCGGCCTCGAGCTCGGCGAGCTGGGCGGCTGAATTGCGGCCGACGTCGACATTGGGGGCACGGGGAGCCTGGATCGCCACCTCGTACCAGTCATCCGGCGAATCCTGCAGGCTGGGGTCCACCCGGATGGCGTACTCCATGACGTATTCCCAGATCCGACGGGCCGCCGAGGCCATCACCTGGTGCCGGCTGCGGAACCAGACCGACGACATATCGAGAGCGCCGCGGTACACGGTGCCCTGCATTCCCTCGGGGAAAACCAGAACGTAGGGGATGCCAACACCGGCACACACCTTCTCGGTGAGTTGGCGCCAGTATTCCCTCATGTTGACGTTGGGGCGGTCGGCTTGGTACTGCTCGAACTCGTCGCCGCTCTTGAGAACCTTCACGGTCGAACCGAACACGTTCTCGTAGTAGGTCTGTGCGGTGCCCTGTGAACCAGCCACGCCCGAGCGCAGGCTGGTGGCCTGCACCTCGCCGGAGGCCGTCTTGATGACCTGGGCCACGCTCGAGGCGAGCTTGCAGCTTTCCATCTCGAGCTTCTGCAGGTCGTCGAGATCGTGCAGGTCGTTGATCACGCACGCCACAAACGGCAGGCCGCGGAGCTGGCCGGCACGCTGGGCCTCGTAGATGTGGATGATCGAGTCGGACGAGATCGAGCGGATGTCCTGAAGCTGGCCCTGCTGCGATTCCTGCCCAATGTAGTAGGACAAGGCCCGGCCTGTCTTGGTGTCGAACCGGACGCCATCGAACACGTCGACATCGTTCTCCTTGCCATTCGGCGTGGCCACTTGCTGCGGCTCGATGAGCTGTAGCCGGGGGCGCCCGGAGTCGCCCTTGGTCAATAGGATAAAGGATTCGCCGTCGTAGAACCACCCGCGGGCAGCCAGCGACATCAGGGTGCCGAACGATTGCCGGCTGCCGATATCCGGGTAACGGCACCAGGTATCCCACCAGCGCTTCGCCCGGAGGTTCCAGTCAGGATCAGAGCTGGCCGGCTGAACTGAGAAATTGCTGCCGACGGTGTAGTTCTCGAAAAGGTCACCGAGGCGGTTCATTACCGCGTTGTTCTGCTCGAAGAACCGGCTTTTCCGCACGATCTGCTGCCGGGTCGAGGCCGTGACATCGAACCGAACCGAGGTGTAGGACGTATCGAGAAACGAACGGCGGATCGAGTTGGCAGCCCCCTCGTAACGATCAACGGGCTGTGACCTGAGCCTCTGCAGGATGTTGGCGAAGATTCCCATCAGGTGATTCCCGTTCTAAAGGTGCCTTCGCGTCGGAAGTTTGAAAAGTCACCGCCGAATGACGTGGCCGCGATCAGCACCACGGTCATCAGCTTGTTGTAGATCTGGGCGTCGGTCGGGTTGGCAATGCCGTCTTGGCCGAGGTAATACACGGCCAGATCGTAGTCGTTCAGCAGGCTTTCCCACATCTCGACCATTTCGGAAGGCGTTGGGCCGCCCTTGCCGGGCTCGGCGAACTCGACCGACACATCCGAGGATGACGTCGACCGGACAATCTGGCCGGACTCGATGACCGAGGATGCCGCGATGGACTTGGCTGACAAGGCAGCCAGAAGCGTCGAACCTCCGAGGGCCGAGTAAACGGCCCGCAGGTATGAGCGCTTTATGGCAACCGTGAACGTGAACACCCGGCGGGAGAATGCATCTTCCGGGTGCCGGTGCAATAGGTTAGCAGAGCATCATGTTTCGGCAGCCTGCATTAGGTCGTTCCAAAGCATCACCATGGCGAGCTGCATTATCTCGCAGTCGTGCAGGTGGTCCGGCCACTTCTGGTTGCGCTTGGTCCAGACGTGCTTGATCCGACCGGCACGATTGGCCACCGGCCGGAGCTGATGGCTATCGAGGTGGCGCCAATACAGCTCCTGGTCGGCCAGGTAGGCGCCTTCGGCCTCGAGCACAGGAGGCGTCGGGCAGACGCCCCACTCCCGGTCGATGTCGCCTTTGCGCAGGCGGGAGAGCATATCGCGCAGGTGCTCGGTGTCGAACACCAGGAGGGGCTGCACCACGTCGGTGCGCATCGAGGATGATGTCGACAGTCCGAATGGGTGCACCGTGCCACTCTGGGCCGTGAACCGGGCGCCGGTCTCCCGGCCCTTCAACGGCAACCACCCGATGATCATAGGCTTGCGGAGGCCTCCTTCGGGCGGGTACCGGAGGCCGCACGGGTAGGTGATCGGGTTGGATGTGATCGTCGAATAGGCGCCACAGGCATCGTACACCGCCTGCGTGTTGAACCCTGAGTCGATGCCGACATCCATGTCGTGCACCTCCAGCGCGATCTGCACCCGCCGGAGGGCTGCGAAGTCGTCGGCGTGGCCTGCAGCGATCAACGTAGAGTTTCCGTCCTTCCATTCTCGGCACACCCACCACAGGAACGGCGCCACGGCCTGCACGTCGGCGGTCAGATACCGGCGGCCGCCGTCGAGCTTAACCTCGACTGATGTCTCCGGGCGCTCCTGCTGCACGTCCTGCTGCTCCCAAGGCTCGGCCAGATTTCCATTGATGAAGCCCTGCAGGCCGCCCATCGACTGCTTGGCCTCGATGAAAGCCACGGCGAGGTGGCCCCAGGTGCATTTCCGGTCGGGGCTGTAGAGGCTGGAGAGGTGATAGGAACGCACGCCGGGCAGTGCCCCGGGATTCTCCGGGATCCATCGGCCATGGCGCAACGCAGCCACCTTGTGGGCGTCGGTGATCTTGCCCTGGCAGAGCTGACAGACGTAATGCGCCGAGGCCCGGATCTTCGAGAGGTCATGCTTGCCATCCTCGGTCTTGTGGTCCTCCCATGTCACCTGCCGCCACTCCAGTCGGATGTATTCCTTGCAGTGCGGGCATGGCAGGTAGAACCGGCGTTGATCGCCGCGGAGGAAGCGCTGCCAGATTCGCCCCTCGACCACGGTGGGCGTCGAGGTCATGAAGGCCTTCGACGATGAGAACGATTTGAGGCGCTGCTCGGCTAGGTCGAGTGCGTCGGCTTCCTTGGCCGTAGCCTCGGCGAACTTGTCCACCTCGTCGGCGATCAGCACCCGCACCGGGCGGCTGGCCAGGTTGGCCGGGCTGTTGGATCCCACAAAAGTCAGCGTCGACCGGGTGAAGTTCTGCTCGAGGTTGGTGATCTTGTCGGCCTCGGCCGGGAAACATTCCAGCATGGCCGGGCTATCCTCGAGCATCGGGAGCCACCGGCTCTTCGAGAACGAACGGGCAAGGTTCTCGGTGGGCATCAGCCACAAGGCCGGGCTCGGCTCGTTGGCGATCAGCCAGGCCAAGCCGGCCATCAGGGTGGTTGTTTTGGATGTCTGAGATCCCCAGCAGAGCGTAACCTCGGAGACCGATGTGTCCTTCCAGCATTCCATGGGCTCCCGGGTGTACGGGCGGACCGAGGTGCTGAATGGGCCCGGGTGCTCGGTCTGTCGGGCGGTCAGCCGGAGGTTGGCCTCGGACCATTCTACGACGGTCTGCACCGGGGTCGGCTTGTAGAGGTTCCGGCGGTAGTCGAGCAGATTGCGCTGCAGGTCGGTCAGGCTTTCCATGGGTCGGTGTTGTGAAGGGTTTTTAGCGCCACCTCTTGCACCCAGCGGGAGAGCTCACGCTCGGCGTGCTCCGGGTCGTGCGGTGCGATGCGGCCGGAGAGTTGCTTCGGCATGGCCTTGAGCAGCGAGGCCACGGCGCCGTCATGCTCCTGCATAACCTTGCGCACCCAGTCGCCGGAGACCAGGCGCCGTTCCTTCTCAGCCTGGGCGATCACCTCGTCCCGGGATGACGTCAGGTTCTTTGCCGCGGTGGCGTGGATGGCCACCAGTCGGGCTGCATCGGCTCGGCGGCCGCGCAGGGCCTGAACCGCCAGATCGTAGGCCGCCCGCTCGATCTCCTTCTGCCTCTCGTAGGCGCCCTGCGGCGAGTCGGTGGCCGCGGTTGCGGTGTCGACAGGCTGCGCGGCTTCCTCGGGCCTGTAGGGGCCTTCCTGCTCAATGGCGGGGTCTTCCTGCTCCGAGGCGGTGGGCGGAGTGTTCCTTGCCCGGGCCCGCACGTTCTTCTGGCGCCAGGCGTCGGCGGCTTCTGCGCTGTCGAGCGGCATCCCGCGGGCGACAAGCTGGGTGACGTAGCCTGAGGTCAGGCCAGAGTGCATTCGGTATTCCTTCTGGGTCATGGCTTCAAGGCGTTGCGGATCTCGTCAGGCATCATCGAATCAGGCAGCGTGGCTGCGTACTGCAGCGCCCGAAACACGCCGTCCCGGCGGCTGTCGCGCTCGTTGGGCACGCAATAGGCCACAAGCTGCTCGGGCGGGGTGCCACGTTTCATCAAACGAATAAACCACGCGGTGTTCGCCAGGCCGTACTGGTCGATCAAGAACTTAATGTGTTGTGGCATCTTTTTTATTGTATTGTCGACTTACTCACTCGGGAAGGAAGGGGTCTCGCGTTCACC
>JACCDU011331027.1_pt1 | contig 21651 bp, 26 predicted proteins | sample 7446081 | NCBI WGS metagenome assembly JACCDU01 (sample SAMN15323447, study PRJNA562643) | freshwater metagenome | isolation source: river surface water | place: USA:Blue River Watershed | collected 2017-08-17
TAGACACCATTGCCAACTTGTCGGCCATGGCAGCCGATATTTTTGTGGTGCGCCACTCCGAGTCGGGCGCGCCTTACCTCATTGCACAGCACGTAGCACCGCATGTACACGTGGTCAATGCCGGTGACGGAAGGCATGCACACCCCACGCAGGGTTTGCTCGACATGTACACCATTCGCCACTACAAAAAAGATTTTACCAACCTCACGGTGGCCATTGTGGGCGACGTGTTGCACTCACGCGTAGCGCGCTCCGATATTCACGCGCTGACCACTTTAGGCTGCGCAGAGGTGCGCGTGGTGGGCCCTCAAACCTTGGTGCCGTCAGACATGTCGCAGATGGGGGTGAAGGTGTTTCACAACCTGGAAGAAGGCATCAAAGACTGCGACGTGGTCATTGCCTTGCGCTTGCAAAACGAACGCATGAGCGGGGCTTTGTTGCCCTCGAGCCAAGAGTACTTCAAACGCTTTGGCCTGACGCCTGAAAAACTGCAACTGGCCAAGCCCGATGCCATCGTGATGCACCCAGGGCCCATCAACCGCGGTGTGGAAATTGATTCTGCTGTGGTGGATGGCCCGCAAAGCGTGATCTTGCCGCAAGTGACCTTTGGCATTGCGGTGCGCATGGCTGTGATGAGCATCGTGGCGGGCAATGAAGCCTAATTCGCAGAAGTAAAAGAAGAAAGAAGAAAGAACCAAGACCATGAAAATTTTGATTCAAGGCGGCCGCGTGATCGACCCCGCTAGCAAAACTGACACGGTAGCCGATGTAGCCATCTCTGCCGGCAAAATTGTGGCTATCGGCAAAGCGCCCGCAGATTTTCAAGCGCAAAAAACCATTGATGCCAAAGGCCTGATCGTGATGCCAGGTTTGGTCGATTTGTCGGTGCGCCTTAAAGAGCCAGGGCATGAGCACGAAGGCATGTTGGACTCCGAATTGGCAGCAGCCGTGGCGGGAGGTGTCACCAGCTTGGTGTGTCCGCCCGATACCGACCCTGTTCTGGATGACCCCGGCTTGGTGGAAATGCTGCGCTTCAAAGCCGAAAAACTCAATCGCTCCAAAGTGATGCCCTTGGGCGCCTTAACCCGTGGCCTCAAGGGAGAAGTGTTGACCGAAATGGTTCAACTGACCGAAGCTGGTTGCGTTGGTTTTAGCCAAGCCGAAGTGGCTTTGGAAAACACCCAAGTGTTGCAGCGTGCCTTGCAGTACGCCAACTCATTTGGCTACACCGTGTGGCTGCGCCCTCAAGAGTTGCATTTGGGAAAAGGTGTTGCTGCAAGCGGCCCCTTGGCCACACGCATGGGTTTGTCTGGCGTGCCTGTAGCCGCAGAAACCATTGCCTTGCATACCATTTTTGAATTGCTCAAAAGCACCAAAGCGCATGTGCACTTGTGCCGCATCAGCAGCGCTGCGGGCGTGGCCTTGGTGCGCCAAGCCAAAGCAGAGGGCTTGCCAATTACGTGCGATGTGAGCATCAACTCTTTGCACCTGACCGATGCCGATGTGGGCTACTTCGACAGCCGTGCGCGCGTATCGCCGCCCTTGCGCCAACAGCGCGACCGCGAGGCCCTGCGCGAAGCCTTGGCCGACGGCACCATCGACGCACTGGTGTCAGACCACAGCCCTGTGAGTGAAGATGAAAAAGCACTTCCCTTTGCAGAAGCAGAGCCTGGCGCCACGGGCTTGGAATTGCTACTGAGCTTGGCTTTGAAATGGTCGCAAGACAGCAAAGTGCCCTTGTCTCGCGCCCTTGCCACAGTGACCAACGAAGCGGCGCGTGTGCTCAAACAAAACATGGGCCAACTGAAGGTGGGCGGCCAGGCTGATGTGTGTGTTTTGGACCCTGAAGCGCATTGGCAAGTGACGGCCGACAACTTGCGCAGCCAAGGCAAATTCACTCCATTTTCTGGCTACGACTTGCCAGGTCGTGTGCGCTGTACCTTGGTTCATGGCCAAGTGGCTTACTCAGCGTAAAGATGCGCGTTGCCATTAAGTTGTTGCGCGGTATTTGGCATGTCCAGGTGGGTTGGTTCACCATTTATTTTCGGTTTCCTCAGCTCACACCGGCGCAGCGTGAAGCGCGTGTGCAAGCTTGGGCCATGCAGCTACTTCGGATATGGGACATTGACTTAGAAGTTCGCGGAAAGCCTGTGGTGACAGGTCCTGTGCTGTTGGTCTCTAATCACATATCTTGGTTAGACATATTGGTGATTCATGCCACGCGACACTGCCGCTTTGTTTCCAAATCAGAACTTCGCGAATGGCCGTTGCTGGGTACTTTGGCTACAGGGGCGGGCACGCTGTACATTGAACGAGAAAACCGCAAGGATGCCATGCGCATGGTCAAGGAAATGACGCGTGCTTTGAACAGTGGTGATGTGTTGGCTGTTTTTCCAGAAGGTACCACCGGTGATGGCTTGGGCTTGTTGCCCTTTCATGCCAATCTCCTACAGTCTGCGATTGATGCGCAAGTGCCTGTACAGCCTTTGGCCCTTCAGTTTATAGATGCTCAAACAAATGAGATATCGATGGCTGCCAGATTTGTGGGCGACGATACCTTGCTGAGTTCTGTTTGGAGCACGCTCAATGCAAGACGTCTAAAAGCTGTTGTGAATTTTGGTGAAATAGAAATGGCACAAGGCCAAGACCGTAGAGCGTGGGCGCAGATGCTTAGAGGCAAGGTCATGGGCCTCAAAGAAAGGTGTAGACCATAGCAAAGGATGGTGCCTCCGACAGGAATCGAACCTGTATCTAGCGCTTAGGAGGCACTCGTTCTATCCATTGAACTACGGCGGCGGAGGCTGAATTTTAGCCTTCAAACCCATCCACAATGGCAATGTGACCTTCCGAATTGTTGATTCGATCGGGCAAGATGGCTTGGTATTCGGGACTGTGGTGCCAAGTTTCTGCAGCTTCGCGACTCGCAAACTCGATGACAACACGACGGTCGCCTTGGGCGACGCCCTCTACTTGGGTGCTTTTGCCTCCGCGTACTAAATACTTGCCACCATATTGCGCCAAAGTGGCTGGTACGTGTTTCGCATATTTGGCATAACCCTCTGGGTTGTGCACAGTAATTTGTCCGATGACATAAGCTTTGGCCATGTGGTGCTCCTGGTTATGAAGTTAAATATTATTTGCTCATCATGCGCATGGCATCTTCCAACCCTTTGAGGGTAAGCGGGAACATGCGATTGCTCATGAGTTGTTGAATAACGGCAATGCTTTGACGGTATTGCCAAACGCCTTGCGGTTCTGGATTGATCCAAGCGTACTTTGGAAAGGTGTGGGTCAGGCGTTGAAGCCACTCGGCACCGGTTTCTTCGTTGTTGTATTCCACGCTGCCGCCGCGTTGCAAAATTTCGTAGGGGCTCATGGTGGCATCGCCTACAAAGATGAGCTTGTAGTCTTTGTTGTACTTGCGCAAGATGTCCCAGGTGGGAAACTTTTCGGCATAACGGCGTTTGTTGTTCTTCCACATGAAGTCGTACACGCAGTTGTGGAAATAATAAAACTCCAAGTGCTTGAACTCGGCTTTGGCCGCAGAGAACAACTCTTCTACCCGCGCAATGTGATCGTCCATGGTGCCGCCCACATCCATGAGCAACAACACCTTCACGTTGTTGTGGCGCTCTGGAATCATCTTGATGTCCAAGTAGCCGGCATTGGCAGCTGTAGCCCGAATGGTGTCGGGCAAATCAAGTTCTTCGGCAGAACCTTCGCGTGCAAATTTGCGCAGGCGGCGCAAAGCCACCTTGATGTTGCGTGTACCCAGTTCTTGGGTGTCGTCGTAGTCGCGGTAGGCGCGTTGTTCCCAAACTTTCACAGCGCTTCGGTTGCCGCCTTTGCCGCCAATGCGAATGCCTTGGGGGTTGTGTCCGCCATTGCCAAACGGGGAGGTGCCGCCTGTGCCAATCCATTTGTTGCCACCTTCGTGGCGTTCTTTTTGTTCTTCCAGACGTTTCTTCAGGGTCTCCATGAGCTCGTCCCAGCCCATTTTCTCAATGGCGGCTTTTTGTTCGGGCGTGAGTTCTTTTTCTAAGATTTTTTGCAGCCAATCGAGTGGCACTTCTTTGGTGAAATCGGTGAGCATTTCGACGCCTTTGAAGTAAGCGCCAAAGGCTTTGTCAAACTTGTCGTAGTGCTTCTCGTCTTTCACCATCACCGTGCGGCTTAAGTGATAGAAGTCGTCAATGCTGCATGAATCAGAGGCGGGGCCTACCACGTTGGCTTGAAGAGCTTCAAGCACATTGAGGTACTCGCGAACAGACACCGGCAATTTGGCGGCACGGAGGGTGTAAAAGAAATCGATCAGCATGGTTCAGGCCTTGCGCACACGACTGAGTTGGTAATCCAAGTGGGCCTTCACGGAGGGCCACTCGGTGTTCAAAATGCTGTAGACACACGTGTCGCGAAGTGCGCCTGCGGCATCGGGGTGGGTGTTGATGGCGTGGTTTCGCAAAATGCCATCCAATTTGGCGCCTAAGCGCTCAATGGCGCGTCGGCTTTGTTGGTTGAAAAAATGGGTTCTAAATTCAACGGCAATGCAGTTGAGTTGCTCAAAAGCATGAGCCAACAAAAGTCGTTTGCATTCAGTGTTAAGGCCGGTTCTTTGCACATTGGCTCGGTACCATGTGGAGCCTATTTCCAAGCGTTTGTTGGGTGCGTCGATGTTCATGTAAGTGGTCATGCCCACCGCTTGACCCTGGGCCATGACAGTGAATGGCAACATGCTGCCTTGCTCTTGCAGTTTCAAGCGCCTGGTTATTTCTTCGCCCATTTTCTCGGGTGAGGGAATGAGGGTGTACCAGTGGCGCCAGAGCTCACCGTCCTTGACGGCCTCTGCCAGTTGATCTTGATGCAACATGCTCAAGGGCACCAAGGTCACATGCTGACCTTGAAGCTTAAGCTGTTGTATGAATGAATGATTCGAATTCATTCATTGTCTTTCTTCGATGAAGGCTCGTCTTTTGCGTCTGAGCGCTCACCTTGTTGAGCTTGCCATTTCCGGGCCAATTGCAAACCCAATCCGCCGCCCAAACCCACCAGCACAATGCCGCCAATGCTGTCGGTGCCGTAGCCGCTGGCAAAAACATCCCAGCCCAAAAGGCGGCCAGCCCAAAAACCCAGCAGTGCGCCACCCACAAAGCCAACGGCATCGGAAATACCTTCAAGGAGAGGGCTGCGCGACATGCTTTGAATCTCAGCGGTTGCGTTGGTTCATGAAAACCAACTTTTCAAACAAGCTCACGTCTTGCTCGTTTTTGAGCAAGGCGCCCACCAAAGGTGGCACGCTTACTTTTTGATCTGCACTTTGCAAGGCCTCTAAAGGAATATCTTCAGCCACCAAGAGTTTGAGCCAATCGAGCAGTTCGCTGGTGGAGGGTTTCTTTTTCAAACCTGGCAAGCCGCGCACGTCGTAGAAGTTTTTCAGGGCCACTGCAAGCAATTCTTTTTTCAAATTGGGGAAGTGCACGTCCACAATTTGTTTCATGGTGTCGGCTTCAGGAAACTTGATGTAGTGGAAGAAGCAGCGGCGCAAGAAAGCGTCGGGCAATTCCTTCTCATTGTTAGAAGTAATGAACACCACAGGGCGTGTTTTGGCTTTGATCAGTTGGCGAGTTTCGTAGCAATAAAACTCCATGCGGTCAATTTCACGAAGCAAGTCATTGGGAAACTCGATGTCGGCTTTGTCGATCTCATCGATCAAGATGGCCACGGGCTCTTCGCTGGTAAAGGCTTGCCACAGCACCCCTTTGATGATGTAGTTTTCAATGTTCTTGACTTTCTCATCGCCCAATTGGCTGTCGCGCAGTCGGCTCACGGCATCGTATTCGTACAAGCCTTGCTGGGCTTTGGTGGTCGATTTGATGTGCCACTGAATGAGTTTCAAGCCCAGTGCTTCCGACACTTCTTCGGCCAACATGGTTTTGCCAGTGCCTGGCTCGCCTTTGACAAGCAATGGGCGCTTGAGGGTGATAGCGGCATTGACGGCCAGCTTCAAATCTTGCGTGGCAACGTAGTTTTCGGTCCCTTGGAATTTCATAATTGGCTGCAAAAGTGGATTAAAAGGTAATTGAAATGAGAAAAGTCAGGATTGAGTAGGCGCACTCGATATAATCCTGCATTGATTTTCATCAGTCTTAGTTTGATTGTGCTCGCAAAATGAACGCTTTGTTATCCTCATTGATCGCTTTAACTGTCGCTTCAGCGACCGTTTTTTCAGCCCACGCACAAGACGTGCAGGGCAACGCCAAGGCTGGCGAGGCCAAGATTGCCATGTGCATTGGTTGCCACGGCATCAAGGGCTACCAGGCCAGCTTTCCTGAGGTGTACCGTGTGCCCATGATCTCTGGTCAAAACGCCAAGTACATCGCCTCTTCCCTCACAGCCTACCAAAAAGGCGATCGCAAGCATCCCACCATGCGCGGTATTGCTGCCAGCCTCACGGACCAAGACATTGCAGATATCTCTGCTTACTACGCTCAGCACGGTGTGGTGGAAGGCGCTAAAACAGCAGCGGTCAAGGCCCCTGATGCCAAAGTCGCCGAGTTGCTGAAAAAAGGCGCTTGCGTTTCTTGCCATGGCGAGAGCTTCTCTAAGCCCATTGACCCCAGCTACCCCAAAATTGCAGGTCAGCACAAAGACTTTTTGTTTGTGGCTCTGAAGTCCTACAAGACTGAAAACCAAGCCACATGGGGTCGCTCCAACGGCGTGATGGGTGGCATTGCCAAGCAATTCACCAACAACGAACTCAAAGCCTTGTCGGCCTACATTGCGTCTTTGGACGGCGACTTGAAAACAGTCCCCCAGTCTAAATTCCGTTAATCTTTGGTAGCGTGCCTTTGCACGCAGTCAATGTAGGCATTGCCATCGGGCATTTTGCCGGCGCGTTGGCTTTCAAAAATCATGCGCCCCAAGCATTTCATGGTGGCGTGATGGGCATCGTGCAGTGACTGTTTTTTGTGGCTCAGCAGTTCCACCGCTTGCCTGATGCCGCGCGGCTGATCAATGCTGCATTGTTCACTGATGGACAGGTGCATCGACAAATGCAAAAACGGGTTTTCGCGGGCAGGGTCGGCATTTTGCATGGCTGCCAAGGCAGCATCGACATCCGCCAATTCGGCGTGGTATTCGGGGTGTTCATCAATCCATTGGCTGGCCAAAATTTCGATGGGCTCTAAAGTAGCGCCCGAACGAGATTTGGCATAGGCGCCACAAAAAAAGCGCCTCACATCGGCTTGAGAAGGTTGGATCAACATGGCTGAATTGTCGCTTAGGTGAAATGGTGGCTTGAAATCAGGCGAGACATGCAATATATTGCATAATTCCCAAAATGATCATTCCTTCAAGAGTCAATCCATGAGCAGCAACATCACACAAGCCTTCATTTGCGACGCCATCCGCACCCCTTTCGGCCGTTATGGCGGCGCCCTGTCCAGCATTCGCACCGATGATCTGGGCGCCATTCCCTTGCGCGCCTTGATGGCCCGCAACCCTCAAGTCGATTGGGCTGCCGTGACCGATGTGTTTTATGGCAACGCCAACCAAGCCGGTGAAGACAACCGCAACGTGGCGCACATGAGCAGTTTGCTGGCCGGTTTGCCCATTGATGTCCCGGGCGCCACGCTCAATCGTTTGTGCGGTTCAGGCTTGGATGCTGTGGGTTCCGCAGCGCGTGCCATCAAATCGGGTGAAGCAGGCTTGATGATTGCTGGCGGTGTGGAAAGCATGAGCCGCGCACCGTTTGTGATGCCCAAAGCGGAGTCGGCTTTCAGCCGCAACAACGCGGTGTACGACACCACCATTGGCTGGCGCTTCGTCAACAAATTGATGAAAGACAAATACGGCGTCGATTCGATGCCCGAGACAGCAGAAAACGTGGCCACCGATTACAAAATTGAGCGTGAAGCGCAAGACCGGATGGCCTTGGCCAGCCACATGAAAGCCGTTGCAGCCCAGAAGGCGGGCCACTTGGCGCGCGAAATTACGGCTGTCACCATCCCTCAGAAAAAGGGTGATGCCATTGTGGTCGACAAAGACGAACACCCCCGCGAAACCAGCATGGAATCCTTGGCAAAGCTCAAAGGTGTTGTGCGCCCCGATGGCACCGTGACAGCTGGCAACGCCAGTGGCGTCAACGATGGTTCATGTGCATTGCTGTTGGCCAACGAAACCATGGCGGGTAAGTACAGTTTGACACCCAAAGCACGTGTGGTGGGTATGGCCACCGCTGGCGTGGCGCCGAGAGTGATGGGCATTGGTCCTGCCCCCGCCACCTTGAAAGTATTGGCGCAAACTGGTTTGACGCTCGATCAAATGGACGTGATTGAATTGAATGAAGCCTTTGCGGCGCAAGGCTTGGCCGTGCTGCGCATGTTGGGTTTGAAAGACGACGATGAGCGTGTGAATGCCTGGGGCGGCGCCATTGCACTGGGCCACCCACTTGGTGCATCGGGTGCGCGTTTGGCAACAACGGCCGTGAACCGTTTGCACGCTACGGGTGGTCGCTATGCGCTTTGCACCATGTGCATTGGCGTGGGTCAGGGCATTGCCGTGATTTTGGAACGCGTCTAAGGATTTTTTAAATGACCACAAACCTCTCCACCCGTGCAGCGTGGTACGAAAAAAATGGCGAAGCCCGTGACGTCATGGTGCTGGGCTCACTGCCACTCAAAGCACCGGGCAAGGGTGAGGTGTGTGTGCGTTTGGCCACCTCGGGCGTCAATCCTTCCGATGTGAAGTCTCGCCGCGCAAGGCCCTTGACCGATCCTTGGGTGGTGCCGCACAGCGATGGCGCTGGCGTGATTGAGAATGTAGGTGAGGGTGTTGCCAAACAGCGCGTGGGTGAGCGCGTTTGGATTTGGAATGCGCAGTGGCAACGAGCGCACGGAACAGCATCTGAATTCATTGTGGTGCCTGAAGCGCAAGCTGTGAAGCTGCCCGATAACACCGATTTTGCTGCTGGCGCATGCATGGGCATACCAGGGTTGACTGCTGTGCAAGCTGTGCATCTGGCAGGCGACGACAAGCTGCGTGGCAAAAAAGTGTTGGTCACCGGTGCATCCTCTGCGGTGGGTCATTACGTGACGCAGCTCGTCACGCAATATGGCGGGCATGTCATTGGCACGGTGGGCTCTGAAGAAAAAGCAGCACATGCCAAGGCAGCAGGCGCTGTCGAAACTATTTTTTACAAAACAGAGCCTGTGGTGGAGCGCCTGAAAGCCTTTGGCCAAGGCCGTGGTGTGGATGTCATCATCGACATGGATTTTGCAACGGCCTCTCAGTGGGTGACTACGGGCGGCTTGGCGCCCCACGGTCAATTGGTGGGCTATGGCTCCAATGTGGTGGGTGATGTGCCCTTGACCTTCCGCCCCTTGCTGTTCAATTCAATTGGTTTGAAATTTTTCTTGGTCTACGACTTGTTGCCTGCAGACAGAACTTGGTGTGTCAATCGTTTGAATGCATTGATGGCCAGCGGTCAACTTCAGCACACCATTGGCGCACGCTTCTCGCTGGATCAAATTGCAAAAGCGCATGAGGCTGTTGAAGCCGGTCAATTGGGCAATGTGGTGATTGATCTCTGAGGCAAAGCTGGTTAGAGTGCGGGCTATGAAAACATTTCAAACACTTCAGGAACTTGCACTGTGCATTGGTCAAACTGTGGCCGTCTCACCTTGGACCGAAATCACTCAAGAGCAAGTCAATATGTTTGCCGAGGCCACAGGTGATCATCAGTGGATTCACATCGATGTTGAAAAAGCCAAGGCAGGCCCCTTTGGTGCGCCTATTGCGCATGGCTTTCTCACCTTGTCGCTCATTCCCAAGTTGTCGCAAAGCGCCATCAAAATTGAAAATGTGCGCATGGGCGTGAACTACGGTTTGAACAAAGTCCGTTTTACCTCACCCGTGCCAGTGGGCAGCAAATTGCGGGGCCACATGAAACTCCTCAATGCAATGACCATTGATGGAAATGGCATGCAGTTTACGTGGGAAATGACCATCGAGCGTGAAGGCTCCGAAAAGCCCGCTTGCATTGCGGAGTCCTTGGCGCGCTATTACGTTTAAGGCTTGGCAAAGCCGTTTTGTCGCCAAGCTTCATACACCGTGACCGCCACACTGTTGGACAAGTTCAGGCTGCGCTGACCTTCCAGCATGGGCAGCTTTAAACAATTGGCTGGCGCAAAACTTTCACGCAATTCGGGCGCAAGGCCTCGAGTCTCGGCACCGAATATCAACCAGTCGCCTTTTTGAAAAGAAGTCTCTTGCACAAAGCGTGTGCCCTTGGTGGTGAGGGCAAACATGCGTGCAGGGTTGGGTTGTTCAGAAGCTAAAAATTCTGCCCAGTTGGCATGCCTTTTGACCATGGCGTACTCGTGGTAGTCGAGGCCGGCGCGGCGCATGTGCTTGTCTTCCATGGAAAAGCCCAGCGGTTCAATGAGGTGCAAAGCGCAACCCGTGTTGGCCGCCAAGCGAATCACATTGCCCGTGTTGGGCGGAATTTCAGGTTCAACCAAAACAATTTGAAACATGCCGCTATTGTCGTTGGTTTAAAGCGGCTTTAAAGCGGCTTTAGAGCGACCTTATGCTGGTGTTCTGGCAAACACCAAGGCACACACATGCGCTGCGCCTGCTTGTTTCAAAACCTGCGCCGCGGCTTCCAGGGTGGCGCCACTTGTCATGACATCGTCAATGAGCATCACTCGCTGACCTCTCAGTTTGGCGGCCATCAAAGGCGCTACTGCAAAAGCGCCATTCAGGTTGGTCAGTCTTTCGGGCCGAGGGAGGGAGCTTTGAGCGGTGGTGTGCCGCATTCTGAGTAAGCTGTGTGGGTGTGTTTTTTTTGAAGACAACTTTTGTGACAGCATCAAGGATTGGTTGTAGCCCCTTTCTGCCAAACGCTGAAACGAAAGTGGAATTGGAATCAGTGCATCTGCTTGTTCGAGGGCATCGGCAGCAAAAGGGGCGTTTTGCATGAGTAACGCAAAATGACGTGCCCAACTGGCCTGGCCCTGAAACTTAAATTCTGCAATGAGCGAGGTCCAGGGCCAAACATAAGCCATGGCGGCCCAGCAGGCATTGAGCGCGCTGGGTGTTTGAAGACAAGCTGAGCAAATTTGGAGGCTTGATTCGGCAGCGCAGCGCTGGCATCTGGGCACAGGTTGACCAAAAGCCCCTACACACGCACTGCAAATGGCATGCGAGGGCCAAGCTTTGCAAATGGCGCATTGGCTGGGGAGGTGCATTGCAAATCAATATACTTCCTACACCCCATTCACGCCATTCATGGCATTACAAAACGCTTTCAATCGCATGCCTCACGAACGTCCACCCAGCCTAGACCCCATTGCTGCTCGCAGATGGGCCACCTTGGCATTGGGTTCTAAGCCCTTCAAGCCAAGCCACATCGAATCCCCTTGGCTGCACGAAGAAGTGGCGCGCCGCATGGAGGAAAGGTTGGCTTTCATTCGTTTGCAACCCAAGTCTTGGGTTTGCTGGAATCCCCTGCGGGCAGGGCTCAATGTCTTGGCTTTGTTGCGCAAGCGTTACCCGAAAGCCATTGGGCATCTGTATGCAGATCGAGCTGCAGAGGTCGAATGGGTGCAAACTACTTTTCGCGCACCTTGGTGGAAACCAGAGCGTTGGTTTCAAACGCAGCTCAAGGCAGAGCCCTTGCAGTCTCAAAGCATGGAGCTGGTGTGGGCCAATATGTTGCTGCATCAAGCGGCAGACCCTGAAACGCTGTTGGCCGAATGGCACCGTGTGTTGGCTGTGGATGGTTTTTTGATGTTTTCCTGTTTGGGCCCCGACACACTGCAAGAATTGAGAGCGGTTTATGCCGAGATGGGCTGGCCCATGCCCAGCCATGAATTTACCGACATGCACGATTGGGGCGACATGTTGGTGCATGCCGGATTTGCAGAGCCCGTGATGGACATGGAAAAGATCACCTTGACCTATGTCAACTCCGATAAATTACTCAGTGACCTTAGGGTTATTGGGCGTAATTTTCATGTCAGCAGATTTCAAGGAATGAGGGGTCGAAATTGGTTGAAACAATTCCACTCAGCCCTCCTGCGTTTGGCTCAAAAAGACTCGGAAGGCCGACTGGCGCTCACTTTCGAGGTAGTTTACGGTCACGCCTTAAAACCCAAAGCGCGTGTGAAAGTTGCTTCAGAAAGCCACATCGGTTTAGACGATATGCGTCAAATGCTTCTAAATCCGCAAAAGAAATCAAATCAAGTTTGATAAATCGCAAAGTCGGGCTGCAACTCGGTTAAAATTTCGCCCGTTGAGCTTGTCTGTCAACAGTCCGTCTGTGGTTGTGATTCAAGCCTCTCGCGTGATCCCTTTTGTAATAACTGTAGTGGTTTCATTTTGAAACTTGGAAGTTAGTGAAAACTATGAAGAGCATTTCCAAAACATTGGTGTCTTTGCTGAGCAAAGCGGGTATTTGGGCCGGTGCTTGGGTGGCTACTGCCGCTCACGCCGTCAAAGATTTGCCAGGCGGCCCAGCGGTCAACCAGCTTGATTTCCATCCAGCTGCCACCAAAATTGCTGAAGAGCAGCACTCCCTTCACGTTTTCATGATGGTTTTGTGCACAGTAATTTTTGTAGCTGTGTTCGCTGTCATGTTCTATTCCATCTGGAAGCACCGCAAATCGGTGGGCCACAAGCCTGCCACTTTTCATGAGTCCATGACGGTTGAAGTGATCTGGACCATCGTGCCTTTCATCATCGTGATCTTGATGGCCTTGCCCGCCACCAAAGTGTTGGTGGCCCAAAAAGACACTACCAACGCCGACCTCACCATCAAAGCCACTGGCTACCAGTGGAAGTGGGGCTACGACTACATCAAGGGTGAAGGCGAGGGCATTGGATTTATTTCTACTTTGGACAACGCTCAGCGCGAAATGTCCAACACTGGCAAGCCATCAGGCGACGACTATTTGCTCAAGGTGGACAATCCCATGGTGGTCCCCGTGGGCAAAAAAATCCGCATCATCACCACTGCCAATGACGTGATTCACGCCTTTGCTGTGCCCGCCTTTGGCATTAAGCAAGACGCTATTCCTGGCTTTGTGCGCGACACCTGGTTCCGCGCTGAAAAAACTGGCATGTTCTACGGTCAGTGCCAAGAGTTGTGCGGAAAAGAACACGCCTACATGCCTATCAATGTGAAGGTCTTGTCGGCTGAAGATTATTCCAAGTGGGTTGATGACGAAAAGAAAAAAATGGCTGCCAAAGCCGATGACCCCAGCAAAGTTTGGACGCTCGAAGATTCACTCAAGCGCGGTGAAAAAGTTTATGCAGCCAACTGCGTGGCTTGCCACCAGGCTGCTGGTAAAGCTGTTGGCGCTATCAAGGCATTGGACGGTTCCGCCGTTGTCTTGGATGCCGACAAGTCCAAACAAATTGCAGTTTTGCTGAATGGTCAAAACAACCAAGCCATGCCCGCATGGAAGCAGTTGTCAGATACCGAAATTGCGGCTGTGATCACGTACACCAAAAACAATTGGTCCAACAAAACTGGGCAAGTCGTTCAACCGGCAGAAGTGCTGGCTGCACGCAAGTAATCAAGTACTTTTAAGAGTATTTAAAGGAATCAAAGATGAGTGCTGTTCTCCATCCTCACGATCAAGCCCACGGTCATGACGACCATGACCATCACGGTGCCCCTGCTGGGTGGCGCCGCTGGGTGTACGCAACCAATCACAAAGACATCGGTACTTTGTATTTGTTGTTCAGCTTTGCCATGTTCATGATTGGCGGCATCTTGGCGCTGCTGATTCGCGTCGAGCTGTACCAACCTGGTTTGCAATTGGTCAACCCTGAGTTGTTTAACCAACTCACCACCATGCACGGCCTGATCATGGTGTTCGGCGCCATCATGCCGGCCTTTGTGGGCTTCGCCAACTGGATGATTCCGCTGCAAATTGGCGCATCCGACATGGCCTTTGCGCGCATGAACAACTTCAGCTTCTGGCTCATGATTCCTGCAGCCGTGATGTTGGCGGGATCATTCTTCATGCCCGGTGGCGCGCCTGCTGCAGGCTGGACTTTGTACGCACCCCTGACTTTGCAAATGGGTCCTTCCATGGACGCTGGTATTTTTGCATTGCACATCTTGGGCGCCTCTTCCATCATGGGCTCTATCAACATCATCGTCACCATCTTGAACATGCGTGCCCCTGGCATGACGCTCATGAAGATGCCTATGTTTGCGTGGACTTGGCTCATTACCGCTTACTTGTTGATTGCCGTGATGCCTGTGTTGGCAGGCGCCATCACCATGACGCTCACTGATCGTCACTTCGGTACCAGCTTCTTCAATCCAGCTGGCGGCGGTGACCCCGTCATGTACCAACACATCTTCTGGTTCTTCGGTCACCCCGAGGTGTACATCATGATCTTGCCGGCCTTCGGCATCATCAGCCAGGTGGTTCCAGCTTTCTCTCGCAAAAAGTTGTTCGGTTATGCCTCTATGGTGTACGCCACTTCTTCTATTGCCATTTTGTCTTTCATCGTGTGGGCTCACCACATGTTCACAACCGGTATGCCTGTGACGGGCCAGTTGTTCTTCATGTACGCCACCATGCTGATTGCAGTGCCTACCGCTGTGAAAATTTTCAACTGGATTGCCACCATGTGGCGTGGCTCCATGACCTTTGAAACACCCATGTTGTTTGCCATTGGCTTCATCTTTGTGTTCACCATGGGCGGCTTCACTGGCTTGATCTTGGCCATGGCGCCTATCGACATTCAGCTGCAAGACACCTACTACGTGGTGGCGCACTTCCACTACGTGTTGGTGGCGGGTTCTTTGTTCGCCATGTTCTCGGGTGCTTACTACTGGCTGCCTAAGTGGACCGGTGTGATGTACAACGAAGGCCGTGGCAAGATTCACTTCTGGTGGTCACTGATCTCTTTTAACATCACCTTCTTCCCGATGCACTTCTTGGGCTTGGCCGGTATGCCACGTCGCTACGCCGACTACCCCATGCAGTTTGCCGACTTCAATGCGCTGGCCTCTGTGGGCGGTTTCTTGTTCGGTTTTGCACAGGTTTACTTCTTCTTGTTCGTGGTTTTGCCTTGCATGCGCGGCAAAGGCGAAAAAGCACCCCAAAAGCCTTGGGAAGCTTCAGAAGGTTTGGAGTGGGAAGTTCCTTCTCCTGCACCTTTCCACACATTTGAAAACCCACCCAAGCTGGATGCCACGGCAACCCGCGTGATTGGTTAATTTGGAAACAATGCACCATGGCTGCAACCCCTGAACAAAAGAAAAGCAACACGCGCTTGGGCCTCATCTTGGCCTCTGTGGCTTTGGTTTTCTTTTTGGGGTTTCTGGTCAAGATGCTTGTGCTGACTTCTCGTTAAGCACCTTGTCCAAACAAAAAGCAATATGAGTCTGTACCGCGAAAACATCAAAATGGTGAGCAAGCTGGCCATTGTTGCGGCCGGCATGTTTGCGTTTGGTTATGCTCTCATTCCCATCTACAAACACATCTGCGAAATGACGGGCATTAACATCCTGTCGATCTCAGAGCGCCAAGTGCCCGGCAATGGTGTCACGGGCAAAGATGTAAAGCCGAGCAACACTCAGGTTGATTATTCGCGCACCATCACAGTCGAGTTTGATGCCAATTCGCGTGGACCTTGGGACTTCAAGCCTGCGCAGAGTTCAGTGCAAGTTCACCCCGGTGAGCTCACCACGGTGATGTACCAGTTTCAAAATGTGCAAAACAGGCGCATGGCTGCACAAGCCATTCCCAGTTATGCACCCAATCAGGCAGCAGCTCACTTTAACAAAATGGAGTGTTTTTGCTTTAACCAATACACCTTGGAGCCTGGTGAAAAGAAAGAATGGCCGGTTGCCTTTGTGATTGATCCCAAGTTGTCCAAAGATGTGACCACCATCACTTTGTCGTACACATTTTTTGAAGTGGGTGGCAAAACACCCCCTGCACCAGCTTCCACACCGGTAGCCGCTGTACCTGCTGCTTTGTTCTCATCCAAGGTGGGCTCATGAGCAGCAGTCAAATGCCGTTTTTCCGCACCGTTCAAGCGGTGCTTTGGTCCTTCATTGGTTTGAGAAAAAACAGTGAAGGCCAAGAAGACATGGCCAAGCTCAACCCCTTCCATGTGTTGGTGGTGGGACTGTGTTTGGCATTGATCTTTGTGGTGGGCTTAATCGCCCTCGTCAATTGGGTGGTGGCACAGCCCATCACCTTGTAATTTATTAAGACAGATTTGGTTTAAGAGAGAGCAGGAGCAAGCATGAGTTCTACATCACACGGCGCAACGCCTTACTACTACGTTCCCCATGCATCACGCCACCCGGTCATGGCCGCGTTTGGCTTGTTCTTGGTGATCTTGGGCGCTGGCCAATGGATCAATGGTGAAGAGTGGGGCAAGTATTCGCTGTTCGCAGGATTGATTTGGTGGTTGGTTGTTTTGTACCAGTGGTTCAGTGACGCCATCAGCGAAAGCGAAGGCGGTATGTACAGCCGCAAAATCGACTTGTCTTTCCGTTGGAGCATGACCTGGTTCATTTTCTCTGAGGTGATGTTCTTTGGTGCCTTCTTCACAGCTTTGTGGTGGGCTCGCTCACACTCCCTGCCTTCGTTGGGCGGCTTGGAAAACGCTCTTTTGTGGCCTGACTTCAAAGCCGTGTGGCCTTCTGTGGCCGCTGGCGCAACAGCATCGCCTGCTGGCATTGTCGAGCCTTTCCAAACCATGGGACCTTTCTGGTTGCCCACCATCAACACGGCTTTGTTGTTGACTTCTGGCGTGACATTGACCATTGCTCACCACGCCTTGCAACACGGTGACCGCAGCAAAACAATCAAGTTCATGTGGATGACGGTGTTGTTGGGTCTGATCTTCTTGTTCGTTCAAGGCTACGAATATGCCCACGCATGGGGCGACTTGAACTTGAAGCTCAGCTCTGGTGTGTATGGCTCCACCTTCTACATGCTTACAGGCTTTCACGGTTTCCACGTGTTTGTGGGCATGCTCATGTTGTTGTTCATTACTTTGCGTTTGCAAAAAGGCCACTTCACCAAAGACCGTCACTTCGGCTTTGAAGGTGCAGCTTGGTACTGGCACTTTGTGGACGTGGTCTGGCTCGGTTTGTATATCTTGGTTTACTGGATGTAATCAGGCTTGGCCCCAAAAAAAAGCGCCCAAGGGCGCTTTTTTTGTGAGTGGCTCTGTGAAGGTCTGAATCTATGCACCCGCCGGTATGCCAGAGGGTTGGATGTAACCCATTTGCCAGGCAATCAAGATACAAATAAAGAGGACAATAGACAAGCCCACGCGAAATGCCAAGGCCTTCACCATGTTGCCTTTGGGCGGTGATGAGACAGCTTCACCCTCCACGGCATCAGATGGGTTTTTAACGCCGCCCCGCATCATGTAAAAAAGGGCGGAGGCTAGGCTGGCCAGAATGCCAAAAAAGGCAAGTGCAACAATGATTTTCATGGATGGAATTATCGGATGAGTTGGTCAGCATTGTCAGCGCCATTGCAAAAGAACACACACCTTCAATTGGTACTGTGGTTCTTGTTGGCGTCCGTGTGCGTGGCCATTGCATGTTCTTTGGGTTTTTGGCAATTGGGCAGGGCGCAAACCAAGCTCGATTGGCAGGCACAAATCTCACAAAAGGCCCAAATGCCGGCCTTGGATGGCGCTGCTTTAGGTGCTCAGCAAGACACAGAGGGAAAGCGCGCTGATTTGTTGCATCGACCAGTTCAACTAGAAGGCGAATGGATCGACAAACACACCGTCTTTTTGGACAACCGCCAAATGAATGCCCGGCCAGGTTTTTATGTGCTCACTCCCTTTAAGGTTCAAGCCACGGGTGCTGTGGTCTTGGTGCAGCGCGGCTGGGTGGGCCGAGATTTCATCGACCGCACTCGCTTACCGGCCATTCAAACGCCTTCAGGTGTGGTCTCGCTCCAAGGCTTGATAGCCTTGCCGCCATCCAAGCTTTACGCGCTGGGCGAGGAGGCCAAGGCCGTAATACGGCAAAATCTAGACTTGCAAGATTTTCGCATTGAGACTGGCCTGCCTTTGTTGGAAATCTCAGTTGTTCAAGTGGGTTCTGCCTCTGAAGGCTTGCTGCGTGAATGGCCTCAGGTCGCTATAGGCGTTCAGAAACACTACGGTTATGCCTTCCAATGGTTTGGTTTGGCACTTTTGATTGCATTGCTTTATGTCTGGTTCCAAATTGTCCGACCCCGTCTCAAATCCAAAGCTAAACCCAAAGCCATTGCTCCCCGCTGAGCAAGGTCCATGGAAGGACGCGCCCTTGGGCTTGACCGTGCACGACATGCCCAACCCCTCGGAGGTGGTCTTGGCCGATGAAAAGCGCACGCGAGCAGGGCGCTGGAAAATGCTGGCCGTGTTATTGGTGTGCGCATCCCCCGTGATTGCGTCGTACTTCACTTACTATGTTGTTCGCCCCGAGGGCCGGCGCAACCATGGCGAACTGATTGATCCCCAGCGTACCTTGCCAGCCCTTGAAGCCACCAAACTCAGTGGCGAAAAAGTTCCCTTCAGTTCGCTCAAAGGCCAGTGGCTGTTGGTCAGTGTGGCCGATGCGACATGCAACGAAACCTGCCAAAAGCATTTGTATTTTCAGCGCCAATTGCGCGAGTCATTGGGTAAAGAAAAAGAGCGAATTGATTGGGTTTGGTTGGCCACCGGCGATGCTCCGGTTGACGAGAAGCTCTTGCCAGCACTGTCGCAAGCCACTGTGTTGCGTGTCAATGCGCAAAGTCTTGCTGAATGGTTGCAGCCTGCAGCAGGCCGTCAATTGCCAGAGCATTTGTATGTGGTTGACCCCATGGGCAACTGGATGATGCGTTTTCCGCCAGGCATTGATTTGAGTGCTGCTTCCAATGCCAAAAAAGACTTAGACCGACTCTTGCGCGCTTCTGCATTTTGGGACACACCAGGCCGCTAAAAAATGACCGAAGTCGACCTGTACAACCTCTCACCCACCCTGCGTTTGCTGGGCATGGGCGTGCTCATTGCACTGCTGCCCTTGGTGTGGACTTTGTACCGCCATCGGCACAATCCGGTCAATGCCAAATTGCGCGCCATGACTGTGCTCACTTTGTTTCTCACCTTTGACCTGGTATTGTTTGGCTCCTTCACTCGCCTCACCGATTCTGGTTTGGGTTGCCCAGATTGGCCCGGCTGTTATGGCAGTGCCAGTCCGATTGGGGCTGTGGTTCACATCGATGCTGCTCAAACTGCCATGCCCACAGGTCCTGTGACGCACAGCAAAGCATGGATTGAAATGATTCATCGGTACTTGGCTACGGCGGTGGGCTTTCTTATTTTGGTCTTGGCCATCAGCAGCACCTGGCAGCGTTGGAAGGGTCAATTTAGTTTCAATGGCGCTTGGCAAGTCAAACCATTTTGGGCGTGGCTCACCTTGTTTTGGGTTTGCATGCAGGGCGCGTTTGGCGCACTCACTGTCACCATGAAACTCTTTCCTGCCATTGTCACCTTGCACCTGCTGGGTGGTATTGGCTTGTTGGTGTTGTTGTCTGCGCAAGTGGCGTGGAAGCCAGAATCACAACGCCAAGCCATTGCCCCGCTTCACCGCAAACTGATTTGGATTGCCGCTGCGTTGCTCACCTTGCAAATTGCGATGGGCGCTTGGGTAAGCACCAACTATGCAGTGCTGGCCTGCGACGGCTTTCCCGATTGCAATGGCCAGTGGTGGCCTGCTTGGAACTTGCAAGGATTTCAAATTTGGCGCAGCCTTGGCATGGATGCAGCGGGTCAGTTGCTGCCCTTTGAGGCATTGGTGTCCATTCACTTTGTGCACCGGCTCATGGCCTTGGTGGTGTTCTCTTTTGCGGCTTTCATGGTGTGGCAATTTAAAAAAGCCAAGGTTCTACCGGGCCTCACCCGCCTTCTTTATGTATTCTTAACACTTCAGCTCATTACCGGCCTGTCCAACGTGGTGCTCGACTGGCCCTTGTTGGCCGCCGTGGCCCACACGGGGGGTGCTGGTGCCATCATGATGACACTCACCTACATGCTGAGCCGAAGCAAAACGCACTGACAATGAACATGATTATTTTGACAAGAAGGCCTGCCGCATGAGCACCGCTGCCGAATTACAAGCTGGCTCACCTTGGCGCCAGTACTACGCGCTCATGAAGCCCCGCGTGGTGCAACTCATTGTGTTTTGCGCCCTCATTGGCATGGTCTTGGCGGTGCCAGGCGTGCCTTCTTGGGCCGAAGTTTGGTTAGGCGTTGTGGCCTGTGTGGGCATTTGGTTGGTGGCAGGTGCTGCCGCTGCATTCAATTGCTTGATTGAAAAAAGCATTGACGCTCAAATGAAGCGCACGGCTTGGCGCCCTACGGCCAAAGGCCAGCTGAGCGACATGCAAGCTTTGTTGTTTTCTGCCGTGTTGTGCAGCATCGGCTCGGTTATTTTGTATTTTGCGGTCAACCCGCTCACCATGTGGCTGACTTTCGCCACCTTTGTGGGCTACGCCATCATTTACACTGTCATTTTGAAACCACTCACACCGCAAAACATTGTGATTGGTGGTGCATCAGGCGCTATGCCGCCCGTGTTGGGCTGGGCGGCCATGACCAACGATGTGGGCCCTGAGGCGCTCATTCTTTTCTTGATTATTTTCTTGTGGACACCGCCACATTTTTGGGCGCTGGCGTTGTACCGCGTGGAAGACTATCGCAAGTCGGGCTTGCCCATGTTGCCCGTGACGCATGGCAATGAGTTCACTCGACTTCAAATTTTGCTTTACACCTTTGTGCTCATGGCTTCATGCCTGATGCCCTTTGCCTATGGCATGAGCTCTTGGCTCTACCTGGCTGCAGCCCTTATTTTGAGTGTCATGTTCATTGGCTATGCTTGGGCTTTATGGCGCAATTACTCAGACGAGCTGGCGCGCAAAACCTTCAAGTTTTCGCTCATCCATTTGAGTGTGTTGTTTGCTGCTTTGTTGATCGATCACTATCTGTTTTAAAACATACTAAGCTATTCATGTTCAACAGCACATTTTTTTCTGGGCGTACTTTGACATTTTTGAGTGCCTTCGCGTTGGTCTTTTTGTCAATCAACCTAACGGCCTGCAAAGATCTCAAGCCCGCGTTCAAGGGTGTAGACATCACGGGCGCCGATTACGCCAAAGAGCTGAATTTGCCCGATCAAAATGGCCAGGTGCGCAAGCTCAAAGACTTTCAAGGCAAGTTGGTGGTGGTGTTTTTTGGCTATACCCAATGTCCCGATGTGTGCCCCACCACCATGCAAGAGTTGGCTGAGGTCAAGCGCTTGCTTGGCGCTGATGGCGATAAGTTGCAAGCCGTGTTTGTCACGGTTGACCCTGAGCGCGACACCACCGAATTGTTGAAGGCATATGTCGAGAACTTTGATGCCAGCTTTGTGGCCTTGAGGCCCACCCAAGAGCAACTGCCAGCCATTGCCAAAGAGTTCAAAATTTATTTCAAGCGGGTCGAAGGCAAAACACCCACCAGCTACGCCATGCACTGGATCAAGGCCGAAATTCACGAGTACATCTTGAAGAACTGGCGCATGGTGAAGGTGGCCACCACCAAAGCACAACGCAAATTGTTTTTCAACCTGCGCTCTATGAAGCA
>JACCDU010275323.1_pt1 | contig 21628 bp, 25 predicted proteins | sample 7446081 | NCBI WGS metagenome assembly JACCDU01 (sample SAMN15323447, study PRJNA562643) | freshwater metagenome | isolation source: river surface water | place: USA:Blue River Watershed | collected 2017-08-17
CATTAACAGACTGATAGAATTTATGCCAAACAGATCCTCCATCTGGACTGTAAGTACCAGTTTCTGAGCATTGGATATAACCGTTCTGTCCAATCCTCATCCGCTCCGTCGGAGAACTCGCCCCATCAGCAGTAGTGGAGAACACTAGGCGACCTGGAATGTCATTCCCAGAAGAACTTACACCATCGCTACTTGCGTGAATAGAAGCGTAGTGTGCATTAGAAGATGAGTTATCAACGCTGTACCATCTGATGTAGCCAATATCGGTATCTGCTCCAGTAGGGCGCGATCCTCTCCAGCAAATATCAAACGTGCCTGCGTCGCCTCCGGTGTTGCCTGCAGTTACTAAATTTCCATTGCCAGCGTAAGAAGACGTGCCTACTAGGAGCCTGCCGGAGCTGTCGATGCGGGCGCGTTCGGCTACTGCACCACCTGTCGCAAACGTAATAGCAAGATTTTTATTATTGGCAATAGCAGTGTTGTTTGAACTGTCTGCTTTTATTAGCTCGACCCATCCACCAGAACCATCGGACGACTGATAGAACGTGTTATTTGGTACTCGTATATTTCCATTGCAATCGAGTGTTGTCTGAGGCGTCGTAGTGCCAATCCCTACTAGCCCTGTGCTTGTAAATGTTGCAAGCGTTGTGTTAGCAGTGTCATTGCGAATCTGAAGCGAACCACCTCCAGCGACGCCTCTAATACCGTAGTACCGAACGCCGCCATCGCCAATTAGCAAATCAGCGTTTGTGCTTCCGGTAGATTCGATTAACGCAGTTGCGCTTGAACCTGCAACATGAAGATTGCGGCCAGGCGAACTAGTCCCTATGCCCACGAGTCCTGCCGATGTGATGCGCAGGCGTTCATTAGATGCAGTATTAAAGATTAAACCTGTATCAGCTCTAAGCTGGAGATTGCCTCCTGCTACCCCGTTATTGTTTGCGTAGATGTTGTAAGTTCCATTCGCATCAATAAAGTGTTGGCCGTAGTTGGTCGAGGAATACGTGAGAGCTATGGCGGTTTCCGTTAATCCGCCTGACCCAAGGGAATCATTACGGATGCTTAGGGTGCTAACAGGCGAACTCGTCCCCACACCCAAACGTCCACTCGCATCAACAAACAACCTGCCAGACCCACCAGTGCTGATGGCTACTTGGTCTGCGCCGGGTGAGTAAATACCGGTATTTAAATCACCCGTAAATGTAATCGAAGGGCTTGCTGCACTACCTGCCGCAAATACACCCGATGTAATAGTATGAGTACCGCCACTAATATTAGTAAAATTACCGCTCGTAAAGTTAGCTGTCGTACCAGTTACGGTAACACCTGAAAGAGTGCCAGTGACGGTTACGTTACCGCTAAAAGTAGGATTCTGAACTAAACCAGAAAGCGTAACGCTCTTATCAACACCATCATTGGTAAAAGTAACCGTATCAACCTTAATAGTTCCGTAAGTCATTTGTTGTCTCTTTTTGTCTATTTTAACCGAAGATCAAGGAAGAATAATTAACGGACCTTGGATTACAAATCCGCTTGTGCTGCCTGAAACAACACCAGAACAAACAATGGCAGGTGTTGCACCAGAGGGTGTTGTAACCCTAAGCGTACTGCCAGTGATATTGGTAAACGTACCGGTCGCACCAGTGACTGTTACGCCGGAAACAGTTGTGAATGTTGCGGTTACACCTGTGGTTGTTGTCCCTGTTAGCGAAACAAAAGTACCACTTGTTCCAGAAAGAGTTGTAAATGTTCCTGTTGGTGCCGTAACACTGCTTCCACTAATTAAGCCGGAAGAAATGATTCCTCCAGTGGAAAAAATACCAGTTCCTAGTACAGATAAGTTACCAGAAACAACCGTATTAACAAAAACAATATTTGTAAAAACACCTGAAACAGCAGAAATTAATCCGGCTTGCATTGTGTCGCCGGTAATAACTAAACCACTGATATTTTGAAACCTTCCCGACGTACTTAAAACACTGTTGCCAGTAATTGTTGCGCCGGAAATACTCGTTGTAAAAGAACCTACTTGTCCTGTTAAATTAGTTGCAAGTACTGTGTTACCTGTTATTGTTGTACCTGAAACACTAGTTGTACCGACAACAGTAATGCCTGTAACAGAAGTAAATTGACCCGCATCTCCAGTGACAGTTGCTCCTGAAATGCTAGTGGTTCCAATAAGAGTGCCACCTGTAACAGAAGTAAACTGACCCGCATTTCCTGTTACAGTTGTCCCTGATACGCGACCAAAATTACCAGTAACTGCAGTAACAATCCCTGCGTTTACAGTGTTTCCTGTAACTGTTGCCCCAGATAAAGTAGTAAAGACGCCTGAAACTCCCGTAACTGTTCCAAAGTTCCCAGTGTCTCCTGTAATTGTTTGACCAGAAAGAACCTGGGTAAAGACACCAGAGATGCCAGTTACTGTTCCAAAAGATCCTGTATTGCCTGTTACGGTTGCGCCTGATACTCTAGATGTAAAGGTTCCTGAAACACCTGTTGCATTTGAAACTAAAAGCGTATTTCCGGTAATGGTGTTACCCGATACCTGCGTAGTAAATACACCTGAAATGCCTGTAACAGTTGAAAACTGTGCTGTAGTTCCAGTAACTGTTGTTCCTGAAAGTGTCCCAGTAACTCGAACACCGTTTGCAAATTGAGCAGTTCCTGTAACAGTTAAACCACTTGCAACAGACAAATTTCCGCTGACGTCAAGAATTGGCGTACCAAGTACTTGGAAAGTTCCTGTAGTAGCTGCAACAGTTGTTCCAGTAAACGTTGTTCCTGTTACGTTGGTAAACGTACCGTTTGTAAAAAACGCACTGACACCAGTTGTTGTGGTTCCTGTAAGACTCGTAAAGTTTCCTGTTGGGAACGATGCAGTTGCACCTGTAGCAAGGGTTGTGAAGGTACCAGTAACCGCATTAACTAGGCTGCCTTGAACATACGTCCCGGTTAAAGTGGTGCCGCTAATGGTTCCACTGACTGTTGCGTTGTTCTGAACAAGGATGCCACTAAAGGTACTAAGCCCAGATGCAGTTACCGTATTAAAACTAGAGTTGCCAGATACAGTTAGATTTCCTGTGATGGTAACGTTGCCGCTAATTAAAGCGCCGCTACCTGGTGCATAGTACAGATCTAAGTAATCTCTGAATTGAGAAAATGTAATCTTTTTGTTGCGCAGTGAAGGGTCTACCTCAAAAACGTGGACCAGGGTCATGACATCCTGGTCGACAATCTCATTCGCTGCTATTGCAGGGAATTCGGTAATACGGCGATTTGCCACCTATCTACTGCGCAATTCTTTCCTTTATTATAGGGCGGCTTATTTAGCGCACCCTAACCTCAAGACGTGGCAAAAAATTAGTACCTAAGTACCAAAGACCTTGAATTCCTGTTACAATTCCACAAGAAAGCAGTAGTACCAGCAAAAGTTCTGCCACCGTTAGGTTACGTCGCAAGTACACAATTTGCGGAGGTGCTTCCATTGGTGGACGTTGCGGTACTGTTTGCTGTATGGCTAATTCCAAGGCACGCGTTTTCATTTCAGCCAACATTTCTGGAGTAATCTGAGGCTCCATAGATTGTTGCATTGGGAATTGGCTTGGCGGAATTTGTTCTTCCATAACGCAAAATTGTTTTCTAAAGACTAGCATCTAATGGATTGGAGTGCAGTATGCCTTACGGACTACGCAAAGGTCTTGAAGACATTGCTTATGAACTAAAGGGAATCAAAAATATCCTTGGTTCCATGTGGCATAGTCGCTATGCAAATGGCGAAACAGATGCCTTGAATCCACAGGCTTTTGCCGACGAGTACATTTCGACAGAAGAATGCAGCAGACGACTAGGTGTTTCAGATCAAACCATCCGCAACTGGATTGCAATCGGAAGAAAAACACCAAGCAAAGGCTGGGTTGAAGGCATTCATTATGTCAATGTTTCTCCTGACGTCCACAAAAAAGCTGTGTTGCGTATCCCATGGAATCGACTAATCCAATCATTTGCAAAAAATGAAAATATCGACCTTAAAAACCTAAGACCTCAATACGATCTTTATCGCACGGTTAAAGAGGTGCTTGAATAATGGCACATCGCTTTAACGGTATTGATATCAAAGTAGTAACCATTGAGAACCACACGGAGTTATTGCCCAAGTCCTTGGTGGATCAAGTTGAAATGTTCCTACCTCCTTGGGGATCTTTTGATGACGGGTGTTTACGTCGCTATCTGGAAAATTTACGAAACTACGAAGAGGAAGACGCCAACTCCGGTATGACACTTGCCAATCGATTGCGTCTTGCTTTTAAAGATTTAGAACCAGACACAATCTGCGGTAAATTTCCGCAAGCAGAACTGCCTCTTAAACGACGTTTGCGTTGCGTAGCCGAGTATCTAATCAGATCGGGAGAATTTGACAAAGTTCGTGACGAACACGGAAAGCTTTGCAAAAAACGCGGCGTACTTGGCAAATTGGTTGTCTTGTACCAACCAACACCAAAGCTGCTAGAATCCCTGCACCGGCAAGGTTTGTTAAAAAATGGATCGTCGTGAAAAGTTAATTGCATCAATTATTGGCCCTGAGCTAGACGAAACCAAAGCAAAGATGCTTGACACAACTGTCAAGTTTATTCTTGGTGACATGGGGGCGCAATACGTAAAATTTTGGGATGCAGAAGGACCTGGTGTTCTAGTGTTCCAGCCATCCAATAAAGAGCGTTCAATTTTCTTTTGGACTCTAAAAGAAATTCACGCAGCAGAAGAAGAGTGTGAACAAAAAAATAACGGAGATCTTGCCGAGACTTTCCGTCGAATCTTAGGAGCAGCACAAAAAATTGATCCGATGGAAAAAGCTGGTTATGTCATCAATGATGAAAAGGGTATTCGGTATTTTGAAATAAACTACAACGATATTGCCAGCAATGACTGAAAAAGGTATCCGTGGTATCTCGGCCAGAGTTGAAGGTGCTGAGTTAATTACAAATGCAGACCTAGTGCATGCTGCCAATGAGCTCTTGGGTGGCATCGACTTAGATGTTGCAAGCTCAAAAGTTGCCAATGAATACGTCCAGGCAACTGAATACTACACACCTGTGGACGATGGACTGAATAACCAGCAGTGGTACGGAAGTTGTTATTTGTTTCCGCCAGCGGGATCGTATTTCTGGGACCAAAAAAACCAGAGATGGAAAATGACTCGTGCTTCTTCTCTTACATTGACGTCTTCGCATGCCGTTTGGTTTCGTCGGATGTACCATGCCTGGCTTTCAAACGAGATTGAGCAAGGACTTTATTTCAGCAATTGTCCCGACATGATTCGATATGAGCCAAAAATCTTTAAGTTTCCAATGTGCGTTTTACGCACTGTCCCCTACCTGCTGCGCAACCTTGATGGAAAGGTAGAAAAGAAACAAACGTGCACTTCTTTCCTTGTGTACTTACCGCCCAAGGATAGCTCTGGGGATGCAGTAGAACTTTTTTGTAAAATCTACGGCGAACGCGGTCATCTACTTGTAGACTAATCAAGCTATTGAGGTCTTATGAGCGTCCTAGCCGATTGGGAAATCAAAGAACGCGCCGAAAAAGAACAGATGATTGAACCCTTTGTTGATCGTTTGATCAGCAAAGAAGATGGTCGGCGTTTGTTAAGTTACGGCTTGAGTTCTTACGGTTACGATATTCGGCTATCTCCAAGCCAATGTTTAATTTTTGGCAAGATTCAAACAGGTGATTGCGATCCGAAAGACTTTGATGAAAGTATTTTAAAACCCGCTGAACTTCTAAAAGATGAACGTGGCGAATACTTTCTTCTCCCGCCTTATGGTTATTGCCTAGGCGTTGCACAAGAACGTTTAAAGCTACCTCGCGATATTACCGTTGTTGCAGTTGGTAAATCTACTTACGCACGTTCGGGTATTTTAGTTAACATCACACCCGCTGAAAGCGGATGGGAAGGTTACTTAACACTCGAAATTAGTAATTGCACCGGGCTTTTCAATCGTGTTTATGCAAACGAAGGAATTACTCAATTGCTTTTTTATCGCGGTAATCCCTGCCAGGTTAGTTACCAAGATCGCAAAGGCAAGTATCAAGATCAACCGAACAATGTAGTGTTCCCTCAGGTTTAAAGACGACCGAAAGAACGTTTTGGTTTATCGGCATACGCAGTAGCTCCTGCACGCCCACCACTGTCTCCTGCCGTGGCACTGGTGGGCTCATTAACCAATTGATTCTTTTGGTACTGCCCAGCGGCCTTGGCACTCTTCATGTAGCGATCAACGCGTGCTGCTGCTCCTTTGGCACCAGAGCCAACAATCCTTCGCTCTTCTGGCCTTACGTACCGCAAATCAACGTTGTAGGCCCTCCCAGGGTTCAAGTCCGTTGGTGCTCCAGCAGACGTACCTGAATCCTTAGCGGCGTCGTAAGTCTCGGCTCTAAACTTGCTCATATTATCATTATAGAAAGAATATATCGCTAGGAAAACAATGCGTCCTTCAATGTTTTTGCAAGAGTTTGCAGCTAATAACGATCAAGTGAAATGCCGTTGCATTGGCTTTGAAGACTTTGGCGCACCTCTTGATACCGAAACTCATGACGTGCCTTTGCAGGATATGTATAACACTGGGTTAGTTGCTCCAATGGACGGGATGCAACGCAACCCACTCAATATTGAAGGCCAAGGTCTGTACGGACAACGTCCGGGTGTAACAGGTTATATTCCTTCAATGGAAGAAGGTATGGCAATGTATGGCGCCAATCCCAAGCCACCTGGTATCCAAGGAGATATTGAAGGTGATCCAGATGATATTGAACTTTTACTTTCCGCTAAACGCAAAGGTCTAATGCGTTAAAACTGCTAGGCTGTTTCAGTCGGCATTTTTACAATGGACATGTTTTCCCCTGTTGAAGAAACCAATGGGTGTGTAGATGGCGTTTGTCCTGTCCCCTGGGTTACAATCAAACCTCTTGAAACAACTCCCATAATTAAAGAGGATGTTGTAAATCATCCCTCGCATTACACTGATGGCGGCATTGAATGCATTGAAGCAATTGAAGCCCAGCAAACTCTAGAAGAGTTCCGTGGATATTTAAAAGGAAATATTGCTAAATATCTTTGGCGTGAAAAACACAAAGGCGGTACCGAATCACTGAAAAAAGCTCAGTGGTATTTAGATCGCCTTATTCAATTAGACGAAGCTCAAAAAGGATGAGCGTAGTTTAAGTCGTCGTCATCATCTGACTCGTCCTGCATACAAGCCAGGGCGAGTTCACTTAACTCCAGTTCGCTAGGCAGATCCCAATCAATGTCAATCCCTTCCGAACACATAATTTCTTTGACGGCTTCCCACTCCATCATGCGTTGAAAATACAAGTTCAGCAAAGCTGCTTGCAGTTCGTCCCAACACATCTCCTGCGTTTGCAGCTCAGCTTTACGCATAGCAAACTGCAGTTCTAAAGGAAGCTCAAACTCCTTACGGGTAGTTTCGTTCTCCATGGAAAGCCCGAGTACTGCATTTATTCTAGGATGCTAGTCACTTGAATACGCAGAGGCTTCTTCGAGCTTGAAACTATTGGCAAACTCTGCCAAGGAATATGGATTAATACTGGCTTCTAGATTGCGAATTGCTTCAGTTTCGTGTGGTTTTGCTCCATAGCTTCTAAACGCTCGTAACAATACGTCAGTAGCTACCCAGGGTTTTGTTTCAACATTCCTGAGGAAAAGATTAATCTCTTCTCTGCGGCGTTCCAAAAGGCCGCCGATGACTTGGTGCTCAGAATCAAAGACCCAACGAGCAATTTCTTCTGTTGCTCCAGCGTAATCATCGACCTCAAGGCAATCAATAATAGCACTGTACAAAAAACTTTCCCAGCCTATTGAATGACAAAATGAAAGCAAGGCCTGCTGCATGCTGTCATCTAACCCCAGGTTAAGCTTTTCAAGTTCAGTGTTTAAAACTGTGAGTTCATCAATGAGGTACTCCAGGGCTTTATGTTTTGTACAACATTGGTTTCGTTTTACAACACTTCCGTCAGGATAGTATTGTGTTCCAAAGCCAATAGTGTAAGGCTCTGCACCTGTCTGTGGATCAGCATAAGCAAGCTCATTAAAGCCTTCGTAACGACAGATTAAATCAATCGCTTGCTTGTAATTATCCATAGGGGTAACAAGTGTTACCCCCAAGTATACCTATTTTTTACTTGCCTTGACCGCGAGATAGTTTACGTCCATGGTTAGGACGTGAGTGTTTTCCATCTCCTTGCCGTGTTTTCTTAGGCTTGGACTCAATCAAGATTGCTGTGGACTTGGGCTTTGCCATGTTGGTGTGGTGATTGCTTCAAGAGTTTAACGTAGATTACCAGGCTTTGCACGACCAATAGCCAGCAGTGAGTTTGCTCTTAGGTTCATCACAATTATGTCTTGCGCGAAAATTTTTACGACGTTCTGGATTGTCGCGTTTAATTTCCATGTTTGCATCGCCAAATCGTACAATTTTTTCCTCACCATCTTCACAAGCTTTTACAACAGATTTTTTACCTCCTTGAATGTCACGCCTTGGTTTGTTACACTCCATGGAGTCCTTATGGATTTTGGCTGCACTAGCGGCTTTCTTGTGTTTACTCATGATCAATACTTTGGCGTAAGTCCTTTAAATGCGCTTGTAAAACTACCAAGGAAACCTTGGCCTGATTTAGATTTTGCTGTTGAAGTATCTTCTGTATCTTCATCTTCATATAAATTAAAGTAAGATCTTTTTGTTGTAGGTGTTGTTGTTTTACTACTGCTCTTTTTATCTTCTTCGTCACTTCCAAATAAAGTCTCAATTGACCCAAGGGATTCAAATGGGTCACTACTAGACAACTTGCTAAACACGCTGCCTTCTTTAAAACCTTTTCCTGCTTGCGTTAAAAGTTCCATGTCTTCTCGATTCACATCAGGCATAAACTCTTTGTAAAAATCATCTTCCGTACCAGCAAATCCTGCGCTTTTAAACACGTTATACAATTGTGTTTCCGTAGGATCAGTACGTGCCGCTGTGTCTTCAGGACGCTGAATATAGTCTACGCCAAGTTTTTCTTGTGTTACCGCCTCTTTCTTTTCATTTAAATACTTAATTGCTTCACGGATTTTAGTTGCCTCTCCTGTTTGGAACGCCTCTTCAATATATGCTTTTACTTCTTCGATTCCCATTTCTTTACCTGAAAGTCCCATTGATTCAAGTACTTTTTCCCACTCAGGTTTATTCTTGACCGGGTCAATACCTTCCAGCATTTTGTCTGCGTATTCACGAGGCGTTACAAAATTCAAGAAAGAGATATTGCCCATATTTAATTTTTGCTGTTCAATGATAGGAAGAATATTTTGATCAATGTATGTTTGTGCATCAGACAAAGAAAGAGCATCTTTGGCGGGATCAAATCCTTGTTTGGAACCATACACTTGATAGTGTAGCTTTGCAAACTGTGCTTTGTCTGTTAAATCGTACCCATAGTAATACGCTAATTGATCCCACGTATAGTTCTCCCCTGGTACCTTTTGCTCCCGTCCTTGAGGTGTATTAACTAAATCCCAAGCTTTTTGTACTTCTTCTTTTTGAGCCAAATGTTTTTCGGCAGAAGTATCTCCGCCCTGTGGGTTGAAATAAAAATCTGCGTCAAAACTTTTATCATTTAATTTGTCAATTGATTTTAACCAGGCTTCGGCTCTGATGTCTGCTTGCATCTTCAATGCACTTAATGCACTTTGTGTTTGGAAAATATTTTCTTCGCCTTGCGCCACATCCATGTAGCTCATGAACTCCGACATTGAACGTGACGTATTGAAACGTGGATTTAAATAACGTTTGATGTAATCTTCTGCAAATTCTTTATCTATTTGATACTGCTTAGAGGCATCGTTCCAATCAGAAAAAGTAGCCCCTTCTTCGTATCGTTTTGTTAGTGTCTCATCAAACCATTTTTGCCAGTTATAAACTGAGTTTGATTTTGAAGGGATTCCAGTGACAGCAGAAAACTGTCTTTCTAAACTCTCTTCAGCTTTTTCTTGATTTTTTCCAGTTAACGAAAGGATGCCACCTACGCCAGTGTCCCCCAAAAGCGAGTTAGATAGTTCTTGGTTTACATTAAAGATCTCATCAAACCCAGGCATGCCGCTATAAAAATCAAACTGCTGCTCTTTAGCTCTTTGTTTTTTATACTCTTTTAAAGTTTCTTTGAAAGTATCAACAGTTAACGATCTGAATTTATCAGCTGCTTCTTGTTCTTTTGCACCAAGAACAGATGTTAATTTACCTTCGAGCACCGTGGTGCCCCGCTCCATTTTGGCTTGGGTTCTAATCGCTTCAGGAATTTGTGTTCGCGTTGGAATTGTAAGGTAACCATTTGCGCGATCTGCGGCATCTTCTGGCGACAGTGATGCAATCCACTTGCGAAGAAATTCTGGATCTTGCGCCGCTTCCCATTCTTTTAAAGAAGTAAAAGAACCAAGTCCCATGACTTTGTCACGGTACTGCTGGTATTGCGCATCAGTAACGGCTTCTTCCTTGTAGTCTTCTGCTACTTTTGCTCTTTGTGTTTGACTAGCTGTAATCCACTTACCGTCTGCTGTTTTTTTACCACGGGCAACTGCATAGTTCCATTGGAGCCATGTGTTTTGCCCATACGTACCAACGATGTCAAGGTCTGGGTACGTTCTTCCGCCGATTGTTGCAATGTTTTGTGCTTCTTGCCAACGTGCTAGGTCTTCTTGTCCTTCGTTTGTTTGTGCATAAATAGTCGGATCAAAACCAGCCAGTCCTCCAGCAGGAGGATCATACGCAGGGTTTCCACTTGGATCAAATTTGGTAATTTTATTCGTATCGTAAAAAGCTTCAAAAGTGTCTGCTGCTGTCTGAAGATAGCTATTTGCTTCTTCTTGAGACATCAATCCACTATTGACCAGTCCGTTGAGCGTCTCTGTATCTAAAGAAGTAAGAGTACTTGCATACGTACCTTTCTGCGCGGAAGCTAATTTGTTTTTAGTTGCATTGCTCCAGTTGTTTATTGTTTCGTTCTTTGCATTTAAGTCGGAATTAGTTGTGTTGTAACTATCTGCTTCAGCTTGTCGACGTTCGTTTTGTGCATTGTTATAATTTTCTGTCGCTGTATTTCTATTAGTTGCTTGCGTAGCATTGAACGCATCTGCTGCTGCTTGTCTTTGTGTTGGAGCGGCAGCATTTGCTGTTGCGTTTGCATTGTATCCGTCAATGATTGATTTTAAATTGCCATTAAGATTTGAATTTGATTTGCCGTAAAGAGCATCTCCTAAAGCATCCTTAACTGTTGTTCCTGCACCTATTGTTCGTACACGCCATCTATCTCCAGTTTGTTCAGTTTCGCTTGTCGCATCAATTGCTGTTCCTTCTTTATTTAATCGGAACCAAATTGCCCTACTTGTTGATCTGTTACTTGGATAGTCCGCCGTAAAATCATTTGCTGATTTGTACGGATATTGACTTGCAAAAGCATCTGGTGTTTTATGCGGAAACCATCCAGCAAAGTCGTTTCCGGAATAACTTGTGTAGGCGTTCGTAGGTAATGAATAACTTTGCCAACCACCTTGTTGCGTCCAATATGCCATTGTTAATCAGCACTCACCAAAAATAAATACAGCCTGTTGCTGAATCCAGTTTTCAATCCTAGCAAGAGATGAGGAAGAAAAAAAGTCTTGTTTCTCGTACCATTTTTTCATGTCTTCAGACCCTTTATTTGCGTTACAACGCCTGCAGCAAGGCAGTAAATTATGTCGGCTAGAAGACCCTGATTTAAAGCGCGGCACAATGTGATCAAGACTGGATGCAGAGTCTCCGCAATAACCACATTTGTAATCCCAGGCTTCGTATATACTTTGTCTAAAACGTTTCTTGGCAAGTTTTGGGGTTAGTTCAACTAGCAAGGCGAGGGGCTCGTGCTCGTTGCAAAACATGCTGTCAATGGCCGTTAACTTATTCTAAGCTCCCCTTACGGTTGAGATCGATTCCCATATTGATCAATCATTGTGAAGTTTTCTATTTCAATCCGATCTGTAGCAAAGTTAAATAAACGCTGCAACATTGGATAGATAGATAAAGATTGACAGTTATACGGAGGAACATCCATTCTTGACAGTGACTCTCTAGCAAGTCTATCTTTTTTAATAGACTCTAATTCACTGTCTGTTTTGGCTACCAGCTCTGCTTCCCACTCAGCCATACTTGGTATATCCGTTGGGAAATCAGATGGTTCCGGGGGAAAAACACGATCTGCAAACTTAAGAGAATAGATATGTTTGCAGTAACGCAGCTCATCAAGTACAGGTGACCACCTATCTTCCAAAGTGATGATCGTACTTTGTGGAATTGAATTGCTGTCAAGCGTTTCTGTAACAGAGGTATAATCCGCAAAAGTTGGCATACCATCTGCTGATGAACCTTGTGTTCCAAGATTATTGGGGTTACGTGTGTATGTGCCTCCAAAATCTGCATACAAGCCTGGGCTATCTCGTGTTGCGTCACGACTAATTACACGATCTGTACTGACCTGATTCGTCAAATCAAACGAAGGAGGGGCTGTAATCTCTAGCGTAAGATTAATAGATGGCTCAACTTGCGCGGCAGTACTTAAGATGCCGTCACGTTTGGTCAGTTCAAAACGCCCTGGTTTTACAGTGGCAATATTGGTTCTTGGAAATAACTTACGGGGGTTTTCAGAAGACACATAAAAGTAATCACGGCGTGTAAAATCTTGGCAAGTACAGCTATACCGTGCGCCAGAGTTTAGGTAACGTCCTGGAGTAAACCCAATGGGAGATGGTGTTACAAATTCTTCATCTGAGGTTGCTTGTACGGAGCCCGACTTTCTAAATTTAAGGATGCCAGTTGTCTCATCAATGGTAAGTAACACGGCGCTTACATAGCCATATCGTGTTTGTGTATTTGGATTGATCGTATCAATCTCAATTAATTCACCGCCTGAAGAAACAATGCGATCTTCAAAGACTTCTGATATTAAAGGTTTTTGTCCGCCAGGGAAAAAGAATGGTGGAGGAAGTGGGTTTGCTGGGCTCCAATTGCCTGTTAATTTTACGTACCAATAGTTTTTATCTTCTGTTACTGATTCCACAGATAGGTTGTTAGTTGTAATTGGATCTGTATATAAGTCAGTTCTAATTGCTCCTGCATAACGCCATAAACACCAGTGCATACCAAGCTCTCGACTCTTCGTTGGAAAGCCTATGAAGGCTCCTTGGATCACAACCGGAGGGCTAGGTGCAAACGTAACGTCTGGAATGTTGTACTCAAACTCATATGTAAAATATTGTCCATTTGAATAGATCTCGTATCCTCTACGCCAACGCGACCATGCCGATTCTCGGTCAATGGTCCAAATAGAACCAGGGAGTGATCCTTTGGAAAACTCCCCTTGAATTGGCTTTACTTCTTTGGGGTTTATCTGTTCTTTTATTTTGCCAAAATCACCAAAAGAACCAGTACCTTTTGGGTTAAAAGAGCTGCCTCTTTTTGACATACTTAGAAGAAACCACCTTCGGCATATACATGTGCACCTGGGATGTATCCAGACGCATTAGGACCGTCTGGGAAGACGCCAACGTAAAGACGGTCGCCACGTTCTAGGTAGATGCCACGGTTGCGTAGCGGGGCACCAGCAGCGAGGCCAGAGGCGTTACCTGCGGCTGGGTTGGGGGCCGCAAGTTGGGGCATCACATCAGAGCAATCAACCTGTTGTGTGTTGGCAGGAACACGCTTGGCAAACACAACTTTGTAATCACCGCTCGCTGGAATTGGTTGGGTAGTACCACGGGTGTGGTACAGGACAAAAGTTACTTCTGGCTGATAAGGGCCAACAGTTCCTGCGTAAGAAAAACCGCTTGCATCAGGGGTTGCAACACCGGAATAACGAATTGTTCCCAGAGTGCCGGTAATCGCAGTGGCGCCTGTGTACGTGTAATAACCAAGACCACTTTCTGCTGCAGGCGTGTTAAGCCCAGTAGCCGTAATGTAGACAGACTGCCCACTGACTAAGCGAACTCGAGTACCCGTAGTTGCTGTTTCTAAGGTGTAATCAGGATTGCGGTAGTAATCATTCCTCACAATAGTGATGGAATCAACAACGCCACCACTATTGTTATCTTCTTGGAGTGCGGCATCCATGTCGACAAGAATCGACGGAGCTTGTCCACCTTGCACAAAAAGTGTGTTGGTGGACGCGCTTCCAACAGTTTGAGTCGTGACTCGCACTGAATCAAAAAGAGGCCTGTCAACTAACAGGGGCTGCTTATTTGTATTTGTCGAAGCCAAGGTTCTAACGCACTAATATCCACCATTATACCTGAGTTTCAATAACCAGGTGTAGATAGCGGATTGGGAATAACACCTAAGTTATTACCAATACCTCCTAAGAAATCAGCAAAGCGTTGTGCTGCATTCTTTGGTTGAGGAGCTCCTTGCATCGCTTGTTGCATCAACTTAATGCCCATCGCTTCTTCAACTGTAGGGCCGTACGAAGACGCTACACTTGTTGGTTGTGGTTGGCTTGTGCTTGGATTGGTTGCATTAGTTTGATTAGCTGCTCCAAAAATACCAAGGCCTTTGTTAAACAGAGTAGGGTTTAACGGATCAAAGTAATAATTACTTTTACCAGGGATTGGCATGTAGTCCCCTTGTTTTTTGCGTCCGTATGCAGATACACCTCTAAAAGACTGGGCACCTTGGGATTTTCTAAACTGTTCACCAACCAAAGATGGGTCGTTAATAATATTGCGAATACGATTGTATTCAGCTTCGCCGCCTAATTTTTGAGCACCAAAAGCTGGATCAGCGAGCTGCTGCATTGAATAATCAAAAACAGCCTCGTACTGACCAGGTGATTTAGCAATGTTTCTAATGTCAACACCACCCCAGTTACCAGCTAAACGCCGAGCAAGTACGTTGGCAGCAACTGCTGCTGCGTCCTCACCACGGCCGCCACGATATCCTTCTAGTCCAGAAAGAACCGTAAGTGCGTTAACTTCTTCCGGCTTTAAGTTAAATAATTGCTGTACTGTTTTTGGTGGCATATGACCTCCTAAATTATTCTCCTACCCAATTTGAGTTTGCTTTAAGACCAGGGATAAATACAGCTTGTAACGCGGTAACAAGACTGATTTTCGTGGCTAAGCGTTTAACAAAGTTAGGGCAGAGAATCATTGGTTTAAAAGCAACAACACTGGCCTCCGTGAATCAAAAGATTCGTATCCAGTAGGTTGGGCTTACATGCTGAGCAATGCCAAAGATCAACGTTTAGTGTACTGGTTCAAAAGCTTTTGAAACTCTTCTGGACTCATGTTTTCAAAACGTGGATCAGCAAAGTTTACAGGCGGCGGTCCTTCTCCACCAATAAAGCTAGGAGATGCGGGGTTCAGCATGGCGTCTGCCATTGGTACGGCAGGTGTAGGGCCTTGAGTAGCCTGGTTCCAACTAAACTCAGCACGGTTCTCAATTGATGGAATCGATTGAATGCCAATACCTCGTTGAATAGCATCGTAACCAACAGCTCCTGGTTTTACTTGTTTTGCAAGTTCAGGATTCTTTTGTGCCCAAATTGCCATGCCTTGGTCACGTACCTTAGCACGTTCATCAGCAATAGCTTGCTTTTGCATGTCAGGATTAGCCTTGACCATTGCTTCAACCCTGGCACGCTCCCGTTCATACTCACGATTCTGTGCGGCGTACGGATCTAATGGCGTAAAGGAGCCTGTTCCAGGGGGACGCGTAGGTGGTGCACCTCCTGGTGAACGAGAAAAACTATCTTGAATAAATTGGTTTTGTGTGCCAGGGACATTAAGACTGTTTAAAGTTGCACTGCTGCCTGTTTGATTTAAAAGTTGCCAGCCGTAATCATCACCTCCCCAATAAACGGGTTTGCCATTTAATACAGCCTGCGTCCCAACTGGTCTTGTTCCTTTAGTGTTATTGGAAGATTGCGTATAAGGTATTTTTCCTTGTGCAGCTTGTCCTGCCATATAACGTAGTTGATTACCAAGGGAATTCCCAAAGTTACGGCCTACGTCTGTTCTGGGATCAGGGATGATACCAGGTAAATTTTGAACGCCTTTATCTACAAGAGAACCAGGACGGCCTTGGTTAAAAAGCTCAAAGCCGGTAAAAAGACCAGCACCTCCCAACAAATTACGACCTAATCCCAGTAAACCGCCAAGTTCACGTGCGCCTGCAAAACTAGGCATGACTACCTCCAAACCTCATGTAAATAAATGCGAGAACCAACAGCAGTGTCGGCTGGCCCAGGTAAAGCCTGAATAAACTCACCACCAGAACGCTCGTAACGATAACGAGCCTGGAAAGGATCTTTATAGTTTGGAACGTAAAGGATCTGCGCAAGTCGATTAGTTTCGTAGAGATAAATCTCATCCCAAACTTTTAACGATTCCCTTGCATTGCTGGAGCGAATCGTACGATCAACGTCACCAACGATGTTTTCAATACGAGTAGAGGGCGAAGTTGCCACTTCGGTTTTCTTCTCGGCAGTATCACAACGACCAAGTTGAATAATAACTTTGTCGTAGAAGTATGAATCCGGGATGGTATTCATAGCTTCCTCCAGACGTGCGTAATCGCCCGCCGGTACGGTGACCGTGAAGTAGCCGAGGTGGTATCGGACTCTACTTTTATCGAAGTCGCTGAGATGCACAGCTTAGTTCCGTATGTTTTATATTATACGCTCATTGGATTTTGCATGATGCCAAGGCCTCCCATTGATTTCATCATTTGTTCCATAACTTCTCGATGATTTGTTTGTTGTGGTGGATTAAGTAATTGCTGCATCATTGTTGTTTGTAATTGATCTTGCATATAACGTTTTAGAAAATCTTGACGTGATTCGGCGGTAGTTGTTTCTGCTGGTTGTGTGGTTCCAAGGGTTTGCGCTGCTCCTACTAATACTTCCGTTTCAGTTTCTGGTCGATCAATATTTCCGTGACCTACACGAAATACAACTTTTCCACTGGGATCTAGTGCTTCGGAAAAATAACCATATCCACCGCCACTGCCACGACGAATCTTACCTCCTGCAATACCTGGGAGATAAATCGATGCATCTTCTACGGCACCTTTATCGAACCTACTCTTACCTTTGAATGGTACGTAAAAATCAAAAGAATCCCAGCCTGGATGCTTACTATGACTATGTGCTCCAGAAGCACGTTCTAGTAAATCAACCTTTGCGGCAAGATCTGCGGCCGTATCCCACCTTCGTCCAGATACCGCTGGGTTAGAAAATTCAATAGTACGTCCCAATGATCCATATTGATTAGCAACCGCATCCATTGCTTTAACACGCTCAGCAATCGGCAACGATTGCAGCATTTTTAAATCGATATGATAATCCGTACTTCCACCAATTTTCCCACTAGGACCTGTGTAACCAGATCGAAATACAGGATATGCCATGTTGTTTTATTTATTATTTTACGTGCAAAAAACCCCTGGTTTCCCAGGGGTCAATAGGAGTTGAGTATCAAACCCTAATCAAATCTGCTGACAAAACCGAGTCCCAATCAACACGTTTAATCTGCCTTAACTGTTCAAGATTGTTAAACCTTTCACCCGATAAGGACATTTGAAGATCTTTAATCTCTCGAGCTGTTTTCAATCCAATACCTTTAATATGATCAGCGATCATTTGTGGGGTAGCGCCATTGATGTTAAGGCGAGTATCCGGAGGAAAGGTACGAGGCTCTTCCTGCGCTGCTTTATCTTTTACACGAAGAGTTTTTACTTTCTTCGTTGCTTCTTCATCAGGTGTAAGTTCGGTTTTGTATGCGGTATAAAGGCGACCGTCTTGGTCTTTGACCATGAACCAATCGCCGTTATCCCATTCGCTTACAATCTCAACGCGTGCACCTGTTTTTTTATGCTGATAAAGCATATCTGCAGTAGGCGTAGACATAAGACCAGTTGTTTACTGGTCTTAGTTTAACCTAATCAGCTAACAACACGACCAGTGAGGTACATGTCGATGTCTTCGTAACCAGGGGCGGTATCCGGTTGGATGTAGCACACTTCCACAACCAGATAACCAGTGCGGCTAGCGGCGCTATCAGCAGCAGAAATGTAGAAGCTACCGGAAGTCGTGGTGCTATTAGCAGTTTCTTTTGCGAACACTTTGAAAGTGGTCGAGCTAGTTGCTGCGTAGTAAGCGTTACCAGGAAGAGGACCAAGAACGCCGGAGCTCAGAATGAAAGGATTAGAACCGTAAGCAGCGGTACCACCAGCAAAGTAAATCTCACCTGCTTGGCTACCAGAGACGGTAGAAGTGAGGTTAGCTTGTGCCACACCTTCACCAACGCCCGAAGCAGCGGTAGGGGAACCACCATTGCTACGACCAAAGGAGATCACGTTACCGGTTGCGGCATACACACCAGAAGCAATCGTGCCATCCCAACCAGAAGCCACGGAAATCGCAGTGCGATAAACGTAAGCAGGCAAGGTGGAGTTACCAGAAATCACCATGCCGGTGATGTTGGGACGAGTGTCGTCTTGCCGATAAGGCGAAGGAACGATCACATCGGCTGCGGTGATAGCAGCAGTAGCGCCAGTGCCGCCAGAGATGCCGGCAACAGGCACATAACCACGCTGCTGGAAGTAACGATAACCGGGGGTGGCAAGCACAGAAGTAGGGCCTGCGTTAGAACCGGTGTCGGTACCAGAGGCGTTGGGATCGATGTTGCGATACCAGCCGTTAAGAGCATTATTCCAGTTACCTGGATAAATCTTTTTAGCGGTTAAATAAGTCATTTATCTATTCCAGATATGTTTGTTGTTATCAGATGACGCCATCATCTTGGACGAAGCTGAAGGCAGTGGTGATGAAATCGGTGTTAAGGATTTCAAAACCAGCGTAAAGTTGCCAAATCAGAATGATGAATCGGCTGAAATCATCATTATTGTTAATCAGAACCTGCGCATTCGGGCCGCCGATGCCAACGCCAACTGCCTGAGGACCAAAGAAATAGCCTTGCGCCACTTCTTTGGAGGCATAAGTAGAACCACCGTCGAAAGAAGCGGTGATGTTCTTGGTTGGGAAGTTGGTGGACTCGAAGAACTTAACGCCTTCAAACTGCACGCCGGTTGGCATCACAGGTTCGCCAGCCAGGAAATAACCTTGACCAGCTTGGGGACCCATGTAGAAGCTGGCGTTGTTAGGCATCATGGGGTTACCCATGTACATGCCTTGGCCAGGATTGCCAGCGTAACGTGCGATCTCACGGAAGTCAGGATCACGACGCAGGTGCATCATGAAGACGGGATCGCAAATGCAACGATACAGACCGTCAGAGAAGGTAGGAACGTTACGCTTACGCAGGTCCTTGACAACGCTCAGCAGGTCGGTACGCACCTGGAATTGCTGAACGTCGGCGGTATATTCGGTGCTGGTGTAGCTGATACGACCAGAGGAATCTTTGGTCTTGCCACCAGCGAAGTAGTAACCGCCTTGCGAAGTAGAGGCGGCACCATTGGCTTCAGCTTTAGCGAGTTCATCGAGGAACACGCGGTCACGCCACCGACGATAGTCATCGAGCAGCGTGAGGCTACCGATGGACTGGTGGAACATATTAAGGTTGCCCGAGTCCAGCAGGAGGCGCTGAGCCGTGATTAAAGTCTCACGAGCAATCTTAAAAGTGCTAGGCTGGGTTGGATCGCCCGGATCTGCAGGGCCAGTGTATTCCTTCAGCACAACAAGCACCTTCTCTTTGGTGATGTTGCGGCTGTTGGCGGTACCGATGGTTTGATCGGATACACGCTCGCGGCTGTCCTTAGTACCAGGGGTACCCCAGAACTTATAGCGGTCTAACTGGACGGTTTGACCAGGCTGGCGAGTGAAGTCATGAACGACCACAGGCTCGACTGCCATTTCCGCGATGTACGCAGGGTGGGGACGATAGAGCTCCGCACCTAAAATCTTTGGAAAGTCATTATCAATAAACACTTTGTTTCATCCTCCGTGTGATCGTCTAGGAAGTGTTTTTATCGGGTAAAAGATTCAGACATTTCCATGTCTTATCTATTAGAAATTTTAGCAGTTAGTAACTTATTGGTTACATATACTGCAAAGTGGGCGTAGCAGTACGCGCCATCAAGGTGTTGCTAGAACCATAACGCTCTGGGTCTTCACCTTGAACAAGATTCATAACACCACCGCCAATTGTGCCACCTAAAGCACCGGCACCAAGAACACCGATTCCTGTGCCAAGTGCAAATTCAGCCCTGGGACTGGTAGAACCAGCCTTAACAAGTCTGCTCATGTAACCTGGGCCAAGTGCAGCTCCAGTACCTGCACCTAAAGCCCCAGCGCCAATTGCTTCTGCAATTAAACGACCGGGACTTTTTTCTTGTGCTTGGCCGGTAACAACGTTTCCAAGGGTGGCAAGACCTGCAGCAGCGGCGCCTGCGCCGAGCGTTGACAACATAGGGTTCATTGCTGCATTTGTGAGTGCTGCTTTACCCTTTTGAAGTAACGGATTAAATTTACCGGCTAGCTTCATCCCCTCACTCCATTACAAACAATTTGTTTGCAACAACTTGAGGTTGAGCTTGATTCAGTAAACGCCAAGCGTTGGCAGGGTCCACATCCATCTGTTGCTTGAAGCTGCCCCAGAAGTTTTCAGGACGCTGAGGAGCAGATGCAGAAGGAGGTGCTGGCAGGTACGCATTCATCGCATCAACAGGTGCGGTGCGATAACCAGGAGTCTCAAGCTCGGTCTCACTTTCGTACACAGGGCACGGACCTTCAGGACCAAAGAACTGCAGGGTGTAATCGCTGAGAACATCAGGGTTCGTCAGGATTTCATTGTATGCAAGGTTCTCTTGGTGTTCGTTAACTGCAAAATTGGCATAACCAGTTAACAGACCTTGTGCTTGTTGGCCCCAAGCAACAGCACTATCCAGCATACCCTCGAGATTAAGGGCATATTGGTTGAGAATTGCTGGTGCTTCCCAGCCGTAGTTATTGATTACGAACCGGCTTTCGTTGCTTAGGTTTAGCCGATCCGCTACTACCTGACTCAGAGACTGGCTGTCGGTTTCCGCGGAGGGTGTCGAATAAGTTTGGGAATAATTGGGCGAGTATGTCTGGTTGGCTTGCGAGGTCTGCGGAACCGATTGATACGTACTTTGGCCGTTCACCTGTCCGTAATTGGCCGGACTGTACGTTGTCGGTGCTGATGGTTGACCCTGGAACGGGGATTGCACTGGGCTGCTCAGAAGGCCCACCACCTTGTTGAACGCCGATTCCCATGGATTGCTCGTCGCCTCCGATTGGGATTGGGGGGCGTACTGAGACGGGTTTGATTGGTAATTGGGGGCCGCCTGTGGTACCGCTTGGGGGTAGCTCGTACCCACCTGATACTGGGCCGGTTGTCCCACTGGAGCTGCTGGTGCTGCTTGGTAGCTCGGCACCACGTAGCTGCTCGGAGCCACCGCTGCCGGAACTTGGCTCGTCTGTGGGATCGATTGGACGGTAGCGTCCTGCATAACTCATCTCCTTTTGTAAAGCTTCTAAAGTTCGATACAGATATGGCGTTAAATCCAATCTTGGA
>JACCDU010379067.1_pt1 | contig 21609 bp, 22 predicted proteins | sample 7446081 | NCBI WGS metagenome assembly JACCDU01 (sample SAMN15323447, study PRJNA562643) | freshwater metagenome | isolation source: river surface water | place: USA:Blue River Watershed | collected 2017-08-17
CCGCGCCCCAGGTGGCCCGGCGGCAGGTCGCGCCCCTGTACCCAGGCCTGCAATTCCATGACCTGCTGCGGAAAGCGCTCGGACGCGTGGCGGTCCGGGTTGAGCACCTGCGCCGTGCGGCCATCGCTGCCAGGCGCTCGGCCCACACCCAGGTCGATGCGGCCCGGCGCCAGCGCATCCAGCACACGGAACTGCTCGGCCACCTTGTAGGGGGCGTAGTGCGGCAGCATCACGCCAGCGCTGCCGATGCGGATGCGTTGCGTGCGCGCGGCGATCGCGGCCATCAAGACCTCGGGGGCCGAGCCCACGATGCTGGGGTGGCTGTGGTGTTCACTCACCCAGAAACGGTGGTAGCCCCAGGCCTCGGCCTGCTGTGCCAGGTCCAGGGTCTGGCGGATCACCGCGTCCTGGCCGCGCCCGGCAGCGGCCACCGACTGGTCAAGGATGGACAAACGCAGGTTCAAGGGATTCAGGCTTTCTGAGGTTCGGCAGAGGCCATTTCAGCCTCTTGCAGCGTGCGCCACATGACCTTGCCGCTGCCGCTTTTGGGCAGGGCATCGGCAAACTGCACGCTGCGCGGAATTTTGTAGACGGCCATGTTGTCGCGGCACCAGTCGATGATGTCCTGCTCGCTGACCTGCCCTTTGTGGCTGGCGCGCAGCACGACCACCGCTTTCACCGACTCGCCCCGGTAGGCATCGCGCGTGGCGATGATGCATGCTTCCTGAATGGCGGGATGGCGGAACATCAAGGCCTCGACCTCTGCCGGCCAGACCTTGAAGCCGCTGGCGTTGATCATGCGCTTGAGACGGTCGGTCATGAAGAAATAACCATCTTCGTCCACCCGGCCCATGTCGCCGGTGCGGAAGAAGCTCTTGCCGTCCATTTCAAAGAAAGCGGCAGCCGTGGCGTCAGGCCGCTTCCAGTAGCCTTTGAACACCTGGGGGCCATGGGTGACGATTTCACCGGACTCGCCCACGGGCAACTCCTTCAGGGTGTCGGGGTCGACCACACGCGAATCCACACTGATGAAGGGGATGCCCAGGCATTGCTGCTTGGGCTGATCTGGCGGATTGGTGTGCGAGGGGGCTGCGGTTTCCGTCAGGCCATAGCCTTCGATGTAACGCAGGTTGAACTGTTCCAGCAGGCGCTGGGCCACCGCTTCGGGCATGGCGGCGCCACCGCCACCGATATAGACCAAGCTGCTCAGATCGTATTCTTTCAGCTTCGGGCTGCCGAGCAGATCGATCACCATGGTGGGAATGTTGGTCCAGTGCGTGACTTTCCAGCGCGAAATCAGGTGCCCTGCCACATCGCGGTCCCAACGCGGCATCAGCACCATGGTCGCGCCCATGTAAATGCTCGAGTGCATCAGGCTGACCATGCCTGTGATGTGGAACATCGGCACCACGCACAGGGTGACATTTTCAGCCGTGCCATTGCCCCACAGGCCCGAAGCCACGGCGTTGTGCATGACCGTGCCGTGTGTGTGCATGCATCCCTTGGGCAGACCTGTGGTGCCGCTCGTGTAGGGCAGCACCGCCAGATCATCTGGGGTGGCCTGTGCAGCAGGCAGCGTCTGGCTGTGGGGCTGCTGCATGAGGTCGGCCCAGGCATGCACCCGCCCATGAGGGAGCGTTGGCAATTCGCGCCGGGGCAGCAACCAGTCGCGCCAGGCCGGCGGCAACTCCACCGGGTCGAGCGCAGCTGGATCGAAAACATCGGTGAATTGGGTCACCACCAGGTGCGCCAGTTGCTGCTCTGCGGGCAAGCCCGCGTTCGCTTGAGCCAGTTCTGGAGCCAGATCAGCCGTCGTGACAGCCACTTTGACATCGGGGTCGGTGATGTAGTGCTGCAGCTCCTGAGCCTTGTTCATCGGGTTGACCGGCACCACCACAGCATCGAGCCGCAGGATCGCAAAGTGCGTGATCACCCATTGCGGGCAGTTTTGCATGTCCAGCATCACGCGGTCACCTCGCTGCACCCCCAGACGCGCAAGATGGCCCGCCATCTGTTCGCTGGCCACCATCAGTTCGCGGTAACTCCAGCTGCGGCCCAGGAACACCAGCGCGCTCTTGTCCGGGTAGCGCCAGGCGCTGATGGCCAGGTTGGTCCAGAGCGAAATGACCGGCGGTTTCAAGCTGTAGGGCAAGCGCGCAGGCCAGACGGCAGCGTGACGGGGCATGGGGTGTCTCCTTGTTTGGCCCAAATGTTAATCAGGCTTGGGGCCCCCACTTCAGGCCTCCCTGTCGCTCCAGGGACTGATCGCCTCATCGGCTTCACAGCAGGCATCCATTTATGCAACAATATCGCCACTTTGACATCTTTATTATTAACAAATCAAATTCAGTATATGGAAAACTCTGCGCAATCCGAATCCCTGGAAAACTACTGCGGCACCACCTATGCGGCCAAATTGCTGGGGCTGTCGGTCGGTACCATCCAGTCCCTGGTCGAAAAGAACGAGCTGCAAGCGTGGAAAACCCAGGGCGGGCACCGCCGCATCTCCATGCCTTCGATCCGTCAGTACCAGCGCAAGCACAACATCCCGCTGAGCAAGATCGAAAACAACCAGGTCCGGCTGAAGATGCTGCTGGTGGATGACGACCCCGTGATCCGGGAAATGTTCAAGGAATTCGCACTGCGCTGTGAAATGCCGCTCGATTGCACCGCCATGGCGTCAGGGCTGGAAGCCTTGATCGACATTGCCAGCATCCAGCCGGACATCCTGATCGCCGATCTGAACATGCCAGGCGTCGATGGTTTCGAGCTGCTGCGCACACTGCGCAACACCGCTCAATTCAAAAAAATGTCCTGTCTTGCTTTGTCGGCACTCACGCAAGAAGAGGTGGACGCCAAAGGGGGATTGCCTGAGGGCGTCATTTACATGGCCAAACCCGTGAGCATGCATTGGCTCAACGGCTTCATCGCAGCCATCATGACCACGCGCCAGAGCGAGGTCTTTCAAGCCGCCTGATGTAAGCGCTTGATTTATCAAGACAAAAGAAAAAGGGCCCATCGAAAGATGGGCCCTTTTAAGTTTGGTCGGCGTGGCGGGATTCGAACTCGCTACCCCTTGCACCCCATGCGTTTATATCGTCGTAGCAGCTGACACCACCCGATTCCTCGAAACCAGTTTTTTTCAATATAAATCAACAACTTAATAGTACCCAAGTACGGCAAGCGTTTCATTCAGCACCATCTAGCACTATTGCATTTGACAAAAAGGTGTCACAGAATGTGTCACAGGTTCTCAGAAAATGGAGAGGTGGATCAAGATGGGCAGGCTCACGGACCTTGCAATTAGGGCAGCGAAGGCGACCAGCAAAGACCAGTTTCTCAGTGACGGTTCGGGTCTGTATTTGCGCGTCACGGTTCACGGCGCACGGGTCTGGGTCTACCGTTACAAGAACAAGGCGGGGGCCACCCGCTGGTTCGATCTCGGCACCTATCCAGCGAAGCTCCTAACGGATGCACGCGCTGAAGCCGCCAACCTCAAACTGAAACGCCGGAACGGAATCGACCCAATCGAGGAGCGGGAGCGCGAACTAGAGCGCCAGCGTCAAGCTCTCGCTGAGGAGGCAGAGCAATTAGCCGTTCGCAAACGTCAAGCGGTCGAAGAAGAAGCTACACGCAATGCCCGTATATCGGTTCGCGACTTGTTCGACATCTGGACGCAGCGTGAGATTTCCAAGCGCAAGGACGGCGGCACCCAAACCCTGCGCGCCTTCACGAAAGACGTGTTCCCGACGATTGGTGACCTTGCAGCGGTAGACGTTCGCAAGGGCCACATCGCCGCGATCTTGGACGCTGTACTCGCGCGGGGCGGCAATGGACGTATGGCCGCGTGCCTGCTCTCAGACACACGTCAGATGTTCAAGTTCGCCGTTGACCGTGATTATGTCGACGCTGACCCTACCGCCAGCATCCGGCGGAATCGAATTCACAAGCCAACCGAACGAGAGCGGGTGCTGTCGACAGACGAGATCCGCACGCTTCGGGACCGCCTCCCCCAAGCGGGCATGGCTGAACAATCACAACTCGCGCTCTTCGCCATGCTTGCGACTTGTTGTCGCGTTGGCGAGTTATGCAAAGCGAACCTCTCCGATATCAATATCGACGACCGAAAATGGGTGATCCCGGCAGGCAACAGCAAGAACGCTCGCGAGCACAACGTCCACCTTTCCGACTTCGCGGCGGGGATCTTCACCGCCTTGAAGGCCCGAGCTGATGAACTTGGTAGCGAATGGATCCTCCCCGCCCGAAATAAGACCGACGAGAACGATAAGCCGCTGCCCGTCTGCGAGAAATCTCTGAGCAAGCAAGTTGGGGACCGCCAGCGCCCCGGAATGCCCGCAATGAGTGGCCGTAGCCCGAAGGTCGATGCCCTCGTGCTTCCCGGTGGAAAGTGGACGCCACACGACTTGCGCAGGACCGGCGCGACGATGATGGCTGGACTGGGCATCGCTCCGAGCGTGATTGAGCGCTGCCTGAACCACGTTGAGCCGAACAAGATGCAGCGAATTTACCAACGGCACGATTACGCGCCCGAGATGCAAGCAGCGTGGGACCTCCTCGGTGAGCGACTGGCGCTACTCCTACGGCCGCATGCGGGCAACATCGTCATTCTTGAAAAAAACGCGGCGTAACCGCGTCGTCTAACGCAGGTGCCGGTCATGAAAAAGTCAAACCCGCTGAAGACCAGGATCAAGGGGACAAAACTTCCCGATGGGCGTCTCGTCCCGCCGCAGGGTCTGATACGCAACGCGATGCTCGACGGCGAGCTTCGCGAAAAGTTCAAATTACTCTTCGCAAAGTATGGCGTGACCGAGGGCAACTGGAAACACCTTGCTATCGCCCTCGCCGTAGAGCATGAGACCGGATTTAAGCTCGAATCGCCAAGCAGGCGACCTCGCGGATCCAGCTCCATCTGGAGCAAGGAGCAGATCCATGCATTGTTGCTTGCCGTTGAGCGTGAGAGAGAAGCAAACCCAGGAAAATCCCAACTCGCAATCTGTCAGACTCTTGCCAGCCGACCGCCCTATCGCGGCAAGAAAACAGTCGATGCACTGCTGTCCAAACTCAAACGAGAAGAGAAACAGAGGGTACTGAATGGCGACTAGTTGACGATTGGTCAGATATTGGTCACCCCCTATATCTGACCAATAGATCTCGACAAACTGGAACCTGCTCTACATAAGGGGTTCCAATGCCAGCAAAGACCAATCCAGTATTCAACCAGCAGCAACTGCTCCGGCCTAAGGCTGCAGCGGCACTGCTCGGCGTCTCCGCCAACACTCTCTGGCGCTGGGCACGCACCCGGCCTGAGTTTCCAAGAGTCGTGAGGATCGGACCTGGCGCGTCCGCCTGGCGCCTGGCCGACCTTGAGGTGTTCATTGCAGGCAGACGTTAATGGCTACGGTCACAACGGCCCCGATCCACTTCAGAGAGACTGAGCCCGACATGGCGCGCGTGGAAACCGATTGGCTTGCGCGGTACGACGACGTGCCTGCGTCGATGGCGGAGAAGCCGAATTGGCTGCTGTATCAACTGGACCCGCCCAGCGCACCGGGCAAGAAGCCGCGCAAGGTCCCAAAGTACGCCAACGGCGCCCGCCGCTCAGGGAAGCTCGGCAGACCCGAAGACCGCGACCAGCTCGTGACGTTAGGCCAGGCCATAGCCGCTGCCCGACGCCAGGGCCAACAGAAAGCCCCAGGGGCGCCCGGAGTGGCTGGCCTGGGGTTTGCCACCCTCGAGGGCTCAGGCGTCACCTGCGTTGATCTGGACGGCTGTATCGGCCCCGACGGCTCCAAGCATTTCAACGCGCACCAGCGTGCGATCGTTGAGGCAGCCGAGGCGGTCGGCGCAATGATCGAGCGATCGCCCAGTGGGACCGGGCTGCACGTCTGGGGCATCAGCGACAACCACGCCAACAACAAAGCGCACGACATCGGCGTCGAACTGTTTAGCACAACGGGCTTCGTCACCGTGACCTGCGACTTTTGGGGTAATTGCGAATTCCTTGGCGCCGAGGTTGTCAATATGACCGGCGTTGTGGATCTCGCCCAGCACACGGTAATGGGCACCCGCGCCATGCCGGTCGACGCGCCAACCCCACTGCCCGCCGACAAAGCACTTGAGCAGACCGTTCAAGACGAGACGGTCGAACACCTGCGCAGCGCTCTGGCGAGAATCCCAGCTGATGATCGAGATGTGTGGGTCAGGATCGGACAGGCACTGAAGGGCCTGTCATCACCGTCGCACGATGACGCCGGTCGCGAACTATTCGAGGAGTGGTCGGCCACGTCCGTCAAGCATAATCCCGAGGCAGACGCATCGACGTGGGAATCGTTTAGCGGGGATCGCAGTGGCTACGGGGCCGTTTTCGCTGAAGCGCAAAGGCGCGGCTGGTTGAACCCGAAATCGCGTGCGGCTCTCACAGCTCGCCAGGAGGGGCGCATCAACACCGACGGCCGGTCACACCCGCTGCTCAATTTTACGAATATCGACGACCCACTTGAGGCCCCCTCCTTCGTCATTCCGGGCTTCATAATCGAAGGCGTTTTGACAATCGCTGGTTCCCCCGGTGTGGGCAAGACAACGGCGATGGTTCCGCTGGCACTCACTGCAGCCGGTATTCACGCCGAGGGCGACCCGCTTGCACCAAAGCACTGGCGCCACGTTGTTTACATCAGCGAGGATGTAAACCAGGCGAAGCGGATCTTACTAGGTGTGAGGCTCCATTCAGTCATCGACGCTCCGCAAGAGCTAGTCGCGGAACGATTCCACCTGGTCCCCGCCCACCGGATGACCATCGAGGAACTAGTCCTCGTTGGGATGCCTTATCGCGAAAGATTTACGAGGGTCGTTGACGGCGTTGAAGTCCCGCCGCTCATCGTCATCGACACTAAAAGCGCCGTCATTGCCTCCGAAGAGGAGAACTCCAACTCCGAGGCGAGCAAGGCGATTGCCCTTCTCAAACAACAATTTGCCGACCTCCCGGTCTGGATCATCGGTCACGTCGCGAAGACCGACGCGAATCGTACCGACGCAAAGACATTGAGTATGCGGGGCGGTGGCGCCATCGAGGGCGATGCCAATCAGACCGCTTTCCTGGTCAACGAAAGCGGCGTGAGGTTTCTTGTACTCGGCAAGATCCGATTCGAGGCGCGTTGGCGCGAGCTTCAAATCGAGACCCACACCGCCGAGACCGTCGCGCGCGATCAGTGGGGAGACCTTGAGCCGCTAACCCTGCGCTGGGGCCGCGTAACACCCCCAGAGGTCTCCCGTTCTGTGCTGAAGGCGCAGGCCAAACAAGCGGCAGACGAGACTAAACTGCGCGCGCAGGTGCTTGAATATGTCGGCAGCGCAACTGGCCCGATCAACCGCACCGCGATTTATAAGGCCGTCCTTGGTCGAAGGGCTGATGCGACTGCAGCAGTAGCGGCGTTGCTCGTGTCCGGCGAGCTGATCGAGCAGGACATTCCGAGGGGTGAGCGCAACAATAACAACCAACGCACGCGCATCGTTCTGGGGCCGAAGACTCGCTCAACCGAGGAGGGAGCATCGTGACCATTCAAATCTTCCATCCGTCTATTCCCCCTATAGGGTTGGGAACGTGGGAACGGACGGAACGGGGCTTAGTGCCCCCCGTTCCTGGCTCCAGATTCCGTGCATTCCGGTTCGCACCGGGAACCGACAGGAACCAACGGGAACGGACGTATGCATACGATTCCATGAGGGTTGCCCCACGCTCGCCTCAACATCTTCGCGGCGGCCAGCCATTACATAAGGTGCAATCATGAGTAAAGGTCTGAGGAAATTGCGTAAACCCTGCCCGATGTGCGGCCTGACGCGCCCGTGGCTTTGTGGATTGGCCGTCCATCTGCCCCTAGCATGCCCGGTCACGAGCGCTGGAAAAGCTGTCGACAAGCCCACGATTGGCGAAGCTCTCTCAGCGGCAGCGAATAACCCCATGGATGTCCTCAAACTGCGCTGCGGCGCCCATGCTCGGTCGACGGGCCAGCCATGCCGCCGTTACCCGACGCCGGGCCATCACCGGTGCGTCATGCACGGGTCTGGCGGCGGCAGGCCACAAACTCACGGACATGACAGCCTAGCTGCCCAGCGCGAGCGCCACTGGTTGCATGTCCTGAAGACAGTGCTTAGCGCGAACCACCCCAAGCCGAAGCCGGTCGACGCCGTCCTCGGGGCGGATGGCCGGTGGCGCCCTGTCGAGTGCACCTACGACGGCCCGGGCGACAGTGACACTGACAGCAAGTATCAAGTAGGCGGCGAGCATGATCGCATTTGAGACTGGAGGCGAAACCATCACCGTTGCTTACCATGACCTCTCCAAAGCTGTGTAAGTGACTCTGAATCAAACCTCAGAACTGATCTACCGGCACCTTCTTGGTGTTCAAATTACCACCTACCTGTTTGAACAAGGTGACAGTTACGTTCGAATATTGAGTTCCGCTTTCACCTTCGATCTGCTTGAGGCTCATGATCCGATCAGCCTCAAAAGTATCCTCACTACCAATGAATCGGTAGCGCAAAACGTAATTTCCAGGTGCAAGAGACTCAGCCTTGAAAGTTTCACCAGAACGCACGTACATGCTTCTAACAGCGGGCTTTGAACCGTTGAGGTAGAGCCGTGCGACCGCATCAGCGCCGCCCTGTCTGTTATCTACCGTAAAGGTGGATAGACCGCCCTGGGCCCCTTTGAACGACCCTTTGACATAGCCTGTGTAGGTTTGCAGTTCCTTGTCTGCTGCGGGAGCCGGTGAAGAAGGCTTGGTGCCATAGACACCTTCATCAGTCAGATATTTTTTGGGTCCCTGATGTGTTGTTGATGCATGTTGACTTGTACCACTGGCGGGCAATGGATCTAATTTTGCATTCGGATCCAGAGGATAAAAATTCAAATTTTTTTGCTCGTTCTTTTTCGAAGCTTGCTGGAGCTGAGCCTTACAATTTGCAATGATGTCGTTAAAGTAATATTCCTCGCAGATTCGGTAGAGGTCATACTCGCTGATAGTACCTCCCTTGCTCAATATTTCCTCTGCCACCCCTCTCAAAAACAATGCATTGTTGTCAGGGACCGTATAGATTTCTTTTTCCAACATCCGGGACAACAAAACACGCAAGTCTTCTTCGTCCAACTCATGCATTACGCGCGTAAATGCTGCAATTGATAGGGCGGGGTTTGCTTCTATCCCGAAACCTGCATTGAGCATCAAACCATAGTAAAGAATAGACCGGGAATCACCCTTTTGAACCCCTGAAGCAAGTTTTTTGTGCCCTTTTGCGAACTGTATTTGTGCTGTTGACGCACCACCTTCCAATAGCCCTCCATCTTTAAGCAATTCGCCATAAATGAACCTTGCCGCAGGACTTCCCAAATGGTCGGCTAACTCAAGTGCTGAGATAGCTACAGCTGAACGCTCCTTGTAAGTGGCATAACGACTCCGATAGGGCAAGGTGTTACCTATTTTTTCTAGCCGACGAATCTCCGTCAATTCATCTAACTCACGCTTTTCTTCGGGCTCCTCTTTTCCTATCCATGTCAATGCATGAGCCACATCAGCCCGCCATTCGTATGGCTTATAGATCTCCGTGTACCCATAAAAAGCAGCAACACACCCAATTGCGACCGTGACTACTGCGACCAGACAGATTCGGACTAAATCTGCTCGACTTTTTTTGGGGACGACATCCAAAACTTCATCATGCGGAGCGTCGCGCGTACTCAAATTCGGTGGAATTTTTCTTTGCATTGAAAGCCTTAATCTCAAAATAATCCCAAACTGGGATATTCCGTTGCAGGATAAAGCATCCACGGATGTTTCTGCAAAAAAACCGTCGATTGCTCTTGCTAAAAATGCTCAAGGAAGCCCGCCTGGAACAAGGGATGCGTCAAATTGACGTGGCATTCGCTTTGGGGCGTCCGCAGTCCTACATTGCCAAGGTTGAGAGCGGCGAGAGAAAAATTGACTTCATTGAGGTCATGGACTTCTGTAGGGTCGTCAGGCTTGATCCAGGAAAGCTCATCAAACGTCTTGGCTAGGATTCAATCCAAAGCTTTCGGAAAACCATTTTGCATAGAACGCTTCGCGTTCTTTTTCAGACATTGCGGCGATGGCTGCATTGACAAATGGCGTGCCGCATTGGCGCTGTGGTTCGTCAGCTTGTGCAGCCAGCTCTTTCATTCGTTCAACCGTGTCGCTCAGAGCACAGGCAATGGGGGTGCCGCGATCCTCGAAGATACCTGCCAGGGTTTCGTAGTACCAGAGGGTCTGTTCCCTGGTGGCGGTGAAGCGTTTGAACACGGCCTGGCCGGAGGTCAGCAGGTCTTCGACGATAGCGCGGGCGTTATGCAGCTTGTCCGAGCCCGATACGAGCAAGACATCGTCACTGGCCACCTCTAGGTGAGCGATGTAGCGCTCCTTGCGGGGCTGCCAGGCTTCCTTTGTGCCGGTGGCATCGGGCACACCATCGGTACAGCCCGCCACGATATCGGCTACACGGTCGCCAAATTGCTGGCGGATGCGCTCTGCGTATTGCGGGCCACCGTCTTCCACTGCATCATGCAGAAGGGCCGCCATGGCCTGTTCTTCATCGGCACCGTGTTCTAGCGCGATCGAGGCCACGGCCATCGGGTGAGCGATGTAGGGGATGGTTGTCCCCTTGCGCGTCTGCCCATCGTGCGCCTCCACGGCCAGGGCGAGGGCTTTGGTAATGCGATCGGTCAGCATGCTTCAGCCTCCTTTGATTTCGGTGATTTTGGCATCGGCAAGTTGCCCCAGCCATCGCAGGTGGTTGGGATCGCCGAAGTCGACAACCAGGCAATACCCCGGTTCAACGTTGAACAGCCAGCGGTATGTGAGTTCGCCGTTCTCGTCCAGCTCTTCGCATGTGAGCCCCATGCCTGACTGTATTTGGGTCCATGTGTCTTCGGTCAGATCGAGCTGGAGTTCATCACCGTACCAGTTGATGGAGATCCGACGGACGAAGTTCACGGGTGGGCGTGGTGGTTCCTCACTCGCTATGTCGGCCCTTCGGAAGTACTCAACACCACCATTAAACATGGGATCATCAGGTGGTACCAAGCCTTTAAAAATCGCTTTTCCCATTTTGTTGTCCTTTCAGGGGGTGTCGCGGCCAGCGAGGCTTCCACTCGCAAGTGCTTTTCTGATGCCGTCAGAAAACTCTTGCATGCGACGCAGCCCCGCCTCTCGTTCTGCGGGTGAAATTGGTGGGCGGGGGCGTTGCGGGAGGACTACCAGCTCGGGCACACCGGATGCCGGTGCCCACACAAATGCCCACTGTCCATGCTTTGAGGCCAAGGCTTTGGCGGCATCCAAGTTGATCCCAAGGATAAGGATGCTCTCAGAATCCGGCCAGCAGTTGTCGCGGTGCCGACCGATGCCGGGTAGGCTGATCAGGCTCAGCGCCCGTATGTCGGCCAGCAGCTCTTCCTGGCGGCTGGCGTTCTCTTCTGAACTCATCGACTGGCTGTTGGGGTTACAGGCGGTGATGAAGGCGGCTCCCTGCTGTCCACGGGCCTGCAGCAGTTCATCGAGCGCGGGGCAGGCTTTCCCAACGCGCAAGGTGAACGGCGGCTGGTGGTGGACGATATAGTGAGTCTCCTCGAAGGCGTTTTGAAGTTCGGGGGTCAGGATCATGTGGCCGCCCCTTTGAATCGGAATGGCAGTCCCAATCTTTCGGCGCTGGCGTTGTCGGCCCAGATTTGAGGTAGAGCGGCTTCAACCAAGGTGCCTAATTCATTGACCTCGAAGTACCACGGATTGGCCTGAACCTGTGCCCACAGCTCATCCACCTGAGCCGGTGTCGCCTTTGTGGGCAAGTCATAGCTGGCTCCTGCAGCGATCAGCGCCTTTAAGAAGGTGCGGCGGTTGACTTCAAAGGTCATCGCGCCAACTCCATCTGGATAAGGTTCTGAAGATTCTTTAGCCCTTCTCGGTCGAGGCAGGCAAAGAAGCGAACTTGCTCTTCGTTGGGGTTGCGAGATTCCAGACGCTTACTGGTGATGGTGAGAGCGTGACCGCCCACAGGGGATAACACGGGCGAAAGCTGCGCGTGCAGACTGAAATCGCCATTGTCCAAAAGGGTGATGTGAGATGTGGCATTTGCCATAAAAAAACTCCTGCGCCTCGTTTGCAGTTTGGTTAACGCCCAAGATGCACACGAGGCCAGGAGTGCTGGGGACGTTTAGCGGTTTTTGCGCCCCCGCAAGTTCCTAAATCGGGCGATCAGCTATGTGCTGACATGTCACTGTATCAGTTCAAATTGTTCAGATCAAGGTATCCAAATCCGTCGTGTGACCCAGCGTCTTGCATAAACACCATTTGCAGGATGCCATCAACAGCGAGAAGAAAAGTGTCACAGAAGGTGTCACAGATTCGGCAAGTCACCGTTAAAAAGACAAAAGGGTTAGCAGACACTAATCTGCTAACCCTTGTCATTAATGGTCGGCGTGGCGGGATTCGAACTCGCGACCCCTTGCACCCCATGCAAGTGCGCTACCAGGCTGCGCTACACGCCGAAGTTATGGATTATAGCCTTAGATTGGCCTCATATCGTGAGCAGCGTGCGAATTTCTTGCAGCTCCTTGTGCAGTTCAAACATGGGCGATCGACGGTCCACCAAGCCCACGCTCACCTCACCCACGTCATCAGACAATGACGCTTCAGGCCATTCGATTTCACTGGGTTCGATGAAGGATTGACTGGGTGCGCCGCGGTCTGCGTGCGCCAACTCCTGCAACTTGTTGCGCGCGCCGCTGATGGTGAACCCCTGCTCATAAAGCAAATCCCGAATCCGGCGGATCATCAAGACTTCATGGTGCTGGTAGTAGCGCCGATTGCCACGGCGTTTGACAGGTCGCAGCTGGGTGAATTCCTGCTCCCAATAGCGCAACACATGGGTCTTCACGCCACACAAATCGGCCACCTCACCAATGGTGAAGTACCTTTTGGCCGGAATGGGAGGGAGTGCAGCGTTCATGAACTTCGCAAAACAGAGAGGGCGTGAGCTTACTTCAACTTCATGGACGCGTCACTGACACGCACCCAAGCACTCACGCATTCTGAAATATCCAAGAAAAAAGCCGCTGCGTGAGCAGCGGCTTTAGTTTGGCGGAGTGGACGGGACTCGAACCCGCGACCCCCGGCGTGACAGGCCGGTATTCTAACCAACTGAACTACCACTCCTAGTTGGTTGTGACTTTCGCCACGCTGCTTAAGCAACCTGGCCAAGTGCCACAAAACTTGGCGACCCTACGGGGATTCGAACCCCGGTACTCACCGTGAAAGGGTGATGTCCTAGGCCTCTAGACGATAGGGTCATAACCTGGACTTCTCGAACCAATTGGTGGAGGTAAACGGGATCGAACCGATGACCTCTTGCATGCCATGCAAGCGCTCTCCCAGCTGAGCTATACCCCCATTTGGTTTAACGCTTGGCATCGCTGCTTTTGCGTTACACCTCGTTGGTGTCGAGACTTGAATTATAGACAGGTTTTTCAGCGTTTTGCAATCCGCTGCAAAACTTTTTCTCTTCCGCACAAAAAAAGCACCTGGTCGATGGACGGTGTCTGGGGCGTCCCCATCACCAGCACGCGCACAGGCATGGCCAGTTGCGGCATTTTCAGGCCGGCCTGGGCCAGCACCTGCTTGAAGGCGGCGCCAATGGCCGCGGCCGACCACTCCACATCCTGCAAGGCTGTGGCCAGCAGATTGAGCGCAGGCTGCACAGCCGGCGTGATGTGCTGCACCATGTCTTCGGGGCGCAGCTGCACGTCACCATAGAAAGCACGGACCCAGCCCGCCAACGCCACCAGCGTGTCGCAGCGGTCCTTGAACAAGCCGCAGATGCCCACCAGGCGTTCGTCCACCGCCACCTCTTTCAGGAAGGGTTTGATGCGCTCGGCCAGTTCGGCGTCGGGCATGGCCTTGAGGTGCTGGGCATTGACCCAGGCCAGCTTGGCCGCATCCCACTGCGCGGGACTCTTGGACAGGTGGGTGCCGTCGAACCACTGCACCATTTGTTCGAGGCTGAAAATTTCGTCGTCACCATGGCTCCAACCCAGGCGCGCCAGGTAGTTGTTCATGGCCTCGGGCAGGTACCCCGCCTCGTCGTAGTTGGACACCGCCACCGCGCCGCGGCGCTTGGACAGTTTTTGCCCGTCGTCACCCAGGATCACTGGCAGATGCCCGAATTGCGGCAGCGATGCGCCCAGGGCGCGGTAGATGTTGATCTGCCAGGGCGTGTTGTTGATGTGCTCGTCACCCCGGAACACATGGCTGATCGCCATGTCCCAGTCGTCCACCACCACCGCGAAGTTGTAGGTGGGCACGCCCGGTGCGCCTTCGGTTGCACCAGCTTCGGGGGCGCGCTGGATGATGAGGTCGTCAATCTCGGTGTTGCTGATGCTGATCGGGCCTTTGACCAGATCGTCCCAGTTCACCACACCCTCCACAGGGTTGGCGAAACGGATCACAGGCTTCACGCCCTCAGGCACGGGCGGCAGCACCTTGCCCGGCGCGGGGCGCCAGGTGCGGTCATAGAGGCGCTTCTCGCCACGTGCTTCTTGCGCGGCTTTCATGGCCTCCAGGTCTTCAGGCGTGCAGTAGCAGCGGTAAGCGGTGCCAGCCGCCAGCATCTGGTCGATCACCGCCTGGTAGCGGTCCAGGCGCTGCATCTGGTAAACCGGGCCTTCGTCGTAACCCAAACCCAGCCAGTGCATGGAATGCAGGATCTGGTCCACCGAGTCTTGCGTGGAACGGGCCACATCGGTGTCTTCGATGCGCAACACGAACTCGCCGCCATAGTGGCGGGCATACGCCCATGAATACAGAGCGGTGCGGGCGGTGCCCAGGTGCAGGAAGCCCGTCGGCGACGGGGCAATGCGGGTGCGGATTTTCGTCATGTTCAAAGGGTGTCGAGGCCGCGCAACAGATCGGCCTTCAAATCGTCCAGGTGTTCCAGGCCCACGGCCACACGGATCAGGTTCTGCCGGATGCCGGCGGCCAGGCGCTGCTCTTCGCTCAGGCGACCGTGCGAGGTGCTGGCCGGCTGGGTGATGATGGTTTTCACATCGCCCAGGTTGGCGGTCACCGACAGCAGTTGCGTGCTGTCGATCACATGGAAGGCGTTGCGGCGACCAGCTTCAGCAGTCTCGCCCACCACGTCAAAGGCCACGACGGCGCCGCCCAGACCAGACTGCTGGCGCATGGCCAGCGCGTGCTGTGGGTGGCTGGGCAGGCCAGGGTAATACACACGGGCCACCTTGGGGTGCGTCTCCAGCCAGGCAGCCAGCGCCAGCGCACGGGCCGACTGCGCTTCCATCCGGATGCCCAGGGTTTCCATGCCCTTGAGCACCACCCAGGCGTTGAACGGCGACAGGCTCATGCCCGCACTGCGCATGACCGGGATGAAGACTTCCTTGACCAGCTTCTCGCTGGCGCACAAGGCCCCTGCCACGACGCGGCCCTGACCATCGAGGTATTTAGTGCCCGAGTGGACCACGATGTCCGCCCCCAGGTCGATCGGACGCTGCAGGACCGGCGTGCAAAAACAGTTGTCCACCGCAAGCAAGGCACCCGCGTTGTGGGCGATGTCGGCCAGCGCGCGGATGTCGCAGACTTCAGTCAAGGGGTTGGTGGGCGTTTCTGCAAACAGCAGTTTGGTGTTGGGCTTCACAGCCGCCTGCCAGGCCGCCAGATCGGTCTGCGGCACAAACGTGCTTTGCACGCCAAACTTGCCGAACTCGGAGCCGATCAGCTTCATGGTGGAGCCGAACACCGATTGCGAACACACCACATGGTCGCCCGCTTTCAGCAAGCCCATGCAGAGCAACAACACGGCCGACATGCCGCTCGACGTGGAGATACAGGCCTCAGCACCCTCCAGCGCCGCCAGGCGCATTTCCATGCTGGCGTTGGTCGGGTTGGTGAAGCGCGAGTAGATGTAACCGTCTTCTTGGCCAGAGAACCGACGTGCAGCAGTCTCGCTGTCGGGCTGGGTGAAGCTCGAGGTCAGGAACAGGGCTTCGGAGTTTTCGCCGTACTGGCTTTTGTCCACCGCCGCACGCACCGCGAGGGTGTCGATGTGCAGGCCTTCGGGCAAGGGTCGTTGGGTCATGGTGTTCACTCGCTCGCGTTGGGCAGCGCCAGACGCGAATTGTCGGCATCGCCCTCTTCGGCCTGAGGCCGGTTTTCGTTGATGCGCGCAATGTCGTCGGCCGACACATCGCCGGTCACGTAAACGCCGTCAAAACACGAAGCGTCAAAGCCGGTCAGCGGGCCTGCTGCACCAGTACGCGCCTGGGCCACTGCGGTCTTCATTGCATCCACGTCCTGGTAAATCAGGGCATCGCAGCCGATGATCTGGCGGACTTCTTCCAGGGTGCGGCCATGGGCCACCAGCTCTTCCTTGGTCGGCATGTCGATGCCGTACACGTTCGGGAAGCGCACGGGCGGGGCGGCACTGGCCATGTAAACCTTGTTCGCGCCAGCATCGCGTGCCATCTGCACGATCTCTTTGCTGGTGGTGCCGCGCACGATGGAGTCGTCCACCAACAAGACATTGCGGCCCTTGAACTCGCTGGTGATCACATTGAGTTTCTGGCGAACCGACTTCTTGCGCACGCCTTGGCCCGGCATGATGAAGGTCCGGCCCACGTAGCGGTTCTTCACAAAACCCTCGCGGTACGGGATGCCCAGCAGGTGGGCCAGTTCCGTGGCACTGGGCCGGCTCGATTCGGGGATCGGGATCACCACATCGATTTCATTGGGCGGCACGGTAGAGATCACGCGCTTGGCCAGGGTCTCACCGAGGTTCAGGCGGGCCTGGTAAACAGAGATACCGTCCATCGTGGAGTCAGGGCGGGCCAGGTACACATACTCAAAAATGCAGGGGGTGAGCTGCGCACTTTCGGCACACATCTGGTGGTGCACCTGCCCTTGCAGATCGATGAACACCGCTTCGCCCGGTGCCACATCGCGCTCAAACTGGTGCAGCGTGCCTTCAAGCGCCACCGATTCACTGGCCAGCATCACCGTGCCGTCCTGGCTGCGCCCCATGCACAGCGGGCGAATGCCGTGCGGGTCGCGGAAAGCCAGCAAGCCATGGCCCGCGATCAGGGCGATCACGGCGTACGAGCCCTTGATGCGCTGGTTGACACCACGCACCGCAGCAAACACATCGGCCGGCTTGAGCGGCAAACCCCGTGTGGTCTTTTCCAGTTCATGCGCCAGCACGTTGAGCAGCACTTCGGAGTCGCTCTCGGTGTTGATGTGGCGGTGGTCCACCGAGAACAAATCGGCTTTGAGCGCCTGCGCATTGGTCAGGTTGCCGTTGTGCACCATCACCAGGCCAAAGGGCGCATTCACATAAAAAGGCTGCGCCTCTTCTTCGCTGAAGGCGTTGCCCGCCGTCGGGTAGCGGACCTGGCCCAGACCGCAATTGCCCGGCAGCGCCCGCATGTTGCGGGTACGGAAAATGTCACGCACCATGCCTTTGGCTTTGTGCATGAAGAACTTGCGGCCCTGCTGGGTCACGATACCGGCCGCATCCTGCCCCCGGTGCTGGAGCAGCAGCAAGGCGTCATAGATCAGTTGGTTGACCGGCGTGGCACTCACCACGCCCACGATTCCACACATAGTTCAATCCGTTCTAAAAATAAATCTACGCGCTAACGCCACTCGAAATCACCCAGGACTTCATCGCGGCAAATACGCCTGAAACACCTCAGGCAAAACAGGTTTGACCCCTGCCAACACCAACTCCAGCACAGGCGTGACCGCTGACTGCTGCCACCAATCGGCACTGCGCATGCCCAGCAACTGCACCACCACGGTCAGCACCAGCAACACCACCACGCCGCGCGCCAAACCAAAAATGCCGCCCAGGCTGCGGTCTACAGGGCGCAGCCCTGCGGTGTCGACCACCTTGCGCAGCAGCCAGGACACCACACCTGCCGCGAACATGCTGGCCACAAACACCAGCACAAAGGCCAGCGCATAGCGCACCTGGGCTGCGGCTTCTTGCCACACGGGCAACCACAGGGCCACATCTTGTGCCAGCCACTGCGCCACCACAAAGGCCGCCACCCAACCCGCCAGCGACATCAGTTCATACACCAAGCCGCGCCAGAGCCCCACGATCAGCGACAGCAGCAAGATGCCGCCCAACACGCCATCGGTCAGCGTCAGCGCCATCTCACAAAACGATCACGCTGGCCTGCAGGTCCAGCTTGCGGATGCGGGCCAGCGCTTTGTCGGCCTCGGCACGGGTCTCGAATGGCCCCACCCGCACACGGGTGGTGTGTTTGCCGTCCTTGCCTTCGATGGACTGGGTATAGGTCTTGAGGCCGGCTTGTTCGAGCTTGCGGCGCACCTCGCGCGCCTTGTCCGCATCGGTAAATGCACCCACCTGCACCACCACACGGGTCGACTCGGCGCTGGCGCCTTTGCCATCGAGCAAGGCTTTGGCACGCTGGGCGTCGCCTGCCGGCTTGGCGTTGTCCTTGGTTTCGGGCTTGGCCTTGGGTTCAGGCTTGCTGACCGGCTTGGGCTCGGGTTTGCTCTCAGGCTTGGCTTCGGTCTTGGCCACAGGCGCCGGTGGGGCAACGGGTTTGGCCGGTGCCTCGGCCACTGTTTGAGCCGGTGCATGCGCCTGAGCGTTGGACTTGGACTGGCCCGATGCCACCACTTCCTCCTTGCCAGGCTCCAGGCTGGCCTGGGCGGGTACAGGCGCCTCTGGGGCTGCAGGCAATAAAGGTTTGGCGGGCAGTTGCGCTGGCGGCACTGCCGTGTCGGCAACCAGCGGTGGCGTGCCGTTGCGGTCGGGAATCACGATGGGGGTGTCGACCGCCACTGTGCGCGGCTGCGAGTCAAACAACAAGGGAAAGGCCACCACCGCCACAAACACCAAGACCACGGCGCCAAACAAGCGATGACGGGCCCGGCGACGCAGCACTTCCATGCTTTCGCCTGGCGCGGCGGTCAGGCCCTCGGTGGCGGTTGCAGTCGCGGGCGCTTGCCCCGGAAGTCGGAACTTGAAAAAGGCCATGGCGCAGGGGCTCAGTGGGTCAGGTGTTTGGCTTGCAGACGGGGAACACCGTCCTTCAAGACACCCCCCACTGTGTAGAAGGAACCAAAGACAACGATTCTATCAGCCGGGTCTGCGGCGGACACGGCCGCCTGCAGCGCACTTTGTGGATCGGTATGGACACTGGACGCCACATCCTGGCGGCTGTTTTGCGCTTGCCAGGCCTGCTGCAGATCTGCGGCGCTGGCCGCCCGCGGCAAGGGCAGGTCGGTGAAGTACCAGCGGTCGATCAGCGGGTTGACACGCTGCAGCATGGGCAGCAGGTCTTTGTCGGCCATGGCGCCAAACACCGCATGGGTGGTCGGGTAAAAGCCCATGGCGTCGAGGTTTTCGGCGAGCGCCGCCACCGAGTGGGGGTTGTGCGCCACGTCCAGCACCAGCACGGGTTCGCCGGGCACGATCTGGAAGCGCCCCGGCAGCTCCACCATGGCCAGGCCGTTGCGCACCGCCTGGGCCGTGACCGGGATGCGCGCGCGCAATGCGTCCAGCGCCGCCAGCACACCCGAGGCATTGACCAGCTGGTTGGCGCCGCGCAGCGCCGGGTAGGCCATGCCGCTGTAGCGGCGCCCTCGCCCGGCCCACGACCATTGCTGCTTGTCACCCGAGAAATTGAAATCACGCCCGAAACGCCACAAATCGGCGCCCAGCGTCTCGGCCTGATCCACCACGCTTTGGGGGGGCACGGGGTCGCTCACCACCACCGGACGCCCAGCGCGCATGATGCCGGCCTTCTCACGTCCGATGGTCTCGCGGTCCTTGCCCAAAATGGCCATGTGGTCCAGGTCGATGCTGGTGATCACCGCGCAATCGGCATCGACCACGTTGACCGCGTCGAGCCGGCCACCGAGCCCCACTTCGAGGATCACGGCATCCAGGCCGGCGCGGCTGAGCAACCAAAGAATGGCCAGGGTGCTGAACTCGAAATAGGTCAGGCTGACATCGCCACGTGCTGCCTCCACGGCGGCAAAGGCCTCGGCCAGCGCCTCGGCCGAAGCCGACTGGCCCGACAGGCGACAACGTTCTTCAAAATGCACCAGATGCGGCGAGGTGTAAACGCCCGTGCGGTAGCCTGCCTGCAGCAAGATGGCCTCGAGCATGGCGCAGGTCGAGCCCTTGCCGTTGGTGCCCGCCACCGTGATCACCGGGCCATCAAAGCGCAGTTCCAGCCGCTCGGCCACGGCGCGCACCCGATCCAGCCCCATGTCGATCGCCACCGGGTGCAGGCGCTCACAGTGGTCCAGCCATTCTTGTAAAGTCTTCATGGTGGGCGATTGTCTCAAACACCCCTTTTCCTTTCGGCAACCCCCATGAAAAAACCCACCGTCTACGGCATTCCCAACTGCGACAGCGTGAAAAAGGCCCGCGTTTGGCTCAGCGAACAAGGCCTGGACTACACCTTTCACGACTTCAAGAAGCAAGGGGTGCCCGAGGCGCAGCTCCAGCAGTGGCTCCAGGCCTGCGGCTGGGAAGTGGTGCTCAACCGCAAAGGCACGACCTGGCGCAAGCTCGATGCGGCCACCCAGGCCGCTGTGACGGACGCCGCCAGCGCGGGCGCACTGATGCAGCAGCAGGCCAGCGTCATCAAGCGCCCGGTCATCGAATGGCCCTCGGGCGCCACCACCGTGGGCTACCACCCCGAACAATGGCCCGCCTGAGTCACAGACGGTTACCCAACTTTACATACCCGAAGCCCGCTTTGTGGCAGGCGACCGATACACTCGCATCCACTTTTCGGACTGGACTTTCGCCATGAAAACCCTTGCACTGTCTTGCACCCTGCTGGCCCTGAGCGGGCTGGCCCAGGCCCAGGAATTTGGCCAGGTGCTGTCGCGCACAGCGGTGTACCAGCAAGTGGCCGTGCCCCGCCAAAGCTGCGCCCAGACCGTGACACCCAACGCCCCCACCAGCGGTGGCGGGGCTTTCACGGGCGCCATTGCCGGAGGCATCGTTGGCACGGCCCTGGGTGACGGACGCGGCCTGGGCACAGTGATCGGCGCGGTGGGCGGTGCCATGCTGGGCGACAAGGCCGAAAGCAACGCCAACAGCCAGCCCGTGACCACCTGCACCACCCAAAACGTGCTGGAAAACCGCCTGGTGGGCTACAACGTGGTCTACGAATACGCGGGCAAGACCTACAACGTGCAGTTGCCACAAGACCCCGGCCCGACGCTGCCTTTGCAGATTTCTCCGGCGGGCATGGCTGTCGCCCCCACAGCGCCAGCCGTCGGCACCACGGTGATCACCCAGCCCGCAGTGGTCTATGCCCAGCCTCCGGTGGTCTATGCACCGGCGCCCGTCTACTACCGCCCCTGGCCGCCGGTCACCACCAGCATCAACTTGGGGTGGGGCTGGTACGGTGGCGGTGGCCACCACCGCCACTGGCGCTGATCGGGCCTGCGGCCTGACCTAAAATCACGGTTTGACCCATGACAGGGGCCTTTGCGGCCCCTGCACGTTTTTGCGGCCTGGCCG